>UMLL01090613.1_pt1 | contig 12096 bp, 9 predicted proteins | sample 1966591 | NCBI WGS metagenome assembly UMLL01 (sample SAMEA4836200, study PRJEB28245) | human gut metagenome | biome: gut microbiome; material: fecal sample | place: Denmark | collected 2008 | reverse complement strand
TGCCGTCTTCCTTGAAGATAGGAGCGGAATAGATAATATCGTAAACATTCCATTCACCCGGCTTGCGCATGGCATTTGCCAGAGGAGGCGTTTGTTTGTAGACGCTGCCGGTCTGTCCGTTCACGTATGTCTCGTTGTTATAGCAATCCAGCACCTGGATTTCATACATATCTTGCAGGAAGATGCCGCTGTTGCCGCGTCCTTGGCTTGTGCCGGTGATGTTTTCCGGTACGCACCATTCGATATGCAACTGGAAGTTCTCGAATTTCTGTTTTGTCAGGATGTCGCCTTTCTTCTTGTCTACAGTGAAAACGCCGTCTTTTACGATCCATTCGGCGGGGCCGCCCTTAGCGTTTTGCCAAGCGGAAAGGTCTTTTCCGTCAAACAGGACGATGGCATCGGAAGGGGCGCTGTTTGTCTTGATGTCACCCGGAGTGACTACTTTCGGTTGCGGAGTCCAGTATTCAGACATTCCCGGTTTCATTTTTTCCTGTTCGGGGTACTGTTTTTGCGCGCTTGCACTGACACAAGCTGTACAAGCCAATGCTGCCAAAGCAGTCTTCATTGTAATGCTTTTGTTCATGGTCTAAATTGTTTTATATATAGGTTTAGAATTTATTGCTTGCAAAGGTAATGGATTAATTAAGACTATAAAATCGAAAACAGGAAATTAAGAAATAAAAAATAGATGTAAGTGTATTCGGTTCCCGGCGTTGTCGAGGATAAAATACGCTTACATCTAATTGGCTGGTTAATGGAAAAGCTGTGCGTGCTTTTTTATTTCGCATGATGGTTGAAAAGCCGTTGTTCTGCCAGCTTCTCATATTTAGTGCCCGGCCGGCCGTAATTGCAATACGGGTAAATGCTGATTCCGCCGCGCGGAGTGAAGATACCGGTTACTTCGATGTATTTGGGATTCATCAGGCGGATAAGGTCTTTCATGATGATATTGACACAATCCTCATGGAAAGCCCCGTGGTTGCGGAAACTGAACAGATATAATTTCAAGCTCTTGCTTTCCACCATTTTTACATCGGGAATATAATCGATGTAGATGGTTGCAAAGTCCGGCTGGCCGGTGATCGGACAGAGGCTTGTAAATTCCGGGCAGTTGAAGTGTACCCAGTAATCATTGTCCGGATGCTTGTTTGTAAACGCTTCCAGTACTTCCGGGGCATAGTCCTGTTTGTATACGGTTGAACCGCCTAACAGATGTAGTTCGTTTTCATCTTTTCTTGTATCCATGATGTCTTTTTGTTATTCTTGTAAACGATGGTTTATCGGCGTCTTTTTAAATATTTCTCCAAACCTTCTCGGCGCAGTTTGCAGGCGGGGCAATGGCCGCAGCCTTCTGCCATGATGCCGTTGTAGCAGGTGAGGGTCTGGGTCCGTACAAGGTCGAAGACTCCTAATTCGTCCGCAAGTTCCCACACTTCGCTTTTGTCCCGGTCCATCAGGGGTGTGTGGATCACGAACCGTTCGTCCATCGCCAGGTTCAGGGTGACGTTGAGGGAGCGGACGAATGTATCGCGGCAATCGGGATAACCGCTGAAATCGGCTTCCGACACTCCGGTTACCAAGTTGAAGATTCCTTTGCTGCGTGCCAGGATTGCTGCGAAGGTCAGGAATACCATGTTACGTCCCGGAACGAAGGTGTTCGGGTAGCTGTCTGCCGGTTTTTCCTGATCCATTGAAATGCCGGTGTTTGTCAGCGAACAGTTCGGATCGAGCTGGCTGATCAACGACACGTCCAACAGTTGGAAGGGGACGTCGGCATCGGCTGCAATTTTTCGTGCAACCTCTATTTCCAGGGAATGTTTTTGCCCGTATGTAAAACATACGGCTTCTACGCGAGAAAAGTGCTTCTTGGCCCAGAACAGGCAGGTCGTGGAGTCTTGTCCACCGGAGAAGCATACCAAAGCGGCTTCTTTTTTATGTTTCATATCTTTCTTGTTTTTAGTACGTGGTTTAGCAAGCACACGGAAAAGGAGACATTCCTTTTCGGGTGCAAAGATACCTTTTTTGTTGACAATTGACAATTGATTGTTGACAATTGGGAAGAATATATATTGCACAATATGTGTGATTTTGTGCGGCACATTTTCATTAAAAGTGTGCAATGTTTGAAAAAAGTATTTATCTTTGCCGCCGTTTTGTAATTAAGAAAAGTAAAACATGAAGAAAAAAGTAGTAGTAGGTGCGGCATTGATGATGATGCCTTTGGTTTCTTTCGCTGGTGGATATTTGACGAATACGAATCAGCATGCAGCCTTTTTAAGGTCACTTTCGCGAGGTGCTGCAATTGATATAGATGGTGCTTTGTCTAACCCGGCGGGTCTTTCTTTCTTGCCGACAGACGGTTTCCGTGTCGGTGTGAGTATCCAAAGTGCTTTCCAGACTAGGGATATAGATGCCTCTTTTGGTACATATAATGGTTTCGACCCGGTAAATAAAGTGCCGACAGTAAGCGATGTCCCCTATAAAAAATATTACAAAGGAAAGGCGGCCGCTCCTGTGATTCCGAGTGTTTTTGCGGCTTACAAAAAAGGTGATTGGACCATCTCCGGTTTCTTTGCCATTACGGGTGGGGGCGGTAAGGCATCGTTTGACGATGGCCTGCCGATGTTCGAATCGGCAGCTATGGCTGGTATATTTCAGGAAAGTCTGGGGAAGTATATAAAGACGGGCGGTAAAAGTCCCATCGTTACGCCGGATATGTATACTATTAACAGTGCGATGGACGGAAAACAGTATATTTATTCTCTGCAACTTGGCTTGTCATATAAGATCACGGATTGGCTTTCTGCCTTTGCCGGAGGCCGGATGAACTATTTTTCAGGAAACTATGACGGGTATCTGGATGCGAAGCTGAAAAAGGATTTTGGTGGAACAGACTTGATGAATTTGGCTTTGGATTGCGATCAGACAGGTTGGGGGCTGACACCGGTTTTGGGGGTTGATGTTAAATACGGTAAATTCAATTTCGGGGCTAAATATGAGTTTAAGACGAACTTGAACATCGAAAACAATACCAAGAAGTTGGATTATCCTGATAGTGCGGAAGACTTGATCGGCCCTTACAAGCACGGTGTGAATACGCCGAACGATATTCCTTCCATGCTTTCGGTGGCAGCCTCTTATCAGTTTTTACCCATGTTGAAGGCTTCTGTAGAGTATCATTTCTTTGATGACAAGAAAGCGGGCATGGCCGGTGGAAAACAGAAAGAATTGGAAAGAGGTACGAATGAGTATCTATTTGGTATTGAATGGGACGTGATCAAGAGATTGACCATTAGTGGTGGCGCTCAAATTACGGATTATGGTTTGTCTGATAATTTCCAAAGCGATGTTAGTTTCTCCTGTGACTCTTATTCGTTGGGCTTTGGAGCCAAGGTGATGCTGAGCGAAAAGATGGCATTGAATGTGGGGTATATGTGGACAAATTATCATGATTATACAAAGAAATCGGAGAATTATTGCGGTACAAATCTCCCCGGTACGAATGTCTATAGCCGTACCAATAAAGTGTTTGGCTTAAGTTTGGATTACGCTTTCTAAACCTAAAAAAAATCTATATCAGCTTGAAAAGGGAAGTTGCCTGTCGTGCGACTTCCCTTTTTTGATTTTCTGTCTTTCAAGCGGACAGTATGGGGCCCTATTGGTCGGTGTCCGTAACCCTATTGGTTAGTGCTCGTAACTCATAGGGTTAGCCACTGTAAAGCATAGCTTTAGTATCTGCATAAAAAAAGAGGATGTGTCATGCACACCCTCTTTCTTAATTATTGTTTTGCTTGTCTTGATTACAACTGGATCCAGCGGACGAAAGCGAAGTCCATGCGATGAGGCAATTCTTTGTTCACAGGGTAAACGCGGAAGCCCATCTTGTGAAGGCCTGCTTCGCTTGAAGCTGTTTTCAGTTCGAAGAACAGTTTGGAACCTTCTTCTTTTATCAGCTTGAATTGTTCTGTTGCCAGTAATTCCAACTGATGGTTATCCGGATTTTCTTTCGTGACAACCATTTCTACTCCCAACATACCTTTCAGTTCATGGCGGTCGATAACCAGATTGAAGTTATATTCTTTGCCGACAACCGGACCGTCGATAGCCAAGTCCTGGCTGCATGTAAACGATTCTACCTGGAAGCTATCCCAATGTTCTGCCACTTCTTCTTTCCAGGCAGCGATTGCTTTGGCTTCGGCAAAGCCGTTTTCGTGCAAGTGAGCGGAACGGGTTGCCAACTTGTTGTAGAAGCGGTCGATATAGTCGTCCAACATACGTTTCATCGTATAGTCGGGAGCGATTTCGGACATCGAATTCTTGATGTACTGGATCCATTCGGGAGAGTAGCCCTTGCTGTTTCTTGCATAGTAAGTCGGGATAATCTCTGTTTCCAGTATGTGGTAGATAGTAGCGGCATCCAGCTGATCCTGATACTGCTGGTTTTCGTAAGTACGCTTGTCGGTCAATGCCCAACCTGCACCCTGTTTATAACCTTCATACCACCATCCGTCCAATACGGAGAAGTTCAGGACACCGTTCATCTCTGCTTTTTCGCCGGATGTACCGGATGCCTCCAGAGGACGGGTCGGAGTGTTCAACCAAACATCGACACCTGCGATCAGGTGACGAGCCAGACGCATATCGTAGTTTTCCAGGAAGATGATCTTTCCTAAGAATTCCGGACGGCGGGAAATCTCGACAATATGTTTGATCAAGCCCTGTCCGCCACCATCGGCCGGGTGGGCTTTACCGGTGAATACGAACTGGATCGGATATTGTTCGTTGTTTACGATCTTGGCCAGACGGTCCAGGTCTGTGAACAGCAAGTGGGCACGTTTGTAAGTTGCGAAACGGCGGCCGAAACCGATCAGCAAGGCGTTCGGGTTGATTTTGTCCAGGATAGAGACAACCTTTGCAGGATCTCCTTGGTTTTTCAGCCAGTTTGTCTTGTATTGATTCTTGATATATGTAATCAGTTTGTTCTTCAATGTCTTGCGGATAGACCAAATTTCTTCGTCGGCAACATTCTGGATCGCTTCCCAGTATTTCTTGTTGGACTGGTCTTTGAAGAACTTCTTGTCGAAATGTTCTGCAAAGAAACGTTTCCATTCGGTAGAAGCCCAAGTCGGCATATGTACGCCGTTGGTCACATATCCTACGTGCAGCTCATCGGGGAAGTAGCCTTTCCATACCGGAGCGAACATGCGCTGGGATACTTTTCCATGCAACCAGCTTACGCCGTTTGCTTCCTGGCAAGTGTTCAAAGCGAATACACTCATGGAGAACTTCTCGTTGGAGCCTGGATTTTCACGTCCCATGTCGATAAATTCCTGCCAGCTGATACCTAACTTGCCGGGGAATTCACCCATATAACGGCCGAACAGGCCTTCATCGAAGTAGTCGTGACCAGCCGGAACCGGTGTGTGGACGGTGTATAGGGCGGAAGCGCGTACGACTTCCAATGCTTGGTTGAATGACAGACCGTCGTTCTGGATGAAGTCTACCAGACGCTGCGCGTTGATCAATGCTGCGTGTCCTTCGTTGCAGTGATAAATCTGTTTCTTGATTCCTAATTTGTTCAGCATCAGGATACCACCGATACCCAGCAGATATTCCTGTTTCATACGGTTTTCCCAATCGCCGCCATACAGCTGGTGAGTGATGGAGCGATCCCATTCGCTGTTCTGGGGAATATCCGTATCCATCAAATATAGAGGAACGCGTCCGACGCTTACTTTCCAGATGTGCGCATAAACGGTGCGACCGGGGTAAGGAACCTCCAATACCATCGGTTCGCCGTTAGCCTGCATCACCTGAGTAAGGGGCAGTGCGTTGAAGTTTTGCGGTTCGTAATTGGCAATCTGTTGTCCGTCCATAGACAGAGACTGGGTAAAGTAACCGTAGCGATACAAGAAACCTACTGCTGTCAGGTCGATGTTGCTGTCGCTGGCTTCTTTCAAATAGTCACCAGCCAGTACACCCAGGCCGCCGGAATAGATTTTCAACACGTTGGTCAAACCATATTCCATGCTGAAATAGGCAACAGATGGTTTTGTCTGATCCGGCTTAACATTTACATAATCCTTGAATATTGAGTAAACAGCTTTGATTTCGGCCATCAGGACATCATCTGCCAGAATTTCCTCAATACGTTTGTAGGATAAACTTTGAAGTAAAAGTACTGGGTTACCTTCAGTTGATGCCCAAAGTTCAGAATCGATCTTACCGAATAATTTGGCTCCTTCATGGTTCCATACCCACCATAGGTTTGTAGCCATTTCGTATAACGGCTGTAATTGTTCGGGAAGCATAGAATGAGAATAAACATCTTTCCAAATCGGGCTGTTTGCGTTATTCGCTTTGATTTTCATTATTGTGAAGTTTAAAATGTTTCAATTTATATTTTAATATTGTATCATCTCTTTTTTGCCTAAAACGTTGCAAAGATAGAGATTATCTGTTTAATTATGAGCGTATTTTAATTATTTCTTTTGCTTGCATGCTCCAAAGCGATTCTGAAAGCCTCTTCATAGTAGACAATGAATTTGCTCCATTCTGCTTTTGCAGCCAGGCAGAAACTGCGTTTCCGGATCTCTGCCGTTTCCTTTTTGTCCTTTCCTGCAAGTGCCAGGATCGAAGACGTGATGGCATCTGCTACTTCGAAATAATTAAAATCGTCACGGTTCACGACGGCTACGCCTTCACTGATGTTGTTGCCTGTCACATGCTTCTTAGCCCATAGACCGAAACCTGCAAGATCGGTGGTAATGGTCGGAATCCCGAATGCGATACTTTCCAGCGGAGTGTATCCCCAGGGTTCGTAGTAGGAGGGATAGACGGTCGCATCCATACCGATCAGCAGATCGTAGTAGGGTTTGTTGAGGATACCGTCGCGTCCGTCCAGGTAGCAAGGAACAAAAATGATCTTCAGCTTGTCGGTCGCTGAATTGGTGAAGCCGGCATGGGAGATATAGTTCAGCACCTTGTCCTGTTCCATCTGATTCAGCCAATGCGTGACGAAGGGCATTTGCATGGGGGAGGTGGTGCGGATATTCTTGTCGATGACTTCTTTCAGGTCTGCACGTGCATCGCGTACCCAAGCCGGAACCATGATGAAGGCGACGACTTCGCGCTGGAGTCTGCCGGAAGTGCGTACCCGGTTCATTGCTTCGATAAAGACGTCGATACCTTTATTGCGGTATTCGTAGCGACCGCTGGTTGAAACCAGGAAAGCATCCGGTGAGATGGGGCATCCGAGCAGTTTCTCTGCGACGTTGAGCAGGTCGCGGCGGGCTGCCATACGCTTTTTGTCGTATTCTTTGTCGGACGGGACGAAGTTGGGCTCGAAGCCGTTCGGCGTGACGATGTCCGGTGCTTTGTCCAGTAATTGTTTACACTCGCGGGCAGTGATGTCGCTCACGGTAGTAAAGCAGTCCACATGCAAGGCTGTCTGTTTTTCCAACGAATGTTTCGCCTCCATATTCAGCTCCCCGGCCATCTGGTCGCCGTTGTAGCCATCCATATAAGCATACAGGGCTTTGTTGTTTCCGGCGATGGAACGGCCGATAGATGTGGCGTGTGTCGTGAAGAGCGTTGCGACGGCGGGGAGTTGTTTTTTGATGTAGAGCGCACCCATTCCCAGCATCCATTCATTGAACAGAGCGGCAACCTTTTTGTTTTCCAGCTTGTAAAAATGATAAAAACTTTCGATGACCTTACCTACCGCGTAAGCGAAGATACAAGACTCGTCGTAGTCACCGTACGCATGGATCGAGTCCACGCGGAAACTTTCCCACATCGAGAAGAAAAAGGAATCTTTTTCTTTGAAGAAAGGTTTGAAATCCACTAAGATTACGGGAGGTGTCCCCGGGACATTCCATCGGCCTACTTTCACTTTCAGATTTTCTGTGGTCTTCGTATAAGTTTTCCAGTCAGCAAACAGAACATCATCTTCAATAAAGTCGGGAGCGTTTGTATCGGTCCACACATCGGGTCCTATAAAGATCAGCTTATCTTTAAACGATCGTTGCAACGTATGCGCTTTTGTTGAAAGGACGGTATAGATACCGCCAACTTTATTACATACTTCCCAACTGCTCTCGAAAAGATATTCTGGCGTTGTTGTTGTATTATCCATAAACGATTTTGTTTATAATCAGATATTTTAGGGTGACAAAGATACGAATTTTTGTCTTTTTTTCAACTATAGGGTTTGTTTAATGAATGAATTATGTAGATTTGTAGATATTTTAATGTAAACAACTATGGCTAAAAGAAGAATTTTAAAGAGAGACATCAGCTATGTGGCTGGCGATTTGTTTTCGGAAGCTTTGTTTTGTAAGCTGTATCTTCCGGGTGTCAATTCGGAGAAAGCCGACGTGGTGATGGCGAGAGTACTTGATATGCAAGATGAATTTATTCGCCGTGCCAACCGTCCGGACGGAAAAGAAAACAAGAAACGGGTGAAAGAATATTATTGTAAATTGCGGGCGGACCTGCAAACGGAAATAAATGCAATAGCAACTGAAATCGGAGAGTTGAGCAAATAGAAAGTAAAGAATGAAGAAAGCTATAAGTAAGGCACTTCTTCGCTTGGCCGGCTGGAAACTTGGGCCGGTAGTGGAGGATGTGCCTAAATGTGTGATATGTGTGGCTCCGCATACCAGCAATTGGGATTTTATCGTAGGAAAACTGTTTTATACCTCGATTGGCCGTAACGCCAGTTTCCTGATTAAAAAGGAATGGTTCTTTTTTCCGTTCAACCTGTTGTTTGACTGGTTGGGCGGAGTGCCTGTTGACCGCAGTAAGCGGACTTCGGTGACGGATCAGATGGTTGGCCAGTTCAATCGGCGGAAAGAATTCCAGCTGGCCGTAACTCCTGAAGGTACACGCAAACGGGTGAATGACTGGAAGAAGGGATTTTACTATATCGCACAGAAAGCCAACGTGCCTATCCTGATGGCTTATTTCGATTACAAAAAGAAAGAGGCCGGTTTTAAAGGGGTATTCTATCCTACGGGTGATGCGGATAAAGATATCCGTGATATCCGTGAGCATTACAGAGGAGTGACAGCTTGTCACCCGGAAAACTTTGTTCAAATTTAATATCATGGCAGACAATTTGCGTATCAGTATGGTCCAGTCTCATATTATTTGGGAGGACAGAGATGAAAATCTGGGTTATTATGGAGAACTGCTCCGGCGGGTCAGCGGTAAGACGGACATAGCCGTTTTGCCGGAAACGTTTACAACGGGTTTTTCTATGGATGTGGAAAAGCTGGCCGACACGATGGATGGGCCTACTATTCCTACTATAAAGGGGTGGGCGAAGAAATATAAGCTTGCTGTGGCAGGTAGTTTCATTGCAAAAGAAGGCGGGAAATATTTCAACCGTGCTTTTTTCGTCACGCCCGAAGGTGAAACTTATTTGTATGACAAGCGGCATTTGTTCCGGATGGCGGGCGAAGACCAGCATTTCACAGCCGGGGATAAACGGACGATCGTACGGTATAAGGACTGGAATATCTGTTTGCAAGTTTGTTATGATCTTCGTTTCCCGGTTTGGAGCCGGAACGTGGACAACGAATACGATCTGTTGATCTATGTCGCCAACTGGCCCGAGGCGCGTAAAAAAGTTTGGAAGACGTTGCTCCAGGCACGTGCAATGGAAAATATGGCGTATGTCTGCGGGGTGAACCGGGTAGGAATCGACGGTAAGGGCTTTGTTTACCGGGGCGATTCCATGATCTTCTCTCCGAAAGGGAAAAAGCTGGCGGATGCCGGCAAGCGTGAGGAGGTCACTCGCACATGTACGCTTACCCGTGCAGACCTGGAAGATCTAAGGGGGAAGTTTCCTGCATGGAAGGACGCGGATGCGTTTGAGATCAAGTGATATTTCCCTGATAGGATTTCGGATTTGAACACAAAAAAGCGATTGTCGGAAATAACCGGCAATCGCTTTTTTGTGTTATGTGAAAATATATGTTTATTTCACTTCCTCAAAGTCAACATCCGTTACACCACCATCCTGCTTGTTGTTGCCGGCGTTGCCACCAGTTTGTTGACCGAAGTCAGGACCCGGTTGTGCACCACCTTGGGCGTTCTGGGCATTGTACATTTCCTGGCTTGCTGCCTGGAATACGCTGTTCAGTTCTGCCATAGCTGCATCGATACCAGCGATATCCTGAGCCTTGTGAGCTTCTTTCAGCTTGTTCAGGGCTGTTTCGATAGGAGCCTTCTTGTCAGCCGGGAGTTTGTCGCCTAGATCCTTCAACTGTTTTTCGGTCTGGAAGATCATGCTGTCGGCCTGGTTCAGTTTGTCGATGCGTTCTTTTTCCTTCTTGTCTGCTTCGGCATTAGCCTGAGCTTCTTCTTTCATACGTTTTACTTCGTCGTCGCTCAAGCCGCTGGAAGCCTCGATACGGATGCTCTGTACTTTGCCGGTTCCTTTGTCTTTAGCCGATACGTTCAAGATACCGTTTGCATCGATATCGAAAGTAACTTCGATCTGAGGAACGCCACGCTGTGCGGCTGGAATTCCGTCGAGGTGGAAACGGCCGATCGATTTGTTGTCTTTAGCCAGTGAACGTTCGCCCTGCAATACGTGGATTTCTACAGAAGGCTGGTTGTCAACGGCAGTCGTGAATGTTTCAGACTTCTTGGTAGGAATAGTCGTATTGGCTTCGATCAGCTTGGTCATTACACCACCCATTGTTTCGATACCCAGTGACAACGGAGTAACATCGAGCAACAGAACGTCTTTTACTTCACCTGTCAATACCCCCCCCTGGATAGCAGCACCTACAGCTACCACTTCGTCCGGGTTAACACCTTTTGACGGAGCCTTGCCGAAGAACTTCTCAACGATGGCCTGTACAGCCGGAATACGTGTCGAACCACCTACGAGGATGACTTCGTCGATGTCGGAAGTGCTCAAACCTGCATCTTTCAAAGACTGACGGCATGGTTCGATACAAGCCTGGATCAGACTGTCTGCAAGCTGTTCGAATTTTGCACGTGTCAGTGTCTTGACCAAGTGCTTTGGAACACCGTTTACCGGCATGATATACGGCAGGTTGATCTCCGTGCTTGTCGTGCTTGACAATTCGATCTTAGCTTTTTCGGCCGCTTCTTTCAAACGTTGCAAAGCCATCGGATCCTTACGCAGGTCGACGCCTTCTTCGCGCAGGAACTCTTCAGCCAACCAGTCGATGATCACATGGTCGAAGTCGTCACCACCCAAGTGAGTGTCACCGTTTGTGGATTTTACTTCAAACACACCGTCTCCTAATTCCAAGATAGAAATATCGAATGTACCGCCACCCAAGTCGAATACGGCGATCTTCATGTCTTTGTTCGTTTTGTCCAAACCGTAAGCCAAAGATGCGGCAGTCGGTTCGTTTACGATACGGCGAACGTTCAAGCCTGCAATTTCACCCGCTTCCTTAGTCGCTTGACGTTGTGCGTCGCTAAAGTATGCCGGAACGGTGATAACGGCTTCCGTTACTTCCTGTCCTAAATAGTCTTCAGCTGTTTTCTTCATCTTCTGAAGTACCATTGCTGAAATTTCCTGAGGAGTATAAAGGTGTCCTTCGATATCGACACGTGGTGTGTTGTTGTCACCGCGGACTACTTTATAAGGTACTCGACCAATTTCTTTCTGAACCTGATCATAGGTTTCACCCATGAAACGTTTGATAGAGAATATTGTTTTTTCCGGGTTTGTGATAGCCTGACGTTTTGCAGGATCACCAACCTTACGTTCACCACCTTCAACGAATGCAACGATTGAAGGAGTCGTTCTTTTACCTTCGCTGTTTGCAATTACAACCGGTTCGTTACCTTCCAGTACGGCAACACAAGAGTTGGTTGTTCCTAAGTCGATTCCGATAATTTTTCCCATAATTTTCTACTATTTTAATTGTTATTATTTTCCTGTACTTGCTTTTCTCTTTCGAGCTGCATTAACTGTTCTACAAATCGTATGCCAAAGTAACAAGGATAGGTTTGTAAAAGTTCAGGTGGCAGGAAGTGTGACAATACGTCAGTTTAGACATTTGCCGTCATGTGAAAGATATGACGGGTTATGCATGAAAT
>UMLL01021996.1_pt1 | contig 12129 bp, 3 predicted proteins | sample 1966591 | NCBI WGS metagenome assembly UMLL01 (sample SAMEA4836200, study PRJEB28245) | human gut metagenome | biome: gut microbiome; material: fecal sample | place: Denmark | collected 2008 | reverse complement strand
TGCACGCCGGAGACCCGGCGGTCATGCGCCGCACCGTCAAGCTTGCCGCCGACGCGGGCGTGGCCGTGGGCGCACACCCGGGCTACCCCGACCTGCAGGGCTTCGGCCGCCGCGACATCGCCATGTCGCCCGACGAGGCCTACGACTACATCCTGTACCAGATCGGCGCGCTGCAAGCCTTCTGCCACGCCACCGGCGCGCGCATGCACCACGTGAAGCCGCACGGCCAGCTGTACAACCGCGCCGCCGTGGACCCGGAGCTTGCCCGCGCCGTTGCCGCCGCCGTGCACGACGCCAACCTGGACCTGGTGCTGGTGGGCCTGGCGAACAGCGAGCTCATCCGCGCGGGCCAGGCGGAGGGCATCCGCACCGCGCAGGAGTTCTTCGCCGACCGCAACTACACCGACGAGGGCCTGCTGGTGTCGCGCAAGCTCCCCGACGCCGTCATCACCGATGAGGACTTCGCCGTGGCGCGCGTGGTGCGCGCCATGAAGGAGGGCACCATCGAGTCGGCATCGGGCAAGCTGATCACCGTGAAGCCCGACACCATCTGCATCCACGGCGACAACGTTCACGCTCTCGAGTTCGCCGGCAAGATCCGCACCGCGCTGACCGAGGCCGGCGTCGAGGTGAAGCCCGTGTAGCAGCGGGGCTGCGGGCCGCGAGCGGCAACACCGCATAACACGGGACTGCAGCAGCTTCATGCAACGTTGCGCTGGGTAACACGGCGGCGCGGAGCTGCTGCGGGGCCGCGTAACGAAGCCGCAGGGCAACCGCAAGGCCGAGCAGCTGCGAAGCCAGGCACAGCGCCGCGAGACGGCGACAACCCACAGCATAGCGAAACGCGAAGGGGGCCGGGTATCAACCCGGCCCCCTTCTTGCATCCCGCTGCCGCCCTATGCAGGTGCGGCAGCGGGTTTCCGTATCCGGCCTTCGCCGGAATCGGCTGCGCTAACGCTTGTCGCGACGGCGCATGATGACCAGCGCCGCGATGGACGCTGCGCCCGCCAGGGCCACTGCCGCAAGCGGCAGGACCAGGGCAAGCTTGTCATCGCCCGTCTGCGTCAGAACCTTGCCGACCAGCCAGCTCGGCGTGAAGGTCTTGCCGCCGGGCTGCGTGGGCTGCGCGGGCGCCGGAGGCTCGGCGTAGGTGTTCGTGAACGCGAGCACGTCGGCATCGCCTGCCACCGTTGCGTTCAAGTGGCCGAGCCCGTCATCGACGACCGTCACGGTCACCTTGTACGCACGCTTGTCATACGTCACGTTCGCCTGCGCATCGTCGAGCTCGGTGAGCGCGAACTCGTACGTGCCGGGCTTGTCGAACGTCAACGCCGGGAAGGCGATCTTGCCGTCGGCGGCGTTCTTCGCCTTCAGCTCGGTGCCGTCGGCCGCGGTCAGCACGAACGTGAACTGCCCGTCCTCAAGGTTCTTGCCCACCAGCGTCTTGGAGGCGCCGATGGTCACGGTCGTGGACGTCGCCTGGTAAGCGTTGGCGAAGGTCGCCTCGCCCGCACCTTCCAGCGCATGGGCCACGCTGAGCGTGCCGTCGCCGTTGTCCTTCACCGTGGTGACCACGGTGTACGTCGTGCCGTCGTAGGTCACGCCGTTGGCGACGGTGCCGCCCCCGACCTCGTGCAACGTGTAGCGATGCGTGCCGGGATACGTGTACTTCACCGCACTCAGCGTCACGGTGCCGTCGGCGGCGTTAACGCCGGTCGCCACCACATCTCCGCGCTCGAGCAGCTCGAACGCGAACTCGCCGGCGGCCATGTCGCGGCCCATCAGCGTCTTGGTCACCGCCACCTGGTCGGTCACGCTGGAGCTAGCGGGCTCCACCGTGTAGGTGTTGGCGAAGGAGAACGCCGGGGTTGCCGCATCGCCTTGGCGCTCGACCGTCAGCTTGCCGGCGCCGTCGTCGGTCACCTTGAAGCTGACCGTCTTGGTCGCCGTGGCGTCGTTGGTCACGCCGGGCACGGAGCCGCTCTCCGTCACCTTATAGGTGAACACGTGGGAACGGGGCTTGCCGGATTCGGGCTCCGGGTTAGCCGGTTGGTCGGCCGGCTGGTTGCCGGGGGCAACCTCGTCGACCGTGCCGTTGTCGGTATCGGGAGCCGCTACGGCACCCGCACCCTGCCCGTCGCCTGCCGTGGGCTTGTCGCCCTCGTCGGCGGCAGCAGGCTTGTCGCCGTCGGCAGCCTGGGCGGAAGCGTTATCCGCATCTGCGGCAGCCTTGTCGGCGTCTGCGGCAGCCTTCGATGCATCGGCATCAGCTACCTTCGCGGCACCCGCTTCGGCCTTGTCGGCATTCGCGATAGCCGTCTGGTCGTTCACGCCCAGGGCGCGGTTGAGGTCGTCCAACGTGAACTCGATGGTGCCGAAGTCCACGCTGCCGTCCGCCGCGTTCTTGGCGGTGGTGCGCTCGGGCATGGGAGCTGCCGCATCGTCGGAGGTCACCGTGAAGGTGAACTTGTCCTCGATGGAGGCCGGTTCAAGCCCGGGTGCCGCCTGAAGCATCTTCACGCCGGACAGGCCCACCTGCACCGGATCGCCCGTGGAGTACGTGTTCTCGAACTTCAGGCCATCGCCCAAGTTCGCCGTTGCCGTAAGCGAGCCGTCGCCGTTATCGACAACCGTCACCATGAACGGGATCGACTGCGTCTGCGCCGTGACGCCCTGGGGCAGACCGTCGGTCTTCTCGTAAGCCAGGTAGTTCACCGTCCACGAGGTGTCGCCCTGGCCGGAGGTCTTGAAGGCCTTGCCATCGGTCACCAGGCGCTCAAGCATCTTGGTGTCGTAATGCAGGGCATCATCGAACGTCACAGTGCCGTCGGCCGCGTTCTTGGCCGTCAGCAGGTCGTCCCCGCCAGCCGCATACTTCACCGCGAAGGTGAACTCGTCGGCGGAAAGCGGACGTCCCGTGAGCTCCTTGGTCGCCGTCACCTGAGCGGCCGTGCCGCCCGGATTATCGGTGGAGGCGTCATACTTGTTAGCGAAGAAAACCGTTGCGAGGTCCGGAGACGGGTCTGCGCCGTACACGTACGTCTTGATGTCCTCAGGTCCGGCCACCTCGGTGGTGACCGTCAATGCGGCCTTCTCCGGGTTGTCCCAGACCATCACCGTTACCGTGTACTCCGTCGTGTCGTAGGTATAGCCATGGGCCGATGCTTGAACCTCGGCAACCTTATAGGTATACGGCTTGCCCACGTCGCTCTGGCTTAGCACCACTTGCCGATCACCCAGCACGGACTTCACGGCTGGCACGCCGTCGGCAGCTGCGGGCATGGCGATCTCAACGCCTTCCAGCGGCAGGCCCAGCACATACGCCGACGCCTCGTCGCCAGGGGTCACCTTGATCTTGAACTGTCCCTCAGCCATATCGCGGCCGGTCAGGGTCTTGGCCACGTTCAGGCCACCCGCCGCCGTGTAATCGATTTCAGCGGTGTAGCGATTCACGAACGTGACGTTCTCCGCAACCGCAGAGGCCTTGAGCTTGCCGGAGCCATCGTCGGACACCGTCACCTTGATGGTGGCCACGTGATCGTCGTACTGGATGCCCGGCAGCTTAGCGTCGTCGGCAGGCACGACCTCGCGCACCTCGTAGGTGAACGTGCGCTTATGGTCAGGCTCGGCCTTCACCATGTCGGACGTGAACTCGATCTTGCCGAATCCGAAACTCTCCGCATTCGCCTTGGTCACCGTCGCGCTGGTCACATCGTTGCCCGCAGAATCCTTGGGCAGCGGACCGCCATCGAGCGCCTTCAGCTCGAACGTGAAGTTGTCGGAATCGATCCAATCGCGGCCCTCGAGCACCTTGTTCAGGCCGGCGGTGGCGGTGTCATAGCTGGTCGGGGTTGCCTGATAGCCGTTCACGAACGCCACAGGCTTGGTCGCGGGATCGATAACCTCCCCATCCAGCTTGGTGGTCAGCGTCAGGTGCTTGTCGGCATCGCCGCCCATACCCACCGTGATCTCGAGCGTATGCACGCTCTTGTCGTAGGAGACACCGGGCTTGGCATCGGCGGGCACGACCTCGCGCACTTCGTACGCGAACGTCTTGCCGATATCATCCTGCGTGAACGCGACGCCGTTCATCTTCGCCATATCGCACGCGACGCCATCGGCACGCGCAGCGTTGGTGAAGCTACAATCGGAATCCGCCAAGCGCTTTTCTGCATCTTCGGCAGACACGGTATCGGATTTCACGCCGTGGATGCTGAAGGAGAACTCGTCGGCTGCCATATCGCGGCCGTTCAGCGTCTTCTGGACGGTGATGCCGGAGAACTGCGCATTCTGCTCGTACTTGTTCTCAAACTTCGCCGACCCGTTGTCATAGCTCACCTCAGCAACCAGCTTGCCCTCATGGCCATCGATTACCTCGACCGTAACCTTATAGACTTGACGATCGAACACGATGCCGCCGGTTGCGGCACCCGCTGCGTCAAGATCGTTGCCGCAGTACTTGCTCTCCTGCACCGCGAACGAATACGTGCCAGGCTTGCTGAACGTCATCTCGCCGAAGGAGAAGTCGGCCAGAATGTCCGCCTTCGCGCCCTTCACCACAGCTTCGGCGGCACCCTGCGCGATGACGATGCTGCCATCGGCAACGGCCTTCTGCGTAGCCTCATCGGCCGCACTCAGCTTGAAGCCGAATGTCTCGCCTTGCGCCATATCGCGGCCGGTCAACACCTTGGTGCCATGAATCGCCGTATCGCCCTTGAGCTCAGCAGGCTTAGGCTTATAAGAGTTATCAAAGCTGAACATAGCGCCGGCAATCGGCTCTTCGCTATCGTCCTTGTAGTACTTGGCACTCAATTCGAGTGTGCCGCCAACGTCCGCGATGGTCACCTTCGCGGTCCACACCGTCTGGTCGTATTCCATGCCGGCCGGATCGAAGGTCGTGCCCGCAAGGACGTCTTTCACGGCACGCCACGTATCGCCGACCTTGACCACCTCGACGATCTTGTACTCGAAGGTGGCATCGTACGTTTCAGGGTCAAGATCTTTGTGCTCGTACTTCGCCGACGGCCACGCGATGCTGCCGCCCGCCTCGACCGTGGTCAGAACGCCGCGCCATTCGCCGCGATCGACACGCGTCACTCCTTCGCCCTCGGGCAACGGCGCCTTAGCGTTGTTCGTGCAAACGATCACGTGGAACATGTCCGGCTTAAGGGGGTTCTCACCCGTCGTATCCGTATACGTCTTCGTGCCGCTGGGGGTCCACTTCACGTCGGAGGTCTTGTACTCGTTCTCGAACTTCGCCGTATTGCTCTCGATGAGCTCCTCGCATTTCACGCCATCATCGTCAAACAGCTTCGTCATCACGGACTCCACCGTCAGCGTGCCGTTGTGGTCCTTGTCGGTTACCGTCACAACGACCTGGTACAACGCCTGAGACGCGCTCACGCCGGGATTCAGGGTGCTGAGCTCCTCAGACTCCCGAATCTCATACGTATACGTACCCGGCTTCGTGTAGCTGATGTCCTGGAAGTTGAAAGGCACCTTTGTATCAGCCGGAGTGCCGAACGGCTGCGTTACCTCGACGTGCGTCTCGCCCAGGGTGTTGGCCGGCGGCATCGGCGCTTCAACGGATGTATCGGCATCCTTCAGAACGAACGTGAACTTGTCGGTTTCGAGCCACTCGCGACCGGTCAGCACCTTCTCGCCCTTAAGGTGCGTCTTGCCATCCAGCGTGCCGGATGCGGCGTACGCGTTCGTATACGTTACCGCACTCGTCTGACCAGCAGCGATCTTGCTCTCTGCACCGACGGCCTCTGCCGTGAAGCCGGCGCGCGGCGTCTCGCTTACCTTATAGTCCCAGCCTGCGGAAAGCCCGTAGACGTACAGGGTCTCGCCCGGCTTCAGGGAATGCTTCGCCTGGCCGTCCTGGCCGAACGCCAGCACGAACTTATCGCCCTGCTGCTGGCCATCCGCGTCCTTCACCACGGCATTGAAACTCTTGCCGACGGCATCCTGCATGGCGATGGTGAACTCGAAGGAATCGTTCGCGAAATCATCCGCATTGTACCCATCGGGCAGCTTCAGCTGCTTCGTCACCGTCAGCGTGCCGGGCACATCGACGCTCAGCTTGCCGTTATTGCCCAGATAGGCGTTGATAAGCGTTTCCGCGGAGGACTGCTCGATGCCGCTCCACTTCGGGTTCAGAACATCCGTGGCCGTGGCCGTACGGTTCTCTTCCTTGACCTTGTGCAGTTCGTTGATGTAGGTCAAACGCGGCGTGCCGGACTTGAGATAGCAGGCACCCGTGGAATCCTTGGCGATAGCACCCTCGACTTGCTCAGCGGCACCACCGGGGAAGGACACATGCTCGGTCTTCGCGACGGGCTTGCCGTTCTCCATGGCGTAGTAGTTGTGCTTGTAGTAGTACATGGAGCCGCTCTTCACCGACATCGCGGGAACTGCGCATGCCTCATCGGCATAGATGGGCGTGTCCTGCGTGAAGTAATAGTAGCTATTGCCTCCAGCCGGCTCGAACGCGGCGACCACGTCGCCCGTTTTCTCGCCGGTCCACTTGTTGGCATAGAAGTTCACCTTGCCCGCTGCGTCGGTGTTATTCGCCATATACGCCTTCATGGCATCATCGGGGTTCTCCAGCAGATCGAGCGCCGCCGGCTTCACGCCGGAGGAGTACAGCACCGAGATCGGCGTGGTGTTCGAGACGCTCATGGTCTCCTTCGCCAGATCGATGGCGAAGTTGCGCAGCGGGATCAAGGACGCGGGCACCTTCACCTGCACCTTGTCGCCCACCGCAGCATCGTCCGAACGCGTGACGGTGATCACGACGTCCTTCAGATCGGCAGCGGCCAGACCGGAATGCACGTCGCCGCTGAAATGGTACGTGTCGACGTTCCCGTCCGTGGTCTTGGACTTGCAGCCGTACACCGTTCCGTTGTACACGAGCTTGGACAGGTCGGTGACCTGCATGTAATCGCCCAGCTGATCATCGAAGGTGATGTAGCCGGTTTCGTGCTCGAAGCCTTCGCTCGTCTTCGTGGGATAGCCGGAACCCTTCGAGATCTCCTTGGAGATGTCGTCGAACACGTGCTTCAGCTCATCGGCATTGGTCGCGCTCTTGTAGAACGTGGCGTCTTTGCCATCGGAGCCCTTCGCACGATCGCCGAAGTTCCATATATATTCGCCCGACCACCAACTCGTGCTCTCGTAAGAATACGTCGCAGACGGGTAGTTGCTCGACACGGCGTGCATGAACTTGTTCTCGTTGGAAACGTCCTGCCCATCGGGATACTTTGCCGGATCGACGCCCTTGAAGATGCCGATGGAGTACACCGCAGCACCCGCGTCCTTCATATCCTTAGCGTACCCAACGGCACTCGAGGCGACGTCCGGAGAGAAATCGCTATATTCCGTCGGCGTGCCATCGGTGAAGAAGATGACGACCTTCTTGGCATCGGAGCGCTTGGAATTCTGGCCCTTCGCAAGCTCCAAACCCGCAGCGGCATTCGTTGCGCCGGCGGGCTGGATGGCGTTCACTTGAGACGAGAAGTCGCTTTTCGTATCGTTGGTGCACGGAGCCAGCGTCTTCATCACCTGACTGTAGTTGTACCAATGTCCGCCATCGCGATACCTGTCGTTGCCGACGCTCTCGGTCTTGGTTCCAGCGAACTTCACGATGGAGACCTGATGCTGCTTGGCGGCATCCTTGACCGTCGCGTTCTGCTTGGCGATCTCGTCGATGAACGAGTTCGCCGCGCTCTTGAGCGCGTCGATACGCTTCGTCGTGTCGCCGTCGCCCATAGGGTCGTTCATAGACCCGGAGGCGTCGAGCACCAACACGATGTCAAGCGGCGTGGTCGCCGTATCGGACAGGTTCGAAGTGGACGACAGCGCCGTGAGCGCGGTCAGGAAGTCCGCACCGTTCTCCTTGGATATGGTGACGCCGTTCTTGCTAATCTCGCCATCTGACACGGTCTTGTCGGTCCAGATACGTCCGACGCTCGACGTATCATTCTCGATAAGCCCCTGCCAATCCCAAATGGTCGAGGGGTCCGTGACAGCGGTCTTGTTTCCGCCGTACGTTGTCGCCGACGAGTCTTCCGCAAACGCCGCGCCGCCGAACAGCGGCGACAACGCAAGCACCAGCACGGCGGCTAACGCTGCCTTGAAACGCTTCGTCGATTTCATGTCCTCGCCTCCTTCCACCGCATCGCGGCCTTCCATATCCCCTTGCGCTTGCATATGCGCGCGCTCGGGCTTTTCCGGTACCCTGACGTCTTCATGGGCCCGCTCCTTCCCGCACGGTTCTCCCCATGCCATGGCGCCCCGCCGACGTCGGCATTTCCCCGCCAATCGTCGAACGCGTGCACAGCCCGAAACCGCGCATCGCACCAGCGGCGCAACAAGCATCTAGCCGCTACGCCTCCTGATAGCATCATCGCCAAAGGGGGGCACACGGAACCACGCCGTATTTACGAACGTGAGACTTAAACGATTTGTTTTCGCAGATAGGCGGATGGGCGTCAGGGGGTCGTATAAACGACCCCTGGACAAAACGGCCAAACTATGGACGCTCCCCGAGAACTCGCGGCCAAAGTTAACCCCTTCGGGAATAATTGAAAACGATGGCAACGCAACACGGGATACAATAAGGGAAAGGGTGCGAACGCACCTGGAAGGAGGGGCGCGATGAGCAATGCGAAACGCGAAAATAGACTGCTATTTTGCGCACTTGCGTTGTTTTTCTTCGTGTTCCTTGAGTCCACCCTGTTCTTCCAAGCCAACCTAGCTCAGCCCGGAGAACTGGGGCCCTTCTTTTCGCAGCTCCCCATTCAAGGCGCCAGCACCCTGGGCCTGCTGGCTTTTCCCCTTAAAAACCGTCTTGCCGGCGAAAAAGGCCGACCAGTGTTCATGGGGGCTGTCACCGTCCTTGGGGCCGCATGCCTTGTCGGCGTCGCTTTCGCATCCTCGCCGCTGGTGATCGCATGCACGGGTGCAGTCGGGTTCTTCCTCATCGGGCTTGCAGGCGGCACCGTATACTGGACAACATGCGTGAGGTCGCGCAGCATCGCGCGGTTCGCAACGTTGATCGGCGGCAGCCACGCGCTTGGCGTGCTCGCGCAAATCCCCCTGCTCGAATTCACATCGAATCATCTGGTCGAGGCCGTCGTGCTTTCCGCGAGCATCATCGCCCTCGGCGTGATCAACGCGCGCATATGGCCACCCCGATCCGCGCTCGCAGAATTTTCCGCACAGCGGGAACAGCGCAAAGGCAAGCGCCTCGAAAGCAGCAAGTTCGCCGGATGGCGCCTCGATCATATGACCCCTCGCACCGCCGTCATCGTGATTTTCGCCTTGGTGCTGCTTTTCTCCGTGCTGTTCAACACGCTCTACACCTTTATAGACATTGGCTCGCCCTGGACCAGCCAATACACCAACATAACGCCGCGCGTCCTGATGGCAGTCGGAGGCTTCGCCGGCGGCGTGCTGTTCGACCTGCACCGGGCGCGTTACCTGGGCATCGCCATGTTCTGGATGATGCTGCTCTCGGTCGGCGCAATGCTCGGAGTGGAGGCAGGCGGGCCGTACGTTGTCGGAGAGGTCGTCTACTTCCTGGGCTCGGGCGTGTTCATGACGTTCTACACCACGGTGTTCATTTGGATTGCGCCGTTTCTGCGCGCCCCCGACCTTTGGTGCAGCATGGGGCGAGCGCTCAACAACGTGACCGCCATCGCGCTCGGCGTTCCCACGCTGCTGGTGATCAACCTGACGAGCCCCATAGCCGTTGTCGTGCTGCTGATCCCCCTGATCATCGGCATCAACGCGCTGCTCTTCGCCGCCGGCATGCTTGATTTAAACCCGCGCCCGAGGGGTGGCGAAACCGGAGGACGTGCCGGGAAGCAAGCCGGCGCCCCCGCTCCGCCGGCAACATCACGCCAGGTCAAGCGGCAACAAGCGAGCGCACGCCTGTTGCCAGCGAAGCCGCACATGGCATCGCCAATGGCGACATGCCCGTCAAATCGTCAGCAACCGATCATGTGCCGGAAGCCGCGGAAGGCCCGGCACCCGGCGCCGCGCCTTCCGTAGACGATGCCGCCATCGACCCCGAAGCGCACCTTGCGGATTTCGCCGGCCGTTTCTCGCTCACGCCGCGCGAGACCGAGGTGCTTGCCGCCGCCACCGCCGACGAGCGCCCGCTCAAGCATGTGGCCGCGGACATGGGCATCTCCCTACGCGTGCTCCAGCGGCACCTGACCTCGCTGTATCAGAAAACCGGCACGCAATCCCGCGTCGGTCTTACGAAGCTGTTCTGGGAGTAGCGCCTGCGCTCGCCCCGCCCCTACGCGCAACGCTCCGCGCCGCAGTAGCGCCGCGAAAAGGCTCACGTGCCCAACCGACAAAACCCCGCGAAACCGTGCGCCCACTTCCCCACCGCGGGCAGTCCTTCTCACCCCGAACGGCGCAGACATCCCATAACCCGCGAAAACCCCGCCGCAACCGATGTTGCGACGGGGTTTTGAATCTCAAAAGGCGCAGTCGCGCGACTTCCCTTTAGTGAAGCACCGGCTTAGGCGGCGTTGCGCTTGGCAGTTGCCACGATGGTCTTCACTCCCTTGACGGCCAGCACCACGGCCAGCACGAACAGCAACACGGCCAGCAGCGCCTGCACGGCGGGGGCGAAGATGTCGCCGCCCTTCATGATGAGCAGGGTCTTCTGATAGAACGTGATGCCCAGCGACGTGAGCGTGGCCGCCAGCATGAAGCCCATGGGCACGAAGAACATCTTGTTGTTGCGGCCCGCGTTGCCCAGCCATGCGCACACGGCCAGCAGCGCCAGGGCGGCCAGCAGCTGGTTGGCGGCACCGAACAGCGGCCAGATGATGGTGTAGCCGGTCATGCCCAGGAACACGCCGATGACCACGGTGATGATAGTGGCGACATAGGGATTCGTCATGACCTTGCGCACGCCCGTCAGGTCCTCGTGCTTCACATCGACGGGGGTCCACAGCTCCTGGAACATGTAGCGGGCCAGGCGGGTGGCAGTGTCGAGCGAGGTCAGGCAGAACGCGGAAACGGCCAGGATGAGCAGCGCATATGCCAAGCCCTGCACGTCGGCCAGGCCGGGGATGCATGCGAGCATCTGGGACAGGCCGTCGGCGAAGACGGCGGTCGGGGAGGCATAGCCGCCCGCGGCGTACTTGCTCCACACGAAGCCGACGGCGCACAGCGAGATGACCGCCAGCAGGCACTCGATGAGCATGCCGCCGTAGCCGATGGGCTGCGCTTCCGCTTCCCTATCCAGCTGCTTGGCCGTGGTACCGGAAGCGACCAGGCTGTGAAAGCCGGAGATGGCGCCGCAGGCGATGGTGATGAACAGCGCCGGGAACAGGAATCCCGATGCGGCGGCCTTGTTCGTGATGGCCTTGCCGGCCTGGTCGACGAGGGCCTGGCCCGTGGAGGCATCGAACGCGGCGTTCGTGGCGACGAAGCCGGTGAACGCAGGGATCTGCAGGTTCGAGGCGGCGCCCATAAGGGATGCGCCCACGATGCCGATGACGGCCAGCAAGATCATGCCGTACAGCAGGTAGCTGGACAGGTAGTCGCGGGGCTGCAGCAGGATCCACACGGGAGCGACCGATGCGATCAGGATGTACACGCCCAGGATGATCATCCACGTGTTGTAATCCAGCGACAGGGAGATGCCCATGAGCGGCAGGTTGTAGCCGATGGCCACCATGATGACGATCAGCACGATGGCGGAGGCGATGTTCACCGGGCCGGGGATGTTGCGGCCGCGCGTGAGGATGCCGTAGACGACGGCGACGCCGATGAAGATCACCGAGATCATGGCCGTCTGCTGGTTGGCCAGGTTCGTGGCCGCCTTCGTGCCGTCCAGATCGGGTACCACGGCGAACGTGTTCGCCACGATGGAGGCGAACGCGGCCACCACCAGCAGCAACGTCAGGTACGCGAAGATGCAGAACAGCTTCTTCGCCGTGTTGTCGATGTTCTCCGCGACCACGACGGCCAGCGTCTGGCCCTTATGGCGCAGCGACGCGAACAAACTGCCGAAGTCGTGCATGGCACCGAAGAAGATGCCGCCGATGAGCACCCACAGCAGCACGGGCACCCAGCCGAACACGGCCGCCTGGATGG
>UMLL01033895.1_pt1 | contig 12160 bp, 10 predicted proteins | sample 1966591 | NCBI WGS metagenome assembly UMLL01 (sample SAMEA4836200, study PRJEB28245) | human gut metagenome | biome: gut microbiome; material: fecal sample | place: Denmark | collected 2008 | reverse complement strand
CGATGTGGAAGCGTGTGATTTGCAGCAGGCGCAGGCCTTCTGCCGGATTCTGGCGGAGACCGTCGGGAAACTTCCGGCCGAAGTGCGCGGGCGGCTTTACCGCCCGGCCGCCGAGAACTGCGTGAAAGGGACGGTCCTGACGGGAGCCGTTGGACGAACGAAAAAACCGGAGGTCTGAACCTCCGGTTTTTTCGTTTGTCGGAAGGAACGCTCCTTCCGGCGGGAATCTCTTATTCGGCTTTGCCGTCCGAACCGAGAACCTCCTTGATCTTGTGGATGTAGAGCTTCTTCATGTTGTCGCGGGCGGGACCCAGGTACTTGCGGGGGTCGAACTCGGCGGGTTTGGTGGCGAAGACCTCGCGGATGGCGGCGGTCATGGCCAGACGCGAGTCGGAGTCGATGTTGATCTTGCAGACGGCGCTCTTGGCGGCCTGGCGAAGCTCCTCCTCGGGAATGCCCACGGCAGCCTTCAGCGCACCGCCGTACTTGTTGATCGTCTCGACTTCCTCCTGGGGAACCGACGACGAACCGTGCAGCACGATGGGGAAGCCCGGAAGCTCCTTCTCGATGGCGGCCAGTACGTCGAAAGCCAGGGGAGGCGGAACCAGACGGCCCGTCTTGGGATCTACGGTGCACTGCTCGGGGGTGAACTTGTAGGCTCCGTGCGAGGTGCCGATCGAGATGGCCAGCGAATCGACGCCCGTCTTGGTCACGAAGTCAACGACCTCTTCGGGCTTGGTGTAGTGGCTGACTTCGGAAGCTACCTCGTCCTCGACGCCGGCCAGCACGCCCAGTTCGCCTTCGACCGTCACGTCGTGCTGGTGAGCGTACTCCACGACCCGCTTCGTCAGGGCGACGTTCTCGTCGTAGGGGAGCGCCGAACCGTCGATCATCACCGACGAGAATCCCATGTCCACGCAGCTCTTGCACAGTTCGAACGAATCTCCGTGGTCGAGGTGCAGTACGATCTGGGGTTTGGCCCAGCCCAGTTCCTTGGCGTACTCCACGGCTCCTTCGGCCATGTAGCGCAGCAGGGTCTGGTTGGCGTAGTTGCGCGCACCCTTCGATACCTGGAGGATGACGGGCGACTTGGTCTCGGCGGCAGCCATGACGATAGCCTGGAGCTGCTCCATGTTGTTGAAGTTGAATGCCGGAACGGCGTAACCTCCTTTGATGGCCTTGGCGAACATCTCGCGCGTGTTCACAAGACCCAGATCTTTGTACGATACCATAGTATTTGAAATATTAGTGAATTTGTTGCACTCAAAAAACCGCACAAATTTACTAAAAATTCTAAATAACAGGCCTTTTTGTGAAAAAAATAACAGACGAACCGGGAAATCGTTGTACAATCCGGATTGTTTTTCGTAAATTTGCAGGGATTTTCGGATGGGCGGGACATGCGACCGCATTTTCCGGCCGCATGCGGCAAGTCCTTCCCGGGAACGGGTTTCGGGCGGGCCGGATTTGCAGGCGCGGCTGAAGGCCGCGAATGGACGGCGGTCCGCGGCGGGCAGACAGGAAGCAACATACAAACATTATAAATACTATGGCAGATTTCATCTATCAGGAGCCGTTCCCCGTGGGGGAAGACAAAACCAAGTACCGTCTTTTGACGAAGGAGTACGTGAAGGTCGTGGAGTGCGACGGACGCAAGATCCTCAAGGTCGATCCCAAGGGCCTCGAACTGCTTTCGAAGGAGGCTTATGCCGACGTGTCGTTCTACCTGCGCGCCGCGCATCTCCAGAAACTGCGCAACATTCTCGAAGACCCCGAAGCCACCGACAACGACAAGTTCGTGGCCTACACGATGCTGCTGAACCAGACCGTCTCGGCCGAAGGCGAACTGCCCACCTGCCAGGACACCGGCACGGCCATCTGCATCGGCCACAAGGGCGAGGATGTCTGGACGGGGGCCGACGACGCCGAGTGCATCGCCCGGGGCGTTTACGAGACCTACAAGGACCGTAACCTGCGCTATTCGCAGGTCGTGCCCTTTACGATGACCGACGAGAAGAACTCGGGCACGAACCTTCCCGCGCAGATCGACATCTACGGCGGCAAGCCCGGCATGGAGTACGAGTTCCTCTTCATCACCAAGGGCGGCGGCTCGGCCAACAAGACTTTCCTCTACCAGCAGACCAAGGCGTTGCTGAACGAGGAGTCGCTCACGAAATTCATCCAGCAGCATATCTTCGACCTCGGCACGTCGGCCTGCCCGCCCTACCACCTGGCCATCTGCATCGGCGGCACGTCGGCCGAGATGTGCCTTTCGACGGTGAAGAAGGCTTCGGCCGGCTACCTCGACGAGCTGCCCACCTCGGGCAACGAGGGCGGCCGCTGCTTCCGCGACCTGGAATGGGAGGAGAAGGTGCTGAAAATCTGCCGCGAGAGCGGCGTCGGCGCCCAGTTCGGCGGCAAGTACCTCGTGCACGACGTGCGGGTGATCCGCGCTCCGCGCCATGCGGCTTCGTGCCCCGTGGCCATCGGCGTGAGCTGCTCGGCCGACCGCAACATCAAGGCCAAGATCACGCCCGAGGGCATCTTCCTCGAAGAGCTGGAGAAGAATCCCGCGCGCTTCCTGCCGACCGAGGCTCCCTCGATGTCCCCGGCCGTGGACATCGACCTCGACGAGGGCATGGACAAGGTGCGTGCGATTCTCACGAAATACCCGATCAAGACGCGCCTGAATCTGCGCGGCACGCTGATCGTCGCCCGCGACATCGCCCACGCCCGCATCAAGCAGATGCTCGACGAGGGCAAGCCGATGCCCGAATACTTCAAGAAGCATCCGGTTTACTACGCCGGTCCGGCCAAGACGCCGCAGGGCATGGCTTCGGGTTCGTTCGGCCCCACGACGGCCGGGCGCATGGACCCCTACGTCGACCTGTTCCAGTCGCAGGGCGGTTCGCTGGTGATGGTGGCCAAGGGCAACCGCTCGCAGCAGGTGACCGACGCCTGCCGCAAACACGGCGGTTTCTACCTCGGTTCGATCGGCGGCCCGGCAGCGATCCTGGCGAAGAACTCCATCAAGTCGGTCGAGGTCGTGGACTTCCCCGAACTGGGCATGGAGGCCGTGCGCAAGATCTATGTCGAGAACTTCCCGGCGTTCATCATCGTCGATGACAAGGGGAACGACTTTTTCGCCGATTTCAAGCATTAAGAACGGTCGTTTATACCATGCACTGTTTCCCGCTCCCGATCGGTGTTGTCGCCGCCTGCGGTGCCGGTTACAGGTTCGACCCCACCCCAAACCCCTCCTTCAGGGAGGGGCTTGGTGGCGCAAGCGGCAAAATTGGCGTTTCGGACGGCAGGTGTAAATTAGTTGCATGAAAAAATACTAACGCGCAAAACTTTGCGTTGTAAAATTGTAAAAAAGACCGTCGTAAGGTATGAAATCCGGCAGATAATCCGGGCGAAATTCCGGTCGCGCCGCGACAAGCCCCTCCCTGTGGCCGTTTGAGAGACGGCTTTCGGAAGAGGGTGCGGCGCGAATTGACAGACATATCGTTTTGTGATGAGAGACTTTGTTGCAAAAATATCCCTGACAGCACTCTTCGTGCTGGCGATCTTCTCGGCATCCGCTGCCGAGAAGGTCACTTTTGAAGCCAACTCGCCGCTGACGGTCGCCGTCGGCGAGGCGTTCCGCGTGGAATTCGCCCTGAACGCCAAACCCGACGGGGATACTTTCAAGGCGCCTTCGTTCGAGGGATTCGACGTGCTGGCGGGACCTGCCATCTCGCAGGGGTCGTCGGTTCAGATCGTCAACGGCTCGATGACCAAGAGCGTCAGCTATACCTACACTTTCGTGCTGCTGCCGCAGGCCGCGGGCAACGTGACCATCGGCGCCGCGGAGGTCAAGGTCGACGGCTCGTCCTACCGGACCCGGCCGCTGCCCATCGAGATCGTGAACGAGGGCGAAGGCTCCCGGGCGCAACAGCAGCAGGGCGGTTCGAACCGTGCGGACGATACGCAGGCCGATGCCCAGAGCCGGATCGGCAAGGACGATATTCTGCTCCGGGCCGTCGTGTCGCGCTCGTCGGTCTACAAGAACGAACCCCTGCACGTGGCTTTCAAGCTCTATACGCGGGTTCCTTATGTCAACATCGTTCCCGAGTCGGCTCCGTCGTTCAACGGTTTCTGGTCGCAGGACCTCTCCGATCCCAATTCGGCCCGCGTGGGGCGCGAGACCTATGCCGGGAAGGTGTACGAGACGCGTGTGCTGTACGACTACCTGCTCTATCCGCAGCAGGTCGGCTCGCTCACGATCGACCCCGTGGACATGACCGTCGTGGCGCAGGTCGTGGTGCAGAGCCGCCATGCCGATCCCTTCTTCGGGGGCGGCCGCGAGGTGTTCAACGTTCCGCGCAAGGTGCAGAGCCAGCGGGCCACGGTCCAAGTGAAAGCGCTTCCGGCAGGTGCTCCGGCCAGCTTCAGCGGCGCTGTGGGCAATTTCACGATGGACACCCAGTTCCCTTCGGAACGGATCGCGGCCAATTCGGGCGCGACGGTCACGGTGAAGATTTCCGGCACGGGCAACCTCACCTTCGTACAGGCCCCGAAACTGCCGCTGCCGACCTCCTTCGAGCAGTATAACGTCAAGACCACCGAGTCGATCAACACGTCGGCCTCGGGCATCTCCGGCTACCGCCAGTTCGAATATCCCTTCATCGCACGGGCCGAGGGCGCTTACGACATCGAACCCATCGAGTTCACCTACTTCGACCCCCAGCGGGTGCAGTACGTGACGCTGAAATCGAAGCCGCTGACGCTCGAAATCACGCCCGATGCCCGCGGCGGAGGCGATGCGGTGGTGATGCAGGGGCGCGGCATGTCGAAGGAGGAGGTGAAGATGCTGGGCCAGGACATCCGCTTCATCAAGCTGGGCGGGGCGCAGCTGCGCTCCGAGCGCGTGCCGTTCATCTTCAGCGCCGCCTACTGGATTCTTCTGTTAGGTGTGCTGGCGCTTTTCACGATGATCTACGTGGCGCTGCGCAAGCAGATCCGCGAATCGCAGAACGTCGCCCTCGTGCGGGGCAAGCGGGCCAACAAGGTCGCCGTGCAGCGGTTCCGCGCCGCGAAGCGGTATATGGAGGAGCAGAACCGGCATGCCTTCTACGAGGAGATGCTCCGCGCGCTGTGGGGGTACATGAGCGACAAGTTCAACATCCCGGTGGCCAACCTCACCAAGGAGAATGTCCGCGAGGAGCTGCACAAACGGGGCGTTTCGTCCGAGGACTCGCAGCGTTTCACGGACATCATCACCCGGTGCGACGAGGCGCAGTATTCGCCCGTCGAGTCGGCCCGCATGAACGACGTCTATTCCGAGGGCGTGAACCTGATCTCGCGCATCGAATCGGTGATAAAACGATAGTGTTATGAAACGATTGACCCTATTCCTGATCCTGCTGTCCGGCATGCTCTGCGCGCATGCGCAGGAGGGAGCCGACACGCTGGCGCAGCCTGCCGTGACGGCGGCTCCGGAACCCGCTGCCGAGGCGTCGCCCGAGCAGTTGTGGGACCGCGCCAACACGGCTTATATCAATGGCGACTTCCACGCCGCCGCGGAGTTCTACGAGCAAATTCTCGCCCGCGGATTGAGTTCCATGAAACTCTATTACAACCTGGCCAACGCCTGTTTCAAGGAGGGGCGGCTGGGCAAGTCGATCCTTTTCTACCACCGGGCCTTGCGGCTGGCTCCCGGCAACGACGACATCCGCTATAATTTGAGCGTCGCCGAGGCCCGCACGAAGGACAACATCGAGCAGATACCCGAATTTTTCTTCACCGAATGGATGCGCGGCGTGCGCCGTCTGATGAGCTGCACGGCGTGGAGCGTCTTCTCGCTCGCGGCGTTGGTCTGCGCCCTGGCGCTGTTCCTCGCCTACCTGTTGGCACAGCGTTTGCCGTTGCGCAAGGCGGGGTTCTACGGAACCCTCGTCGCTGCGGCGGTCTTCATGCTCACGAGCTGGTTCGCCATGGGCGAGCGGCGCGAGATGCTCGACGACACGCAGGCCGTCGTGATGTCGCTCTCGACGGCCGTGAAGAGTTCGCCCGACAAGTCGGCGACCGACCTCTTCGTGCTGCACGAGGGGACGCTCGTCGAGATCACCGACCGCCTCGACAACTGGTGCGAGATCACCATTGCCGACGGCAAGAAGGGGTGGCTCGAATGTAAAACCGTCGAAACGATTTAAATGTCGAAACTTTTACAGGACGTCGTCGGCGAACTTTCGAAGCTTCCGGGCGTGGGACGCCGCACGGCGTTGCGCCTGGCCATCCACATCCTGCGCATGGAGCGGGATTCGGTGGCCGAGATGACGGAGAGCATCGACCGGTTCCGCAACGAGATCCGCTACTGTTCGCAGTGCAACAACCTCTCCGACGAGGAGGTGTGTCCGATCTGCGCCGACCGGGAACGGGACCATGCGACGATCTGCGTCGTGGAGCAGGTGGCCGATGTGCTGTCGGTCGAGAACACGCGCCAGTACCGGGGGATGTACCACGTGCTGGGCGGCGTCATCTCGCCCATGCAGGGCATCTCGCCCTCGGACCTGAAGATCGACCTGCTGTGCGAACGGATCGCCCGCGGCGGGGTGAAGGAGGTGATCCTCGCCATCTCGACTTCGGTCGAAGGGGAGACGACGCTTTTCTACCTGATGAACCGCCTGCGGCAGTTCCCGGGGCTGAAAGTTACGTCGATCGCGCGCGGTATCGGTTTCGGCGACGAACTGGAGTATGTCGACGAACTGACGATCACCCACGCGCTGATGAACCGCCGGGAGATCGAGTAGCCGGCCCGCTCGGGAGGCGGGTTTTAGGGGCCGAATTTGTTGTTTCAATAAAATAACAACACTATGGACTTTGTAACGAACGAGAAACTCACCATCGTGGGTGCGGCCGGCATGATCGGCTCGAACATGGCGCAGACGGCGCTGATGATGCGCCTGACGCCGAACATTTGCCTCTACGATCCGTATGGATCGGCGCTGGAGGGCGTGGCCGAGGAGCTTTACCACTGCGCCTTCGAGGGGGCGAACATCACGTGGACGACCGACATCCGCGAGGCGCTGACCGATGCGGCTTACGTCGTGTCGTCGGGCGGCGCGGCCCGCAAGGCGGGCATGACGCGCGAGGATCTGCTGAAAGGCAACGCCCAGATCGCCGAACAGTTCGGCAAGGACATCAAGTCCTATTGTCCGGACGTGAAGCACGTCGTGGTGGTCTTCAATCCGGCCGACATCACGGGACTGATCACGCTGATCTATGCGGGGCTGAAGCCTTCGCAGGTTTCGACCCTCGCGGCGCTGGACTCCACGCGCCTGCGTTCGGAACTGGCCAAATATTTCAAAATCTCGCCCGACGAAATCCGCAACTGCCGCACCTACGGCGGCCACGGCGAGCAGATGGCGGTCTTCGCCTCGACGACGCTCGTCGCCGGACGGCCCCTTTCGGAGCTGATCGGCAAAGAAATGCCCGAGGGCGACTGGGCCGACCTGCAACAGCGGGTGATCCAGGGCGGCAAGCACATCATCGACCTGCGCGGCCGTTCGTCGTTCCAGAGTCCGGCCTATATCTCGATTTCGATGATCGCGGCGGCGATGGGCGGCAAGCCGTTCACCTATCCCGCCGGCGTATTCGTCCACAACGACGAGTTCAAGCACATCCTCATGGCGATGGAGACCGTCATCACGAAGGAGGGCGTGTCGTATAAGAACGTGCAGGGCACGGCCGGGGAGCGCCAAAAACTGACGGAGAGTTACGAACACCTCTGCAAACTGCGCGACGAGGTGATCGCGATGGGCATTCTGCCTCCCGTCGGCGAGTGGGGCCGCCTGAATCCGCACCTGAAATAGCGGGCAATGCAAAACTGAAAAGGACCGGATGCATCCGGCCCTTTTTTAATTGGACGAGCGGAAGTCCACGGGAATTGTGATTTCCACGGGGACCTTTCGTCCGTACAGCTCTCCCGGCTTCCAGTGCGGGGAGCTTTCAAGCGCCCGGACCGCTTCGGCGGACAACTTGCTGTCGGGCGGTGAGCAGGACGCAGGCGCCGATCAGACCCCGGAACGTCATGGCCTGGCCTGGAACACGGCGCGCAGTTCGCCGTCGCTCAACAGCAGCAGCATCGGGCCGTCCATGTCGTAATGGGTCACCGATTCGAGCATTTTGGTGAAGGCGCCCTCCTCGTCCATGCCCGGGCAGGCCATCATCGTCGCGGCCAGAGGCCCGATCTTCAGCGTGCGTTTCCCATCGGTCTTGTAGGCGCCCGTCAGGCGGTTGCAGGCCCCGACGCCCGTCAGGCGGTTGCCTTCGGCGAGCAGCGTGACGGTGAATTTGCCCTCCTCGGGTTTGACCGCCTTGCCGCCGAGCTGGATCAGCTGCCACTCGGTGCCCGCCAGCGGGCGGCGGGTCTTTTTCTGGTAGGAGCGGCAGTTGCAGCATCCGGCCATAAAGGCCGCAGCGACAGCGACTATCGCAATTTTCAGTAAAATCTTCATCGTTTTTCCATTTGGATCATATGGCAAATATAGGGAATTAATTATACCTTTGTACAACTTCCGGACCCGATATTTCCGCCGCAAGCGGATATAAGTCCCCGCTTCGGCGGGGATTCAAGGTAGGGTCGGGCCTGTACATGCGGCCAAAGGCTGCGAGTACGGCGGTTGGAAGCACGAAGGCTTAAATAATTTCAAGATAATTTTTTATGAAAACCATCATCGCTTCTCCCCATGCGCCCAAGGCCGTGGGTCCCTATTCGCAGGCCGTCGAGGCCGGCGGTGCGCTCTATGTTTCGGGACAGCTCCCGATCGACGCCGCGTCCGGAAAGATGGACGAAGGCATCGAGGCCCAGACGCGCCGGTCGCTCACGAACCTCGGCCATATCCTGCGCGAAGCCGGATACGATTATTCCGACGTGGTGAAAACCACGGTCCTGTTGCAGTCGATCGGCGATTTCGCCGCCATGAATGCCGTCTATGCGGAGTTCTTCACCTCGGAGATGCCGGCGCGCATGTGCTACCAGGTCGCGGCGCTGCCGATGGGCGCGCTGGTCGAAATCGACGCCGTGGCGGTGAAATAATCCCGCCTTCGGACCGAAGGCGCGCTCCGGGTATCTGGGGCGTGCCTTTTGCTCTTTTGTAGATATTTTGTGAATAAGTTTGGCTCTTCATGCTGGCTTTTTATCCGGAAAAGCCGCAATTTTGTAGAACCGGGTTTTGCCCGCCGTGACGCCTGAAATCTGAAAATATAGAAATAATAGTCTGAAAATAGTTATGTCAAAAGCCACCAAAGCCGACACGCCGCAGAAGGTCAATTACAACGATGCGGTTGCCGAGTCGAAGAAGTATTTCGACGGGGACGACCTCGCCGCCACGGTGTGGGTCAGCAAGTACGCCCTCAAGGACTCTTTCGGAAACATCTACGAGAAATCGCCGCGCGAGATGCACGAGCGCATCGCTTCCGAAATCGAACGCATCGAGCAAAAATACCCGAACCCGCTCCCGAAGGAGGAGGTTTTCGCGTTGCTCGACCATTTCCGTTACGTCATTCCGCAGGGCGGCCCGATGACCGGCATCGGCAACAATTTCCAGGTGGCGTCGCTGTCGAACTGCTTCGTCATCGGCCATAAGAACCCCGCCGACTCCTACGGCGGCATCTTCCGCATGGACGAGGAGCAGGTCCAGCTGATGAAACGCCGCGGCGGCGTGGGCCACGACCTTTCGCACATCCGCCCCACGGGCAGCCCGGTGCTCAACTCGGCACTCACGTCGACGGGCATCGTGCCCTTCATGGAGCGTTACTCGAACTCGACGCGCGAGGTGGCGCAGGACGGGCGGCGCGGCGCGCTGATGCTGTCGCTGTCGATCAAGCATCCCGACGCCGAGCGGTTCATCGACGCCAAGGTCGACACGGGCAAGGTGACGGGCGCCAACGTCTCGATCAAGATCGACGACGATTTCATGCGTGCGGCTCTCGCCGGGAAGAAATACCACCAGCAGTTCCCGATCAAGTCGGACAACCCCAAATACGAGCAGGACATCGACGCCCGGAAGCTCTGGGAGAAGATCATCCACAACGCGTGGAAGTCTGCCGAACCGGGCGTGCTGTTCTGGGATACGATCATCCGCGAAAGCATTCCCGACTGCTATGCCGACGAGGGTTTTGTGACGGTTTCGACCAACCCCTGCGGCGAGATCCCGCTCTGCCCCTACGATTCGTGCCGCCTGCTGGCGATGAACCTGTTGAGCTATGTGGACAACCCGTTCAAGGCCGATGCGAAGTTCAATTTCGACAAGTTCAGGGACCACGTATACAAGGCGATGCACATGATGGACGACATCATCGACCTCGAACTGGAAAAGGTCGAACAGATCATCGGGAAGATCGCCGCCGACCCCGAAGACCTGGATGTGCGCCGCGTGGAGCTGGAGCTTTGGAAGAAGATCCGCGAAATGGCGCGGAAGGGCCGCCGTACGGGTCTGGGCATCACGGCCGAGGGCGACATGCTCGCCGCGCTGGGTCTGCGCTACGGCACGCAGGAGGCGATCGACTTCGCCGTCGAGGTGCAGAAGTGCCTCGCTCTGGCGGCTTACGGCGCTTCGGTGAAGATGGCCGCCGAGCGCGGCGCCTTCCCGGTTTACGACGCCGCGAAGGAGGTGAACAACCCGATGATCGCCCGTATCCGCGAGGCCGATCCGGCGCTCTACGAGGAGATGGCGAAGGTGGGCCGCCGCAATATCGCCATGCTGACCATCGCGCCCACGGGAACCACGTCGCTCATGTCGCAGACCACTTCGGGCATCGAGCCGGTGTTCCGCACCGTCTACAAGCGCCGCCGCAAGATCAATCCTTCGGACGTGGACACCCACGTCGATTACGAGGACGAAACGGGCGAAAAGTTCCAGGAGTACAACGTTTACCATCATAATTTCGTCAAATGGTTGGAAGCCAGCGGATACGACACGTCGAAGCTGGCGACGATCTCCGACGCCGAACTGAACGAGTGGGTCGCCGCGTCGCCCTACCACGGCGCCACGGCCAACGACATCGACTGGGTGGCCAAGGTCAAGATGCAGGGCGCCATCCAGAAATGGGTGGACCATTCGATCTCGGTGACGGTGAACCTGCCGAACAACGTCTCGGAGGCGTTGGTGGCCGATGTTTACCGCACGGCTTGGGAGTGCGGCTGCAAGGGCGTCACGGTCTACCGCGACGGCTGCCGCGACGGCGTGCTGCTGGAGAAGAACTCCAAGAGCCGGAAGAAGTGCGAGGAGCATCCCGGCGAGGTGCAGAAGCGTCCCAAGTCGATTCCTGCCGACATCGTGCGGTTCAAGAACGGCACCGAGGACTGGATCGCCTTTGTGGGACTTCAGGACGGACGTCCCTACGAGGTCTTCACGGGTAAGATCGAGGAGGACGCCATGTTCATTCCCCCGAAGATCAAGAAGGGCTTCATCATCAAGGTCCGCGAGGCGGACGGTACGAAACGCTATGATTTCCAGTACACCGACCGTTACGGTTATACGAACACCATCGGCGGCATTTCGCGTCTGTTCAACGAAGAGTTCTGGAACTACGCCAAGCTCATTTCGGGCGTGCTGCGTCACGGCATGCCGATCGAGAAGACCGTGTCGCTGATCGAGTCCCTGCATCTGGACAGCGAGTCGATCAACACGTGGAAGACCGGCGTGTGCCGTGCATTGAAACAGTATATCGTCGACGGCACGAAATCCAAGGGTAAATGCCCGAGCTGCGGACAGGAAAATATGGCCTATCAGAACGGCTGTCTGACCTGCATGTCGTGCGGCTATTCCAAGTGCGGCTGATGTTTTTTTTACCTGATTTGTGTTCTAAAAAGCCCCAATGCCCAGGCATTTGGGGCTTCTTTGTCTCCGAAGCTCTCTTTTTTCTGTTTTTTTTGACCGGATTTGAATGGTTTTTGTGAAAAAATTGTGTACTTTTACGACAAGTATGTAAGACGTATTAAAGATGAATATTATGAGAAAGATTTTCTTGACTTTTTTGCTCGTGGCTTTCGCCTCTGCCGCATTTGCCGAAGGAACGCCGAAGAAGCCGAGCGTTGCCGGATTCGTGTCGAACGGATTCTGGGATAATTGGGAGATTTCGGCCGGTTTCGGAACCGGCACAGCCTTCTCCA
>UMLL01085135.1_pt1 | contig 12258 bp, 12 predicted proteins | sample 1966591 | NCBI WGS metagenome assembly UMLL01 (sample SAMEA4836200, study PRJEB28245) | human gut metagenome | biome: gut microbiome; material: fecal sample | place: Denmark | collected 2008 | reverse complement strand
TTCGACCTCCGTCCGGCCTCCATCATCCAGACGCTCGACCTGTGCCGCCCGATCTATCAGCAGGTCGCGGCCTACGGCCACTTCGGCCGCCCCGAGCTGGATCTTCCGTGGGAAAAGCTCGACCGCGTCGAGCAGCTTCAGAAAAACGCCTAAGCATATAGCCAAAACCGCCGCAGATATCTGCGGCGGTTTTCTGCATCCTATCCGACAAAGCGCGGCATCCCCTCCGCGGCCAGCGCGTTCTGCTGCCGGTGCAGCATCCGCCGCAGCTGCGGAAGGTCGTTGGAAATAAACTCAAAGGTCAGATACTCCGGCCCGACCCGCTCGATCAGCGCGCGCACGCCCGGACAGGTGAACGGCTTATGCTGGTCGATCCGGAACACATACTCAAACAGCTGGTACGACCGCCCCGCATAGTCCGAAGCCAGCACCGGCGGATTTTTTGCTACGCGACGCATATATGCCCCCGTGACCGACTGATTGAGATGGATTCCCCGGATGAAGCGGCACAGTGCCCCGTGCCGGTCGAGCATATCCTGGATGTACCGAAGTGCCTCCGCCTGCGTGTGCAGCGCGGTATTCGTGTGCATGAGGTGTCCCGTGTCGAGCATGATGCCCTTGTTCTTGTACTCGACGCCGTCCATCAGCCGTGCGGTCAGCTCCGGCTCGGTCATGGTCAGCCCGCTCTCCCACAGGTTTTCCAGCAGCAGCGCCGGGCCGTCCGTCACGCCGTCCATCAGCTCGTTGAGAAACTCGCATACGCCGTCAATCACTTCGCGGTCGGCGTATCCGCCGCGCCCGGTCAGCGTCTGTTCAATTCCGGCGTCCGCCGCGTGAAACACGACATATTCCGCGCCGTATTTTTTTGCGTTCTCAAGGTCTCTCCGGTAGTGCTCCAGGAGTGCCCGCCGCGTCTCTCCGCCATACATCCGGCGCACGTTTTCCATCGTATCCAGCTCGCGCAGGCAGGCGTCCATGTCGCCTCTCCAGAAATCGAGCCAGTACGTCAGGCAGTTCATATGCACGCCGGTCACGCGCTCCTTCGGCACGATCCCGCGCGTATCCTCCTCAAAGCACATCAGCTCCACGCCGTCAAAGCCCCGCATCAGCGCTTCCAGCGCCGCGCGGTCCTCAAAACGGTCAAGGTCGCACGCGCTTGTTGTCAGATTGAATTGTACCTTCATGAAAGCTCCTCCGGCAGGCGCTCAAAGCGCCGCGCATCCAGCAGAACCGGCTTTCCCTCCTCCACAGAGAGCCTGCATGCATACCCGCCGCAGTTCGCCGCAAAGGCGTCGAAATAGGCGATCTCCGGCCTTGCGAGGCGCGACATGAGCGCCATGATCGTCCCGCCGTGTACCACGAAAACGGCCCGCCGCGTTTCCTCCGGCAGCGAGCGGACGCACTCCAGAAAGCCGGCATAGACCCGGTCTGAAAATTCAAGCACCGATTCTCCGTTCGGGCATGGGGCCAGACAGCCCCCATCGACCCACGCGCGGTACGCCGGGTCGTCCTTCATATCCTCAAAGCTCCGGTCCTCAAAATCCCCGAAGTCCATCTCCCGCAGCGCCGGAACGACCGTCTGCTCCGCATCCGGGAAGAGGATGCGCGCCGTCTGCTGCGTCCGCACGAGCGGCGTCACAAAAACGCTCCGGACGCTGCGCCGCGCACCGGCCGCCTTCGCGCCCTCCGCGCCCTCCGGCGTCAGCGGCTGATCGGTGCTGCCGATATAGCGCCGCAGCGCGTTTCCGGCCGTCTGGCCGTGCCGGATCAGATAGATCTGCATGGCAGCTCCCCCTTTATCACCGTCGGAATGCCGCAGACCATCCGCACCACGCATTCCGCGCGCTGCGCGAGCCGGACGCAGAGCCGTCCGACGGCCTCGCGTCCGAGGCGCGTCTCATAGTCGATGGGAATGACGCCGCTTCCGACCTCGCAGCAAAGCACGGTCCGCTTTTCGCAGAGCGGCTCCAGCAGCTCCGGCGCGCCCTTCACATCCGCAAAAACCATTTTCTCCACATGGAAAACGACCGGCCGTTCATCCAGAACGCCGTCCGCCATTTCCTCCGGCGCAAACCCGAGCGTTTGGGCGAAGCTCCGCTTTCCGGAGCCTTCTCCGCCGACGATCAGAACCATACCTCCGCCATCCTTTCCGCAAAAACGTAACCCAGAAGCATCAGCAGCTGACTGAGCGTGATGATGTAGCCCGCAAGGTCACCCGACATGCCGCCGAACTCCCGCGCTGCCATCCGCCGCAGGCCGAAGAAGCAGCCCGCCGCGATCAGCGCCGCCGCAATGCCTCCCGGCAGCGACAGCGCGCACAGTCCCGCCGTGCAGGCCGCCAGCCATATGCCGAGAAGCCACGCGGCTTTTTTCTCCGCCGCATCCCGGAACGCCGCCAGCAGCCCCGTCTGTCCGGAGCCGGGCAGGACGACGGATGCAAACGCGCCGAGTGCGCGGGAAAACACCTGCAAAACGCCGAGGAACAGCGCTGCGCGTCCGCATATCTCCGTCTCCGTGCAGAGCGCGAAATATGCCGTGAACCATCCCGCGGCATACAGGATCGCAAACGCGCCGGTGTGCGAGTCTTTGAGGATCTCGCGCTTGCGCTCCGGCGCGGCGTGGCTTGAAAGCGCGTCCGCCGTGTCGCAGAAGCCGTCGAGGTGGATCCCGCCCGAAAGGAGTACCGGCAGCAGCGTCATTCCCGCCGCATACAGCACCCTTCCGAAGCCAAGCTCCCGGCTGAGGAGCATCCACACATACAGCGCGCCCGCGATCACCGCGCCGACCAGCGGCAGGCAGCAGAGCATATACCGCATATTTTCCTTTTTCCACTCGACGCGCGGCATGGGTATGACGGAAAACATCAAAAACGCCATTGCCGCCGAGCGCAGAACATCCTTCATTCCGGGAGCGCTCCTTTCAAAATGATCGGGATGCCGCAGACCAGCTCGCAGACCGTGTCCGCCATGTCCGCCAGCGCCGCGTTGATGCGCCCGAGCACCTCGACATACGCCCGCGTCTCCGCGCTGTAGCGCTCCGCGTCACTTCCGACGTCGTTCGTCACGACAATGAGCGTTTCGCTCTGTCCGCGCAGATTTTCCACCCCGGCCAGCACCCGCGCATACGGGTCGCAGACATTTCCCGTCTCGTCAAACATTTCATTCGCCGTCAAGTTGCAGACGCATTCCAGCAGCGTCGTCCCGCGTGCCGGAAGCGTCAGCTTTTCCATTTCCGTGTAGCATTCGAAGGTCTCAAAGCCCTTTCCGGCCCGCATTTTCCGGTGCCGCTCGACCTTCTCCATGCCGCCCTCGCCATAGGGCTTCATCGCTGCGATATAATAGCGCGGCAGCGGCATTTCCATGCAGAGCCGCTCCGCAAAGGAGCTTTTCCCGCAGCCGGAGCCGCCCGTCAGCAGGATCATCATCGCCGGTCGCCCTTCTGGACGGTGTACTGTCCCACACCCGCGTCGGCAAAGCCCGCCGAATCGCGGTAGACCGCCAGCGCCATGTCGAGCAGCGGCATCATGCACACCGCGCCCGTTCCCTCGCCGAGCTTCAGCCCCGCGTCAAGGACGGCGTGAACGCCCAGCTCCTGTAGGATCTGCCTTGCCGCAGGCTCCGCCGAGCAGTGGCTTGCCAGCATCGCGCACCGCGCGTTCGGGCAGAGTCTCGCCGCAAGGAGCGCCGCGACGGAGCTGATGAGTCCGTCGATCAGCACCGGCACGCGGTATAGCGCACCGCCGAGGAAAATCCCCGTCATGCCCGCGATGTCGAAGCCGCCCAGCTTGCACAGAACGTCCATCGGGTCGGCCGCGTCCGGGCGATTCACCCCGATCGCGCGGTGGATGGCGTCGAGCTTGCGGATCAGCCCCTCGTTAGAAAGGCCCGCGCCGCGTCCCGTCACCTCCTCAATGGGAAGCCCGAGCAGAACGGCGGTCACGGCGCTGGAGGTCGTGGTGTTGCCGATGCCCATTTCTCCGGTCGCAAGCAGCCGGTATCCGGCGTCGCGGCATTCGTGCGCCAGCTCCATGCCGGTCTGAATGGCCTGCTCTGCCTGTGCGCGCGTCATGGCAGGCCCCTTCGTCATATTCTGCGTGCCGTCCGCCGTGTGGCAGTCCCGCACGCCCTCGACGCGCCGGTTCATGCCGATGTCGATGGCAAACACGTCCGCTCCGGCCCGGGCCGCCATCCGGCAGACCGAGGAACGGTGCTTTGCGATCTCGCCCGCCATCGTCGCGGTCACGGAGGCGTCCGTCTGCGTCACGCCCTCCGCCACCACGCCGTTGTCGGCACAGAGCACCAGAACGGCACGCTTTCCAAGCTCCACCTCTTCGCTTCCGGTCAGCGCCGCGATGCGCACGACCGCCTCCTCCAGCCGCCCCAATCCGCGCAGCGGCTTTGCAATGCCGTCCCAGTGCGCCCAGGCCGCCTTCTCCGCCTGCGCGTCGGGCGGCAGTATTTTTTTGTTCAGTGCCTCAAAGTCCATGCTTACTCCCATTGTCCCAGCATTTTCCGCATCCACGCGGAAACGTCCATATTGTATACGCCGTCGAGCTTTTCCGGGCAGAGCACCTCTCCGACTGGCCCCGTGGCGGCTGTTTTCCCATGATCGAGCAGCAGCGCCCGCGTTCCGAACGCCTTCGCCAGCGACAGATCGTGTACCACTGACACGACCGCCCTTCCGGGCGTCCGGAGCCATTCACCGACCAGCTCAAAGACCTGCTTCTGATAGACCAGATCCAGATGGTTCGTCGGCTCGTCGAGCAGCAGGAGCTGCGGCCTCTGCGCCAGCACCTGCGCAAGGAACGTCCTTTGCAGCTCGCCGCCCGAGAGCGTCAGCACGGACTGTCCGCGCTGCGCCGTCAGGCCGGTGCGCTCCAGAGCCTCCTCCACCGCCTCCGTGTCCTCCGCACCGTGTCCGGAGAGCACGCCGGGCGCGTAGGCATAGCGGCCCAGCCGCACGACCTCCTCTACCGTAAAGGCGTAGCCCGCGAAATTTTTCTGCATCAGCACGCCCATTTTTCTTGCCCGCTGCGCGGGCTTCATTTTTTTCACGTCCTCGCCGTCCAGCAGCACGCTTCCCGTGTAGGGGACGGCCTGCGTCACCGCGCCGAGCGCCGTGGATTTTCCCGCGCCGTTTGGGCCGACGATCATCAGCCATTCGCCCTCCCGGACGCAGAAGCTGAGTCCGTCCACGATGGTAAACGCTCCGTACCGCACGGTAAGCCCCCGAACCTCCAGCATCTCAGCGCTCCTTCCCCGTCTGATAGAAAATGAAGATGAATACGACCGCGCCGATCAGGCTCGTGACCACGCCGATGGGCAGCTCCCGCGGCCGCAGCACCGTCCGCGCCGCGAGGTCCACCAGCAGCAGGAACGTCGCGCCGGAAAGCATCGATGCCGGAAGCAGCCGCTTATGATTCGGGCCGGAGAGCATCCGCACCATGTGCGGCGTCACAAGTCCGACAAAGCCGATCGTTCCGCCGACCGAAACGCAGACGCCGATCAGCACCGAAACGGCGACGAGCACCGTGAGCTTCGCCCGGCGCACATTCACGCCGATGTTCCGCGCGTTGTCCTCGCCGATGGCAAAGGCGTTCAGCTCCCGCGCGTGCAGGCACAAGATCGTCCCACAGACGGCCAGCGCCGCCGCCAGCAGCGCCGCGTTTCCGTAGGTGGAGCCCTGAAATGAGCCCATCGTCCAGAAGGTGATGCTCTTGAGCTTGTCCGAGGCGAACGTCACAAGGACGCTCATGGCGCTGGAAACGAACATGGAGTAGATCACGCCGATCAGGATGATCGTATTGGTCGAGAGCGAGTAGTCGAGCCTGTACGCCAGCGCCAGAATGAGCGCCAGCGAACCAAACGCGAACAGCACGGCCATGACCGTCGTCCCCGCAAACGGCAGCGACGGGAAATTCAGTCCGAACGCAATGGCGATCACCGCTCCCAGCGCTGCGCCGGACGAGACGCCGAGCGTCGAGCCGTCGGCCAGCGGATTGCGCAGCAGTCCCTGCATACAGGCGCCCGCCAGCGAAAGTCCGGCTCCGCTGAGTGCGACGCACAGGACGCGCGGCACGCGCACACGCAAAATGATGGGTACGGAAACGCCCTCCGGCGCCGCGCCCCGTCTCAGCGCCGTGCCGAGCACGGCCAGCGTCTCACGCAGCGGAATATTGACGCTTCCAAGACAGACGCAGAGGCACATCGCCGCCAGCAGCGCCGCCGTCAGAAACAGATATTGTAAAAGGGAAAGTCGTTCGGGCCGTGCCTTCATTTTTTGCTCCATCACTGCCGAAAGGGGGAACCTGCGTTCCCCCTTCGTTCTTTCTTATTCGCCGTAAACAAAATCGTAAAGAGCCTTTGCGCCGTCGGCCAGTCTCGGGCCGGGACGGGACAGCTCGTCATTCTGAAGGTTCAGGATCTTGCCGTTCTTGACCGCCGCCACATTCTCCCAGCCCGCGCGGGATTCGATCTCCTCGACCGGCGTGGGGCCTTCGCCGTAGTACATGGTGATGGTGACGATATAGTCCGGATTGCGTTCAAGCACCTGCTCCTCGGAGATCTCCGCCCAGCCTTCCACGTCCGCAAACGCATTCTTCAGTCCGAGCATCTGCGCGATCTCGTCCATGAACGTGCCGCTTCCGGCCGTCCACAGGCCGTATGCCAGCGGAGAGACCTCAAAGTAGACCGTCTTTTCCTCGCCGTCGGCGGGGACCTTGCCGGAGACCTCGGCAAAGGCCGCCTGCATGCTTTCGCAGAGCTGCTCCGCTCTGCCGCTCTTGCCGGCCAGCTTGCCGATCATGCGGATGGCCTCGTAAACGCCGTCGATGTCCTGCGCGTCGCTGACGACGACCTGAATGCCCGCGTCCGCGAGGAACTGGATCTGCTCCTCGGTCTGGCCCATCTTCGGCATCAGCAGCACCTGCGGCCCAAGCTCCAAAATCTGCTCGTAATTCGTTGCGTCGCCGGACTGCACAGAAGTCACGTCCGCGACCTCCGCCGGATAGTCGCAGTATTCGCCGCGTCCGACCAGCCGGTCGCCCGCTCCGATCGCGTAAAGGATCTCACAGTCAGCCGCCGCCAGCGCCACGATGCGGTCGGCGGGCTGCTCGAGCGTGATCTCGCGCCTGGACATGTCGGTCACGGTCACGGGCCCTTCATCATCGTCGGGAATTTCCGGCCCGTCCACAACGGGCTCTTGCTCTTCGGTCATCGGCAGCGTGACCTCGTCCTGCGTATCGGCGGAATTCTCCTGCTTCGAGCAGCCCGCCAACAGTGCCAGCAGCATGCACGCAGCGAGGATCAGCGCCGTGATTCTCATTTTTTTCATTTTGCAATACCTCTTTGCCTGATTTTCCCGGCTGCGTCAGCCGGTTGTCCTCATTATACTGATTTTTTGCCGGAAGTCAATTTCCGTCCGCAGTTTCTCCTGTTTCTCCACAAGCTGCGGAGCCGTTGCGCCCGGAAATGTGCATCCTGCTCTGTCCGGCGCTCACAGATACGTCAGCAGCATCTCGAAAATCGCCCGCGCCGCATCCTCGCGGATCTGCGCGCGGCTTCCGGCCAGATGCAGCTCCTGATTGTAGGAAAAGCCGTTCATATCCAGCCCGATATAGACAAGCCCGATCGGACGGCCCGTGCCGTCTCCGTCCGGGCCTGCAAGGCCGGTCACGGAAACGCCCACGTCCGCGCACACCGCCTCTCGCGCGCCTTTTGCCATCTCCGTCGCCGTCTGGCGCGAGACCGCCGTGTACGCGCGCAGCGTCTCATCCGAGACGCCGAGCAGGCGCTTCTTGACGCCGTTCGTATAGGAGATCACGCCGCCCATGTAGACGGCGGAGCTTCCCGGAATATCCGTCAGGAGCTTTCCGACCAGCCCTCCCGTGCAGGATTCCGCCGTCGCAAGCGTCATCCCTCTCTGTGCCAGTATGCGCAGAACGTCCGCAGCCAATTCCTCAGTTTTCATACCAGCGCACCTGAATTTTCTCCGTATTCTCGATCGCGCGGGCGATCAGGCCCTCGACGTCGAGCTTGGCCTCCTCCGCCTCGACCGGTCCGAGGGACGGCTTCGTCTTGGGATGCTTCGGCGTAAAGACCGTGCAGCAATCCTCATACGGCAGGATCGACGTATCCAGCGTGCCGATTTTCCGCGCGATGGTCACGATTTCCTCCTTGTCCATACCGATCAGCGGATGGAAGATGGGCATGTGGACGACCGCGCCGGTCACGGCCATCGCATCCATGGTCTGGCTGGCCACCTGACCGAGATTTTCGCCGGTGACGAGGCACTTCGCGCCGTGGTCGCGGGCGATGGCCTCGGAAATGCGCATCATGAAGCGGCGCATGATAATGGTGAAATACTCCTCGCGGCAGTGGTCGCGGATGGCCTCCTGGATTTCCGTAAAGCCGACCACATCGACCGTCATCCGGCCGCAGTAGCGCGTCATGAGCTTCGCCAGCTCCAGCACCTTTTCCTTCGCGCGTTCGGAGGTATACGGATAGGAGAAGAAGTGGATGCACTCCAGCTCCACGCCGCGCTTTGCGATCATGTAGCCCGCGACCGGCGAGTCGATGCCGCCGGAGAGCAGCACCGCCGCCCGTCCGCCCGTGCCGGTGGGCAGGCCGCCCGCGCCCGGGACTGCCGGGCCGTGGATGTAGGCTGCGAAGTCGCGCACCTCGACGTTCACAACATAAGTCGGCGTGTGAACGTCCACCGCGACCTGCGGGAACGCCTCGGCGAGCCTGCCGCCGATCTCCTGCGAGATCTGGATGGAGTTGAGCGGGAAGGACTTGTCCGAGCGCTTGGACTCGACCTTGAAGCTCTTCTGCACACTCAGCTCGTCGCCGAGATAGTCCACGACCGCCTGATAGATGGCGTCGAGATTCTTTTCACACGCGCGGCAGCGGCACATCGAGCTGACGCCGAACACATGTCCGCACGCCTCCCACGCGCCGTCGAGGTCGCAGTCGTCCGCCTGCGGCTCCACGTAGACCGTGGACTGCATGATGTAGACCTTGAACGCGCCGAAATGCGACACGGTGCGGCGCACATTTTTCTTGAGCGTCTCCTCAAAGGTACGGCGGTTCGCGCCCTTGAGCACGATCTCGCCAAGCTTCAGCAAAAACATTTCTTTCATGGCAATTTCCTATCTGTAAATAAAATAAATCACAATAATGTGTATCCGGACGGCCGCAGCCGTTCCGCTCACTGGTTTCCGAACCGGAACGTACGGTACTGCACGGCCTCGGCGATGTGCTGCGGCCGGATATCCGCCGACCCGTCAAGGTCTGCGATGGTGCGCGCCACGCGCAGCACCCGGTCGTAGCTCCGCGCCGTCATGCCGAGGCGCTCAAAGGCCGTTTTCATCAGGCTCGTGCAGGCCTCGTCGAGCGCACAGCTCGCGCGCAGGTCTGCCGGCTCCATCTGCGCGTTGCAGCGCGCGGAATCCGCCCCGAAGCGCTCGCGCTGGATGGCGCGCGCCGCCTCGACGCGCTTTTTGATCTCGCAGGACGGCTCCGCCGTCGTCCGGCGGCTCAGCTCCTCAAAATGCACGGCCGGGACCTCGACGATCAGGTCGATGCGGTCGAGCATCGGGCCGGAGATCCGTCCGAGGTACTGATCGACCGACGCCTGCGAGCAGGTACACCGCCCGCTCGGGTCGCCGTACCAGCCGCATTTGCACGGATTCATCGCGCAGACCAGCATGAACCGGCACGGATACGTCACCGACCCCTGCACGCGCGAGATCGTCACGGCTCCGTCCTCAATGGGCTGCCGCAGCACCTCAAGCGTATCGCGGTGAAACTCCGGGAATTCGTCGAGAAACAGGACGCCCCGGTGCGCCAGCGAGATTTCGCCCGGCTTCGGATTCGAGCCGCCGCCCGCCAGCGAGACGGCAGAAACGGTGTGGTGCGGGCTGCGGAAGGGCCGCGTCTGCACCAGCGGCTCACCGCTCCGGAGCATCCCCATCACGGAATAAATTTTCGTGACCTCCAGCGCCTCCTCGCGCGTCATGTCCGGCAGGATGGACGGCAGGCGCTTTGCCAGCATACTCTTGCCGGAGCCGGGCGGGCCGATGAGCAGGATGTTGTGTCCGCCCGCCGCCGCGATCTCCAGCGCGCGCTTGACGTTTTCCTGCCCCTTCACATCCCGGAAATCCGGCAGCTCCGGCCGGAGGCTCTCCGCCTCCCACGGCGCGGCCGGCTCCATGCGCTCCGTCCCCTGCAAATGTGCGATCAGCTGCCGCACGGAGCGGACGCCATAGACCGTCAGGCCGCCTGCCAGCGTCGCTTCGGCGGCGTTCTCCTCCGGCACATACAGCTCCTTCACGCCGCAGTCCTTCGCAGCCAGCGCCATCGGCAGCACGCCGCTCACCGGCCGCAGCTCACCCTGTAAGCTCAGCTCTCCCAGAAACGCGCAGGGCGTTTTCGGCAGCTTCACCAGCTCCGATGCCGCCAGAATTCCCAGCAGGATCGGCAGGTCGTAGAGCGTGCCGCTCTTTTTCGTTCCGGCCGGAGCCAGATTCAGCGTGATCCGGCTGACCGGGAATTTGAAGCCGCAGTTTTTGATCGCGGCGCGCACGCGCTCACGCGATTCCTTGACCGCTGCGTCCGGAAGCCCGACCACATCAAAAGCCGGCAGTCCGTTCGTGATGAAGCACTCCACCGAGACCTCATAGCCCTCGATCCCGAGCAGTCCCATGGAACGCACATGACTGAGCATAGCGGCGCCTCCTCTTCCGTTTTTCGATACCGCGCGCCTCGGCAGAGACGGCCTCGCCGCGCAGCGGTACCGCTTCGTTTTCTTCTTCCAACTCTATCATACCGCATTTCCGGCAAAAAACCAACAGGAAATTCTCAAGGCGGCTGCATTCCGAGTTTCCCTCAAATTTACAGTCGATATTTCCGGTTTTTCTGTGCTGCGTACAGGATTTCTCATTTACTTTGACAAAAAAGTGTGTTATGATTATGCGGTACAATTATATAATTACTATTAGGAGGTAATTGAAATTGGCTCGTAAGTTCAAAACGATGGACGGCAACAATGCCGCGGCGCACGTATCCTATGCGTTTACCGAAGTCGCCGGCATCTACCCCATTACGCCGTCGTCTCCCATGGCCGACCTTGTTGACCAGTGGTCTGCGGCCGGACTGAAGAACATCTTCGGCTCCACCGTCAAGGTCGTGGAAATGCAGTCTGAGGCCGGTGCGGCCGGTACTGTCCACGGCTCTCTGGGTGCCGGCGCTCTGACCACCACCTACACGGCCTCCCAGGGCCTGCTGCTGATGATCCCGAACATGTATAAGATCGCGGCTGAGCAGCTTCCCTGCGTGTTCCATGTTTCCGCCCGTACCGTTTCCACCCACGCGCTGAACATCTTCGGCGATCACTCCGACGTTATGGCCTGCCGTCAGACCGGCTTCGCAATGCTCTGCGAGACCAACCCGCAGGAGGTCATGGATCTGTCCCCCGTCGCGCATCTGGCCGCGATCGAAGGCAAGGTCCCGTTCCTGAACTTCTTCGACGGCTTCCGTACCTCTCACGAGATCCAGAAGGTCGCTGTCTGGGATTACGAGGATCTCAAGGAAATGTGCGATATGGACGCTGTCGAGGCGTTCCGCAAGCACTCCATGAACCCCGAGCGTCCTGTTGCCCGCGGCAGCCACGAGAACGGCGATATCTTCTTCCAGCACCGCGAGGCCTGCAACAAGTTCTATGACGCTCTGCCCGCCATCGTTGAGAAGTACATGGGCAAGGTCAACGAAAAGCTCGGCACCGACTATCAGCTCTTCAACTACTACGGCGCTGCCGACGCTGACCGCGTCATCATCGCCATGGGTTCCATCTGCGACGTGGCAGAGGAGGTCATCGACTACATGAACGCACACGGCGAAAAGGTCGGCCTCGTCAAGTGCCGCCTCTACCGTCCGTTCTGCGGCGACAAGCTGGTTGCAGCCATCCCGGCTACCGCCAAGAAGATCGCCGTCCTCGACCGCACCAAGGAGCCGGGCGCTCTGGGCGAGCCGCTCTACATGGACGTTGTCACCGCGCTTGCCAACGCCGGCGTCAAGGCGACCATCATCGGCGGCCGCTACGGTCTGGGTTCGAAGGATACGCCTCCCGCATCCGTCTTTGCCGTTTATAACGAGCTGGCCAAGGACGAGCCGAAGCATCAGTTCACCATCGGCATCGTGGACGACGTCACCCACCTGTCCCTCGAAGAGGACAAGAACTGCCCGAACACCGCAGCCGAAG
>UMLL01060265.1_pt1 | contig 12274 bp, 12 predicted proteins | sample 1966591 | NCBI WGS metagenome assembly UMLL01 (sample SAMEA4836200, study PRJEB28245) | human gut metagenome | biome: gut microbiome; material: fecal sample | place: Denmark | collected 2008 | reverse complement strand
CGGATTGCTGACGACCACAATTTTATACGGCTCCCGGCCGTGGGCGCTCGGGGCATAGGTCGCTGTGCGGACGATCTCGTTCAAAACCGCCTCGTCCACCGGACGGTCGGTATAGCGCCGGACGCTCCGGCGGCTGAGAATGGTCTGAATGGTTTCATTCATCGCGTTTTCCCTCCGTTTTCAGTTCTGCGCATCGTCCGCGCTGAGGCAGAACAGCCGGACTGGCTGTTCGCCGCGGTTTTCGATCTGATATTCGTCGCCCCGGAACAGGAACAGCTGCGTGCCCGCCGTAAGCCGCGCCTCCAGCACAGCGGAGACCGCCTCGCCGGAGACGACAAAGAAAAACATCTCCGACGCTTCGGCCCTCCCAGCCAGCATCTTCCCGGGCAGGATCGTCAGCACCTCGCCGCGCACATCCTCCGTGCCGCAGCGCGCCGGCGTGAGCACCCGCTCGCGGCTGCCGAACGCCGTCTGCTCGCATGGAACAGATCCGGCCGGCACCACGCCGCGGATGGCGGGGCTTGACTGGCCGTCGTAAAAATAATTGATCAGCAGCATATCCAGCTGCTCGCTGTCTGAAAAATTGCTGGTTCCATGCCAGCGGTTTTTCGTCAGATAGACGGTGTCGCCCGGCGCAATGTCATAGACGGTATCCGTGCCGTCCGGATTGCGCAGGAGCTGCTTGCCGTGCCCGCGCAGCACGTAAAAGATCTCGTCGCTGTCGTCATGGACGTGCGGGTCGTGAATGAGCTGGTCCATGCGGACGATGGCCGTGACGCCGAATTTCCGTGCGTCAGCAGAGTCCGCCGTGGCCAGAAAGCAGAGATAGCCGCCCCAGTCGCGGAGCTGAAACCGGTCTTCAGCCTGTGAAAAAAGATACTGCATCCGTTCCGCTCCTGTCAGTCCGCCTGCATGCAGAACAGGCGCAGCGGCGCGTCAGACGTGTTTTCAACGGAACATGCCTCGCCTTTGGTGAAGAAGGCCAGCGCATGGGCCGGGAGCGCCTCGCCATTGACCTTGCCCTCGCCGGAAATGGCAAACACAAAGCCCTCTTTGCGCGTCATGGAGATCTGCACAGTCTGGCCGGGTGCGACCGTCAGGCTTTCGCCGTTCACGGTGCTGCTGCCGCAGGTGGCCGGCGTGAGGATGTTCTGCGCCGTGCTGCACGCGCCGGGCAGGAAGCCCTTGACGTGGACATCGGACTGGCCGCCGTAGAAATAGTTGATGATGAACAGCTCGAGATCGTCCGTCTTCGAGAGGTTGTCCGTGCGGTGGACGCGGTTTTTCGCAATGTAGAGCAGATCGTCCGGATGGAGGTCGTAGCGGATCTCCGTGCCGTCCTCTTCCTGGAACAGCTGGCTGCCCTCGCCGTTCAGAACCAGGATGATCTCGTCGCAGTCGTCGTGCGTGTGGGTGGAGTGCGTCAGTCCCTGTCCCATGCGGAGCACGGCCGTCACGCCGAGCAGCTTGCTCTGCGCGCTTTCCTCCGTGGCGAGGAAGCACATTCTGCCGCCCCAAGGACGCACCTCAAATTTCTGATCTTCCGTGTAAAATACCTTCATCGTCTCGCTCCTTTTTCAATTTTTCCGTTCAGCGGTTTTCTGCTTCCAGCTCCGGTGCCCAGCGCTCAAAATCCGGGTGCTTGCCAGACCAGCCCGCCTGCGGCAGCGTCGCCAGGCGGGAGAAATCTTCTTCGGAGAGTGTAAAGTTGAAAACGTCCAGATTTTCCAGCATCCGCGCCCGAGACGAGGATTTCGGCAGCGGCAGCACGCCGCTTTGCAGCGCGAAGCGGATACACAGCTGCGCCGGGCTTTTGCCGTAGCGCGCGCCCATCTCCCGCAGCAGCGGCAGACACAGCAGCCTGCCGCGCCCGATCGGGCTCCAGCCCTCCAGCACGATGCCGTTTTTGCGGCAGAACTCCGTCACATAGGGCTGCGTATAGCCGGGGTGGAACTCAATTTCATTGACCATCGGCCGTATATTGGCTGATGCAAACAGATTCAGCAGGTGGTGCGGCAGAAAATTCGACACGCCGATAGCGCGCAGGACACCCTCGTCATACAGCCGCTCCATGGCGCGCCACGTGTCGCGGTCGAGCTGCCGCCAGGCGTCGCTGTGCCGCTCCTCCGCGGGCCAATGGATCAGATAGAGATCGAGATAGTCGGTTTTCAGGCGGCGCATAGACTGCTCCGCGTGATAGAGCAGCCGGTCGTACCCGAGATCGTTCTGCGGGACCTTGGACGCCAGAAACAGCGTCTTCCGCGGCACGCCGGACGCCTCGACCGCCGCGCCGAGCATCTCCTCATTGCGGTAGAGCACCGCCGTATCAAAGCTGCGGTAGCCGCAGCGCAGCGCCTCTTCCAGTACGGACTGTCCCAGCTCGTCTGTCGCATGATACGTGCCGAAACCGATCATCGGAATGCGGACGCCATTGGAAAGTACAGCATCATTCACAAATATCACGGTCCTTTTCGGGCAATGTTTGTTCCATTTCAGGATACCATATTCCTCTGGAATTGCAAATATTGAAAATAATTGCAGGGATGCTGCGGCAAAGTCCTGTGCAGGGCGCACAAACGGCGGGGAATGCAGTGCAGAAGCGGAAGATTCTGAAAAAAATGCACTATTGACAAGTCTCACAGCAGGCATATAGAATAGTAATAATATTTTTTGAGAGGTGCTGCTCTATGAACCGTCCCCGCATCGCAGTAATGGGTACGTTTGACACCAAAGCGGAAGAATATCAGTACATCATCGACCGGATCGGCCAGCTTGGCGCAGATGTGCTGACCATCGACGTCAGCACGCGCGACACGGCCGTGCTGCGCGGCGAATACGGCTGCCGGGAGATTGCGCAGTACGCCGGCAGCACCTATGCGCTGCTGACCAGCGGCACGCGGGCCGAGTCCATGGCCATCATCATGGAGGGCGCGACGAAGCTGGTGCGCCAGCTGTTGCAGGAGGGCCGGATCCAGGGCCTTGTCAGCATCGGCGGCAGCGGCGGAACGACGCTCGCCACGCATGTGATGCGCGCGCTGCCGATCGGCTTCCCGAAGGTCATCGCCACGACGCAGGCATGCAGCGACAAGCTGCCCGGCTTCATCAGCGGCAAGGATATCATCGTCATCAACTCCGTGGTCGACGTGTCCGGCCTGAACTCCATCATTTCGCACGTCTATGACGAGGCAGCGGGCGCCGTGGTCGGCGCGGCGCTGGCCTATATGCCGCACCCGGCGAACAAGCCCCGCATCGCCATCTCCATGTACGGCATTACGACGCCCTGCGTCGTCCACGCGGCAAAATATCTCGAAGCGCGCGGCTATGAACCGATCATCTTCCACGCCAACGGCGCCGGCGGCAAAGCCATGAAAACGCTCATCGCCGAGGGCATGTTCCAGGGCGTGCTGGATATCACCACGGCAGAGGTCGGCGCCTATGTGCTGGACGCGGAATCCTCCTCCGCCGGCGAGGACCGGCTGGACGCAGCCGTGCTGGCCGGTCTGCCGCAGGTCGTCTCGGTCGGCGGCATGGACGTCATCGGCATCCGTGTCGACCAGCTCCACACCAAATTCCAGGGGTACAAGCCCTATTCCCACAACGATAAACCGGACATGATCCGCACCAGACCGGAAGACGGCATCCGCATCGGCCAGTTCATGTGCCGGCATCTGAACAACAGCATCGCGCCCTGCGCGATCTATCTGCCCATCCGCAGCCTCTCCTCGCTGGACGCCGCGGGCGGCCAGACCTGCGACGACGAGGCGCGCCGGCTGCTCTACGAATCCATCAGCCAGAATGCCGGCCCGGCGGTCGATGTGGTGGAGATGGACTGCGACATCAACGACCCGGCCTTTGCCGAGGCTATGGCCGAGCGGCTTTGCCGCATGCTGGAGGCAAAAAAATAAGCCTGCCGGCGGAAGACTGCAATCAAAACAGGAGGGGAACGCCATGAGCTATCGGCCGCAATACTATGATTCGAATATCTACATGCAGTCCACGAACCTGATTTTGAAGGCGGCAGACCTCTATTATAATCAGGGCATGCGGCAGCAGGAGATTTCCGAGCAGCTTGAGATCTCCGTCTCCACCGTCTCGCGGCTGCTGAAAAAGGCAAAGGAGCAGGAGATCGTTCGCTTCACCATCGACCAGAAATATCTGGAATGCCTGACGCTGGAGGAAGCGCTCTGCCGGCGCTACGGCCTGCGCGAAGTCATCGTTGCGCCGATCCCGGCCGAGAGCGCGGAGCTGCGGCTGGAAGAAAAGAAGAAGATCGTCGCGCTCGAGGGCGCGCGCTATTTACAGCGCGTCGTGAGTGACCACGACGTCATCGGCGTGGCCTACGGCGAGACGGTCTGGTACGTCTACAACTACCTCAATCCCTGTCAGCGTCACGATTCGCAGTTCGTCACGCTGCACGGCGTGCTGGAGCACGAGACGAATCGTCTGGACGGTTCCTGGCTGGTGCCGCGCATCGCCAAGGCGTTCGGCGGAAAATCCTATACGATCAACTGCAAGGGCCTGCAGAGCAGCCGCGAGGATGTGCTGCGCTCGCTGAGCGAACCGGACATCTGCCGCGTGTTCGAGCAGTTCCCGAAGATCACGGTCTCCATCAGCGGCGTCGGCCTGGTCGACGTCCACGCCCGGCAGGAGACCGTCCTGCTGCGCGGCAACTTCATGTCGCCCGATGCGAAGCGGGCCGTGCAGGAGTCGGACGCCTGCTGCGACCTGATGCTGCGCTTCCTCAACTCCCACGGGCAGGAGTGCGACACGCCGATGCGCTCGCGCGTCGTCGGCATTCCGTTGGAGAGCTACCGGCGGATCCCGAACAAGATCATCGTCGCCGCCGGGGCCGAAAAATGGCCCGCGGTTCTGGCGCTGCTGCGCGGACGGCTGGTCGACACGCTGATCGTCGACCAGAACCTGGCGCGCAAGGTTTATCAGGCCGATCCGGCCCAGGGAGAATCTGAGCGCTGACGGTGCACCGGCAATTTTCAGATTCGCGCCGCAAACAATACGCAGACTGCAATGAGGCCGCTGCGGGACTTTCTGTCAATATGCACGGAAAGTCCCGCAGCCTGTATATTTATGCCTTTTTCGAGATGGTCGAACCGTCAAATTAGACAAAAGCGCGCCGGATTTCACGTCGAAAAGGCGTGAAAAAACTTTCGATATAGACACTGCGGCGAAAAAGGTCTTATTATAGCAGCATAAATTGTGCAACCCGCGCAATGGAAAATGCAAATGGAGGATGGAACAAAAATGAAAAAGCAATCACTCAGATGGATCGCACTTGTTCTGGCTCTCGTGATGAGCCTGTCGCTCGCTGCCTGTTCTTCCAAGCAGGACACCGCTGCAAACGACACCACCGGCACTCCCGCAGCCGATACCGCCGCGAATACCCAGACACCCTCCGCATCCGGCGACGACACCAACGTCGTCAAGATCGGCCTGATGCTGCAGCTTTCCGGTTCCAGCCCCGCCGACAGCGAAGAACTGCTCAAGGGCTGCCAGAAGATCGCAGACATCATCAACAACGAAACCGATTATAACCTGCCCCTCGCCGCCACGGCCGGCCTGCCGAACCTGAACGGTGCGAAGATCGAGATCGTCGTCGGCGACGCCGCCACCAACGACGCGGCCATGTCCGAATGCCAGCGCCTCATCACCGAGGAAGGCGTCGCGGGCTTTGCCGGCATCCTCGGCAGCTCCGGCGTCAAGGTCTGCGCGACCGCGTTTGAAAAGTACGGCATCCCCTACGTCACGAACGCCTCTTCCCCGTCCCTGACAACCTCGGGTTATGAGTACCTCGTCCGCATTTTCCCGGACGACAGCCTGTACTGCAGAAGCATGTTCGAAATGATCGACGAGATGAACAAAGAGCAGGACGCCGGCATCAAAACCATCGCCCTCTGCTCGGAAGACAGCGAATTCGGCGTGAACATCGATACCATTGAGGCCGACCTCGCCGCAGAATACGGCCTGGAGCTCGTTGAGCACATCAGCTACTCCGCCTCCGCCACCAACGTCACAAGCGAAGTTCTGAAGATGAAGGCCGCCGACGCCGACGTCGTCATGTTCTCGTCCTACACAGCTGACGCCATCCTGTTCATGCAGACGTTCAAGGAGCAAAACTACTATCCGAAGATGCTCGTCGGTCAGCGCGGCGGCTTCAGCCGTACCGAGATGTTCCAGACCGTCCCCGAAGCCATGCAGTATGTCTACAACACCTGCGCCTGGGCTTCCGACCTCGATCAGCCCAACGTGCAGCTGATGTGCGACCTCTATCAGGAAGTCACCGGCAACCCCGCACAGGAAGGCCCGATGCGCGCCATGACCGACTTCTACACGCTCTGCCTCGCCATCAATCAGGCCGGCAGCACCGATCCTGACGCCATCATGGAGCAGTACCGCGCCGGCATTGAGATCCCCGCTGACCAGAAGTGGATCCCTGTCGACGTCAAGATCGACGAAAACGGCCAGAACCTCGAAGCCAGCACCCTCGTGCTGCAGGCGTTCGACGGCGTCTACAAGACCGTCTATCCGTTCGACGTTGCAAGCACCGATTACGTCTACCCCGTCCCCGGCTGGAGCGAGCGATAATTCCGGAGGTACGCTGTGAAGTACAAAGCCTGTGAAATCCTGCTGCGCACGATCACGCGCTGCAAAAAAGACGAAAAAATTCTGATTGTGACCGACCCGAAAAGTCTCCCGGTGGCCATGGCCCTGTGGGACGACGCGGCGGAGTTCCCGAACCGGAGTATGGTCATGATGCCCACGCAGACGACGCACGGCCAGGAGCCGACAGCGCTCGTCCGGGCGGCAATGATGGAGGCCGACGTGATTTTCCGCGTGACGAGCTTTTCCATTTCCAATACAGAGGCGCGCCGCGCCGCCTGTGCCAATGGCGCACGTGATGTCAACTGTGCAGACTATGATATGCGAATGCTCTCTGAAGGAGGCCTGATCACAGACTTCGAGGCATTGGTTCCGCTGGTAAACCGCACAGCGGAGCGGCTGCGCGGCAGTCACATCGAGATTACCACACAGAGCGGGAGTCACTTCACTGCCTGTATCGATGGGCGAGAGCCGATTGCCGCAAACGCACTGAGCTGGAATCCCGGTGATGTGTGCTTCCCGCCGGACGTGGAATGTGCCATCGGCGCTGTCAACGGAAGCGGTGACGGTGTGGTCTTTATTGATGGCAGCATTCCGCATCCAACGCTCGGTCCTATCCGTGAACCGATCCGTGTCGAATTCCGGGGCAGCAAGATTGTAGACATCTCCGGAGGTCAGGAAGCCGAAGCGCTGAAACAGCTGCTTGCAGATGCAAATGATCCGGAGCATGCTTACTTCATGGGAGAGATTGGCCTCGGAATGAACCCTGCGTGCAGTCTTAATGGTCGGATGCTGGAAGATGAGGGGTGCGCTGGAACAATTCACTTTGGCATCGGTGATGACCGAAGCTTCGGCGGCAACAACATCTGCGCGCAGCACATCGACCTGATTTTCAAGGCTCCCACCATTCGCGTGGACGGACGGCTTATCATGCAGGACGGCAAGGTTGTGAACTGAAACGCTCCGATTCCAGCAATACTCTGGAGGCGCTGCATCCGTAGCGCCTCCTCCTGAAAACCCAGGCCGGGCCTTACAGTCCGGGCCCGAACCTGACAGGGAGGACACTATGTTATTTTTACAGACATTATGGGAGGGCATCGTCAACGGCTCCATCTACGCCATGATCGCGATGGGCATCGCGCTCGTCTGGGGCGTTATGGGCATCTTGAGCTTTTCTCAGGGCGAGTTTATGATGCTCGGTATGTTCATCACCTTCTACGCCAACACCTATCTCGGCCTTGACCCGGTCGTTTGCGTGCCGATCGTCGGACTTCTGATGTTCGGCTTCGGCTGCATCGTCTACCGGACGATCATCGCCAAGGCCCTGCGCGGCCCCCGCCTTTCGCAGCGCCTCATCACCTTCGCCGTCGGCATGGTGCTGACCTACGGCGCGCTGATGCTCTTCGGCGGCCAGTACCGCACGGTGCAGAGCCTCGCATTCACCGGCTCGATCGATCTCGCCGGCCTGACCATCAGCCGTCAGAAGCTCGTCCCGCTCATCATTGCGCTGGTCATGGTCGCGTTCATGTACATTTTCCTCAACAAGACGATGATCGGCAAGGCCATTCAGGCCACCTCGCAGGACAAGCAGGCGGCCGAACTCGTCGGCATCGACTCGGAAACCACCTACATGGTCGCCTTCGGCCTGTCCAGCGCGCTGGCGGGCATTGCTGGCTGCGCCATCACCTACTATTTCCCGGTTTACTACACGGCCGGCGCGGCATTTCTGCTGTTCGGCTTCATCGCGGTGCTGCTCGGCGGTGTCGGCTCGACGTTCGGCGCGCTCGTCGGCGGCCTCATCATGGGTGTCACCGACACGTTCAGCGGCGTCTACCTGAATACGGCTTACAAATATCTGGCTGTCTGCGTCATCTTCATGCTGATCGTGACCTTCCGGCCAAAGGGACTTTTTGGAAAAAAGTGAGGTGTGAATTATGAAACATACCCTCGAGAAGAACCGCACCTTCTGGATCGTGTTTGCTGCCTGTCTCATGGTAGCTGCATTGCTGCCGCTGGTACTGACATCGGATTTTGCGGTCAACGTTTTAGTGCTGAGCCTGATCTGGTCCATTATGGGCATTGGCTGGAACTTCATTGGCGGTTACGCTGGGCAGATATCGAATGGCCATGCGCTCTTCTACGCAATAGGCGCTTATGCAGTTGCCTTCTGTGCGCAGCATTTTAATATGTCGCCGTGGCTTAGTATGTGGATTGGGATGGCAATTTCAGTGGGTATCGCGTTTGTGTTAGGCAAGCCGCTGCTCCGCCTGAACGGTGCCTACTTCCTGATCGCCACGATGGCCGTCGCGGAGTGCGCGCGCGTCATCCTGCTCAACTCCCCCAGCCTCGGCGGCGCGACCGGCATCATGTTCCTGGACAAGGCCCACAGCGAATGGTACACACTGCAGTTCAAGAACAAAGACACGTTCTACTATCTGCTTCTCAGCATCACGACGCTGCTGGTGCTGCTTTCGAAATATCTGGACAAATCCAAATTCGGGTATTACCTGCGCGCGGTCAAGGCCAATGAGACGTCCGCGCAGAGCGTCGGCATCAACACGCCGAAATACAAAATTCTTGCCTACATGCTCAGCGCGGCCATCGTCAGCTTGGCCGGCAGCCTCTACGCGCCCTACGTCACCTACGTCGACCCGTATACGCTGCTCCCGCTGGATAAATCCACGATGATCTGCCTTGTGGTCGTCATGGGCGGCATCGGCACAGTGCCGGGTCCGATCCTCGGCGCGATCGTCATGACGTTCATCTCGGAATATGCCCGCGCCATCTTCGCCTCGTACAGCGGCCTGAACATGCTGACCTACGGCATTCTGGTAATCTTCATCGTGCTGTATCTGCCGGGCGGCATCATCTCGGTATTCAACAAGGAAGTGCGGCAGCTTGCCAAAGCGCGCCGCCGCGCACGGTTCGGAAAGAAGGGCGGTGACGTCTGATGGATCATATTCTCGAAATCCGGCAGGCCACGAAAAAGTTTGGCGGCCTGACTGCAAATGAAAACGTCACGTTCGACGTCGACCGCAACACCATTGTCGGCATCGTCGGCCCGAACGGCGCAGGCAAGACCACGCTGTTCAACTCCATCAGCGGCGTCCACTCGCTCACGTCCGGCAATGTGATCTTTGAGGGCCGGGACATCACCAAAATGAAGCCCTATGACATCTGCCATCTCGGCATGGGCCGCACATTCCAGATTCCGCTCTCGCTCAATGAGATGACCGTGCTGGAAAACGTGCTCGTTGCCAGCCTCGGACGCCGCAAAATGGCAAAGGCCCGCGAAACCGCGGAGGCCGTAATCGAAGAATGCGGCCTGAAGGACTTCATCGCCATGCCGGCCGGTTCACTGAACGTGCTTCAGAAAAAGCGCCTGGAAATTGCCCGCGCGCTGGCCACGGAACCGAAGCTGCTCCTCCTCGATGAGACCATGGCCGGCCTGTCCGGCATCGAGCGCCAGGACGCGACCGCGCTCATTCGCCAGATCCACGCCCGCGGCGTCACGATCCTGATGATCGAGCACGTCATGGAGATCGTCATGAACGTCTCGGACAAGGTTGTCGTGCTCAACGGCGGCAAGCTCCTGATGGAGGGCACGCCGAAAGAGGTCGCGAGCAACGAGGAGGTTATCAGCGCTTATCTGGGAGGTACGACATGGTAATTCTCAAGGCAGAACACCTGCAGTCCGGCTATCAGGGCACACCCGTGCTCCACGACATCAGCTTCGAGGTGGAAGAAGGCAAGATCGTCGCCATCCTCGGCTCCAACGGCGCCGGCAAGACCACCACGCTCCGCACGCTGACCGGCACCGTCCGCGCCACCGGCGGCCATGTCTGGTACAACGGCGAAGAGATCACCAAAACGCCGACCTACAAAATGTCTCAGATGGGCATTGCCCTCGTTCCGGAGGGTCGTCACCTGTTCAATCAGATGAGCGTCCGCGACAATCTGCTCATGGGCTCCTACCGCGTAAAGGACAAAGCTCTCGTCCAGCAGCGGCTCGAGCAGATGTACGAGATATTCCCGCGCATCCAGGAGCGTTCGAACCAGCTGGCCGGCACGCTCTCCGGCGGCGAGCAGCAGATGGTCGCCATCGCGCGCGGCATGATGTGCGGGCCGAAGTTGCTGATGCTCGACGAACCGTCGCTCGGCCTGATGCCCAAGCTCGTGGAGGAGGTATTCTCCTTCGTGCAGCGCATCAACAAGCTCGGCACGACCATTGTGATCGTGGAGCAGAACGTCAATGAAACTCTGAAATTCGCGGATTACGCCTACATTGTCTCTGAGGGCGAGATCGCCCTGCACGGCACGCCGCAGGAGCTGCTGAAAGACGACGAGATCCGCCGGATTTATCTGGGTCATTCGTAATGGAAACCTGAAGACCAACGCCTTCAAGAGTATAAGGAGGAAGCATTATGGCAAAACGTTTCACCCGTGAGGAAATCAAGCAGAGATTCCAGGCATCGATTGACGCCGGTCAGCCCATCGTCATCGCCAGCGCTGGCATCGGCATTGCCGCAAAGTTTGCAGAGCGCGGCGGTGCGGACATGATCGGCCTGTTCAACTCGAGCTACCTGGGCCTGGGCCGTGTCGAGGCGACCAGCCTGATGCCCTATGGCAACGCCAACGACATCGTCATGAGTCTCGGCGACCGCATTTTCCCTGTCGTCCAGAACACCCCGATCCTCGGAGGCATTATCGGCAGCGACCCGACCCGCGAAATGACGCCGTTCCTGAAGATCATGCAGTTCAAGGGTTTCCCGGCCGTCATCAACTTCCCTTCCCCCGGCTTTGCCTACGGCCAGCACCGCCGCAACCTCGAGCGCAACAACTACGGCGTGCAGCAGGAACTGAAGACGCTTCGCACCGCGAAGGAGCTCGGCTTCTACACGTTCGGCCTGGCCTATGACGAGGAGATCGCCATGCAGATTGCCGCCGACAACCACGACGCGCTCGTGCTCGGCCTGGCGATGCTGGAATGGGAAAACGGCGGCGCGACGCTGGAACAGGCCGCAGAGTACATCAACCGCGTGAGCACCAAGGTCAAGGCCGTAGCGCCCGAAATGCTAATCTTCGTGCAGGGTCTGCCCGTACAGACGCCTGAGGATACCCAGTACATCTATGACCATACCGACGCGGTTGGTTTCATCGGCATCAACAACATGGACTACGGTACAAAGCCGATCCAGGACACGGTCGCGGCGTTCAAGAGCGCCAAAATTCACGCGTAATTCGTGAGGAGGTACGGAACTATGGCAAAACAGTATACACGCGAAGAAATGAAGGCCCGTATGCAGGCGCAGATCGACGCCGGCTCCCCGATCGTCATCACCGGCGCTGGCACCGGCATCTCGGCGAAGTTTGCCGAGCGCGGCGGCGCGGACATGATCGGCATCTATAACTCCGGCTTCTTCCGCATGGACGGCAAGGGTTCCACGGGCGGCCTGATGCCCTATGCAAACGGCAATGACCTGCTGCTCGAGCTGACGCACCGCGTCTTTCCGATCGTGCAGGAAGTCCCCATGATCGCCGGCATCTGCGGCAGCGACCCCACGCGCGAGATGGAGCCGTTCCTGCAGGAGCTGAAGTTCTGGGGTTTCTCTGCCATCATGAACTATCCGACCATCGGCGGCTGGCGCGGCAAGCTGCG
>UMLL01008837.1_pt1 | contig 12313 bp, 6 predicted proteins | sample 1966591 | NCBI WGS metagenome assembly UMLL01 (sample SAMEA4836200, study PRJEB28245) | human gut metagenome | biome: gut microbiome; material: fecal sample | place: Denmark | collected 2008 | reverse complement strand
CCGCAGCATCGAACTATGCCGAAGGCATTCAGAATCGTATTGACGACCTCCTGCTGGTCAAATCCGTAAGAAAGGACGCCGTACGCATGTGCGGGCTTATCGTCACTTCGGACAAGGCGTTTTTTGACAGGCTCACGCCGGAGGAAACAAGGCGTTTCTTTGAGGAGAGCAAAGCCTTTCTCACGGAGTTTGTGGGCGCGGAGAATGTCATTTCCGCAATGGTCCACATGGATGAAAAGACGCCGCACATGCACTTTCTTCATGTACCGGTGACGCCGGACGGGAGGCTCAACGCCAACAAAATTTATACCCGCCAGAGTCTGCGGAAACTGCAATCCGAGCTTCCCGCCTATCTGCAAAGCCGGGGCTTCGTCATTGAGCGCGGCGTGGAACAGACACCTGGTTCCGCGAAAAAGCATCTGGATACCCGCGAATTCAAGCAGCAACAGGAAGCATTGGAGAAACTGATTCAGGAATCCGAAGAGACCACACGAAATTCACGGCAGCTGATCAGCTCATTGAAACAGCGTGAAGAAGAGTTGAGAAAGAGCATTGATGAGTATGAACGGCAGGCTGAAGAAGCGGAAATGGTTCTTCGGGAAGATTCCTCTCTGCCGAAAGCCTCTCTTTTCAATTATCCGTCCGTGCTTGAGAAAGCCTCATCCATTATTGGAGAGCTGAAAAAGGCGCTTGCCGTCAAACATCTTGTTCAGAAGCAGAAAGAAAATCTGCAACAGGAAGTGGAAACGTTACGTCAGAAACAGATTTTGCTTGAAGCGGAATACACCGCTCACAGGAAACATAACCATGAGGAAAAAGAAGAGCTGGAAACACTGTTGAGGAAAATGAAGAGAATCATGGCAGGCTATCGGGAATTTCTGCTTCTGCCGGAAATCCGTCCGCTGCATATCGAGTTCGTGGAGCGCAAGCGTGCCGAACAGCTCCAACGGCAGCAGGAAGAGGAACGGCAGCGGCAGGAGCAGGAGGCGCGGGACAGGGAGCGTCGGCAGGCGCACTTCGCCCGTGGCATGAGAATGAGGTAAGGCGTCGGGAGGGAATCTTCGCACAGGCCGAAGATATAGCCCACTATGCTTCACTGACGTGAAGCCAGTGGGCAAGCGTCCCGCTTGACCGGAAAGACAAAACACCCATCCGGGGCATAGCTCCGACGAGTCACAGGAGAACCATCATGACCATCACCACAACACAGTTAAAGGAAATCAGACAGGAATTTGCTGCTCTTAAACTCGCTTCCGTCACACTGGACGGGAATCGAACCATGTCCGTAAAGGAAGCAGTCTTTGCTCTGGCACCGACACTGGAGCGTATGAAGAAGCGCGGTTTCGGCACACAGGAAATCATCGAAAAGTTGTACGAGAAAGGAATTGAGATAAAGCCTCAGACCCTGAACAAATACCTGGCCGAGGCCAGACGCCAGCGAGGAATCCGGAAAATCCCAAAGCAAGACACACCCCCGCCGCCCTCGAAGCACAAACAACGCGACAGCTTCATTGTTGCCGATATCCCAGATGAAGAACTGTGAAGAACACGCATCTACTGAGAGGAGAAACTGTCATGGCAGAAACTTATGGATACATCCGCGTGTCCAGTACGGATCAGAACGAGAGTCGCCAGCGTATTGCCCTTGAGCAACAGGGCATATCGTCAGGTCATATTTTCATGGACAAAATGTCGGGCAAGGATTTCCAGCGCCCGCAGTATCAGGCCATGCTCAAAACACTCAGACCCGGGGACCAGCTCTGTGTCACCAGTATTGACCGGCTTGGCCGTAATTATGAGGAGATTCTGCAACAGTGGCGAGTACTGACCAAGGAAAAAGGTGTGGACATCCTGGTTCTGGACATGCCCCTGCTTGACACCCGGCGGGACAAGAATTTGCTCGGCACATTCATTGCCGACCTTGTGTTGCAGGTGCTTTCCTTTGTGGCCCAGAACGAGCGGGAAAACATACGCAGGAGACAGGCGGAAGGCATAGCGGCTGCTCGACGCAACGGCGTCCGTTTCGGGCACAAGCCCAAGCCGCTTCCTCCTGATTTTGCTGACATTTATGCTCTGTGGAAACAACGGCGGATTTCCACAACGGAAGCGGCAAAACGCAGTTGCATGGCCCGATCGACGTTCCGCAACCGCGCGCAATCATTCAGCAAAGATTGTCCATAATGCGGCGATAAGGTGTACTTGGCCGCCACCCGTTTTTTCTACTTCCAGCACTCATTTTTAGACCGTAAAAACAGCTTAGTCAACGTTATTGGACAGTCACAGACGGCAGAAGTCTCCTTGGCGGCCAAGTACACTTAGCCGCCACCGCCCTTGGGGTAGTGAGTGGTTCGGCTTGAAGAAATTTCCGTCGGTAGTGCTGTCTTCGGTATAGATTCGCAGAGTGCCGTCACCATTGTGGCCTTACAGTGGTATGGCAATGCAGTTTTAAGCGTCGCATACAGAAACGGCAAGGGAGAACTTAGTGAGAGGCTCCTTTATAGAGAAGATGAATCTGCCCTGACATTACAGGATGCTCAGCTTCCCTGGAGTTTTGATGCCGACGGCGCACAGTTGCGCCTTGCTTCCGAAGCCTGGCGTATCCATTACGCCCATCTTTTTGATCCATATCTCGCCATCCACACATCTGATGTGGAGCCTCTGCCGCACCAGATTTCCGCAGTCTATCAGGAAATGCTGGGGCGCATTCCTCTGCGGTATGTGCTGGCCGATGATCCCGGTGCGGGCAAGACCATCATGACTGGGCTGTTCATCAAGGAACTTATAGCCCGTAGCGATCTCAAGCGATGTCTCATTGTCAGTCCCGGCAGTCTGGCGGAGCAGTGGCAGGACGAACTGTACCGCAAATTTCATCTGCGCTTTGAAATCCTCACCAATGACCGCATCGAATCCGCCGTAACTGGCAACGCCTTTGAGGAAGTTGATCTTGCCATTGCCCACTTGGACAAACTGGCACGTAACGAAGCCATTCAGGAAAAATTACGGGTAACGGACTGGGACCTTATTGTCTGCGATGAAGCTCACAAAATGTCGGCCACGGTATGGAGCGGTGAAGTAAAGATGACGCGCCGTTTTCAGCTTGGACGGCTGCTTTCCGGCATTACCCGCCACTTCCTTCTGCTCACGGCAACGCCGCACAACGGCAAGGAGGAAGATTTTCAGCTTTTCCTTTCTCTGGTGGATCAGGATCGTTTTGGCGGCGTGGCCCGTACAGGCGCACAGGCCGTAAACGTCTCCGATGTGATGCGACGACTGGTGAAGGAGGACTTGCTCAAGTTTGACGGAACACCGCTTTTTCCTCCTCGTCACGCTGTCACCGTCAACTATACGCTCTCCGCCCCGGAAGCGGTATTGTATGAAGCTGTCACAGCCTATGTGCAACATGAATTCAACCGTGCAGATACCCTGAATAGTGAACGCCGCGCCACCGTCGGCTTTGCCCTGACCATATTGCAGCGGCGACTGGCATCTTCGCCGGAAGCCATTTACCAGTCCCTGCGCCGCCGTCGTGGACGACTGGAAAATCGGCTGGCCGAAGAACGTCTTGGCCAGAGGGGCAGGGAGGAGACGTACACGCTTGCGCTTGCTGGCGAGTACGATGATGACGACCTGCCCTCCGCCGAACTTGAGGAAGCCGAGGAACAGGTGGCGGACAGGGCCAGCGCGGCGTCCAGCATAGCGGAGCTTGAAGCGGAAATTGCGACGTTGCAGGAACTGGAGCGCATGGCGAATGCGGTGCGTGTCGGCGGCACCGATCGCAAATGGGAGGAGCTTTCCAGTCTGCTGCAAGATGGAGAGTGCATGTTTGATGCTGACGGGCTGCGCGAAAAACTGATCATCTTCACCGAGCATCGTGACACGTTACGCTATCTGACAGACAAAATCCGTTCCCTTCTCGGTAATGAAGAGGCAGTTGTCACAATCCACGGCGGTATGCTGCGCGACGAGCGCCGCAAGGTGGAAGAACGATTCATGCAGGACAAGGAAGTGTGCGTCCTTGTCGCCACCGATGCCGCAGGCGAAGGACTGAATCTGCAACGCGCGCATCTCATGGTCAATTACGATCTCCCCTGGAATCCCAACCGACTTGAGCAGCGCTTCGGCCGTATTCATCGTATCGGGCAAAGCAAAACCTGCTGGCTGTGGAATCTTGTGGCCTCCGAAACTCGCGAAGGTGCGGTGTTCAAGCGTCTGTTTGAAAAGCTGGAGCAGGAAAAGGAAGCTCTGGGCGGCAAAGTGTTTGACATCCTCGGCAAGGTATCGTTCGACAACCGCCCCTTGCGGGAATTGCTCATCAGGGCCGTGCGTCATGGCAGTGAACAGGAAGTGCGTACGCAGCTCACGCAGGCCATAGAGAGCGCATTTGACAGGGAGGCCCTGATCCGGCTGATGCGACAGCATGCCCTCACGGATGACGTGATGGATACGCATACAGTGGATGCCATGCGGGAACATATGGAACGCATGGAAGCGCGACGGCTGCAACCGCATTTTATCGAGGCATTTTTCAAGGAAGCTTTTCGCATGCTCGGCGGAAAGATGTCCGCAAGGGAGAAGGGACGCTACGAAATCACCTATGTGCCTGCGGTGGTACGCGACAGGGACCGGCAAATCGGCCACGGCGAACCTGTACTGCAACGGTATGAACGGGTCTGCTTCGACAAGGCATACCGCACTGTGGCCGGAGCTGTGCCTGCACGTCTGATATGCCCCGGTCATCCCTTGCTGGAAGCCCTGCTGGACGTGTTGCGGGAGCGATCCGCCGATGTGCTCAAGCGTGGCGCGGTACTTGTTGATGAAAATGATCCGGGCACCAGCGCTCGTCTGCTGTTTTATATCGAGCATACCATACAGGACCGCACACTGCTGCCCGGCGGCAGCAGGCGTGTCATCTCGCGCAATATCCATTTTGTGGAATTGAGCGAAGACGGCAAAACGGCAAACGCGGGCTATGCGCCCTATCTCGATTACCGGCCGGTTTCCGCAGCCGAACAGACGGCTGTTCTGGCCTATGCGGCGGAGCAGCCCTGGCTGAACCAGAACGTGGAAGAACGTGCGATTGCCCATGCCGTTACCCATCTTGTGCCCACGCATCTTATGGAGGTGCGGACACGCCGCGAAGCCCTGATTGAGAAGACGGAAAAAGCCGTAAAGGAACGCCTCTCAGCGGAAATCCAGTACTGGGATTACCGCGCCGCAGAGCTGAAATCCAGGGAACAGGCCGGAAAGCGCAATGCTCGTCTCAACTCCCAACAGGCGCAACGCCGCGCCGATGAACTGGCTGTCCGGCTGAAAATGCGTTTGGCCGAACTGGAAGCGGAGCGGAAAATTTCGGCCCAACCACCGGTCATTCTGGGGGGAGCACTGATTATCCCGACCGGATTGCTGGCCCGCCTGACGAACGCCCCTCTGCCAACCATCTGTACCGATGCCGCTACCCGGAAAGTAGTGGAACTTGCCGCCATGCGCGCTGTCATGGCGGCGGAAAAGGCCCAAGGCCATCAACCACGTGACGTCAGTGCGGAAAAACGCGGTTATGACATCGAATCCTGCGTGCCGGATGTGGGCAACGGCCTGCCAGGCCTGCGCTTTATTGAAGTAAAGGGGCGTGCCGCCGGGGCTGATACCGTCACCGTTTCCCGCAACGAAATACTCACTGCGCTCAATCTGCCGGACCAGTTCATCCTCGCCCTTGTGGATGTGGATGGTCCGCACACGCATACCGTCTATCTGAAACATCCTTTTGTGAATCCCCCGGATTTTTCCGTGGAAAGCGCCACCTTCAATATGGCAGCGCTGATGGAACGCGCAGAACAGATTTATGAAAACCATGCAATGCTGTCATAAGGATGCGGACATGTATGAAAGTTATACGCGACAGTCGCTGCCTTCTAAAGAATACAGAGAACTTTTGGGAACAGCTATATGTGTATTTAACTCTAACAATGCATTTATAATAGAAAATGTATTGCGATATAATACTGATATCACATGGTATGAACTTATGAATAAAACGTCAGGAGAATTGAATAAATATATAAAATGTATGCCATGTTGTATTAAAAATCTATTTGAAGAGTTGGTTGATATGAGGAATAGAATCATACATTCATTCCAATGTACAAAAGAAGATGGAAAACAGATTTTGAGGACTAAAGACAAAGATGATTATCAATATGACATAGACAAGGAGTATTTATATAAATTCATTAAGAAAAATGAACAACTATCAGATATGCTGCATGATTTTCGTGGCTTTTAATATTTGAGGAGTATGAAGTATGCCTGTAAAAAAACTTATTGAAGTCGCGCTTCCGCTGGACGTCATCAACGCCGAATCCGCGCGAGAAAAATCCATCCGTCACGGGCATCCTTCCACCCTGCATCTGTGGTGGTCGCGTAAGCCTACGGCGACGGCACGCGCAGTACTTTGGGCTTCTCTGGTGGACGATCCATCCTCCCACCCGGAGCTTTTCCCTACGGAAGAGGCGCAGGCTATGGAACGGCAAAGACTGCATACCCTGCTGGCAACTCTTGTCAAGTGGGAAAACTCCAACAACGAGGACATTCTGAACGAAGCCCGCGCCGAAATCAGGAAATATATGGGCGAAGAACCGCTGACCTTCCTTGACCCCTTTGCAGGCGGCGGCTCTATTCCATTGGAGGCCCAGCGTCTGGGACTGGAAACGCACGCGCACGACCTGAACCCCGTGGCCGTGATGATAAACAAGGCCATGATAGAGATTCCCCCGCGCTTTGCCGGGCAGGCTTCCGTAAATTCGGAAGCTCGGAGCAGGATTGACCGCGACCGTTCGTGGCGCGGAGTTGCGGGCCTTGCCGAAGACGTGCGCTATTACGGCGAATGGATGAAGCAGGAAGCTTGCCGCCGTATCGGTCATCTGTACCCAAAAGTGCAGATACCACCAGCACAGGGCGGCGGGGAGGCCACCGTTATCACTTGGAAGTGGGCCAGAACCGTAAAGTGCCCGAACCCGGCCTGCGGCTGTGAAATGCCGCTGGCAAGTTCTTTTGTGCTGTCGAAAAAGAAAGGAAAAGAAGCATGGATAGAGCCGCAATTTGAAGGCGGAAAAGTAACATATGCCGTACACCTTGGAGGTAAATCGAAAATCGAAGGGACCGTTAACCGCCAAGGAGCTGTGTGCCCGTGCTGTGGTACTGCCGTACCTTTCAGTTATATCCGGGAGCAGGGCAAGTCAGGGGCCATGTCAGCCCAGATGATGGCCGTGGTGGCGGAAGGAAAAAACGGGAGAATTTATCTGTCGCCGGATTTAATTCAGGAAGAGGCGACGGCTGTGCTGAGGCCTGAAACATATCCTGATGGAGAACTTTTTGGAAAGGCCGCTGTCAATGTTCCTCTGTATGGCATGAGAGGTTTTGCCGACCTTTTCACTCCCCGCCAGCTTACGGCCCTGACCACCTTCAGTGATCTGGTGGCTGAAGCGCAGGCAAAAGCCACACAGGACGCACTCGCCTCCGGCATGGCAGACGACGGCAAGGGCTTGGATGAAGGCGGTTGCGGCGCAACGGCCTACGGCCAGGCCGTGGGCGTGTACTTGGCGTTTATCGTAGATAAGTTGGCGGATAGAGGTTCGACAATTTGTAGCTGGGATGCGACACGAGATGGATTGCGGAATACTTTTGCCCGTCAGGCTATTCCCATGACTTGGGATTATGCGGAAGCAAATCCTTTCAGTAGTTCTTCTGGTTGTTTTGACAATATGCTGGAATGGGTCTTCAAAAGTCTGTTGGAATTTCCGGCGACTATAACAGGAACAGCCATTCAGCATGATGCTCAAACGGACTGCGGTCTGCGACACCTCGTTATTTCTTCCGACCCGCCGTATTATGATAATATCGGCTATGCCGACCTTGCCGATTACTTCTATATCTGGATGCGGCAGTCACTGAAAAGTACATATCCTCGTCTTTTCCGCACTATGCTGGTACCCAAGGCGGAGGAGCTGGTGGCTACGCCCTATCGCTTTGAGGGGAGCAGGGAGAAGGCTCGAGATTTTTTTGAGGGCGGCATGGTTCAGGCCTGCCGTCAGTTCTACCGCTATGCGCGAGAAGACGTGCCCGTTACCATTTATTACGCCTACAAGCAGAGCGAAAGCGACGAAGGCGACAATGCCGCGCAGGCTTCCACCGGCTGGGAGACCATGCTTTCCGCCATTATTAAAGCAGGCTTTGCCATTACAGGCACATGGCCAATGAGAACGGAAATGGCCAATCGCGCTGTGGCGAGCAATACCAACGCACTGGCATCTTCTATTGTGCTGGTCTGCCGCAAACGGCCGGAAGAGAGCGCTTCCTGTTCACGACGTTCCTTTATAGCAGAGCTCAAACGCGAACTCCGCACAGCCCTGAAGAATCTGCAAAACAGCAACATCGCCCCGGTGGATATGGCGCAGGCCACCATCGGGCCGGGCATGGGCGTCTATTCACGGTACGCCGGAGTGCTGGAGGCCGACGGTTCCTCCATGACCATCCGAAGCGCCTTGCAGGTCATCAATGCCGAACTGGACGCTTACCTGACGGAGCAAGACGGGGAGCTGGACGCGGATTCCCGCTTCTGCATCGATCTTTATGCCCAGTACGCCTTCAACGACATGAAATACGGCGAGGCGGATGTACTGGCCCGCGCCAGAAATACCTCTATTGATAGACTGGCCGATAGGGGACTGGTGTTTGCCCAAAAGGGACTTGTCCATTTGCAGGATCGGCAGAATTTGCCAACCCCGAATGCTGACAGTGAAAAAACGCTCTGGCTGCTCACCCAGCAGCTTGTCTTCGCCATGCAGGAAGGCGGCGTCAGCGCTTGTGCGCAGATCGTAGCCCGCATCTATGGTTCCGGGCCGGACAGGGCCAAAGCCCTGGCCTACCGTCTGTACACTCTTGCGGAGCAGAAAGGCTGGACGCAGGAAGCTTACGTCTACAATGCGCTGGTAGTTGCTTGGCAGGAAATTCAGAGTAAGGCGCTGGAACTGAAGAATGTACGCATGGTGCAGGGAACGCTGTAAGAGACTCACAAGAGGATACCTATGTTGAATACATCAATTATTTTACATAAAATCTATGATGGAATTAACTTTGGAGAAAAGGAAAACACTACGGAAATTATTTTCATTGGTAAATTTTACGAGTCTAGTGGTACTCCAAAAGTTCCATATGGAGGAGGCGTAAGATATGGCAGAAAAGGCGATAAACATTATGTAGCTGTTGACAGCTATTCAGCCTTATCTGAAACAGTAGCTTATATTATGAAAAGGAATCCTCAATACCAAATTGAATGTACTGTAAAAAAAGAAGGGAAAGAAACACACGGTTATGTTTGTGCATATGAAAGCCCCTGTCAGGAATGGGAGCTTGGATTAGTAGTCATCTGCCTTGATCCTAACTTTTAGATATAAAGCCGGGCATACCATGTCTGCATCAAATACTAATCATACTCGCATAACACAAGGCTTTCAGTTCCTCTTACAGGTTCTTTCCCCGTATATTGCCCGCGAACTGCGCGGTGTATTTGGATCAGTCTGGTGGAATACGGGGGTTCTCGGCAGACTGTACGACGAGCAGAAGCGCAACCTTCCCCGGAATGGAGACGATGAAACACTTGCTGCGTCGCTGGACATCTATCTTTGCCTGCTTCTGCTTGATTTGCATTGGAATGAGACTTTCCGCAAAAAGCTCCCCCTGGATTGCCGTACCTGGGCCAAGGAACTGGTGGGCGTGCGCAACCGCTGGGCACATATGGGTAATGAAGATTTCAACAACGACGATACATGGCGCGCGCTTGATACCATGTCCCGCCTGTGTGAGCAGTTGGACGCCAAAGCTGCGGAAGAGATTCGGACGCTGTTGCGCGTTGCCCGATATGGTTCGGCAGCAGGTTCCATGTCTTCCGCCACATCTGTACAGGCTGCACCGCAGCTTGCGGACGGTAACGGCAATGCCGGAATGTTGAGCGTTTCCCCTGCCGGACTCCCCTGCTGGCGTGGGGTGATGGAGCCTCACCCCGATGTGGCTCAGGGGCGTTATCGTAACGCGGAATTTGCGGCAGACCTTGCACAAGTGGCACGCGGCGAAGGTTCCTTTGAATACCGCGATCCGGTGGAATTCTTTGCCCGTACCTATGTGACGGAAGGCATGAAGGGTCTGCTGGTACAAGCAGTGAGGCGCGTGACCGGCAAAGACGGCGAGCCGGTTATTCAGCTGAAAACGGCATTCGGCGGCGGTAAAACGCACAGTATGCTGGCGTTGTATCACCTGCTGCGCGGCAAGGCTCCGCTGGAAAAAATTCCCGCGGTCCGCCCTGTGCTTGAAGAAGCAGGTGCAGGCCACCTACCCGTCGTACACGCAGCCGTTATTGTGGGAACTGCGCTGGATCCCAGCCGTAGTAGAAGGCCGCAGAACCTGCCGGGCATTACTGTCAATACCCTGTGGGGCGACATGGCCGCGCAACTCGCGCTTTCGGCTGGAAATCCCAAACTCTACGATATTGTTAAGGAAGCGGATAAAAAAGGAGTCTCTCCAGGCTCTGACGCCTTGAAGCGTTTGTTTGATGACTGTGGTTCCTGCCTTATTCTCATGGATGAACTCGTGGCTTATGCCAAACGAATCTATGGCGTAAACGGACTTCCGGCAGGCAGTTTCGATAATTTCATTTCTTTCATACAAGAAATAACCGAAGCCGCACGGGCCAGTAAAAGCAGCCTGGTGGTGGCTTCCATCCCTGAATCGGATATCGAGGTAGGCGGGGAAGCTGGCAAAACCGCACTGGAAGCTATTGAACACACCTTTGGCCGCATGGAAGCCATCTGGAAGCCCGTGGCTGCCGGCGAAGGTTTTGAAGTGGTACGCCGCAGGCTTTTTCTGGATTGCAAAAATTCTTCCGCACGCGAAATGGTATGCGGCCATTTCAGTGCCCTGTACCGGGAAAATCCCACAGATTTTCCTTTGGAAGTCAGAGAAGTGGAATACAAAAAACGCCTGCTGGCCTGTTACCCCATCCACCCGGAAGTATTTGATCGTCTGTATGAAGACTGGGCCACGCTGGAGCGCTTTCAGCGCACACGCGGCGTGCTGCGACTGATGGCCGCCGTCATTCATGAATTATGGATGGGCAGTGATGCAGGGCTGTTAATCATGCCCGGCTCCCTGCCTCTGGACGTGTCAGCCGTACGCGACGAGCTGACGCGCCATCTTCCGGAAGGCTGGAACAGCCTTGTGGACAGGGAAGTAGACGGCAAGAGATCTATTCCCTGGCAGCAGGATAAAAATGTTCTTCGCTACGGCAAAGTTCTGGCCTCAAGGCGCGTAGCCAGAACCATCATGCTGGGTAGCGCTCCCACTGTACGCCAACAGAATGTGCGCGGTATAGAAGCCTCACGCATACGGCTAGGCGTGGTGCAGCCAGGCGAGCAAATTGCCGTGTTCAATGATGCTCTCGGTTCTTTGCAAAGCAGTCTTGCCTACCTGTACACGAACCCCTCGGGGGATCGGTTTTGGTATGATACCCGGCCGACGCTACGAAAGACGGTAGAGGATCGTGCGACGCAGTTCCCGGCTTCTGAAGTGGAATATGAGATAGAACGCCGCATGAAAAAATGGAGGCAGGAATCTCCTTTTAAAGGCGTACATATTTGCCCTGCTTCCTCATTGGACGTACCCGACGAGCAGGCTGTCCGTCTGGTGATTCTCAACCCTGGAGAGACTGTAACGGCTTCCTCTCAGGGCGGCGTAGCCTTGAACGCTGTTGAAAAAATTTGGGAAAGCCGAGGAAATTCTCCTCGAATTTTCCGCAATATGCTGGTTTTTCTTGCTCCTGACCAAACAGCTATGTCGGCATTGAAACAGGAAACCCGTCGCTATCTGGCGTGGCAGTCCATCAGAAATGACAGTCAGGACTTAAACCTTGACGCTGCCCAAAACAGAGAGACGGAAAACAGCCTCAACCGCAGTAATGAGACTGTTGAGCTACGATTGAGTGAAACATGGTGCTGGCTTCTGACTCCGACTCTTGATCGCTCTGACATGAAAACTGTGGAATGGGAAAAAACGAGGCTCAGCGGCGGCACAGAAGGAATTATAAGACGGGCTGGTAAAAGGCTGCTGGAGAATGAGACTGTAATAGACAGTTGGGCTCCTGCGCTTTTGCTGATGGAGTTGGACAGCTTACTCTGGAAAGATGCAGATAGCCTGCAAATAAAAAAATTATGGGAGTATATCTGTACCTACTGCTATCTGCCGCGTCTTTCCGATTACAGCGTACTTG
>UMLL01033374.1_pt1 | contig 12337 bp, 25 predicted proteins | sample 1966591 | NCBI WGS metagenome assembly UMLL01 (sample SAMEA4836200, study PRJEB28245) | human gut metagenome | biome: gut microbiome; material: fecal sample | place: Denmark | collected 2008 | reverse complement strand
AGCAGCCCCGCCGCATCTTCCGGATCAAGCTGCCGCAGCCACTCAATTCCGGTCATGTCACCCGCCGTCTCCTTTCCCTCCGCCGACCACGACGGCACAGATCAGAACCCCGACCGTCCCGCCGATAAGCAGCCCGACGATCAACCCGCTCACAAATAACATTTCGCATCACCACTCCTTTCCGCCCGAAATACTTTTGCAAATGAGATACGGGGCACCCCACAAGGGCACCGTCACAAATACAATAATCGCAACCCACAAAGCCAAGACGGAGTACACTATATCTTCAAAATCAATCATTTCCTGCACCACCTTTCTTTCGGCTCGACATACCGCAATATTTCAACCGTCATTTTGATTTCGACAATTTGGTAATCCCGTCCGCATTTGCGTCGAAAGAAATCTGTATGCGCTTCGTTCTCGCTGTCATACACGGTAAGCCTGTCCGCGCTTGTTCTTTGATGCGGCGGGCGATACCGCCAATCCGAGCCGTACACGAATTTCCCTGTCCTGGTGTTGACTATCGCATACATTTACTTCGTATCTCTCCTTTCTCCATGACTGCAAAAATCATCCGGGCGCACAATCCCCCTATGTGCCTGTGCGCACTCTCCGTACATGTCCGAAAACATAAGGTGTTTGCAGTCTGCGCAATGCACAACGGCGGGCGGCTCATTTTTTACCTCCATACGCTTGTATTCACCGATACGCGCCTTGATAAGCGGCTCATATTCGGCATTTATTTCGATTCCAATCCCATTTCTGCCGTTTTGTACTGCCACCTGTAAGGTTGTGCCGGAACCGCAGAACGGATCCAGCACCGTGCCATCTACTTTGCTACCAGCTAAAACGCAGGGTAATATGAGTGCGTCCGGAAAGGTCGCGAAGTGGGCGCCCTTAAATCCCTTCGTGCTTACGCTCCACACATCACGCTTATTCCTTCGTACGTGTGGGGTATAAAGATTACCTGACTTTGTGCGGTAGAAGACGCCCGGCGTTGCAGTATATTTGTGCCCGCCGTATCTCGGCGCACAAGCTTTCATCGCACCGTTGGATTTCCCGATTGCACGACTTGAGCCTTCCTGGCTTTCTATGTTCTGCGCAAGCCTTTTTTCTGTGCTGCTTGCAATTGGTTCTGCAATAGCCGCTGCATCGAAATAGTATCTTGGAGATTTTGAAAGCAAAAATATATACTCGTGGCTTTTCGTACATCGATCTTTTACGCTTTCCGGCATGGGGTTTGGTTTTTGCCATATAATATCCTGTCGCAAGTACCATCCGTCTGCGCGCAAGGCAAAAGCTAACATCCACGGTATTCCGATGAGATCTTTCGCCTTGATACCCGGTGTCTTTATCTTTGTGGTGGTAGATGCTCCAAGCATCCCGCGATTTGTGCCTTGTTTGTATATCTTTGCGTTGTCCGCATGGGTTGCTGCGCCTTTGCCGGATCCTGCGTAACTGTCACCGATAACGATCCAAAGCGTTCCATCTACCTTTAGAACCCTACGCACCTCACTAAAAACATTTACAAGGCGTTGGATGTATTCAGCCGGTGTGCTTTCCAGCCCGATCTGTCCGTTGGTACCGTAATCGCGTAAACCGTAGTATGGCGGGGATGTGACACAGGTATCAACGCTGTTGCTTTCCAGCAGTGCCAGCCCTTTTAGTGCATCTCCAAAAACAATGGTATTCATCCTGCCGCTCTCCCCTCATTCTCTCCACACGCTTCCGGCAGATTGGCTCTGACGAGAGCGGCGGGCACCGGCGGCGTGACCGCGTTTCCGCACCGCGCGACTTGCTTTGATTTGACATAGGTATGCCCGTCAGCATCGCGGTCAATGATGTAATCTGCAGGAAACCCCTGTGCATTGAAAAGCTCGCGCGGCTGCAGCATGCGCATCTTTATGTCGGTGATGATGTATTCCTCGCCGTGGATCGTCACCAGTGCAAAACGGTCTTTTGTCGTGACGGTATCCAGCGGCGCATTGACCGATTTTGCCGCGCCGTTTGAAAAGTACTTTACGAGGAATGCCTGCACCTCGGCATGATGTGCCCCGCTGCAGGACACGGTCGACAACGGCTCGTCGACCGGCTGACCGTCCATGTTGTTTCGCATGGTCATGATATGTACCGTCACAAGACTGTTGTGGTCTTTGGCGGTGACTGTGCCGAGCGGAGCATCCGCTGCGCTTCCCGCGCCTTTGTATCCGCCTGCGTAGTTTTTCATGATGTGCGCAACGGAAAGAGCGTAACGCGGAGAGGTGTCTACCGTCATAAGCGGTCCGCTTACTTCCTGCCCCCTCACCTCATCCTTGCCTGTCTCGCTGTGATACTGAATCAGCGTCGGGGCGACAAGGTAGTGCTTCCCGCTCGTGACAACCGTTCCGAGAGGTTCGTCAACCCTGTTTGCCCTGGGTGCCTGTCCCTCCCGCTCGCCGTACCCGATGGGTACAAGCGTCGGTGCAACCACACCATATCCGTTCTTTGCAGTAACAGTTCCGAGTGGCTGATCAGTGCTTTGCCCTCTGAAGCCTTCGCCGGAGTGGTTGACGGTCACGATGAACGGTTCGGGGTTGTCAATCACGAATTTCTGAATACCTCGCGCGATCCGCCGCAGTGTGTTTTCCGCAAGCGGCTTTTTGCGTTCAAAAATGCTTTGTGCGGGGATCGACCAGTCGATACACTCGGCCGCGGTGTGATACGGCAGCTTCTTTCCGGCTTTGACGTCCGCGCTGTCTTTTGGCGCATGTGTGGACTTCGGCCAGACGATGGGGCGACCGTCACAGCGGGCTATGAGATAGAAGCGCGTCCTTGTCGTCGGTGCGCCATAATCGCAGGATTTCAAAACACGGTGCTGCACCTCGTAGCCAAGCCCCTTTTGCAGCTTCTGTGCCATTTCCGATGTCGGTTCGATCGAGAGTGCATCGCACATCTCTCCATATGCGGGGTGCGCCGCGGGAATGCCCGAGGTCAGCGCAAGGATGAACCCCCCGAATGTCTCACCTGCTCGCTCCTTGAGCGGCTTGCCGTTTTCATCCAGCGGTCCCCAAGTCTGGATTTCGGGAACGTTCTCAAGCATTAGAACCTTCGGACGCACCGTGTATGCCCACTTGATAGCAACCCATGCCAGTCCTCTGATGTTCTTGTCTGCCGGCTTCCCGCCTTTTGCGCGGGAAAAGTGCTTACAGTCCGGCGAAAACCACGCCAGTGCGACGGGATTTCCGGCGCAGGCTTCGACAGGGTCCACCTGCCAGACGTCCTCGCAGTAGTGCTTTGTCGCCGGATGGTTTGCCTTGTGCATCGCTATGGCATCGGGGTCATGGTTGATCGCGATATCCACGCTGCGCCCGATTGCCATTTCAATCCCTGTGCTTGCTCCACCGCCACCGGCAAAGTTGTCGACAAATAATTCTCTCATATGCCGCCCCCTCACATGTCAAACAGGGTGACGACCTTGCGGCGCGACTCTGTCTTTACCGGCGTCGGAGCGGCGCCGAGCGTGAAACCGTAATAGGCGGCGATTATCTCCTCTGCATCATCCGAGGTTACACAAATGCAGAACTGCTTGCGGTCCTTCTCATACCGCTTGCGCGCCGCATCCTCAATTGCCTTGAGCGCCCCCGCAAGCGTCTTGTCCGCGGCAAGGATAGCCGCGCACACGTCGATGCTCTCCTGCGCCCGCGCACGCAAAAGTCCCGCCATCTGCGTCAGCTTCAAGTCCTTCCCACTCTCTTTGTCCAGCTTTTCGCACACTTCCGTGTACAGCTCACCCACCTTGCCCATCCTTCATTCATCCTTTCCGTTTTCAAGCAGCAACTGCCCCGACGCATACAGCTGATACACCGTGCGTCCGTTTCGATCAGCCATATAGGGGAAGAACACTTCTTCCACCGCTACATCGCAGCACTCGATCAGCGCCATCTGTGCCAACACCCAGTCGCGCACATTGCGCCACGCGGTCATTTCCGCTTGCTGACGGTCTGCTTTGAGTTTTTGACGCTGTAACACCCGAAGCGTGCCTTCCACTGCTGCAGGCAGGCAAAACCCTCGTGCGCCCGCCGGCGTTTGCAACCCGAACGATATTGCAACGGGAAGACCGTTGTTGTAATCGATCATGATTTTCGTTGCGCCGTGTCGCGCAAGAGCACCTTGTATCTCACCGATGCTCGTATACACATCAACCTTTGTCGTGTAATTTTTAATTGCCATTTTTCTTCCCTTTCTGCATCTTCCTCATCCGCTGCATGGCAACGTACTTACCGTAGCTCATGCCCGCGTCCAGCGCCTCGCGTGCAAGGCGTATTATCTCGCCGTTGGCACTCCCCCTGTCATGCCATTTGACACGGCAAGGCGTCGAGCAGTACGCCCCTGCGCCCTCAACGTCCGCATCAAACAGCTTGCCGCAGTATCGGCATCGCTTGATCTTCATCCTTTTCACCACCTTTCAGCCCGCTCTCGCAAGCGAAACATAGATCGTTTCCTGCATCGGCAGTCCGGTATATTCACTGATTTCCGAAAAACTGGCATCGCGATCGATGTAGTAGCCTTTCCTCTGTGGCGGCTCATCCCGCCATTCTGCGGCGGAAATGATCTCGACCTTTGGCTGCGGCCGCACAATGTTTTTGGTGCAGGAATACCGGCGGCAATACTTTCCCCGCAGCTTTCTGCTCTTGTCCGTCTCTTTGACAAGGTACTCCGCAAGTTCACCGTACTGCCCGCTATCGTCCAGAGGCGACCAGGGGAAACGCAGGTGCAGCGGCTCGCCGTTCAGTCTTTCCTCATCCGTATAGTATTTTGCCGATAGGATGGATTTCCACAACGCTTTCACCGGCTTCATATCCGGCAGATTAGGTAAAACCAAATGGTGATGAATGCGCTTGTGCGTCCACTCGGTGACTGACACCGCTCTCAGCTCTGCCCCCTGCTCGGCATATACGGCTTTGAGCAGCCGCAAAAACCGCCGCCTGTCCTCTCGCGCTTCTTCTTCGTTCGGCGGCACTTTCTGCGGGTATGTAAATACTGCGTGCCAGTCGCCGGGCTTGAAATTCTCGTTCAAGATCCGCCGCAGATTGGCTATCGCGTTTTCCCTGTTCACCTTTTCCGCCGCCTTTGAAGTGTCCAAGAGGTTTTCACTTCTTGCCAGCTTCTTTCCGAAGCGGGCGGAATAGGTCTTTTTGACCTCGACCGTCCGCCCCGCCTTCCATGTCTTTTTGATGTACATTCTTTTTTTCCTTTTCTCGTCCCTTCTCGTCCTGTAACTAATATCCTTAGCAAGGTCGGAAAGCGGGGCGAAAACCCCGCTTTTTCTTGACTTTTTCGGGCTTTTAAGGTACAATGAATGTGCGGTGTTTCCGCACCGCTGTGCCGCTCCCCTGCGGCGCATCCTTCATCATTTTTTTTGCCCGCCGCTCTCCCGCGGCGGGCGCTTTATTTTTCGGGCGGCACAAAGCTCCAAATTTTCAGAATCCACTTCGTACGCGCGGGCGGCTTTTCGACCCGTGCGTATTTTTTTAGCATCGCCCGGTCAAACTCCCGCCGCAGGGCGTTCGAGATCGGATGCCCGACGCCGATGCCGCGTGCCAGCTTGAACGCCTCATACTCTTTGCGGATCGTCTCATGTTGCAAATTTGTGAGAAATTGCTGATCCGACCGTGCCCAAAAGCTTTCTTCTTCCATTTCTTCACTCCCTTTCCGTCGCGGCGGTCAGCGTCAAGCCGCCGCAGAATAGGACAAGCCCCGCCCCGCCGCGCATGATAAGCGCGGACAGCGAGATCGCATCCGCATCCGCCGCCCCGACCGCGCCGAGGAGAATGAGAAACCCCAAAAGAGCGATCCCCCGCCCGACGGCGGGCATCCACCGCGCGCTCATGCTTCCGCCTCTGCGCCAGCAATCGCCCGCTCACTGCCGAAAAGGACGTCCGGCTCTTTGCACTCTGCTGCATCCCGCTTCACGGTGCAACCCGCGCAGCCGAGCACCACATACCCGTCCCGAAGAAACCGCGCATCATCCACTATGTACAGCACTCTCAAAAGGATGGATTCGCCTGTATATTTCTTTCCGTCGGCGGAAAGCTCGTTCAAGGCGAGATAATCGCCGACCTTGAAATTCCGATCGTTTTTTCGCACTTCAAATGACTTGAACCCCGCCTTGACGGCTTTGAAATACTTTGTTTCTGTTTTCAGTTGATGTACCATTTTACACAGCCCCCTCGTCCTTCTCTGCTTCAGCTTGCATCATTCTGTAGATCATCCTACTGATGTGCTCATGGCGCTCCGAAATGGGTGCTTCTTCGCTTTTCCAAAAATTTTCCGCCTGTGCAACCATCCCGCACAGAGCGATCATCACGTCAACGCCGTTTCCTGTCATCTCCACCTTGCCGTTTTCGAGCTTGATATAGACGTCCTCGACTGCCATTTCATGCCGTCTCCTCTCGTTTCTCCGTTTCGGCGATCGCCTGTGCGTACTCTGTCTCACTTTTGATATCCCGCACGTCGATGCTCGAAGTATCCTTCCTCATGAGCTGCTTATACAACTGGACGCTGACCTTCGCATGCAGCTCCTCCGGTGACATCTGATGCTCCTCCGCATGCGTGCAAAGCACCGATGCCAGTATGTCCACCAGCGCACAGATCGCGTCGCTGCTGCGCCCGATGACGGTCGCTTCCCCGTCCTTCAATTTTATGTACACATTCTCGACTGCCATTTTCAAGCATCCTTCTTTCTTTTTAAATACATCTTTTACCGTTCCACGTGAATATGCGTTTCGACCGGCAGCTCTCCGTGTCGGAATTTTACGAGCGACGGACCGCTAATCCAATAGCTGTATTTCGCCTTTTTCCCGCTCGTGTGCCGCGCCGTCATGCCAACCGTCGGTGGGAAGATGCCCGCCTGAAGACAATAGTAAAGGCTGGGAATGCTCCATCCCAGATACTCCGCCGCAATTCTCACCGGTACATTGACCAACGCCGCGATCTCCTCGTCGCTGTGCTTGCCGTACCGCTTCGATTCCATATCCAGTGTGCTTTTCAAAACCTCTGTGCTGTTCATGCTCTCACCCCCTGTTCTCTTTCCCATTCGTCTACGATTTTGCGCGCCGCCGCAATGACCTCATCGCCGTACTCCGTCTGCCACCCGCCGAGGTAGCGCGTGAATGTGTTGAGCCGCAAGGTCGGATACCCGCGCACATTCATTTCCCGCACCACGTCCGACAGTGTGCGCCCCATCGCGTACACCCGCGACTTGAACTCACTGCGCAGCGGCGTGCTCTTCGAACACCACTTCATGATGCCTTCACTTCCTTTCTTTTTTGTCTGTTTTACTGTCCCCGCGCCGCCCGCCGTCACCATCCGCCGGACGGTGCGGGTTTTATGAGCCGATACCAAGTGAATCCACCATACATTCGCGCGCCGTTACACCACCGGCACTGCTTGATCGGCTCGCGGGCAAATCATGCCTGCGCTTTCCGGCGTGTTCAGCCACCGTCCGCGCAACCATCCCCGCTCTGTGTTTTGGTCTGTGTTTTCTTTTCTCCCTTCCCGTGCTATAATGCAAAAGGAAAGGGGGTGAACATATGCCGAAAACCGAACCCTTCCGCATGTCTTTTCATGATGCTGTGGTAGACGAGGATTTTGAAACGGTCTCGTCCATGCCCGACGGCGTTCAAACCAGCGTGCTTTGTCCAAAATGCCATCATATACACTACTTAGATAAGGAACACGCCTTTGATCCCATCACATGTAAAAAATGCGGTCTTACTTTTCAATGCGAACTTCTGAAGGATTGATCTGCACGATCAACGGCTCTGCATCCTTGCTCCCGTCCGCCGGTGCGTGTGCACCGGCGGTTTCTTCGTCCATCCGCACGGCAGTTTCAATCGGATCAGCCCACAGCTCCAAAAGGTTTTTCTCTCTGTTGAACCGTGCATGACCTTTCAAGACATACGGCATATGCTCACCCCCTTTCCTTTTCCCACTGACGACGCTCTTTTCACCGCGGTGGCAGAGCTGGGCGATTCTTAAAGCGCCGCGTCCATGTCCCATCCGCTTTTTGGTATTCGTCAATAGAATCAAACTCCGCCAGCTTTTCCCCTTCCGGCGTCCAATACTCGTACAGGTGACGCATCGGATCTTCGGCTGTGCCAAAACCGGTCGTCGTGCAAGTCTCGATCAATGTTACTGTTCTGAGTTTCACTTTTTCACCCTCTCTCCTTTCGCTCTTTTGAGAAGCTCTGCGCGGTATTGTTCGATTTCGGCAAGCGAGGTGATCTCCACCGCGTCGCCCGTCCTTGCATTCTCGAACACGCCGTCGCTGATCTGCCCATTTAGCTCTTCTTCGCATTTCTTTGCTGTCTCGCGCGTGATGCAAAGAACGGTATACTCATTTGTCCCCGTGATGTCGCCGTTGATGACTTCAAGAATATAAAAATCTCCGTTTTCTCGCGGAAGATCGGGCGAGCAGACATACGAGGGGCGAAAGCTCTCTCTTTGTCTGTGCCCTGCCGCGCCGTAAACCTTCCATGCTCTTGTCACTGCCATTTTGAAACATCCTTCCTTCTTTTTCCTTTTTCGCTGCAAGTCTCCCGTCGGCCGCGGGGCACCCGCCCGCGCCCCGCCGCCGACGCTCGGCCTGCAGTGCAGCGTACAGATTAAGCCGAAAAATGTTGACAACCCTCACGCGTGGTTTTATAATATCTTTGAGACCGATATTTCACACCGCGACAAGGGGTCTTTCTGCTTTCTGTAGGCTAACCTGTGGCTATATTCTATCCCACAATAGGTGGATTGTCAATAGTTTTATTCCATCTTTTGTTGGATTTGTAATTTTGAACAAAAAAGGATGTGGTTTTTTGTATACTCCGTCAGATGCGGCGTTTCTGATAAAGGAAGTCGCAAAAAACAAGGGAATATCTGTGAAAACGATGTTAGAGGAGTGTGGATTGAATAAAAATCTGTTATCCTCAATGACAACCCGTCTTTCTTGGCCGCAAGCGAATAACCTCGCCCGGATCGCCGACTACCTGGATTGTTCTGTGGATTATTTACTTGGTAGGACGAGCGACCCGAATGCGCATAAAGAAACGCGGCCCGTCCTCCAGATCGAGAACGAACCGCGTTACAAGGTGCGCTTTGCCGGGCGAGACGGCAGCATAGGAGAGAAATATCTCACCAAAGAGGAGATCGACGCACTGGACTCTTCGCCCGATGTCGAAGATCTCTAAAGTTTGTGTTCCTGTATGTAGTCCCTAAACTGTTCAAACACTTGCCGCTCCAACGGCGAGGAAAGAAACTTGCCCCGCGCATAAAGGAGCTGCATCCGCTGCCACCGAAACGATGCGGCGGTCTCCGAAATGTCGCACAATTCTGCAATGTCCGCCGTCGACTGCACACCGCAGCCCCACAAGACACATGCGGGCGCGAGGATACGCGATCCGATCACATTTGCCCGCGTTTCGATTTGGTTGTCCTGCGGCGACGGCTCTCGGTTGACGAGCTTATACCGCCCGACATCTCCGGCGAGAATATGCCCCAGTTCGTGAGCAATGGTGAACCGCTGGCGCTGCGGCGGATCGCTGCGACGGACGATGATGACATACCGGCGCCCTTTCTTCATTGCCATGCCGCCGCATCCGTCGTCAAGCCGCACCTTGTCGTCGTACTTGACTTCGATACCCATCTGCCGGCATAACCCGCTCATGGACACCGGCAGCGCACAGACCCGCTCGTGAATTAAGATTTTCCACGAAAGGTCGCGCGCAAATTTGTACTGTGCATAGTTCATAAACTATCACCTCCGCCTTTTATCATAACGGTGCGGAGGCGCTTTGAACACTGGAAAAAGTTTCCAGTGCAAATTTCTTGTATTTGGGAGGTAAAATTGAATAATTACTGCAAAATGGCGTATGTCTTGACCGTGTATTGCACATAAAGATTGACAAAAAAAGAAATCATCCGCCGGCTTCAAAGCCACGGATGATTTCGGATGATACATGAGAATCCCGCTCGGAGAGCCCCCGCCTGCTTTTGCTTACTCATCATCGTCTTCGTCTGCAAAAACCTCATCAGCAAATTCTTCGAGAATTTGGTTGACATCGTCAGCGGAAAGGTCATCCTTCACAATGACCCCGCGCATGGTATAGACAAACACATCGTCGTCCTCTTCCCGCTCGTAAATGTCAATGGGATCTGTCACGTCATACACTTTCTGTGCTTTTTCCGTTAAGGTGAGGTCGGTGCGGGTGTCGCCGTATCTTTTGCCCAAATATTTTCTCATTTTTCTACACTCCTTGAAAATATAATAGCAACATCCCACTCTTAGTATATGAAATTTACATAAAATGTCAAGGGAAATATGTCTTCCCAAAGACAGCGAACGTAACTGGATTTTTCGAAAACATAGTTTCCACATTGAGGAGGAATGCAAAAAATGAAAAAAGCACTGGATGTGATGACGCTCCTTGCCGCAATCGTAGGATTGATCACCGCCTTTTTCTGCCTTCCGGTGACATACATATGCGGCGCCATCATTATACTGGACATTCTGTTTGGACTGAACAACCCCGAGGGCTGGTCGTTTTTCCTGTTTGCGTTGGTTTTCGCGGTGATTGCCGCAATAACGGCTCTGATCAAATCCGTCAGCGTGTTTGCGGCAATCTGCATTTCCCTCTGCATCATGGTTGTTCTTTTCCAAATTGTCGGCTTATTTCAATACATCAAAAGGTCGTGAGAATATGCCGAAAACCAGCAACGCTTTCATGGTGCGTGCAGCAACATCCGCTTGTAGGACCCGTTTCCTGCGGTTTTACTTTTCTGTTTGGCTGCCTGTCCGCATTGTGTTGTATTCTATTGCCGTAATGGTTGCCCTGCCTTTTGGTATTTACGCATTGACACAATCGCCGGAAGATGTAACCTTTTTCGAGGTATCCTCATTTCTCGGCGCTGCTGCGGCTCTGGTAACGCTGATGTGCAGCTTGATCGTCTTTTTGACCGTGCGGAAGATGTGCCGCTGTTCCTATGGCTTGACTATCGCACATCTGTACGTTCACCCGATTTTATCAGCTGTGTCATGGGCTTTTCTCGGTGGAACATTTGGCGAAGCCGGTGCAGATGTGGTAATCATGAATGTTTTTGGCATCTTCGCAGCGACGACAATAGCGCTTCTCTTTGCAGCAGCAATTCCCATGAATGTATACTTTTATAAGAGATACCGCTTGTTCGGTCCTCTCATCAGCACAGATATATTTAGGCAAATTCCCTGTTCCCTGTGCGGCGATGCCGCCCCCGGCAATATCTGTCGGAAGGTACGCGTCATCGACGGGCACCCGCAGGTCATGCTTTGCGAAAGCTGTATGAAACGCTGCAGCACTGCAACGGGAACGGAACAAATGTAGATTTTGAAAAAGCTCTACAACATTTGAAAAGGGGACGACCGTATGAATACCATTTCCACATCCATGAACGTTCGCAAAACCGTGATGCGGATTTTTAGAGATAACATAAAAGTTTACTGCAACAATTATATGTTGAATTGCCGATCGCTTGACCCGCTCTCCGACGATTTTTCGAAAGCTGTCGCCGACGCGCAGCTTATGCTTCGCAAAACCGTTGCGAGCCAACTGTGCACGCCGCAGCGGGTAGATGCCATCACTCTGACGGCCGTAAAGGAACACATCGGCGATCCCCGCAGCTGCGGCTACCCGAAACCCACGGATTCCGCACGCGGCATTTCCGCCGGAGCACTGTATGCCGTTATATATTTCTCCATCACCGGACTCCGTGCAGATACAAACACATGCCTTTCCATTGATCGCGAAGAAATCGACCTGTGCGACAAAGCTGTCCAAAACGCGGAATATGCCATGAATGCAAGAAATGATGCATACGCGTCAAAAAGTGAGACGAAAAGCGAAGTAACCGCTGCACTTATTCTCGTAGCTGTTGTAATTGCGATAGCAGGCATCCTTTTCATGGTCGCACGGTTCTCATCCTGATAAAAGAGGTGATCGCATGCCCCGACGTAAACCGGCGAAGCGGGAAAACGGTGCAGGGTCGGTATATCGGCGCTCTGACACTGTGAATCGCCCCTGGGTCGCCGCAGCTCCGGCGGAGCTGCAAAACGGCAGGCTCGCGCGCGTGATCATCGGACATTTTGCCACACAGGACGAGGCGAAGGAAGCGCTGGCGGAATACGTCCGCGTGCCGATTGCAAAACCGCAGATCACCCTGCAGGAGCTATATAAAGAGTGGAGTCCCGTCGCGACGAGAGATCTTTCAAAGTCGATGCAAAACGGCTATGCGGCCGCATGGAAAAAGCTCGAACCGTTGTATCTTGTCCGTGTGC
>UMLL01036996.1_pt1 | contig 12428 bp, 6 predicted proteins | sample 1966591 | NCBI WGS metagenome assembly UMLL01 (sample SAMEA4836200, study PRJEB28245) | human gut metagenome | biome: gut microbiome; material: fecal sample | place: Denmark | collected 2008 | reverse complement strand
GATGGGCTTAAATGTAAAAAGAACGAAGTTTGAAGCTTATATTTTAGATGGTCTTTTGGCCGGCTTGGGTGGATTCTTATTCTGCTTGAACAGTTGTGCTGGATTTGTAGAACAGGCAAAAGGTTTGGAAATGGATGCTATTTCGGCAGCAGTAATCGGTGGAACACTTCTTTCAGGAGGTGTCGGAACGGTTGTTGGTACAACATTTGGTGTACTGATTAAAGGAACCATTACCAGTCTGATTACAACACAGGGTACATTGTCAAGCTGGTGGGTACGAATTGTACTTTCCGCACTGCTTTGCTTCTTTATTGTGTTACAGGCACTCTTTGCAAAAGCAAAAATCAAAGGGAAAAAAGTAGAGAAAAAGGATGTTAAAAAGCCAGGTGGAGCACCACCGGATGAGGTGGCTGCAGAGCCATAAATTAAATAGGAGATTGTCACAACTAATTGTTTCTCTTTTGGGGACCGGTTCTTGCCAGACCGGTCCCTGTTTAATTTTTTAGGCTATTACGTTGACTTTATGAAAAAATAAGAATTGATTTATGGTGTTGCAGAGGAAATATGTTATAATTAACATATCCTAAAAATGAGACAATTCAAGGATAGAATTGGAGGTTTGTGTATGCAAAAGAATGGTAAAAAGCTGTTAGCATGGATGTTAGCAGCAAGCATGGTATTTTCTTTTTCTATGCCAACTCAGGCAGCAAAGAAAAAGCCTGCTTTATCAAAGAAAAAAGCGGTAATAACTGTGGGGAAAATCTTAACGCTTAAGGTTAAAAATATAAGCAAGAAGACAAAAGTAACATGGAAGAGCAAAAACAAGAAAATTGCGACAGTTTCCAAGAAAGGAAAAGTGAAAGCGAAAAAGGCGGGGACAACGAAGATTACAGCACGTTTTCGTTATCAGGGCAAGAAGTATGTAAAAACCTGCAAGGTTACGGTGAAAAAGAAAAAGACAGTAGTTGTGACTAATGCACCGACAAAAGTACCAACCAAAGCACCGACGCAGAAACCGGCAGTGACACCGACTGCAACCCCAACGCAGAAACCGGGCACACCGACTGTAACACCGACGCAGAAGCCGGTAGTGACACCGACTGCAACCCCAACGCAGAAACCAGGTGTACCGACTGCAACACCGACGCAGAAGCCGGTGACACCAACTGTAACACCGACGACAGAGCCGGCGGAGCCTACTGCGACTGCAACAAATGAGCCGGCAGGGCCTGCGGTTACACCGACGGCAGACACGGATGAGCCAACTGCAACACCAACAGCAGAACCGACGAAGGTTCCGGGCACCCCGATTCCGGTAACGGATCCGACGAAGGCGTTGCTTTTGGATTTTGAAGACGGTACCAATCAATATGTGACTGGACGTCAGGGCGAAGAAGAGCTGACTGTTGTAGAGGGCGGTTATAATGACAACTATTGTTTGAAAGTTTCCAACCGTGTGAAAAACTGGGCAGGACCGATGATTGATATCACTCACAATGTGACTGATTTTACAACGTATAAGATTGAGGCGTATGTAAAGCAGACAACGGGCAGCAACAAGACGATAAACTGCATGTGGGAGTCGATGGACTATGCGGGAGCGATGGCTTATACAACCGTGCAGAATGTAGTTGCGCCGAATGGTACATGGACAAAAGTGGACGCAACGGTTGTGGCACCGGGTGATGTAAGTAAATTGTCACTTTATTTTGAAATGGCAAATTATTCAAATGATTTTTATGTAGACAATATTTCTATTACGGAGAAGCATTTGGATATGGATGCAGTTCTTGCTGCACCAAGTCTGAAAGAGGCATATGCAAACCGCTTCCCGATGGGATGTGCAGTTTACAGCTATAATTTGCAGAATCCGGAGATTTTATCATTTATTAAACATCATTACAGTACGGTTACATTTGCAGATGAGCTGAAACCGGAGAATCTTTTGAACGAAGAGGCAACAAAAGCATCGGAAGATGGCATGCCGGTTATTAATACAGATGTGATTGATAAATGTTTATCTCTTGCTCAGGAAAATGATTTAAGTGTGCGTTTCCATACGCTTGTCTGGTATTCGCAGACACCGGATTGGTATTTCTGTAAGAATTACACACCGGAGTATGATGGTACGGGAACAGCTAAGAAAAACATTACAAATCTTGTTGACAAAGAGACGATGCTTGCTCGAATTGAAAGTTATGTTAAGCAGGTTATTACCTATGCAGAGACTAATTATCCGGGCGTTGTATATGCTTACGATGTAGTAAATGAGGTGATTGACAGCAATGGCTGTAAATTACGGACAGTAAGTTCAAGTTTGTATGGTGCTATTTTTACAGACGATGACAATACTTATATTACAAAGTCTTTTGAATATGCGAGAGAAGCTGAAAAAGCAGCAAATTCATCGGCAAAATTGTTCTACAATGATTTTGTCGGACTGGCATCGCCGGGACAGATGAAGGCAGTTGTGAAATATCTTGCAGATGCAAAAGATGCCGGAAATATTGATGGTCTTGGCATGCAGGCACATCAGACTAATCTTGGTGTGACAGATGGTGATAATATTAAAAATGCACTGAAATTATTCCAGCAAAATGGCTATGAGGTGCAGATTACTGAGCTTGATTTTGCAAGTAAGGATAATTCAGAGGCGGGTAATGAGACACTGGCAGCAGCATACCAGAAGTTCATGAATATTATATTACAGCGAATGGATGATACAACTGCTCCGGTAAATGTAAGTAATGTTACATTCTGGAATCTGACAGATTTGGATACTTGGCTGAATAGTTTTTATAGTGATGGAAGTACCTATTATCCATCACTATTTGATGAAAATTATCTGCCGAAAAAAGCGTTTACGGCATTGATTAATCTTGTAAATGGAGTTGTAGAGCCAACGGCAACGCCGACTGTGGCACCAACGGCAACTCCAACTGTGACTCCGACGGCAACTCCAACGGCAACACCAACCGTTGACCCAGATGCCACGCCAACACCAACGCCGGTTATCACACCGACTCCGGAGCCAACGGCTGAACCGGAACCGGCAGAGACAAAAGAATTGGATTTGGCGGAAGGAAATATTGTAATCAGTGCGACAGGATATACAATTGGCGATGCAGAAGAAACTGCATTTAACGGAAATTACACGATTTCCAGTACAGCACAATCGGCAACAGCATATTATATTTTAGTAACGGGCGGTACTCACACAATTACGTTAAATGATCTTGTTTGTACATCGAGTGAGTCAAGTCCAATTAAATTAAGTGGTGATGCTAAGGTAAATCTTATCTTAGTTGGAACATCCGCATTGACCGGTTCCGGCTATCATGCAGGAATCGAGGTTCCGTCGGGTTGTGAACTGACGATATCCGGTGATGGCCAATTGACGGCATTAGGCGGTAACGAATCGGCAGGAATTGGTGCTACATCAGATGGTAAGACATCTAGCACATTAGGACGTATTATTATCAGGAGCGGTACGATTATAGCCTGCAATACAGGAAGAAATGCTGCAGGAATCGGTGAATCACGATACGCTAAAGGCGGTGGAGAAATTTACATCTACGGTGGCAATATTTATGCGACATCTTCCGGTAACGGAGCCGGAGTTGGTGGCGGTGGTACGGCAGATGCCTCAGCCAAAACGATGAAGATTGGAATCTATGGCGGTATCATTTCCGCAGGCGGCAGTACTTATGCAATTGGAGATGGAAAGAGCCAGAGCATTTGTGAAGTAACAGTAACCGGTGGTGCCTGCTATAGTACGAACAGTGGTAAGACGATGTTTGGATCAACATGGGAAACCCAAGATACTTATGTTGGTACAGAGATTGACACAACAAAACTTTCCGGTATTCAGTCAGTGACGATTGATGGGGTAGACCAGGGAATCAGCAGTTTCTTTATTACTGCACAAGCTGGTACTGTGAACAAGAGGTTGAAACTGAATTTGTATGTGGAAAAGGGAGCATCTCATACGATTGTGGTAACGGATACAAACGGTGAGGCACATGAGTATATGGTTAACGCTTAATCTATAATAAAAAAAGGAGTTCATTCGTTCGAGACAAGATAATGCTTTGCATTATAGTCTTTTACGGATGAACTTCTTTTTTTGCTCTATTGACAGATGATGTTTCCTAAAAATGAGACAATAAAAATCTTGAATCTTCCCCCTTTTTTTGCTATTCTAAAAACAGTTTAATCCACAAAGGAGAGGGAGGCGAGGCGTTTTATGTTTCTCAAACAGTTTGCAGAATTCAATTCGATTTGTATACAGTGCCATGACAGTCCGGATGCGGATGCGATGGGGGCTGCGTTTGGTTTGTATGCGTATTTTATGAATCTGGGTAAAAAGGTAAATTTGATTTATGCAGGGGAACATCAAATTACAAAGCCATCGCTGAAATTGATGGTGGAGTACCTTGGCATTCCGATTCGATATGTGAATGAAATGCCGGAACATGATATTTTGATTACCGTGGACTGCCAGTATGAGGGTGGTAATATTACATCGATGCCGGTGAAAAAAGTGGCAATGGTTGATCATCATCCAATTTGTGTGAAAACGGATGAATGGTGTTTTATTTTTCCAGAGTTTGGAAGTTGTTGTACCGTGGTCTGGGAACTGCTTTTGGAGGCTGGGTATCCGGTAAATGAGAACTGGCAGGTGGCAACGGCATTGTATTATGGTTTGTATAGTGATACCAGCAGTTTGTCCGAAATTTACTATCCGGCAGACAGACAGATGCGGGATTCTCTGCGGATTAACAGAGAGTGTCTGGATGAAATGATTCATGCGAATTTGCAGCGGGAGGATTTGGAGATAGCAGGAGAAGCGTTGACTCACTATTACTATGATGAGGAAAAGCGTTTTGCACTGCTGCATACAAAACCGTGTGACCCGAATCTTCTGGGTGTTATTAGTGATATGGTAAATTGTGTGGCAACTGTTGACTGCTGTGTGGTATATAATGAAACGCCGATTGGATATAAAATGTCGGTACGAAGTGCAAAAAAAAATCTGCCGGCGAGTGATTTGGCGGAAAAAGTCAGCTGCGGAATTGGTGCTGGCGGCGGTCACACGAATAAAGCGGGCGGCATGTTGATGAAACACATGCTCGCCACACAGTATCCGGGGGAAGATGTAAAAGAAATTCTCATTCAGCGAATCCGCGAGTTTATCCGTGAAGCCGCTTACTGATTTCCATGAGAGGAATCGGCATCAGAGATAAAATACCTACGACAACCCATTCGCGTGGATTAAGTGCCTGCGTATGGAAAATAGGCTGGAGAACGGGCACACAGATGACCAGACATTGCAGGACAATGCAGAACAATACACTAAATAAAAGTTTTTTGTTTCCAAGAATCCCTGTCTCTAACAGCGAGTGCTCGCTTCTCATATTAAACGAGTGAACTAACTGCGATAAAGAAAGCACGGCAAAGCACATGGTGGAATTGCCGCTTGTATAGGCAAAAAGTGCTAAGGAGCCGATGAACATACCTTCTAAAACCATCTGAAAGACGGTATCAAAGTGAAAGATGCTTTCATTTTTCGATAATGGCGGGCGGTTCATACTGTCCGGATCCGGTGGCTCAACACCGAGACAAAACGCCGGAAAAGAATCCGTTACGAGATTAATAAACAATAACTGTACCGGCAAAAGCGGTGCAGACAGCCCGAAAAAGATAGCAACAAAAATCGTCATGATTTCCCCGATGTTACAAGACAAGAGGAAATGTATGGCTTTTTTTATGTTATCGTAAATACCGCGCCCTTCCTGGACGGCGCTTACAATAGTGGAAAAATTATCATCCATTAAGATAATGTCAGATGCATTTTTGGCAACATCGGTTCCGGTGCGTCCCATGGCACAGCCGATATCCGCTGCTTTTAGGGCAGGGGCATCATTGACACCGTCGCCGGTCATGGCAACGACATTTCCCATTGCCTGATAGCCTTTTACGAGACGTACTTTGTGGGCTGGAGATACACGGGCAAAGACATGATATTTTTTGAGCGCTGCAGGAAGTGAACGGTCGCTGATGGCATCTAAGTCGGCTCCCGTAATGACCTCATCTTTTGTCTGGCAGATGCCAAGTTCCTTGCCAATCGCCGCAGCGGTATTTTTATGGTCGCCGGTAATCATAATCGGACGGATTCCGGCGTGCTGGCAGCTTTTAACAGCAGCGTAAGCCTCCGGGCGGGGTGGGTCAATCAGACCTGCCATCCCAAGGAAAACCAAATGGGATTCTAAGGAATTGTTGTCCGGACGGCTTTTGTGCAGACAAAAACCGAGAGCAATGACGCGAAGTGCATTGGCGGTGTAATTTTCAATTTGCTCATTTAACCTATGCCGCATCGTATGTGTCAGTGGACGTGTGCTGCCATCTTTATCGAGATACGAGTGACAGTTGGCAAGGATAAATTCAGGAGCACCCTTGGTTATTGCTAAATATCCATTGGGTGTCCGATGCAATGTTGTCATCCGCTTGCGGATTGAGTCAAAAGGGATTTCTTCAATAACCGGAAATTCTTTTCGTACTTCTGTATAAATAAGTCCGCTTGATGCACCGTAATGAATCAGTGCATGTTCGAGTGGACCGGATTGGTTGTTGCAAAGCAGAAAATAACGAAGTAAGGTTTTTTCGTTTTCGGTGCTGTATATATTCCGAACTGTCATGCGGTTCTGGGTAAGCGTGCCGGTTTTGTCAGAACAGATAACAGAAGCACTGCCAAGTGTTTCTACAGCAGGGAGATGGCGGATAACGGCACACTGTTTTGCCATGCGCTCGACGCCAAGGCTTAGCATGATGGTGACAAGAGCGGGCAGACTTTCCGGAATGGCTGCGACGCCAAGACTGACGGAAGTCATAAACATATCAAAAACCGGCTGATTTTTCTGCAATCCCAGAAAAAATAGAATGGCACAAATAATCAGGGCCAGGATGCCAAGCACTTTTCCTGTGTGATTGAGGCGCCTGGTAAGAGGTGTCTGCGGTGCCTGTTCGTGTGAAAGCATACCGGCGATTTTCCCAATTTGCGTATTCATACCGGTTTCCGTAACACAGAACAGCCCATTTCCGGTCGTAATCATTGTGCCCGAAAATACCATGTTGAGCTGGTCGCCGAGTGAAAGATTTTCCATATGCAGCGAGTCGGAAGTTTTTTCGATGCTTCCCGTTTCGCCGGTAAGGGCGGATTCATTTGCCGACAGATTGTGCGTAAGGAGAAGTCTGCCATCGGCGGGAACAAGACAGCCGGTGTCAAGATAGACTAAATCTCCCGGTACAAGTTCCGGAGAAGATATGGTCTGGCGTTTTCCATCTCTTAGTACCTGACATTGTGGCGTTTGCAGAGAACGAAGGTGAGCCAGCGAATGTTCTGCCTTTTTCTCCTGATAAATGCCAAGCAGAGCATTTAGTATAACGATTGCCAGAATGATTAAAGGGTCGGTCAGATTTACTTCTCCCTGTGCATAAGAAGCAAAAAAAGAAATGCCGGCGGCTGCTAATAAAGTAAGAATCATAAAATCTTTAAACTGCGCTGCAAACTGACGGAAAAATCCGGGACCTTTTTCGCTTTGCAATTCATTTTTTCCATAATGTCTTTGGCGTTTGACAACTTCTTTTTGGGATAAGCCCCGGTCTTTGAAACGGTTGAGTTTATCCATTACTTCCTGTGATTCCATTTGATACCAGTTCATACTTACCTCCAAAATAATTGACTGTTTTTGTCGAAAGGACTCTCCTCTTTTTCCTTATTTGCATAAAATAGAATAAGGAAGTGGCAGGAGGAGCTTGTGTTTGTTGTTTGCTTATTAGCGTTGTCAGTGAGCCTTGACACGCTGGGAATTGGTATGGCATATGCAATGTCGGGCATTTGCATACCCAAACGAATCCGGTTATTTATTGCTTTATTAAATGGCGTGCTGACAGCGGTTGCACTTTTTGTGGGTTCGACGTGCCTTGCGGGGCTGCCGGAACCTTATTTCCGCCTTGTTGGCGGCGGGATTTTGATTTTGCTTGGTGCAAAAACGTGCATCCGTGTGTTGCAAAACAAAGGGGAAGTACAGTATGACAAAGATAATTCCCGAAGCATTGACATAAAAGAAGGCAGTGCGTTGGGAAGTGCCCTTGCGCTTGATTCGGTGAGTGCAGCACTTAGTCTGGTCGGTCAGGGAACCGTAATCTGGTTGTTTCCTATATGTACCGCTTTTTTATGTGGAGCCTTTTTGTGGATTGGCGGGCAGAGAATATACCACGTGCGTCGACTAAACGGAATCAGTGGCATACTTCTTATTCTTCTTGGTTTGTTCCGCGTGCTGCCCGTTTTTTTCTAATAGCATTGAGGGCGAAAATTACTAATAGGATAATACCTGTATAAAAAATAACATGCTTGTATTTGTCTAAATAATGAAAGAACAAATCCTTGTATTGGTAAAAATAATAGCCAAGTCCGGTTAATACCGTGTTCCATGTAACAATGCCGATGGCAGAATACAAAAGATAACGGCTGATATTCTGCCCCATGGCACCCGCGACAAAGCCGATATAGGTGCGGCACAGAGGAATCACGCGGCTGATTAGAACGGCACTTTTTTCGTGATTGCCAAAGACACGGTAGGAGGTTAGGATTGGTTTCTCCATAGAAGAAAAACGTTTCATAATGCGTTCCAACAGTGGAGAACCGCCAAACCTGCCAATGCCATACGGAATCAGTGTCCCAATCAGTCCTGCTCCCGTTGCAAAAAGGACAAGATATGGAAAAAACAACCCCTGCCCGGCAGCCATAACACCCGCCAATGGCAGAATAATCTCACTCGAAACAGGAAAACAGGCATATTCCAACATAATCAGCACAAACATAGCCCAAATGCCATAGTTCTGTAAAAACGACTCAATCCAATCCATTCATCATGACCTCAGTATGATTGTTACAGTGTATGAGGTGATAGTCGGAATTATTCTCTAGAATAGGGGGATAACAAAATTCAACCCATTTAGAAAAGTTGATACGAGAGTTTGCGGTCATTGCTGGCGTTTTATCAATATTCCAGTAAATCACCAAGAAAGGATTTGCAGCTCGTGGGTACAAATACGCAAGTATCTGACATGCGTAGTGGGCATGTTGATACTTCTGCGCATTTGTCTGAGCGGGAGCGTCCACGAGATGTAAACCTTTCTTGGTAATTTACGTAAATTAAAAAAACGCCACTAATTAACTGCCGCAAACTCTCCTATCACAGTCCTTGACAAAGGATTTTAGTGTTGGTATTATAAAATAGTATGCTTGCGTACATTTTGACACAAATAGGAGGTAGTTTTGAAGAAGAAAATCAGCTTATTCGTTTTGTTGTTTCTCTTAGTATTGACAGCGAATTTTCAGACAACAAATGCGGCAGCAAAGAAAAACATATATAAGATAAAAGTAAACAAATTAAAGAATACGGTGACGGTATACCGTCATACGAAAAAAGGAAAGTACAAACCATATAAAGCATTTGTCTGTTCATCGGGCAAAGCGACACCGGTCGGCACTTTTTCTTTGAGAGAAAAATATCGGTGGCATGCACTGTTGGGACCGTCTTACGGTCAGTACTGTACAAGAATTTATGGAGGCTTTTTGTTTCATTCGGTATGGTATTATCAGCCAAAGAAAAATACACAGTCCTATGCTCAGTTTAATCGGTTGGGAACGATGGCATCTCATGGATGTATCCGATTGACGGTGGCAGACAGCAAATGGATTTATGATAATTGTCCATCCGGCACAAAAGTAGTAATTTACAATTCGCCAAAGGCAGGACCACTTGGAAAGCCGAAGGCACAGAAGTTATCCGGGCATATGGGATGGGATCCGACTGATCCGGATATTCATAATCCATATTTGATTAAGGTAAAGAGTATCAAGCTGAGTACTACGAAAAAGACATTGGAAATTGGTGGTAAAAAGAAGGATGCTAAGTTTACGATTCGGGTAAAAAAGATTTTACCGAAAAAAGCGATGATCAAGAAGATGAAATACACTTCTTCCAATAAAAAGATTGCAACTGTCAATCAAAAAGGTGTCGTAAAAGCAAAGAAAAAGGGAACTTGTAAAATTTTTGTGGAGACAACCGATGGCAGTAAAATAAAAAAGGTATGTAAGATTACAGTGAAGCAGGTGGAAAAGAAACCAGTTGTTGTGCCAACACCGACACCGGCAGTTACACCGACGCCAACACCGACCCTTACACCAACGCCGTCACAAACGGCAGAACCAACACCGACATCAACGCCGGAATCGGCATTAAATGAGTGACAATAAGAAAAGAGGTAAAAAAATGAGTCAGAGTTACAATCCAAAAGAAATTGAAAAAAAATGGCAGAAAGTCTGGGAAGACGAAAAAGCTTTTCAGGCAACTAATGATTTCAGCAAGCCCAAATATTATGCCCTTGTTGAATTTCCATATCCATCCGGACAGGGACTTCATGTAGGACATCCGCGTCCGTATACGGCACTTGATATCGTAGCACGTAAAAGAAGAATGCAGGGCTATAACGTACTTTATCCGATGGGATGGGATGCGTTTGGTCTTCCGACAGAAAACTATGCAATTAAAAATAAAGTACATCCAAAGGAAGTAACGAAGAAGAATGTTGCAAGATTTAAAGCACAGCTTCAGGCACTTGGCTATTCCTTTGACTGGGATCGCGAAATTAACACAACAGATCCAAATTACTACAAATGGACCCAGTGGATTTTCCTGAAATTATTCAAAGCAGGACTTGCTTACAAGACAGAGATGCCGATTAACTGGTGTACTTCCTGTAAATGCGGTCTTGCCAATGAGGAAGTTGTAAACGGTGTGTGTGAGCGCTGTGGAAGTCCGGTTATCCGTAAGGTAAAGAGCCAGTGGATGCTTAAAATCACGGCATATGCAGATAAATTGATTGATGATTTGGATGGACTTGACTATATTGAGAGAGTCAAAGTTTCACAGAAAAACTGGATTGGACGTTCTCATGGTGCAGAAGTAGACTTCCAGATTAAAGATAAAGAAGAAAAACTCCGCATTTACACGACACGTCCGGATACTTTGTTTGGTGTAACTTACATGGTAGTATCTCCGGAACATCCATATCTGGATAAGTACAAAGATGAGATTAAAAACTGGGATGAGATTGTAGCCTACCGTGAGATGGCAGCAAGAAAATCCGATTTTGAGAGAACCGAGTTAGCAAAAGATAAAACAGGTGTAGCAATTGACGGACTTTTGGCAATTAATCCGGTAAATGGTGAGGAAATTCCAATCTGGGTATCCGATTATGTATTGATGAGCTACGGAACAGGAGCGATTATGGCGGTACCGGCACATGATACCCGTGACTGGGAATTTGCCAAGAAATTCAATTTGCCGATTCATGAAGTAATTGAAGGCGGTGACGTGGAAAAAGAGGCCTTCACGGATGTTGCTACGGGAACTCTTGTGAATTCCGGATTTTTAACCGGTAAATCTGTAGAAGAGGCAAAGAAAGAAATTATTGCCTGGTTAGAGGATAAGAAAGTGGGAACGGCAAAGAAAAACTTCAAACTGCGTGACTGGGTATTTTCCAGACAGCGTTACTGGGGTGAGCCGATTCCGATTGTAAAATGTGAAAAATGTGGTTATGTACCGATTCCTGAAGAAGAACTTCCGCTTCGTCTGCCGGAGGTAGACAACTATGAACCAACGGATAACGGGGAATCTCCAATTTCCAAAATCCGTTCCTGGGTTGAGACAACTTGTCCATGCTGTGGCGGAAAAGCAGAGCGTGAGACAGATACAATGCCTCAGTGGGCTGGTTCTTCGTGGTACTTCCTGCGTTATATTGACCCAACAAATGATGAGGCACTTGCCAGCAAAGAGGCATTGAAATACTGGCTGCCGGTTGACTGGTACAATGGTGGTATGGAGCATACGACCCTTCACCTTTTGTATTCCCGTTTCTGGCATAAGTTCTTATATGACCAGGGCGTAGTACCGACCAAAGAGCCATATCAGAGGAGAACATCCCATGGTATGATTCTTGGTGAAAATGGCGAGAAGATGAGCAAATCCCGTGGTAATGTTGTAAACCCGGATGATATTGTAAATGTATACGGTGCTGATACACTCCGCACCTACGAAATGTTTATTGGTGCGTTTGATGCCGCTGCTGCATGGTCAGAAGATGGAGTAAAAGGCTGCCGCCGTTTCTTAGAGCGTGTATGGAAGTTAAAAGATATGGTGACAGATGAAGAAGGCTATTCCGCTGACTTGGAGACAAAAATGCATCAGACCATTAAGAAAGTAAGTAACGATTTTGAAACCTTGAAGTACAATACAGCAATTGCTGCCATGATGGCATTGATTAATGACTTCTACAAAAAAGGTTCCGTTACAAGAGAC
>UMLL01026534.1_pt1 | contig 12517 bp, 14 predicted proteins | sample 1966591 | NCBI WGS metagenome assembly UMLL01 (sample SAMEA4836200, study PRJEB28245) | human gut metagenome | biome: gut microbiome; material: fecal sample | place: Denmark | collected 2008 | reverse complement strand
GTGCGCGCCCCATTGCCAGGCGTAGTCCGAGTATTGGCCGAAGCTGTCGGCGGCGGCCTTCGCCACGTCGCCCGCGGCGCGCCCTGATTCTCCCGTCTTGGCCCAGATGCCCGCGGCGTAGTTGGAGCCGGTCGCGGCGCCGATTTGCCATGAAGTGTCCTTCATGTTGTCGATTTGGTCCTGGGTGGCGTTGGCTATTCCGCCCGCCGCGTCCGATGCCTCGCCCTGCTTGGAGGACACGCCGTCTATCGCGTAGTCGACGCCCTCGACGAGGCCGGCGAACGCCTGCGCGCCGTCGGCGGAGCTCGTCGTCATGGCGTCGACCGCTCCCTGCTTCGCCGCTTCGAGCTGCGGGACGGTCGCGCCCATGGCTATCGCCGCGCCGTTCACCGCGGACGCGCCCGACTCGCTCCATTTCGCCACAAGCTCGTCCCACGTCGCGTCGTCGGTCGCCAGCAGCGCCGCGACGGTCGCCGCGTATTCCGGGCCTTTCGCCGCGATTGACGCCACCAGCGATTTTCCCGCGCCGTCGCCCGCGCGCGCGTAGAGCTGCTGCAGGTTGCTCGACCAATTGTCCGTGACCTCGATGTTGTGCTGCAGGTTCGCGACCATCTCTTCCGCGGAGACCGCGCCCTGCTCCTCAATCGCCTCGAACGCGTTCTGGACCTTGGCCTTCATCTCGTCGATTTGCGAGCCGAGCTCCGAGGCCTCGATTCCCGCGCTTTGCAGCGAGAATGTGAACTCGTCGACGCTCATTCCCGTCGCGAAGAAGAACTCGGCCAGGCCGCTGCTTTTGTCCATCGCCTTGACGACGTCCTCGGTGAGCGACGCGAACTCGTCCGACGTCACTCCGAGCATCGCGGCGTACGACTGCGCGGAGTCCGCCGCGCCGTCGGTCGTCTGCTTGTTCTCCTCAATGGCGGCGTTGGCGCTCGCGACCTCGTTCGCCAGGTACTCGGCCATCGCCGCGTTGGCCTGGTCCTGCTCTTCGAGCTGCTTCTTCTTCGCCTCCAGGTCGTGCGTGGCGACGCCGGCCTTGGTGGCGAACACGGCGAAGTCGCCGACGTAAAGCCCCAGGCCTTTTTCCTGGCTCGCCAGCGTCGCGTCGACGCCAATCATCGCGGCCTTGTTCTCGGCCTGCTGCTTGAGCGCGTCGGCGTACGCCTGCTGCAGCGCCTGGGCCTTTGCGTTCTCCTTCCACGCGTCGGAGTTCGCCTCGATTTCGCTGGTCGACTTCGACAGCGTGCCGCTGGCCATGTCGGTGATTCTCACGGTGTCGCCCGTGATTTCGTTGTAGCCTGCGACGGCGGCGCGCAGCTTCGCCTGCTTTTCGGCCGAATCGTCGCAGCTCCCCGCCAGCTCCTTGATGGTCGCCACGTAGTCGGAGACCATGGACGAGTTGGCGTTGAACTCGTTGAACGTGCCGGTGACGGAGCTCGCGAGCTCCTTCTGCGAGTCTATCGCGTCGTTCGCGGCCGAAATCACCGTCTCTGCGGACTGGGCGTAGGAGGCGCCGGCCTGCTCGGCCCCGCCCTTGATTGCGTCGAGCGCGGCCCTCGTGCCCTCGGTGGCCTGCTTCGCGGTCTCGCACGACCTCGCGTAGTCGACCAGCTTCATAGCGAGCTCGGCGACGAGCATCGCTGCGAGAGCCCACGGGAGCTTCGCGAGCGCCATCCTCGTCAGCTCGGAAGCGGCGGCGGCGAGCTTCATCTTCGTCGAGACGTGCTCCGCCGACGCCGCCGTCGCCTCCATCGCGGCCTGCGCGGCCTTCCACGCCGCCGTGCTCTTCACGCTGTCCTTGAGCGTGTTGAACCCGTTCGTGATTGCCGTGACGGCGACGAGCCCGGGGCCGAGCGCCGCGAACAGGGCGATGAGCACGTCCGTGAGGACCTTCACCGACTCGGGCGCGTCCGACCACGCCTGGGTGAGGACCGCGAGCCCCTGCGCGAGCCCTTCGAGCAGCGGCTGGACGGAGCTTCCGACCTCTACGCCGAACGCCTCGAAGTTGTTGCGGAGCAGCTGGATTGCGCCGGAGAAGCCCTCGGCCTTTCGCTCCGCCTCCCGCGCCGCGTCGCCCGCGTCGCCCCATTCGTCGGAGACGCCGTTCCACGCGTCCCCCGCCATGGTCAGGTTGTCGTTCAGGCCTCCGATGGTCTGCATGAGCCCGAGAATCGCCTGCTTCTGGCGCACGGACGTGATTCCGAGCTGTCCCAACGTCGCGTCGGCGGAGCCGCCGGAGGCCTCCACGCCGTTCAATCCGTCGATGAACGCCTTCATGGCGCTCGACGGGTCGTTGTTCCACGCGTTCGCGAAGTCGCTCGCGCTCATTCCCGCTACCTTGGCGAACGCTTCGAGCTTTTTGCCGCCCGCGCCGACCGCGCCCTCGATGTCGCTCATGGTCTTGGAAATCGCCGTGCCCGCGGCCTCGCAGCCCTGGCCCGTGGCCGCGACGGCGGTGGACCATGCGAGCAGCTGCGGCGTCGTGAACCCGGTGATCGTGCCCATGGACGAGATGCGCAGCATGACGTCCGAAATCTTCGATTCGAGCGTGGCGTTGTTGTTGCCCAGGCGCGTGAGCGCGTCGCCGTACTTGGCGAAGTCGTCCTGCGACATGTCGTTCAGGATTCCAGAGAGCTGTCCGAGCTGCTGGGCGGCGGTGTCGGCGTCGAGGTCGGTCGCGATGTCGAGGTTGCTCACGACGGTCGCGAACGCCTCCAGCTTGGATGTGGCGACGCCGAGCTGGCCGCCCATCGCCTCGATTTCGAGGATGGTCTCGGGCGCGGTGACGTGCGTGCGCGAGTAGTCGATTGCCGCTTGCTTCAGCTTCTCGAACTGCTCCTCGCTGCCCTGGACGGTCTTGCGCATGTCGCGGTACGCCGCGTCGACATCCTCGGCGGCGGAGACCGCGCTGTGGGCGAACATGGACGCGCCCGCGGATAGCGTGGCGCTCATGGACCAGCCCAGGTTCTGCGCCATCGCGCGCATCTCCTCGAACTTGCCCTTCGTGGAGCCCAGCTGCGCGCGCAGCTCCGCGAGCTCGGCCTTGGCCTTCGCGAATTCCATCTGCTTGTCGGCGTATTTGGCGGCGTTGCCCAGCTGCTGCACCTCGGCCTCGGCCTCGGCCAGCTTCGCGCGCACGCGCGACAGCTCGGCGGAGGCCTGCTTGAACGAGCCGGAGGGCTCCATGCGGTCGACCTCGGCGCGGAGGGCCTCGGCCTTCTCCTTCGCGCGCAGCAAGTCGCCCGCGAGGTCCTTCGATTTCGCGGCAACGCGGTCAAATCCGCCCGCCTTCAGCGTTGCGAGCTGTGAAGACAGCTCGCGCGCGCGGTTCTCGCTCGCGTTGATTGCGTCGGAGAGGGCGCGCATGCGCGCGACGGCAATTTCGACCGATGGGTTGTTCTTGAATGAATCGCTCAGAAGCGACAGGGATTTGCGGGCGCTGTCCCCCGCTGCGGCGTACTCCTTGATGCGCTGCTCGCCGCGCATGAACTCCGCGTTGAGCGCGGCCGTGCAGTTGGTGGCCGACAGCTCCACGAGCTTGCGGCGCGCCGACTCGGCCTGCGCCTCGGTGGAGGCGATGCGGGCCTTCAGCTCGCCGAACTCGCGAACCTTGGAGGCCACGGAGTACTCGTCCATGCGCTTGAAGTACGCGCCGACCATGCGCGCGTACTCGGCGACCTCCTTCTCGGTGGCCCCGAGCTCGCGCATCTTCGCCTTGACGGCGTCGGCGTTCTTGTCCAGCCCTTTGAACGGGTCGGTGGACGGCTTGGCGATGTCGAACCCCGCGTCGTACTTGGACGCGAGGGCGTTCTTGTAGCGCTTGATTTCGGCGACGATGCCGGAGTACGCCTCTTTGGCCTTCTCGGCCTCGTACGCGGCGTTCTTCGTGCCGGAGTAGATTTTCCCGATGCCCTCGGCGTCGAGCTGCGCGAGGGCCGCCTTCAGGGTATGCAGGGTCTTGGAGTAGGCGGAGGACTGCCCCGCCAGCTCCTTGAATTGAAGCTGCACGGCCTTCACGCTCGTCGGGTCGAGCCTGGCCGCGTTCTCCAGCAGCCTCATGTGCTTGCGCGCCTCGTCCGCGGCCCGCGAGCTGGCGCGCATGGCATCCTGCAGGCGGGTGGTGTCCGCGCCTATGCGGATTGTTAGGCCCTTGTAGGCGTCGGACATTCTCTATCACCCAATCAGTACAGCATCCTGCGTATGTCTTCCTGCGTGGCCTCGCGCACCTTCGGCCCGCTCTGCTCGGCGGGAGGCATCGAGGCCCTGTTCCTCTCGGCTATCAGGTTGCCGAGGACCGTGTTGCGCATCGAGCGCAAATCGGACAGCGACAGCCCCATCTGGAGGCCAGACGAGACCATCGCGGTCCACGGGCGCGGGCTTGGCTCGCTCGCGCCCGACGAGGTACTTTTAGGCGGAGGCACCGGCTCCGGCTCAAAAGCAGACCCGCATCACTTCGTTCGGGACCTTGCCGGCGATTTCGAAAATCTTGTACGACTCGACCGACTTCGCCCACTCGGCGAACGACGGCGTGGAGTCGTCCTCGTTCTTCACGCCCGCCCACAGCACGCGGGAGAGCATCGCCCAGTCGTTCGCGGTGAAGTCGAGCTTGAACTCGGACTTCTTGCCCTCGCCCCCGTCCTCGCCCTCGCCGTCAGTCGGCGCGTCGAACACCTGCACGCCGAAGAGGTCGCCAAGCATGTTCGCCCCGCCGAACTCCTGCTCGTAGAGCGAGAGCGCCCAAATCGAGTAGCTGGCCTTCACGGCCTCGCCGTTGATTTCGACCTCGACCATTAGGCGGCGACCTTCTTGGGCATGTAGACCTCGGTGAAGAAGGAGTCGTATGCGGTCTTGGACGCCTCGGTGAGGGCGAGGTGGCCCTTGACCGCGTCGATGGTGCCGTCGCCGTAGGCGATGCTGCGGGCGATTGCGGTCAGGTCCATCGTCTGGGTGTTGACCTCGATGGAGCTTTCCTTGGTCTTGCGCTCCTCGGACGGGCGCGCGATCGTGCAGGAGTAGAGCACGAAGCGGGCGGGCTCGATGTTGGAGCCGACCTCGAACAGAAGGGCGAACGTCGCGGGGGTCGCGGACGCGTCCTCGATGAGCGCGCCGTTGGCGTCCTTCACGTAGCCGAGCAGGTCGACGTACATGTCGTCGGTAACGTTGGCGATTTCCATGGAGCCCGTGTAGCCGCCGTTCGCGGTGACGGCGAAGTACGGGCGGTCTTCGGCGTAGAACGTGGTGGAGTCGCCCTCGGGGGACAGGCTGATTGCCACGATGCCAGGCGCCTTGACCGGCGCCAGGTACTTGCTGGTCTTGGGGTCCCATTTGGCGTAGTACGCGTTCTTCAGGCCGAAGCGTACGAGTTCTTTTGCGTCTGCCATTTCTAACCTTGCTTTCTCTCGACCTGGGAGAACGCGTACGTGGTCTGCACGCATCCTTCGCTCTCTACCCAGGCATCCCATTTCCTGTACGGGCCGAACGCGCGCGCAACGGCGGCGTCGAGCCTCTTCTCCGATTCGGCATCATCCTGGCCTTGGTAGAGTTCCAGGTTCCAGGTGGTGACTTCCGCGTAGTTGGCGTTGTCGGCGAAAAGCGCATCGACCTCGTCCGCGTAGAACACGCAGTACGGAAGCCCCTGCTTCGAGCCGACGGGGAACGCCATGTGCGCAACGGGCAATCCCGCCGAGCGGACAGCCGAAACGACGTCTTCCTTGCTCACAGCGACTCGTCGACCGCCTTCCTGACCCTGCGCTCGAAGTCCTCGAACGCGTCCTCGGCGGCGGGCGCGATGTGCGAGCGGCCCGCCACCCTTCCGCCTCCCACCTTCGCGTGCCCCTTCTCCAGAAGGTGCGGAAGCCCTGGGAGGTCCTTGTTGTAGATGTGGCCCGTGTACGAGCCGCGCCCGTCGGGGTCGCGCCTTGCCGACCAGCCGCGGGCGTAGTCGCCCGAGCCTTTGAACTGGGCCGCGCCAGCCTTGACGCGGCGCTTCCCGAGCTGAAGCGATTGGGACAGCGCCTGCGGCAGGCGCGAGCCTATCCCCGTCTCGACCTCGCCAAGCAGCTCGTCGATGGTTCGGGAGAAGTCGTCGACCGAGCATTCCCTATCGCCCATCGTCGAGCCTTTCCGCGAGCGTGAGGCGGCAGAACTCGCCCGAGTCCTCGGCGGATTGCACGAGGTATTCGCGCCCGCCGAGCACGGCCCTCTCCTGGCCTTCGTAATCGCAGGAGCGCACTTGCCCCTCGACCACTCCCTTCAGGCCTTCCGAGCTGGCCGCGAGCCTGTTCTGCAGGCCCATGGTGTAGCGGTTGAAGAACGCCTCGGTGTCGGTCGCTACCGTCGCGCTGCGCCCGTCGTCGCCGATTTCTACGGCCACGGAGCGCAGCGTTATGGTCTCCGAAAACCTCACGCGGCACCGCCGCCCGAGGCCGAGTTGGCGTCGCTGTTCAGGAGCGCAGCAACGTGCGAGCGGTAGGACTGCTCGAAGAACGCGCGCTCGTCGGGCGACGCGTCCAGGCCGAAGTGCGACTTGACGAAGCACACGACCGCCGACTTGGCCATCGCGTCCATGGCGTCGCCGCCCAGCAGCTCGGGGCGCACGCCCACGCGCTCCATGTCGCGCTTCGCGTCGGCGATGAGCATTTCAAGCTCCGGGTCGAGCGAGCGCGACGCGACGCGCACGGCGATTCTGCATTCATCGAGCAATTCCATCGGCTATTCCTTCGCTGGGGCCTTCTTGCGCGGGGCCTGCTTGCGCTCGCCCTTCGCGAGCTGGCCGAAGCCCGCCCCGTTGATTTCCTTCAATCGCGCCTCGGTGCACTCGAACTCGTCGCCGATTGCGCGGTCGACGCATTCGAGCTTGTCGTAGAACGGCGCGGCGCACACTGCCTTCATGCGCCCTCCTAGGCGGCCGCCTTGGTGACGGTGAGCGTCACCAGGGAGTTGACGTCGATTACCTTGCCGTCGCAGGCGGTGACGGCCTTGGTCTGGATGTCCTCGGTGTCCCAGTCCTTGCGCTTGGAGAGGCCCATGTCGTAGATGCTGTTCAGCACGTAGTCCTCGGGCGCGAAGATGAACGCGAACGTGGTATCTTCGCTCGGGGCCTTGGCGAAGTTGGACAGGTAGTCGCCGGTAAGGACGACCTCGCGGCCGAGCAGGAAGCGCTCGGGGGAGCCGCCGATGCCGTAGTTGACTCGGGCGATGGGCTGGCCGGCGGTGTCGGTCATCGCCGCGAAGGCCATGAAGGTCTTCTTGGACATGAACCACTTGGCGCCGGTCTCATACGCCTGCGGGATGGCCGCCTCGGCATCGCAAAGCAGCTCGTAGGACAGGCCCTTGCCGGACGCGACCTTTAGCGCCTGACCCTCTGCGGGGACCTCGGTGAGGATGCCCTTGGGCTGGCCGTCGCCGGAGCCGTTGATGATCGCGTTCTCCTTCGCCACGACCATCGCGCGCGCCACGGACTCGACGAGCTTCTTCTCGAACACGTCGAGGGCCATGGTGGAGACCTCCATGGAGATGGACACCTCGCAGCGCAGCTTGTGGTGCGTGAACGTCACCTTGTCGGAGAGGCCGAACTTCTGCTTGTCGGAAGTCGCGCCCTCGTTGACCCAGGTTGCGACGGGCTTCATGGAGCCCTTGGGAATCTCGATGCCGCTCGGGTAGTTCGTCTTGGTGACGAGCGGGAGAATCATGCCGTAGGTCTCGGCCTTCTCCAGGATTTTTTCGACCAGCATGGGCGGGATTACGACGCCCACGTCGGTGGTCTTGGTGTTGGCGTTCTCGCGGTACTGCGCAAGCTTCTCGCTCTTCACGCCTCGCATCACGTAGTCCATGAAGGCGCGGCGGTACTCGACGCCGTTCTTCGGCTCGTCGTCCTCGGCGATTGCGGAGCGCTCCTGCGCGCCCTGCGCGCCCTCGATGATGCGGCCTGCGCCTGCGGCCACCTCCGCGGCCTTGGCGGAGCGGAGCTGGGCCAAGGAGCGGCGGCGCTCCATCTCGTCCTTGATGAGGGCGGACTCGGAGCGAAGCTCCTCGGTCTCGATTTCGCCGTTCTCTGCGGCGGCGATTACCTCGGCGCGTCGAAGCTCAAGCGCGTCGGAGTCCAAAGAGCGGTACTGCTCCTTGGTCATCTGGGTGAAAGCCATGCTTTTCCTCCTAGTAGATTGCGAGGGCCGCGCAGATGCGCTCCCTCTCGTCCTGTTCTTCGCGCTGCGCAGACTCCCTGCGTTCGGCCTCAATCACTCCGTCGAGGTAGGAGCGCGTGTGTATTTCCGTCCCCGGGTTTGCGGGGATTGATACCGCTGATACGTCGAACACCTTGTCGACCTTGGTCACGGTCGATGTGCGCGTGGCGGGGTCGTACTCCCATCCGTCCTCCGAGACCATGAACCCCCAGCTCATCTTCGTGATGAGCTTGTTCTTGATGGCCTCACCGGTGTCGCGCCCCGCCTGGCAGCCAGACAGGTCCGCGCGGATGTGCAGGCCGCGCTGGTCGACCTCGATTTCGAGCGTGCCGTTGCTCTGGCGCGCCATCACGATGCCCTCGTGGTTGAGCTGGAAAATCACGTCCGACATGTCGGCCCCGTCGAGGGCGTGCGGGTCGATTCGCTCGTAGTAGCCGAAACCCATGTCGTAGGCGTCTCCGAACGTCGTCGCGTAGCCCTCGACCACGCAGCCGTCCGATTCGCCGGCCGAAAGCTCGAAGCTTCGGTATTGGCGGCTATCTTTAACAGGCATGTGTCGCCCTCCTACTCGTCGAGCTTGTCGGCGTCGCCGCTGGCGTGCTCGTCTGAATCCTTCTTGGTGGTGTCTCGGCTCGGGGCGTCCTTGTCCTTGACGTTCTCCTGCATCATCGAGGCGTCGATGTACTCGCCGCGAATCACGCGCACCCGGCCCTCGCCGTTCGGAAGCGGCGGCATCTGCAGGATTTCTCGGGCGTCGTCGATGCAGAAAACGCCGCGGTCGAGCATGTCGCGAATCATGTTTCGCTTTGACGGGGACGACGCGTATTCGAGGCGGTTGGAGCTGAACGAGATTCGGTTCTTCCTGCGCTCCTGCTGCGTGAAGAGCATGTGCGACAGGCCGTCGCCCAGTTGGATTGCGAACGGCTCCACCTTGCCCTCGTAGAACGCGTTCCATTCTTCCTCGTTGTAGGTGTTCTGCAGGACCTTCTCGTTCACGCCGAAGTAGTTGTAGACGCTCTGCGTGATGCGGTTCATCTCGCCGTCGCTGATGGCGTAGCTGTAGGGCTTTATCTGCTCCATGCGGGAGAACGTCTGGTCGTAGAGCAGGACTCCGCTCTTGTTGTTCTCCGAGAGGTTGTCGCGGCTGAATCGCTGCTTCTTCTTCTCGATTTCGTCCTCGCGCACCTGGCCCGTGAGCGCGCCCAGGAAGCGCAGCCCCTGGCCGTTCTTGATCGCGCTCTCCTGCGCCTGGTCTTGGAGGCTCATGAGGTTGAGCGTCGAGTCGAGCACGTTCCCGCCGCCGAAGATGTCGGACTTGTACTGGAACTTGGATATGACGCACACGCTCGAAAGCTCTATCGCGGCCGTGCCGCCCGCCGCGAAGTGGAACCGGACCCACGGCTCGCCGCCGTAGTCGACCAGCTCCGCGTACTCCGCCTTCAGGGGCCAGATTCCGCACACGCTGCCGTCCCACGCGTACTCGGGCACGACGTAGGCGGTCGTGTCGCATTCGAGAATCGTCGCGAGGCGGTAGAGGAACCTCGGCCACGTCTGCATGGAGTTCGGCGACGTCGCGACCGCGCGCGAGATGCGCGGAATCGCGTTGCCCTGTATCTCGGGCTTGAGCTTCGAGCATGCCGTGGCGAAGCGGTCGATTGCGCTTCGCGTCAGCCCCAGCTCGTAGATGCCGCCGTTGTATGTGGTGAATTGGGGGGAATAGTCCGTGAACGTGTCGAAGTACGGCGCGGCTTTCTCGGCGTCGTCCTGCGGCTTCTTCCCTAGTATTTTGTCTATCAGGCCCATACCGCGATTATGCTTTTCGCGCAAGGGATAAAGGAGGTGTAATATCGTATCACCCCAGGTGGGGCGGGGTGCGCCTCTCCCCTAGATGGCCTGCTGGTACTCGTCCATGATGTTGTTCAGGACGATATACGCGTCGAGCTCCGCCATGAACCCGTCGATGCGGTTGGACGGGTTGCTCTGCTTCTTGTCGGGCTGTATGTTGTCGTTCACGTCTACGCGCACGCTCACGTTCATGCGGCACCACTCCGTTATCGGGTTGTGGTTGTCCACGATGCGGTTCGCCGCGTAGTCCGCCTTGAGCTGCTTCATGGGCATCGAGAGCGTCTGCGCGCCCTGGCGCACGGGCACGACGCGCGACTTGCCGACGTAGGCCTCCAGGTTGCGCACGGAGGTGTCGTCCATCCTCCACGGGTCGAAGCCGACCGCGTACGTGTACACGTCGTAGTCCGCCTTCATCTCTTCCAGCCATTGCAGCAGCACGTCCCTGTGCACCTTGTTGCCAGGCACCGTGCGAAGGAGCCCGCGCGCTATCCACTGCTCGTACGGCACGTTGTCGCGCTCCTTGCGGTCGCCGCTCTCGCTCACGTCGCGCAGCGCGTCCTCGGGCAGCCAGTACATGTGCACGCCGTAAATCTGCGGGTCGTTCGGGCGCATCATGAGCATGCACGCGGCGTTCAGGTCGATGGTGTCGGCGGCGTCGAAGCCGACCACGCCGTATCGGAAGCCCATCGACTTCAAGTCGAACGTCTGTTCGTTGACTGCCTCTTCGAAGTCGAGCCACGCCACGCTCGCGTTCTCGGGCATGTTGAAGTCCTTGACCATGACCGTGGGGCGGAAGCGGCTGTTCTGCAGCGCCTGCTTGACGTGGCCGCGCAGGCTCTCGATTTTCTTGATGGTGCCGAGGCCGGGGTTGGCCTTTATCCAGCACTTCTCGTCGGTCCACTCCTCGCGCTCGTCGAGCTCGTAGATGAACGGCAGGAACCTGTCGTCGTCCACCTTGCCGTCGAGCCATCGCGCCGCGTAGTCGTAGCGGTCGTCGAAGATGCCGTTGCGCACGAAGCCGTTCGTCGTGATGATGAAAATCATGGGCTGCTCGCGCGCCGACATGCCCTGCTTCACCAGGTCGTACAGGTCTGGGTTGACGATTGCGGAGAGCTCGTCGATTACGGCGAAGTGCACGTCGAGGCCGTCGAGGTTCCTCGTCTGGCTCGTGAGCGGCTTTATGTAGCCAAGGTTGCGCGAGCAGTACACGTCGGCGGCGCGCTTGTGCGCGTACCTCTGGAGCCTCTTCGATTGTCTCAGGATGCGGATTGCGGCGTTGTACGCGAGCTTCGCCTGGTCCTCGGAGTTGGCGACGTTGTACACCTGCGGCGCGCCCTCGCGGTCGGCTATGAGCATGTACAGCTCAAGCGCAGCGAGCAGGGACGACTTGCCGTTCTTGCGCCCCATGATTACGAGCACTTCCTGGAACCTGCGGTTCCCGTCCTCGTCCACGAATCCGAAGGCCGTCTCGATGATTGCCTTCTGGAAGGGTTCGAGCTTGAGCGGCTGGCCCAGCTTGCCGGACGGCACGCGGCAGTAGCGCTCCACGAACTCTACGGGGCGCTCCGCCCTCTCGATGTCGAAATGCCAGCCCTTGTGGCCGTTGCGAATCTGCGGGAGGATAATCCTCGCCAGCTTGCGGATTTTCTTGCTCGCGGTGATGCGCCCATCGAGCACGGCCTCGAAGTATTTCTCCGCGTCCGACTTGCGCTCAGCCACTTAGAACCCCATGAAGTCGTCGTCTGCTTCGAATCGGTCGTCGTCGCCCGCGCCCTCCTGCTCGCGCAGAGCTCGCTTGAGCGGCGCGTAGTAGCGCGCCTTGTCGGCGTTGAGCTTGTGCACGGTGTTGACCGCGGGGTTCTCCTTCTGGCCGCCCTTGCCGTCGTCCACCATGTAGCCCTGCGACATGATCGCGTCGTTCAGCTCGTCAATCTGCACGCACACGACGCAGTACGTCCGAAGCATCGACTTCGTCGGCTCGTCGGGCTCGCGGAACGCGGGCTCCATGCTCGCGTACATCGCGGCCACCTTCTTGTTGAACGCTGCCTCCGCGCTTCTCGTCATTCAATCCCCAATCTGACTACGTTCCCGTCGGCGTCGAACGCCACCCTGCGCTCGGGCTCCTGCTTCTTGAATATCTCCGGGTGGGCGGCTGCGTGGCAGTCCCTGCAAAGCAGCTCCAGGTTGTCGAACGACAGCGTCACGCTCGCGTCGCCTATGTTCCATGGCTGGATGTGCTCGCGGTGGTGCACTATCTCGCCAGGCTTGTATATGCCCCTCGACAGGCACCTCTCGCACAGCCCGTGGCGGTATTCGAAGTAGGCTTGACGGGTCTGCTTCCATGCTTTACTCTTGTAGAAGCTTCTGGCGAACTCCCTTGCCACCAGGCGATACCTCTTCTCGCTTTTTTCTTCAGAAATTTTTTATTTACGCCCCCACGGAGGGACGTTTTTCTTGTTTTTCCGAAATTAACTTTTGGGTCGCTCGCT
>UMLL01076375.1_pt1 | contig 12586 bp, 20 predicted proteins | sample 1966591 | NCBI WGS metagenome assembly UMLL01 (sample SAMEA4836200, study PRJEB28245) | human gut metagenome | biome: gut microbiome; material: fecal sample | place: Denmark | collected 2008 | reverse complement strand
CTTCGTCCTCCCCGCCGTCGGCGTCGGGGTTACGCAGCCAGTCGGTTTTCAGGTAGCCCGACGGTCGGGCGTACGGAAAGACCGCCCGGTCGATCCACACACCGAGGCAGGCCGCAAAGGATACGAGCCCGGCCTTGTACGCGATGACCGGAAGCTGCTGCGGGGAAATGACGGCAAGGAAAGCGAGGATCAGGACGGTGACGAGGCCGCACAGGGCAAGCCAGCGGCGGGCGGAAAAAAGACGTTTGAACATAAAGAAAACCTCCATGTGTTTCCTTCACAGTAGAAGAAACACATGGAGGCGTCTTTGAAAGGGCTTTAGGAAAACGGCTACAAACCGGGGAACCGCAATTGCCCGCTCCCCCGGCGGGCGCGCTCGGCTTTCAGGATGGCATATACCCGCTGCTGTGTGAGGCCGTACTTTTGAGCAAGCTCCGCGATATTGTTCCCGGTGAACTCCCGGTACAACGTGGCGTCGCGCTTGCGGAACCGGGCGGCGAGGTTCTTGGGGATATAGACGGAAGACCCGCCCCAATCTTCGGCGAGCATGTCGGCGACCCGCCGCCCGAACTCGCGGGCCTCCTCGTCATTAACGGCGGGAAGGCCGGAACGGGCCATGCCCGCAACCCGCGCGGCGACGCCGTCGAGAAGCTCGGCGTACATCTCGGCCATATGCATATCCTCCACAGATAAGGGGTTCCGAGGAGAACATACACAAAAATTTTATGGTTGGGGAAAAATTACACCTCCTGCAATAACGTTGCAGGAGGTGTAATTCGATTATTTCGTTTTAGAGAAAAACACGAGAGGGGCAAGCCCTCCCGTGTTCATTAGGTTATGCCTTCACCCACATGGGAATCGGGCGACCAGTGTAAACGATCTTTCCTGTCTTGGGATGCCTAAACCACATCCGAAAGATCAACCGCTTGTCGGCCTTACGAGTTGCACCTTTTTTCATGGCGCGTCCTCCGGGTGATTTTTCCTTTTGCATAAGGTAAAATCACCTGCCGGGCCTTGACTTACTTCCCCAAAATTGCCATTTTCAGGCCGTCTGTATCTTGAAGTTTCTTTCAAGGCTTTGCCAAGTCTCCGGCGGCGTCTGAGATTCTTGGCATATTTCCTCCCTCGCTAGTAGTGTCAGCTATTAGCGAGGGATTATTTTTAACATCCGAAGCCGTGCCTGAACGAATGTCCGGTTGACATCAAAGCGTTCCATAAGTGCCCTTACCCCTGATTCGCCCACACCATATTTTTCAACCATTCCTCGGACACTAGGTTCAGGCATACACAGAGCATGGCAATATCTCCATGCCTGCCATTCGGGGTCCTCAAATGCCTCTAAATCGCTTCGTTCACGCTTCATTCCTTTCCCCACAATTTGGAGAGATAGTTGCCACCGTCTCAGCGAGGCATGCAACATACAATGCCCGATTTCATGTCCGACTGTAGCCCTAAACCTTCTACGACCACGCTCGGAAAAATCATCCGCAAGCCGTTGATCTACGATACTAACCTTTTGTCGAGCATTGGTATATCCCTCGGCGTCAATACCAAAGCTCTGTAGACTGGTGTAGTAGGTATTCATCCCAAGGTTATTTGGAATCGTAAACTCAAAGAATCGATCAACTGGGGTAGGCTTGTTCTGAGAGAACACATTGGGGCTGTGTTCTTTCAAAAAAGTTAACGCCCTTTGCTCAATAACACGGGCTTTGAGTGGAGGAACGACCGGAACAGTAGACATTACTACTTGGACTCCTTGTTACAAGTTGCTGCGCGCTCAAAAACTTCCATGAAGAGCTTCCGCAATTCATCTTCGTTACAATGTGCCTTTGCACGGCAATAGCAAGCGGCTAAGGCATCATCTTGTGCAAAAAGCTCCTTCACAATTTTCATATCTCTTCTATCTCGATCGTTTTTGACCGCTTCAAAAACTCTCGCTGAATCTAAACCAAGTGTTTTGGCCAACTTTTCCAGTACGATTGTATCTTTTGGGGCGGGGCGAAGTCCATTTTCAACTTCAGAAAGAAAACTTGGTGCACATCCTACTTTTAGGGCTAATTCTCGCAAGGTGAGTCCAGACTTTGTCCGAGCTTCACGCATTAGCGAACCGAGGAACTCCTTTATCATTCATATACCCCCATCAATTTAGGGTTCGCAGCAAATCTTGTTCGCTGTTTTTTGTGAACATAATAAAACCACCTCTACCTGTCAAGAGTTTGTTCGCTATTTTTTGTGAACAAACTTTAGCTAGCACTCGTAACACCATTTTTCAGCCCTTCAGCGTATTATCCATGCTAACAAACACTTTCCCCAGCCGAACGTAATACGAAATCCCCTGCTATTCTCCACTTCTTCTTACCACCGCCCCCAGATTTCCCACACCAGAAACGCCAGCACCAGCACCGGGAACCACAGCCGTATCCGTTCCTGTACCGTGTGTCGACGTCGGCTTACTTTTCGCGCTCACATCCACCGGGACCGTCTTCGGCAACTTCGGGCGCTCCGAAAACTCGAGTTCAAGCTCGGCAATCCGGGCTTTCAACACCGGGATTTCGGCGTTTTCGCGTTCGAGGTCGCGGATACGGGAAAGGTGGCGTTCGGCTTGCACCCTGAGTTCGGCGTTTTCCTGTGTCAGCGTCATAACTTGCTTTTGAAACTCCATTCCTTGCTTGAGCGCTTCCGTCAATTCGCGCTGAACTCCTAAGACTGCTGACATGTCAGCAGTCTTCTTTTTTTCGATATTAATATTTTCAACTGGTTGCAAATTTGACTCAGCTAAAACTGCTGACATGTCAGCAGTCTCGTCTGTTTGTTTGGTTCGGTACATCGGCCCCGTGCCCATGAGGAGCCATTCACTGTTAACATCAAACGTTTTGCATATGGCCACAATCGTTTTTGAGTCAGGAAAACGCAATCCAGATTCGTAATTACCTATAGTTGTTTGACTAGTACCTACTTTTTTCCCGAATTGTGCTTGTGACATATTCCCGCGAAGAGTCTTAATCCGTTGGGCAAGTTCCACAATAAACCCCGTATGTTGTATATGAGTTAAAAAATAATCACAAAACGGTTTACAAAAACAACAAACGTTGTTAAATCTATTCCAACGAACCACAAAAAACCACAACTTCCAAAACCACCCCTACACGGAACCGAGAAGGGGCGCAAGAAAGGGAAGGGTTATGAACCAGACAAACACTCGAAGGACGGACATTCCGCTGACGCTCCGGGAAAGCGTAAAGGACGCCTTTGCCGAGCGCGGACTCAGCATTTCCCAGTGGGCGCGAAAGCACAATCTTGCCCCGCAGTACGTCTATGACCTGTTGAACGGCCGGACGAACGGGGCACGGGGTGAATCCCACCGGGCTGCCGTGCTCCTCGGCCTCAAGGAAGGCGTCATCGAAGAGCGGGCGGCATCATGATGCACCCCGTCAGCCGGAACATGGCGAGGCTCCTGCGGCGCATCAGACGCAGGGACATGAAGATCGGAAAACTGAAACGGGAGCTTCGCAAGCTCCGGAGGAGACAACGCAAGATGGAAGAGGAACGCAAGGCCGTCATCACCGTAGCGGAAAACGGGGGGATAGACGTAGAGATCGAGTTTTTCCCTGACGCCGGACGTGTTGGCATCTGCGGAGAACTCGCCGCGATCGGATTTGGAGCCATCATACAGGCATACGGTCGGTTTAAAGACGAAGAACAGACCGAAGATTAAGGAGAAAAACGCATGACTCATAAAGACGGCTATGCATCCTGCAACTTCTGCGGACGCCATGAATCTCAGGCAATCATTCTAGTTGCCGGACAAAACGACTCGCACATCTGCGACTGCTGCGCATGGGATTGTACGGTGATGATCTACGAAGAAGTAAAGGATCGGTATCGGGGGGAGGAGCCCAAGGGCCTCATTGAAAAACCGACCCGGCCCGATGTGTACACCTTTGCCGATACCCCGGACGACACCACCGAGAACGAGGAGAACAGATCATGAGCACCCTCAGCACAACCACCCTCACAGCCCATTTCCCCGCCGTGGCCCCGGAAATCTTCCGGGCGCTCGAAAACGAAAAGCCCCTCACCGCTGCAACGGTGAAGGGCCCAAAGGGGAAGAAACGAAACGGTGTTTCCGCTTGGCCTGTTACCATACTCGACACCCCGGCGCAACTCCCGCCCTTGGCGGCGAGGATCGACGGCTTGGCCTCCCAGATTGCGCGGATCATCGACGGAACCGTCAGTATGGGCGTGGAAATGCAGCTTATCATCCTCGCTTTCAACCTCGCCGCCGTCGCCGAGCAAGTTGCACATCTGGAAAACAATCTGGAGGTGCCCGCATGACCGAAAAGAAGAAGCTCACGCAGCTCGGACGGGCGTTCCTGCTTATCGAGACCTTGGCCCCGCACGTCGTGACCGGGCTTTCCGTAACCGATCTCTCCGTCGCCACTGGCATTTCCGCCCCGAACGTCTGCCGGGACATGGACGCCCTCGCGGCCGAAGGCATGGCGCAAAAGCTCGAAAGCGGGCGATGGGCGCTTACTGCAAGGCCGCTCAGGGCCTACCGGGCTTACGACATAGCCCTCCGCAACCAGCAGCAGCGGCAAGACGATTTTAAACGTAACATCGAAACCGGAGCTTACCGGATATTGGAGGGGTAACATGGCTGGCTACTACTGCACCTTTAAATCCTTCGCCGAAGTAAATGGGTTCCGCGAAGGGAGCCATTATTCCCCTGTCATCTTCCTTGACTGCGATTCTCCCGAACGGGCCGCCCAAGAAGCCGCCCGTATGTTCAATATGGCAGTTTATAAGCACGATCGTATTGCCGTCATGGACAAGGAAACCGAGGAGGTCACCTATTGGGTGGCGACGGCCTATATTGGTTATGAGGTGGCGGAAGAAAAGGAGGCAACGGCATGAGAGAGATTCCCGAATACCAGTGCATCAGTGAGTGGGAAATGGGCGATGATTTTTCCGATGTCGATTGGGAGGACGCCTACACGACGAAATGCCACAGCGCGCAAGGTGCTGCGGAAGACTACGCCGAGCGTGGAGAGTTTACGGACGAGGAAATCGTCGTTGTCCGCAACAAGGCTACGGGCGAAATCACCCGCTGGCGCGTCGAACCCGAAACCGTATTCAACGCCTACGAAGAGGATTAGGAGCCCCCGATGAACGACACCACCGTCACCCCCGAAGAACTCCCCGCTTCCACCCCCGCCGTTTCCGAACAGCCCGATCCGGTAAAGGAACTTGAGGCCGTCCGCACCGGCACCGTCTCCGTTCATGCGGAAGACTACGCCCGCGATCTCGCATTTCAGCAGCAGGTGGGCCGCGTTCAAGGCTTTCAGGCTGCGGCTTCGGGGCTCAGCCTCGCCGTCATCCAATGGTTTTCGGTCATGAAGGCCAGCGGCGAATACAAGGGCCGGAGCTTTACGGATCAGCGCGGCAACATCCACCAGCCGCAGACGTTTGAAGAACTCTGTGAATCTATGGGATTTTCTCGGCAAACTGTTGATGAGCACCTTCGCAATTACGCCACGTTCGGCGAGGAACGCCTGACGGAAATCCGCAACCTTGGCCTTACCGTGCGGGACACCCGCAAAATCCGCAAGGCCATCAAGGACGTGGACGAGGACACGAAAAAGGAAATCTTCCGGGAGCTCAAGAGTTCCACGCCGGAAGACCTTCGCGTCACCATTGACGTCATCTGCGCACAGCACGCCAAGGCGCAGGCCGACAACAAGAAGCTCGAAAAGGAAGCCGAAAAGCTCAAGGAAAAGGTCGAAACGCTCGAAAAGGACAAGGAAGCCCAGCAAAAGGTGGCGCAGGAGCGAAACGACCAGATCGCGGCGCTGAAAGAAGAGCTCATCGTCGCCACGTCTTCGGCCATTGCTGACGTTGAAGTCAAAAAGATGAAGAAGAACGCCAACAACCGGGAGATCATCGACGAAAAGTGCAGGGACGCCGTTTTCGCCGTGGCAAACCTCGCGGCGTTCGGAGCTTCGGTTCTCGCCGACGATGAAAATTCGGAAGAGACGGCGGCCTATGTCCACGAGCGGATTTCTTCCGCCGTGCGGGGCATGGCCGCGCATATTCTCTCCGCCGGGATCGACGTGGACCTTACTGCGGAGCTTGTGCCGGACTTCGGCCCGGATATGGATGGGGAACCGTTCCCCGGAGCGGACGATCAGGAAACGACCGACTAGGACGGGTTCAGCATGTCTTCCAGACCTTCATCCGAACAGCTTCGCCTCATAAGCGACGCGGCCCGCGCGCTCGAAAAGGCGGACCCGTGCAACGGGGATCGCGGGCGCATTGTGGCGCGGCTTGCCGAAACGCTGAATCGCTCCCTGAACACCACTTACAACTACCTGAAAAAATACGGCGGGTGGGAGAGCGGCAAAAAGCCCCGCAAGGGCAAGGGCGAGACATGCGTTCCCGAGGCGCTTTGCCGGAAGATCGCGGAGAAAGCTACCCGCTCTTTCCGGGATACCGGCAAGCGGATCATGAGCATCAAGGATGCCGTGAAATATTGGGAAGCGAGCGGGGAAGGCATCATGAACCCGGAAACAGGAGAAATCATTATGCCGTCGGTTGAAACCATCAGCCGCGCCATGCGGCGCTACGGGTGCCACCCGGATCAGCTCCGGGCGGCGAGCCCGGCCGTCAGGATGCGGACGGAATACCCCAATCAGGCTTGGCAGGCCGACGCCTCGGTATGCGTTCTGTACCGCATTCCGGGGAGCGACAAGATCGGGCTCGTCAAAGAAAAGAGCTATAACGGCAAAAAGCCCGAAAACCTCTTCAAGATCAGACAGAACCGCATCGTGCGCTATCTGGAAGTCGACCACTATTCCGGCAATTTCTACCTACGCTACGAGCAGGCCCCCGGCGAAAGCGCGGAAGGGTTCCTCACGACCTTTATTGAGGCGATGACGGATCGGGGGCCGCAAGACCCCATGCACGGCGTCCCGGAAGTCCGCTACACGGATATGGGCTCGGGTAATACGGCCTCCCTTACGAAGTCCTTTTGCGAGCAGCTCGGCGTCCGGCTCCTGCACCACAAGGCGGGCGGAGCCAGATCTACAGGGTCGGTCGAAAGCTTCCAGAACATTGTGGAGACACATTTCGAGAGCCGCCTGCGCTTTCTCGATGTACCGGATGTTGCGACGCTCCAATCGCTCGCGGACCGCTGGCGCAGGCATTTTTGCGCTACGGCGATCCTTTCCCGGACGAACAAGGCGGAGAAGGCAAGAACCCGCAATGACCTCTGGCTCTCCATAACGAAAACCCAGCTCCGTACGGTCGAACCGGACGTCCTGCGCTCCATCGCCGCATGGGGCGACGTCCGGCGTCCGGTGCGGGACGACTTCACGATCAGCGTGGACACCCGGACCCACTACGGAGTCCGGTATTACGATCTGCGCGAGCTCGGCTATCACGGGCTGAAACCCCGTGAAAGCGTGTATGTCCGTCTTAACCCCTACAAGGCCCCGAACGCCATCATCCTTCTCGAAAAGCCCGACGGCGAAAAGGTCGCCTTTGAAGTGCCTCCCATGCAATTCGACACGGCGGGTTTCGACGTAAACGCCCCGGTTCTCGGAAAGGACTTTAAGGCCATGCCGAAAACGCATTCCGAGCAGGTATTCGACGAAATCAAAAAGGATGCCTACGGCGTCCAGTCCGTGGAGGAAGCCGACAAGCTCTGGAAGGCCGGAGCACCCACCCGTGACGCCTTTGATGTCATGGCCGACGTGAAGGAAGCGCCCGTATATTTGAAGAAGGCCGGGACGCCTTTGCAGGTAGAGGAACAAAAGGCCGACGTGCCGCCGATGAAGCGGCTCTCCTTCGCCTTGATGATGCGCCGGGATCACCCGGACGTCTGGCGCGACGACAATACCGACGAATGCGCGGAATGGCTGCGGACCCGGTATCCCGACACCGTACCCGGAAACGAGATCGAGGCCGTGATTGAGCGGATGCGCGAGAAATTCGCGCCGAAGCGTGCCCGGCGGCTTGAGTTCCGGCCAAATGAAGGGAGGGCGGCATGTGCCGGATAATCCCCTACGATCCAACCGTAAAAGATCTCTTTGAAGAGGCGGAGCTCAGTCAGCGCGAGGCCGCCGCAAAGCTCGGTGTCTCCCCGGCGCTCGTCAATCAGCTTTTGAACCGGGGAACCCTCCCAAAAACGGGATGGGCCGGACTCAAAAAAGGGCTCGCCTCTTTGCTTGAAGAGCGCGGCGCACAGGCCGCCCTTGTCGACTATGCCCTCGGCAAACTGGAAAAACTTGCCGGGGATGAAGATACCCCCGCCGGGGATACGGCGGAAAGCGAGGAACCCATGATCTTGAAGAAGCAAACGCTCACGATGAAGACACGGCAGGCATTCGGCATCGTCAAAAATCCCTTCGCCGATCCGCAGGACGCCGCCGACGTCTATCTTTCGCCTGAAATCCGGTATGTCCGGGAGATGATGTATGACGCCGCGACGAACGGCGGTTTCCTCGCCGTGGTGGGCGAGTCCGGTTCCGGGAAGTCGACGCTCCGGGAAGAACTCATTGACCGCGTGAAGAATGAAAACGGCAAAACCGTCATCATCGAACCGTACACGCTGGCAATGGCCGAGAACGAATCGAACGGCAAGCCCATGCGCTCCCAGCATATCGCCGAGGCCATCATCAGCACCATCGCCCCCGGAACTTCGGTCCCGTCGTCTCCGGAAATGCGCTTTCGCAGGCTCCATCAACTCTTGAAGAGCGCCCACGGCGCCGGGACGCATCATTGCGTCATCATCGAAGAGGCTCACGACCTGCACCGGCACACGTTGAAGAGCCTCAAGCGGTTCTGGGAATTGAAGGACGGGTTGCACCGGCTCCTTTCCATCATCCTGATCGGACAGACGGAGCTCGGGGAAAAGTTGAAGCCCGCCGACGCCGGGGTGCGCGAAGTTGTGCAGCGGTGCGACGTGCTGCATATCACCCCAATCGAAGACGTAGCGGATTTTCTCCGCTTTCGGTTTGCCCGTGCCGGGCTCGACTTCACCAAAGTGTTTACCGCCGACGGAGTCGCCGAGATTGGAGAGAGCCTCACCGTGGCGCAGGACCGTTCCGGCAATGGCGTGTACATGGGCTATCCCCTCATGATCGCCAACATGACCATCGCCGCCCTGAACCTCGCGGCGAGCGCCGGAGAAAAGCAGGTCACGGCGGACGTGGTACGGATGGTGCGGCCGTAATCATCTTTTAGGAGCATATCATGGAAAAGCATTTCTACATCGGAGAAGGCCCCGAAGCCGACGCGCTCGTCGCCGAAGTTCTCGAAAGAGAGAAAGTGACCCATGAGGCACGTAAGGCGCTTATCTCGGAATACGAGGCCGACGGCCTTATCCTGAGCGTCTGGAACGACGGAAAGGTAACGGGGCTCGCCTTCAATAAGCTGACGAGCCGCCCGTACCTGAAAGGCGAAACCCGAACCTCGGGGGAAGAAGGCTACGGGTACTATCCGAAACTCAGCACAAAAGAAGGAAAACGGCTTGCTCAAAAGCTCGAAGCCGAAGAACTGACCTTTAGCGCATCCAAGTTCATACTCGACAGGCTCCAGCTTCACAGAATCGCTACAGGTCCACACTCCGCATCCCGAACGGGGCACGCTGTGTACTACTCAGTCGCAGGCATCGCTTCCGGGAAAATCCTTGTCAAAATTCCCGGCAGTAAAAATCCTGAGCACGACGGAACCCAATCTTTCCCTTCAATTCCTTCATGGCTGCGTGAAGTGAAGGAAAGCGAATGGCTCGCCGTACAGGGGCGGTAATATGCCGTTACTTATGACACTCGCGGCGCTCTATCTCATATGGGCAATATTGGTGCATCCCGAGCAAGTCCAAGAACGCATTATTATGGAAGCCCTCAAAACATACCAAATGGAATTGCAGGCGGGCATCACCGAAAGCAAAGTATCCGGCATGATTCCCGCACAACAGGAGAAAAACAATGGCAAAACGTGTGAAACCCGTTCTGAACATCCCGGCGGTGACGACTCTGGAAGAAGCGGACGCGACACTGGCACAGATCGCGGCGAGGAAGCGGGAACTTGCTCTCCTTGAACTCGGGCTGAAAGAAGACGTCGATACCCTGAAACTCAAATGCGCCGAGACTTCCGAACCGATCAAGCAAGACATTGAAGTTCTGGAACAGGCGCTGATCAGGTTCGGGGAGTCCAAAAAATCCGAGCTGTTCGTCAAAAAGCGCTCTCGGGAGCTCACGTTCGGCATTATCGGCTTTCGGGCAAGTTCCGCCGTCAAGACCATGCGGAAAACGACATGGGAACAGGTGCTCGGCCTTATCCGCGACGCGGGGATGCCCGAGTGCATCAGGACAAAGCAGGAAGTGGATAAGGAAGCGCTCCGCCAGCTTTCCCCGGAACGCCTCGCCGCCGTGGGGTGCAGGCTCGAACAATCCGATCTCTTTTTCTACGAACTGAACGAGACGGAACTCGCGGGAGTTGAATCCGTATAATGACAAACCGGGCGGAGCAATCCGCCCGGCTCCATATATAAGGATAGAATATGCGTACCCCAACCGATCCCAAGAAGCTCATCAAGGCCCTCCAGACGGGACGCCGCAAGCTCGGCATGACTGACGAAGAGTATCGCGCGCTCCTTTCCAGCATCACGGGCGGTCGGACGACTTCAAGCAAGGAACTTTCCGGCGGGGAACTGATCCGGGCGTTGACCGCGCTCAGAAAAGTGGGCTTTCGCACAACGGCGGACCCGCAGCTCAGGAAGATCAAAAGCCTCTGGTATGAAATGCACGATCTCGGAATCGTCAGAAACCGGAGCGATCAGGCTATCGAGACGTACATCCGGCGCATCACGCGGGCGCAAAAAATCGAATGGTGCTCTGTGGAACAGCTCCAGCTCGTCATCGAAACCCTAAAAAACTGGGTAGACAGAATCGAGGAACCGGCGGTACGGGAGCATCTGCAACGGTTCTTCTCAGAGCAGCAGCCCGCTACGGCGGTGGTGCAGTAGGGAAAAAGATGCCTAGATTTATTTCCGTCGTATCCGGTTCTGGTATTCCGTCTATAAAGGATACACGGGACGGATCGCTCGTCTGCTGTTTCTTTGCTGATAAAAAGGAGCCCGAGAAACGTCTGGCCATGATGAAGGTCTGCATGGACGCCTTGAATGCGGCGTCCGCCCGGTATGCCGGGGAAGGGGGCACTAATGGACGTACAGCGCGATGAATACAGCCACCTTCCCATTGTGGAAGGCAAGATAGGGCAAGGCGTCAAATTCGAGAGGATACGCCGGATTTCCGGCTACCTCGTCGGCACCACCGACAGATGGAACAACGCTAAGCGCGCGGAACTGCGGGACCGCGTGAATCACATCAAAATAAACGGAGAATCACATGAACAAGTATGACCTCGTAAAGCGGTTGAGGAAGGAATGCAGTCTAACGGAAGCGGAAAAGCTCATCAAGGCCGCGATCGACACATTCACGGAAGCGCTGGCGGAAGGGGAACGGATTTTCCTCCCCGGTTTCGGGACGTTCGCGCCCGTGGCACGGGCCGCTCGAAAAGGACGTAATCCAAAGACAGGGGAAGAACTCTCCCTTCCCGCTTGTAACGCAATCAAGTTCACGGCGGCGAAGCGGCTTAAAGACGCTATGAACCGATAAAGATACAGCTTATCCGCCAACAAAAAAGGAGGGTTGATTCCCCTCCTTTTTTGTTGCAGATTCTGCAATAGAATTACACCCCCGCCTAAAACTCTTCCCGATACTTCCCAAGTTATCTCGTTTTTTCCCACTAGTTTTCATGCCATTGATCAGCAGCGGGATGCGTTGAAATTGGAAACACCTATGGCCTTGAGCCGCCCGGCCCGGTAGGCCTCTTCCAGCGCGGGATACATTTCTTCCGCTTCCCGATACGGCTCATGAATCAGCAGCAGGTCAATGAAGTCGAGTTGCAGGGCGTTCAGTGAGGCTTCAATGCCCTGTTTCGCTCTCGCATAGGATGCGCTGGGCCGATACAGTTTCGTGGTGACGAACAGCTCGCCGCGCGGTACGCCCCCGCGCCTGAGCGCGTTCCCCACCTCCCGCTCGTTGCCGTACATCTGGGCCGTATCAAACAGACGGTAGCCCAGCTCAAGAGCTTCCAGCACGCAGCGTTCGCAATCCCCGCCGCGAAGCGCATACGTGCCGAGGCCCAGCATGGGCATGTTCACACCATTGTTCAACGGAACCATGTCCATATCTGTTCTTCCTTTCATATCTTTTCTAACGATAATCCGAATCCTCTCAATTCACGCAGCTTCTCCGCGGAACCGTTCTTCTCTCCGTGCGCCGTAAAGACCCCCATATTTTCCAAGCCGAGAAAACCCAGAAAATCCCCGCGAAAAGAGAAGAGGGCACCATCATACATATCGGCGTCACCGGAGCTTAAAATCATGGCAATCTTTTCAGACGAGGCGGTCTTGACGGATACGCGATGGAGTACAGACGGTCGATGGCGCATTTCAACTGTCCGGAAAGGCCGTGATAATAGATAGGGGATGCCAAGACGAGCATGTCCGCATCCAGAAGAA
>UMLL01092912.1_pt1 | contig 12653 bp, 9 predicted proteins | sample 1966591 | NCBI WGS metagenome assembly UMLL01 (sample SAMEA4836200, study PRJEB28245) | human gut metagenome | biome: gut microbiome; material: fecal sample | place: Denmark | collected 2008 | reverse complement strand
TTCGCTGATGGCTCGTATGCGCTGGCGTTCCCCTCGTTCGGCCCTGAACGCCGCGGCGCCCCCATGCGCGCGTTCACTAAGATGTCGCGCGAGCCGATTGGCGATCGCAGTGCAGTGAACAGGGCGAACTACGTTATCTACCTCGACGATACGCTGCTTGGCGAAGGTTGGGAGGACGAGCTGCTTCCTGATGGGAAAGTCATCGTGAACTCGGTGCGCTCGTTCGGCGATCCACGCATCGTTGCCATCGATGCGAATGGCATCTCTCAAGAGATTCTTGGCCGGCCGATTCCCAACACGGCGCTTCTCGGTGCGCTGTGCTCGGTGTGCGACTACGTGAGCGCCGACGACGTGAAGCGAGCCATCGAGGGCTATATGCCCGCGAAGCTGCACGAGAAGAACAAGCGCGTGGTTGATGTAGCGCTTGAGGCGCTGGGGAAAACTCGCACAGCGGGAGTGGTCGCGAAAATCAAAGAGTCCCCCGAATCCCAGGTCATCGGCTCTGTTTCACGTGAAACGGCCAAGGATGCGCATTTCGATGCGCCCGCTTCCCGCGGCGAGGCGCTCATTCCCACGCTGCAAACCGCCGCGCTCGATCCCTCTGACTTCGCCCATACTACCTGCTACGACGGTGGTTACCTCGTGGCGAAGAACGCAGGCTGGCGCAATATGCGTCCGGTGCTCAATGTCGGGAAATGCACGGGTTGTCTGCAGTGCTACCTGTACTGTCCCGATGGCTGCATCTTCCGTCCTGCGCGGCAGACGGCCGATGCGGCGGGCACGGCAGCCGTGGCTATCGATTACGATTTCTGCAAGGGGTGCGGCGTGTGCGTCGAGGTGTGCCGCTTCGGTGCGTTTGCCATGGTCCCCGAAAGCGAGGGTGATGAGCGATGAAGCGTTTCCTTTCAGGCGACGAAGCCTTCGCCGAAGGTGTTCGTCTCGCGAAACCGCAGGTGATTTCCGCTTACCCCATCACTCCGCAGACCGTTGTGGTCGAGCGTCTTTCTGAGATGGTGGAAGAGGGCTCGCTCAAGGCGGAATACGTGCATGTGGAATCCGAGCACTCCGCCCTTTCCTGTGCGATGGGCGCATCAGCCACGGGCGCGCGCACGTTTACGGCGACCTCGAGTCAGGGCCTTCTCTACATGGCCGAGGTCCTCACCTACGCTGCAGGCGGGCGTTTTCCCATCGTGATGATGAACGCGAACCGCGCAACGGCACTTCCGTGGAACATCTACGGCGATCAGCGCGATTCGCTGGCGCTGCTCGACCATGGGTGGATCCAGGCGTATGCGGAAAACAACCAGGAGGCGCTTGACCTGGCGCTTATGGCATATGCGGTGGCTGAAGACCCCGCGGTGCTCACTCCGTTCATGGTGAACCTCGACGGGTTCGCGCTCACGCATACCTACGAGACGGTCGATGTGCCCGCCGAGGAAGACGCCGATGCGTTCTTGCCGCCGTATCAGGCGACGAACTGCTTCGACTTCGAGCATCCGAAGAACATCGGATATTCCGCCGGCCCCGACTACAACCGCTACTTCAAATACTACGAGCACAGAGATATGCTCGGCGCGTTCGAGGCGATCGCTCGCGTGGAAGCGCGTTTTGCGGAATGCTTCGTTCGAGCGTATACGGGTCCTGTTGAAGCAGTGAGCTGCGATGATGCTGAAGCCGTTCTTGTGACGCTGGGTTCGGTCGCGGGGCTTGCGCGCGAGTCGGTCGCAAGGCTGCGCGAGCAGGGCAAGCGCGTGGGCCTTCTGCGCATCCGCTACATGCGCCCCTTCCCAGCGAAGCTTATCGCCGAAGCGCTTGCGGGTGCGGCGGCGGTCGGCGTGCTGGAGAAGGACATCTCCTTCGGGGCTGAGGGCACGGTGTTCACGAACGTGAATTCCGCGCTCCAACAAGCGGGGTGCACGACGCCGACGTTCAACTTTGTTGGCGGCCTCGGCGGTGACGACATCACGAGTGCCCGGATGGACGCCATGTTCGACGCGCTGCTCGATAGCGTGGGCGAGCGAGGGCGCGATGATGCTGCCGCCGGGCGGAGCTGCGACGATGCCTCTACCGGCCAGGGAGCTGGGCTTGGCCGTGTGAGCTTCCTCGGGATAGACTTTCCCGTTGCAAGCCAGCCTGCATGCGGCGACGATTGCGAAGAAGGTGCGCGATAATGGCGATGAATGCGAAGAACATGCCTGCTGACGAGCTGTTTTTCGGGCATAAGGCATGTGCTGGCTGCGGTGGCTCGCTTGCGGTTCGCGCGGCACTGAAGGTGCTCGGTCCGAACGCGGTGGCGGCACTGCCTGCGGGTTGCATGAGCGCCGTCGGCTTCAACTTCCCCCAGTTGTGCTTTGCGAACAACGCGATGATCACGCCTTTTGCGGCAACGGCGGCCGTGCTCACGGGCATCGAGGCTGGCTTGCGGGCGCAGGGGAAGAAGCCCGACGATTGCACGGTCGTTGGTTTCGCGGGCGACGGCGGCACGGCAGATATCGGCATCCAGGCGCTTTCGGGCGCGATCGATCGCAACGACGACGTCCTCTATATCTGCTACGACAACGAGGCGTACATGAACACGGGCATCCAGAAAAGCTCGCTCACCCCCTTCGGCGCTAAGACCACAACGACGCCCGTAGGGAAGAACTCCCACGGATGCCTCACGCAGAAGAAGAACGTGTTCGAGATTATCGCAGCTCACGGGCTTCCCTATGCCGCAACGGCGAGCGTCGGGTATATGAACGACTTCCTGAAAAAACTCGAGCGCGCGAAGGGTATCCACGGTACGCGGTTCATCCACGTGATCGCGCCGTGCCCGACGGGGTGGGGTGCTCCCGAGTCGAAGATGGTCGATCTCGCTCGCGACGTGGTCGATTGCGGACTGTGGTATCTCGCCGAATACGAGGGCGAGCAGGAGAGCGGCGTCCCTGGTGGGAAGTTCACGCTCAACCGCAAGCCCCGCGAGTTCACAAGCGTGCGCGATTACCTGAAGAGCCAAGGCCGCTTCCGTGCTCTTAGCGACGAGGAGATTTCCCTGGTCGAGCGCTCGCGCGACGCGAAGTGGGAAATGATCGAGCGCGATTGGGCTTAACGCTAGCCGTCCACCCCGAGTTGGGCTTCGTGGCGCTCGCCCTTGTCGATGATGTCGACCGACTCGATGCTTGAGGCATCGCCACCTTCGACTCGGTACTCGGTGAGGCGCAGGTCCATGGTCTCGATATCGCTCGCCGGCTTTTTCAGCTGCACAACGAGGGTCGATCCTTCCTGGATGATCGACTCGATTTCTTTTCCGGGAATCGACCCTCCCGAAAGCTGTACTTGAATCCAGCCGTCTTGCGGTTTCCAGCCGCTGCCCGGCATGGCCACGATGGCGCCGCCGGAAACCTGCATGCACAATACGGGCAGGTCGTCGTCTTGCGCCCATGTCCATGTGGCTTTGGCGTCATCCGAGGCGCTGCAGCCGAGTGCCGTTGCGGCAACGGCTGTGCATGCTGTCGTCACAAATGCCCTTCTTGTCATATGCTTTGCCATCGTCGCCTCCGTTCTAGGCGGCCTTCATTGGTTGCCATTGTCCCATATTCGGCACGAGGGCGTCGAGGTGGCGGGCTCTCGAGGCTCCGAGGAGGGTGGAAAGCGGGGCGCAACGAGGGCTTTGCCGGCACTCATGATGTCCTCGTCGAGGCGAGAAAGCCGTGTGCAGACTATGCGCGCGAAATTGCCGCGTCGTCGTTTAAATGACTCTCTTCTTGCAGTTCCCGTAGAAAGCGAATAGTTCCTGCGCGTTTGGGATGCAAAAGCGCTACCATGTGGCGTTGATTTCGAGAAAGACACGAAGGGGAACCATGCTATCCGAACGAGTGCTCACTAACCTGGTCAAAGGCATTGCCAAGCAACACCTTGACCTGCATCCGACCGACGAGAAGTTCTTCCCCGGCCCGAAGCCCGGCGAGAAGTACATGCTCTACATGCACGTGCCGTTTTGCCAGGTGCTTTGCCCATACTGCAGCTTCAATCGCTATCCGTTCCGCGAGTCCGTTGCGCGTCCGTATTTCGAGAACATGCGCAAGGAAATGATGATGCTCAAGGATTTGGGATACGACTTTGAAAGCCTCTACATCGGCGGCGGCACGCCGACCATCATGCTCGACGAGCTGTGCAAGACGATCGACCTTGCGCGCGAGAATTTCTCCATCAAGGAAGTGTCGTCGGAAACCAACCCCAACCACCTCGTGCAGCCGTGGCTCAATGAGCTGAAGGGACGCGTCCAGCGTCTGTCCGTCGGCGTGCAGAGCTTCAACAACGACCTGCTCAAGCAGATGGACCGCTACCACAAGTACGGTTCGGGCGAGGAAATCTTCGAGCGCATCGGCGAGGCGGTCCCGTATTTCGACTCGCTCAACGTGGACATGATCTTCAACTTCCCCTCGCAAACCGAGGACATCCTCTTCAACGACCTGGAGAAAATCGTCGAATGCGGCGCACGCCAGACCACGTTCTCGCCGCTCTACATCTCGTCTGCGACCACGCGCAAGATGGTCGAGACGCTCGGGCGCATGGATTACAACCGCGAGTACCGCTACTACCAGATTCTCGACGGCGTGCTTGCCGGCGGCGATCACCCGTTCTTCGAGCGCGATACCATCTGGACGTTTACGCGCCTAAATGACCAGGGGGAAAAGGACGTCGAGCTGCCGTTTGAGGAGCTGCAGGTGTCATACAACGAGTACCCGGCGATTGGTTCGGGCTCAATCACGCACTTGAACGGCTGCCTGTATGTGAACTCGTTCAGCCTGCAGGAATACAACGACGCCATCCAGGCGGGGCACATGTCGATCATGGGCAAGTCGGTCATGGCGAAGCGCGACCTGGAGCGCTACTACTTCCTTCTGCATCTCTACCAGCTGCATCTCGACAAGCGCGCGTTCGAGCGCGAATTCGGCGAGCCGCTTGAGCTGGCGCTGCCGATCGAGCTCGCATTCATGCGCGCGAACAGGTCGTTCGCGATTGACAACGACGACGAGCTCACGCTGACGACGAAGGGTCGCTACCTGACCCTTGTCATGTATCGCCAGTTCCTTTCGGGCATGAATAACCTGCGCGATCAGGCACGCGCGGCGCTTTCCGGTCCCGAGCGCGAGCTACTCTTCGGGGATGGAGAGCCGGAAATCCAGATGGCGTGCTAGGGGAGGGCTTTCCTTCCTAGTAGAACAACCTTATAGCTGGAAGCGAAGCGGGCGATCGGGATGGTCGCTCGCTTTTGGTTTCGGGCTTGATTCGCTCCCTGCCGCCGATGCAGGGGCTCGGCCTTGCGGCGCTTGCGTCGTCTCAAGTCCAGCCCGTAGCAGGTGAGCCCGTTATCGCCTTCTAGCGGTTTTGCAGGTAGCGCATGAGGATGGTCGCCGCCTCCGCGCGCGTCGCGTTGTCGATCGGGTTGAGCCATGCTTTGTTGCTCGCGTCGATCTTGCCGGAGATGATTCCCTTGTCGACAGTCCAGCTCAGAGCCGTTTTCGCCCATGAGTCAACCGCGCTGGCGTCGGGGAACTGTCCAAGCTTCACGCCGTCGCTCGTGGGATTCTTCCCGTCCATCCGCTTGGCGAAGTTTGCCAGCATGACGGCGATTTCCTCGCGCGTGATGGATGCGTCGGGGCAGAAGTCATTGCTGTCGCCGTAGCCCTTCACTATCTCGGTCGCGCGCGCCCATCGGATGGCGTCCCCGTAATAGCTGTCGTAGTCGACGTCGGCGAACGCGGTCGTGGACATGTCCGCCTGCGGGGAACCCTGAAGGCGCCACAGCATAGTGATGAGCTGCCCGCGCGAAAGCGTGTCGTTGGGTCCGAACGTGCCGTTATCGTAGCCTTTCATGATGCCGCGGCTCGACACGTACTCGACTGCCTGTAGATACCAGGCGCCGTCTTCCAGATCGCTGAACGCCTTGTTGGGCTCGGGCGTCGGGGTGGTGGAGCCGCCAGGCGTCGGTGTCGGATTGCTGGGGTCGGGTTTGCTGTCGAGGTAGGCGAGGCAATCGGCGAGCTCGTTTCGGTAGCGATTCTGATAGCTGGGCACGTACTGGCTGCTCACATGAGGTAGTTCCGCCACGTGGTCGACGATGTAGTTGCACAGCGTGGTGACGAACTCGCGGTCGCTCATCGTGCCAGAGAGACCTGCGCCGTCGTAGTGCGTCCCGTAGAGCGTGCCGCCGACGAAGAACTGCATGCCGCCTGAGCCGAACAGGTTGCAAATGCCGCTGACCAGGCCTTTCACACAATCGCTTCGGCTGTCCATATTGAAGTTGTGCGCGCTGTTGTTGCACAGGCGCAGCGCGTATTCGACGTATTCCTGGTAGAACCAGCCGTCCTGCAGGCGCGAGAATTCCTTGGGATTCGCCTGGTACGCGGCGGACCACGAATTGTTCAGCCTCTTCCCCGTGCCGGTTAAGGCCTTCGTGCTCGAGTCGTAGAGCTTCACGTTCGAGATGTCCACGCTTGCGTCCTTCAGCCACGCGAACATAGAGTAGCGTGTCGGGCTGTAGTTGTAACAGGCGACGAGGAAATCCTGCAGGCCGTAGCGGTTGTCGAACTGGTAGCAGCCCATGGCGTGGTAGTTGTCGCCCGCGGAGAGGAGCATGTCGTAGCCCTCGCCGCTCGTGAGTCTGTTGCCGCTCTCGTATTTCGTGAAGTAGAGGAATTCGTCGGAGAACGCGTCGTGCGGTGCGACGGTCGCGTTGAGGTTGACGCTTTGCAGGGTGACGCCCTCTTCTTCTTGGGCAAATGCTTGCCTGTCGATGGGGATGCGGGTGGGCGCGGGGGACGGGGCGTCCTCACTTGCAGCCAGGGTCGAGCTGGCGGCTTCGTCGCAAAGGGAATTCGCCTGTTGCTTAGGGGAAGGCGAGGCGGTCGCGCTTTCTTCCTGCGCGAAGGCCACAGCGGGCATACACCCGGCAACAAGTGCGAGCGCGCACGCGATGGAGATGATCTTCACCCGTAAGTCGGTCATGGGGTCCTCGTTTCGTTTTGGCTGTGTTTGTGGTTAACGTGACGTGACCATGTTTTCCCTGATTGTAACGTAGGCTCTCTCCGCGTGCGCTCTTATCGCCGTCATTTTTCGAAATAATGGGCAAAAACGCAAGCATCGCCATATATTGCGGATCGCCATATATGGCGAAGGGGGAATGTGAAGAAAAGACGACAGCTTTCCATGTGGGGGTTTCACCTGGAAAGCTGCTTTTGGGTATTCGATTACGCGGTCGGCAGGGTTGCTGTGAAGGTGGTGCCCTCTTCGTCGCTGCTCTTCGCGGTTATCGTGCCGCCATGCTCTTCTGCGACTTCCTTCGCGATGGAAAGTCCCAGGCCGAAGCCGCCTGCGCCGCTTGTGCGTGCCTTGTCGGCGCGGTAGAAGCGGTCGAACACGTGCTGTAGGTCCTCCGCTGGGATGAGCGACCCCGTGTTGTGCACGACGAGGCATGCGTTGCCATTCTGCGCATGCAGCTCGACGCGCACTTTCCCGTTGTCGCCCGCGTACTTGCACGCGTTGTCGAGAAGTGTCGTGACCAGGCGGCGCAGGCGCTCGATCGATCCCAGCACGGCGATGCCCTCGTCCACGTTGCTTTCCAGCTCGATGGCGCGCTCGAAGGCCACCGACTCGAACTGCAAAAGCTCGCCTTCCACCAGGTTCGACAGATCGATGCGCTCCTTCGGCTTCGATTCCACGATGTCGGTCTCCTCGGCGTCGAGGCGCGCCAGGAGAAGAAGGTCGGCCACGAGCCCTTGCATGCGCTCGCCTTCCGCCTGCGTGCTTTCGACCCACTGGCTTTGGCTTGCGATGGTGCGCTCGGGGTGTGACATGAGAATCGACGTGTTTGCGAGGATGACGGTGAGCGGGGTCTTCAGCTCATGTGAGGCGTCGGCCACGAACTGCCGCTGCTGTTCCCACGCCCGTTTCACCGGGCGCAAGGCCCAGCGGGAGAAGAACACGCTGATCACGAAGAAGACGGCGATCGCGACCACGCCGACGCCTGCGAGGGTGAGCGCGAGGGTTTGCCATCCGCTCGCGGAGCTGACATCGGCAAACGCGACGCGCTCGCCGACGGTGTCGGAAGTGTGTTTCTCGTAGAACAATCCAAGGTCGGCAAGCTCTCCCGAACCATCGGGGGCATCCGCGAGCTGGGATATCGCTTTTTCGAGCACGTCGTCTGCAATCGATGCGGAAGCCGCCGACCCTTCGAGCTCGTAGCTGCCGCTCTTGAGGATGCGATACACCGCCACAGGGACATGCGGGCCGCTTCCCGCAGGTCCGCCGCCGATTTGCGGAGGGGTGCCATGCCGCGCGCCATCGTCTTTCCAGTCCCTGTCCGTCTGCTCGTCGGGGTCGCCCGCGTCTTGTCCCCGTGCGCCTTCCTGCCCCTGGGTGTCGCCGTCGGTCAGCGCACGACTCTTCGACTCCGTGAACGCGATGGCGTTGCTCATCGCTTCGTGCACGGAAGCCACGCTTTGCTGGTAGTTGATGACGCAGATGGCGGAGAAAATCACGGCAAGCACCACGGCCACGGTGGCCATGTTGAGCGCGATGAACTTGATGCGGAGCTTTTTCAGCATGGGAATCTTTTCGTTGAATGCGGCGCAGTCTTACGCGCTCGCGCGATTGTCGGTTGCGGCGCCTTCCGCGGCGAAGCGATACCCAGCGCCGCGCAGTGTCTCGATGCGCGATGCCGAGCCGAGAAACTTCAGCTTTTTGCGCAGGAACGATACGTAGGCTTCTACGTTATTCTCGTCGGCGGCTGCCTCCAGGCCCCACACTTTCTCGATCAGCGTGGCCTTCGACACCGCAGCGCCCGCGTTCGCCATAAGGACGCGGGCGAGTGAGAACTCCTTGTAGCTGAGGTGAATCGACTGGTCGCCGCAGGTCAAGTCGTGGCTTTCCAGATTCAACGAAACGTCCCCCGATGTGATCGCCTCGAAGAGTACCTCGCCTTGGCGGCGCGTGAGTGCGCGCAGGTGCGCCATGAGCTCGGCTGGTGAAAACGGCTTGGTCATGTAATCGTCGGCGCCCGAGTCGAGCCCGCAGATCTTATCGGGCACGGCGTCTCGCGCGGTCAGGAGCAGCACGGGGGTGCTCACGCCGGCGCGCCGCAGGTTCGACACGACGGTGAAGCCGTCCATCTTCGGCAGCATCACGTCGAGGATGACGACGTCGTAGATGCCGCTTTCCGCATAATCGAGCCCCGACTGCCCGTCGTGCACGGCGTCGGTTTTGTAGCCGCTTTCCTCGAGGATGCGGCAAAGTGCCTGGGCAAGGCGTACATCATCTTCGACTACGAGAATCTGCACAACGCTCCTCTTTCACGTTCGGTGCTTTCTTGATTGGAATACTAGCACGGTTTTGCTAAGGAAACTCCTCGACGCGGGTCCTCGCGGGTGCCTCGCCGAGACGCGAACGGCCGCCACCGCCTCCGCGCTGGGGATCGTGGATGGGGCGGTTGCGGCCGTGAGGTTATTGTCGGGGACGACCCTGAAAACAACCTGAAAGAAACTGCCCGATTTTTAGGTTTGAGCGTTTCTTTCAGGGTTCTTTCAGGGGTGCTCCGTAGCATTCGGGGTGTCGGCAGGCGGGGCCATCCTCTTCCCCCTCCTCCCTTTCCTGTATCGATGATTGGCCTCGCGCCGCCGACGACACGACCGCCAAAGGGACGGCTTTCCGTCCCTCTTCAAAAGGAGGCATTTCCTATGACGAGCTATCAAGAGGTTTTCGAGCGCAAGGAAGTCAAGTACCGCCTCGATGCAGCTCAGCGCCATGCGATGCTTACGGCGCTCGAAGGGCGCATGGCCGTCGACGACTATGGGACGACGAGCATAGTCAGCCGCTATTTCGACACGCCCGACCGGGCGCTTATCGAGCGATCGCTGGACAAGCCCCTCTATAAGGAGAAGCTCCGTGTGCGCAGCTACGGCATTCCCGGCGAGGACGACCAGGTGTTCGTCGAGCTCAAGAAGAAGTACCAGGGCATCGTGTACAAGCGTCGTGTCGGCTGCTCGTACGCGGCGGCGCGGGCGTATATGGGCGGCATGCCCTATGAGCAGGCGTGTCGCGAGTTCCCGCTGCCCGACCCGATTCTCGCCGAGGCATCGCTTTCGCCGCGGAGTTTGCAGATTGCGCGTGAAATAGACGCCTTCAAGGAGCGCTATACCCCGCTGCGCGCGTCGATGGTGACGATCTGCGACCGCACGGCGTATGCGCCTCTCGCGATTGGCGGGGAAGGCGAGGCGGCGGATGTTCCCTCGGCGCTGCGCATCACCTTCGACGAGAACGTGGCATATCGCGACCTGTTCGAGGAGACCCTCATCGCGCGAGCCTCGCATAGGCGCCCGCCTGTCGGGTTCGGCATGCCGCGCCCGCTTCTGTCTGCTGACGAGGCGATTATGGAGGTGAAGTGCGCCGGTCCCTTTCCGCTGTGGCTCGTCGACGCGCTCGACGGTTGCGAGGCGTACCCCTCGTCGTTTTCCAAATACGGTGCGGCCTATCAGGCGAGCATGCGCAAGGCGTCGTAGGAGGGCGCTGCGGGGAAGGCGCCGCAGAGAAAGGCGACGGTTGAGGAAGGAGGCGTCGCCTTTTTCCGACCTTCGCCCTGCTCTGCCTCGATAGTTCCTCCTGAAGAAAGGATTTTCCATGTCGGATCTTATGTTCTCGTCGGTGTTCGGAACCGCCGACTCGCTTGTCTCGTCGGTTTCGGTGTCGAGCTTTCTTTTGTGTTCCGTCGTGTCTATCGTCCTCGGCCTCGTGATTGCCGGGGTCTACATGTTCCGCCATCGATACTCGAAGAACTTCGTGGTTACGCTGGCGCTTCTGCCGCTCATCGTGCAGATGGTGATTACCCTGGTCAACGGCAACCTTGGCGCGGGTATCGCCGTTATGGGCGTGTTCAACCTGGTGCGTTTCCGCTCCATTCCCGGCAGCGCGAAGGACATCGGCAGCGTATTTCTGGCGATGGCGGTAGGCCTTGCTACGGGCATGGGCTTTCTCGGCCTGGCGGTGCTGTTCACCGCAATCATCGCGGTCGTGAACGTGGTGTATGTGCTCTCGCCCCTCGGTCGTCCGCGCGAAGCGGAGAAGACGCTCAAGATCGTCGTCCCCGAGGACCTGGAATTCGACGGCATCTTCGACGACGTGCTCGATCGATTCGCCGCCGAGCACGAGCTCACCGAAGTGACCACGTCGAACATGGGGAGCCTCTACACGCTGGAGTACACGCTGTGCCTTCGTGAGCCCGGCATGGAGAAACGCCTGATCGACGAGGTGCGCTGCCTTAATGGGAACTTAAAGGTGACGCTCGGGAAATGCGAGCTCAAGCCGCAGGGGGTGTTGTAGAGATGGGAAAGCGTACGGCAGAGAAGGCGAGCGCGGGTTGCGAGAAAGGGCTCTTCGCCGACGCCCAGTCGCTCAAACAGTCCTCGCTGCGCTGCGGAACTCGCTTTGTGGGCGCCGCCGAAGAGCCCCGCCAGGTCGCGGGCTCCAGCCCCTCCGGCAACGCCCAGTCGCTCAGACAGTCCTCGCTGCGCTGCGGAACTCGCTTTGTGGGCGCCGTCGAAGGGGCCTGGTCGGGTCGCATGAGACGTCTTGCCGCACTTTGCATCGCCGCTGTGCTCGTTTTCTCGCTTTCGGGGTTGGGCGGCTGCGCGGGCGAGCAGTCTTCTTCCGCGGCGTCAAGCGATGCTGCTGCAGCGGTTGACTCGGAGTCTTCCGCCTTTGAAGACGTTGCCGCAGCTTTCGACGTTTCGGCTCTTGATCTGGACTATTCGAAGCGCGACTTGGATGCAAGCTACGATGAGGCGTCCGCCACGCGCATCGTGCTTTCGGGGTCGTCCGCAAGTGTTGACGGCTCGGGTGCCGCAGTCGATGGTTCGACGGCGACCATCTCATCAGAAGGAACCTACATTATTTCAGGTGAGCTTTCATCGGGGCAGATCGTGGTCGACGCGTCCGATGACGCGAAGGTCCAGCTGGTACTTGCGGGGGCGACTATCCACAACGAGAACGGTCCCGCAATCTATGCGAAGAACGTCGATAAATGCTTCGTGACCTTGGCCGATGGCACGCAAAACTCGCTTTCCGACGGCACCGACTACACGCTTGAAGATGACTCTGACGAGCCGTACGCGACGCTCTTTTGCCGCTGCGACCTCACCATCAACGGCACGGGGGCCCTCAACGTGACGGCGAATTATCGCCACGGCATCTGCTCGAAGGACGACTTGGTCGTCACGGGCGGCACCCTCAACGTGACGGCGGTCGAGGATTGCCTGCGCGGCCGCGATTGCGTGAAGATTGCTGACGGCTCGTTCAGCCTGGTGGCGGGAGGTGACGGCATCAAGTCGAACAAGGACACCAAGGCGATGCAGGGCTTCGTGAGCATTACGGGCGGCACCTTCTCAATCAATGCGGGCGACGACGCGGTGCAGGCGAAAACCTATATCGGAATTACGGGCGGAACATTCAACGTGACCTCGGATGACGATGCATTCCATTCCGACTTGCAGATGGCGATTGCGGGCGGTGACTTCACGGTGAGCGCGGGCGACGATGCCTTCCATGCGGAAACCGAGCTTGCGGTCGACGGCGGCACCATCGACGTGACCAGCTGCTGCGAAGGCCTTGAGGCGGAAAAA
>UMLL01030694.1_pt1 | contig 12704 bp, 9 predicted proteins | sample 1966591 | NCBI WGS metagenome assembly UMLL01 (sample SAMEA4836200, study PRJEB28245) | human gut metagenome | biome: gut microbiome; material: fecal sample | place: Denmark | collected 2008 | reverse complement strand
AGTCGATAGCGTTTGTAGGGGATCGTTTGTTTGTTACGCTTCGTGTCGATGATAAACGGTCGGAGCTATGGGAGATCAGCCCTAAGAACGGAAAATTATTGCAGGACTTTACAGATTCGATGGTCTATCCCGAGAAAATAGCCGGTGCTCGTCATACTTTATTGGTAGTGGATCGTGCGACCCAGACAGTAAAAGCCATTGGCCTATGATTTTTTTATTGATTCTTAGGAATAAAGAAGATGGAGTTCCCGGAAAAAGTTTACATTTGCGAAAACTATTATAATAACGTATGAAACGTGTTTTTTTGGTCGGATATATGGGAGCGGGCAAGACAACGGTGGGAAAAGAGCTTGCCAAGCTCGCCGGTCTTTCGTTCATAGATCTTGATTACTATATCGAAGGGCGTTATCATAAGGCCGTTTCGCAGATATTCGCCGAGAGAGGGGAGGAGGCTTTCCGAGAGATAGAACGGAATATGCTTCACGAGGTCGCTGAGTTTGAGGACGTGCTGATCTCCACGGGAGGAGGCGCTCCTTGCTTTTTCGATAACATGGAGTTTATGAACGCTTCTGGCACGACGGTTTACTTAAAGGTGTCAGTCGAGGAGCTGGCAAAGCGTCTGGAGTTGTGCAAACATACCCGTCCGGTGTTGAAAGGACGTTCCGGGGAGGAACTGAGGGCGTTTATCGCCGAGAGTCTGGAGAAAAGGAATCCGTTTTATACGAAGGCGTCCATAACGTTTGATGCCGAGAAGATGTTAACAGAATCTGATGTACATGACATATCGAACGCGTTAATGAAAATCCTATAGCATATGGAAGCGAACGACGGCCGGCAGGCACAGGGGGCCTATATCCCGCAGGAATTATTGAAAGAGATCAGCAAGGTGAATAACCGTTTGCTTATCGGTATTCCTCGTGAACGATGCGAGGCGGAAAAACGTTTGCCGTTGACTCCGGAGGCAGTGGATATGCTGACCGATTGCGGTCACCGGGTGCTGGTGGAAAGTGGCGCCGGATTAGGCATCAACTATTCCGATAATCATTTCTCGGAGGCGGGGGCGGAGATTGTCGATACGCCCGCGGAAGTTTTCCAAGCGGATCTGATCTTGAAGATATTGCCTCCGTTGCCGGTGGAAATCGCGCTTATGAGACCTCGCACGACCGTTTTCTCATTGGTGCAGTTTAATTTATTCGCTCAAGAGGCTTTCGAGTTGATGATGGCGAAACGGATTACCGCTATCTCTTATGAGTTGATGGCGGATGAATATAATCGTTTCCCGGTGCTGAATGTCACTTCCGAGATCGAGGGGGCGGCTTCCATAACGATCGCTTCCGAGCTGTTGAGCAATACCCAAGGAGGTAAAGGGATCTTATTAGGCGGTATCCCGGGCGTATCCCCTACGGAAGTGGTGATCATCGGGGCCGGAAACGCCGGGACCGTGGCCGCGCGTGCCGCATTGGCCTTGGGAGCATCCGTGAAAGTATTCGATGATGATATCAATAAATTGCGTATAATACAACAGGTCTTGGGGCAAGGGCTTTTTACTTCCACGTTCCATCCGAATGTGCTGCATAACGCGTTTCGTAGCGCTGACGTGGTGATCGGGGCGATGCGTTATATTAATACGAGACATCGCTATATTATCGCTACGGACTTGGTGCGTACGATGAAAAAGGGAGCTTTGGTGATCGATCTGAGGGTAAGCCAAGGCGGTTGCTTTGAGACGACATGCTGCTTGTCGAGGGAAGATCCCGCGGTGTTCGAGCAATATGGGGTATTACATTATTGTAAACTGAATATCAGCAACCGGGTGGCTCGTACTACCTCGATGGCTTATAGTAATATATTCGTGCCTTTATTATTGTCGTTGGGCGACGCCGGTTCCGTGCAAGGAATGATCAAATCGGATAAGGGCTTTAGGGCGGGAGTATATATGTATTACGGGAAGACAGTGAATAGTTATGTGTCTAATCATTTTAATCTATCATCTAATAATCTTGATCTATACCTCTCTGCTTTTTGATGCGGAAAAGTTTTGAACTCGCAAAGTTTATGCTTTACTTTGCGGACGATCTAAATACCAATAAGCGATAAAGCTAATAAAGTATATTATGGCAGAACAGACAAAAGTTAAGACGCTGGAGAAGGTTGTAATTCGTTTCTCGGGAGACTCGGGAGATGGCATGCAGTTAACCGGTACAATCTTTTCAAACCTGTCCGCGGTTTTCGGGAACGAGATTTCTACATTCCCAGACTATCCGGCAGAAGTACGTGCTCCACAAGGAACACTAAGTGGTGTATCTGGATTCCAAGTGCACTTGGGATCGCGCAAAATCTTCACACCCGGTGATAAGGCCGACGTATTGGTGGCCATGAATCCCGCCGCGCTAAAGGTGAACGTAAAACACCTAAAACCCAATGCGATTGTTTTAATCGACACGGACTCTTTCAAGAAAAGTGATTTGGATAAGGCCTTGTTTACGACCGATGATCCGTTTACTGAGCTGGGATTGACTGGCGTGCAGGTTGTTGCCGCTCCGATCTCTACGATGGTAAAAGACGGATTGGTTGAGTTTGGCTTGGACAATAAATCGGCTCTTCGCTGTAAGAATATGTTCGCCTTAGGACTTGTTTGCTGGTTGTTCGAGCGTCCGCTGGAGGAGGCTATGCACATGTTGCAGAATAAGTTCGCTAAGAAACCGGTTATCGCCCAAGCTAATATCAAGGCTTTGACGGACGGTTATAATTATGGTAATAACATCCATGCCTCGGTTTCTACGTATCGTATCGAGAGTAAGAAAGCCGAGCCCGGATTCTATACGGACGTGAATGGTAATAAGGCTACTTCCTATGGTTTGATAGCCGCTGCCGAGAAAGCTGGTTTGCAGTTGTTCTTGGGTAGTTACCCGATCACTCCGGCTACTGATATTTTACATGAATTATCTAAACGTAAGGATTTAGGCGTTATCACGGTTCAGGCCGAGGATGAGATCGCCGGTATCTGTACTTCTATCGGAGCTAGTTTCGCCGGTTGCTTGGCGGCTACGTCTACTTCCGGACCAGGTCTTGCCTTGAAGAGCGAGGCGATCGGTTTGGCTGTAATTGCCGAGTTGCCTTTGGTGATTATCGATGTTCAGCGTGGCGGTCCTTCTACGGGCTTGCCGACGAAGAGCGAGCAAACGGACTTGATGCAGGCTCTGTATGGCCGTAATGGTGAGAGCCCTGCCGTGGTAATAGCGGCCTCTACGCCGACTGATTGTTTTGATGCCGCATTTTGGGCGGGTAAGTTGGCCGTGGAGCATATGACTCCGGTTATCTTGTTGACCGATGCCTTTATCGCTAACGGTTCTTCCGCTTGGAGAATTCCGGAAATGGATAAATATCCGGAGATTAAGCCGAATTACGTAGCTAATTATCAAGACGAGAAAGTTTGGAAGGCGTATCGTCGTAACAAGGAAAGCTTGGTTCGTTACTGGGCGATTCCGGGAACGGAAGGTTTTGCTCATCGTCTGGGTGGTCTGGAGAAAGACTACGAGACGAGCGCTATCTCTACCGATCCGGCTAACCACCAGAAGATGGTGACGACCCGTCAGGCTAAGATCGATAAGATCGCCGACTATATCCCCGAACTGGAAGTGATCGGAGATGAGGACGCTGATTTATTGATCGTTGGTTGGGGTGGAACCTACGGACACCTTTACGAGACGATGGAGACGATGCAGGAGAATGGCAAGAAGGTGGCTTTCGCTCACTTCAAGTTTATCAACCCGCTGCCTAAGAATACGGCTGAGGTTCTTTCTAAGTATAAGAAAGTGGTGGTGGCTGAGCAAAATAACGGACAGTTCGCTAACTATTTACGTGGAAAGGTACCCGGATTTAACCCGTATCGCTTCAATCGTGTAAAGGGACAACCTTTTGTCGTTGCGAGATTAGTTGAGGAATTCACTAAAATATTGGAGGCTTAAAAGATGACAACAGAAGAAACTAAATTTCAACCGAAAGATTATAAAAGCGACCAGTACGTACGTTGGTGCCCGGGTTGTGGCGACCATGCGGTACTGAATTGCCTGCATAAGGCTATGGCCGAGGTAGGAGTGGCTCCTCACAATATGGCAGTTATCTCAGGTATCGGCTGTTCTTCCCGCTTACCTTATTATATGAATACGTATGGCTTCCATACGATCCATGGTCGTGGAGCGGCTATCGCTACCGGCGTAAAGACGGCTCGCCCGGACTTGAGCGTATGGTTGATTACGGGTGATGGCGACTGCTTGGCTATCGGCGGTAATCATTTTATCCACGCTGTCCGTCGTAATATCGATTTGAATATCGTTCTTTTCAACAATAAGATCTATGGTTTGACGAAGGGGCAGTATTCCCCGACATCCGACCGTGGTTTCGTATCCAAGAGCTCTCCGTATGGAACGGTGGAAGATCCGTTTGTGCCGGCTGAGTTGGCATTGGGTGCCCGTGGTAATTTCTTCGCCCGCTCGATCGATGTGGATTTGAAGAATACGACCGAGGTATTGACGGCTTCCGCTCGTCATAAAGGCGCTTCCGTTACGGAAGTGTTGGTAAACTGCGTGATCTTTAATGATGGTATCCATAAGGGGATCGTTGATAAGGCATACCGTGCGGATCGTACGATTTTCCTTCGCCATGGCGAGAAAATGGTTTACGGCGCTAACATGGATAAAGGCCTTGTGCTAGACGGCCTAAAACTGAAATCCGTAACGATCGGACAAGATGGTTATACGATGGATGACGTATTGGTACACGACGCCCATGAGAAGGATAACACCTTGCATATGATGCTTGCCATGATGAGCGGTGATATGCCAATCGCATTAGGCGTAATACGAGATGTGGAGGGACCGACCTATGATGAGGCTGTCCACCAGCAAATCGAGGAGGTACAAGCGAAGAATCCTACACGTAAATTACACGACCTTTTGATGAAAGGTGAGATTTGGGAGGTAAAGTAATATATTTCTGATCGGATATAAGAGAAGGCGCAAGATATTTATCCTGCGCCTTTCTTATATTTATACGCTGGATTTGTTTGTGTGGAAAAAAGTATATATCTTTGTTTCAGTCACAATAAAAGCGAATACCTATGATGACGACTTCGGAAATAGTTGAGATGCTAGCTAAAAGTATATGATTTGTAAACTCCATATTACAAATAGACTAAGGGTTTTGTTAATTGCATGGAAAAGAGTAATTATTACTGAAAAATTTCCTTAATAAGCTGTGTACGATAAAAAAAAATATTACTTTTGTACCGCGGTTAACAAGGTGGAGTCGCAGCAAGCTCCAAAAGGTCGGAAAGCCTCACCGTATCGAACTAGAGTAGAGAGAAAAGTTATATAAAGTCAATCATTTAAATTAAATTCAAGATGGCTAATTTAGATTTAAGCAAGTACGGAATTGTTGATGTGAAAGAAATCGTTCACAATCCGTCTTATGATGTTCTGTTCGCAGAAGAAACTAAACCGAGTTTGGAAGGCTTCGAGAAAGGCCAGGTAACTGAGCTAGGTGCTGTAAACGTGATGACTGGTATTTATACAGGTCGTTCTCCTAAAGATAAATTTTTCGTAAAGAATGAAGCCAGCGAAGATTCTGTATGGTGGACTTCTGATGAATATAAGAATGATAACAAGCCTTGTTCTGAGGCTGCTTGGGCAGACTTGAAGGCTAAAGCCGTAAAAGAATTGTCTGGCAAACGTTTGTTCGTTGTCGATACATTCTGTGGCGCTAACGAGGCTACTCGTTTGAAAGTACGTTTCATCATGGAGGTTGCTTGGCAAGCTCACTTCGTAACTAATATGTTCATCCGTCCGACAGCTGAGGAATTGGCTAACTACGGCGAACCTGATTTCGTTTCTTTCAACGCTGCTAAGGCTAAAGTTGACAACTACAAAGAATTAGGCTTGAACTCTGAGACCGCTACTGTTTTCAACTTGAAGACTAAAGAGCAAGTTATCTTGAATACTTGGTACGGTGGTGAGATGAAGAAGGGTATCTTCTCTATCATGAACTACTTGAACCCGTTGCGTGGTATCGCTTCTATGCACTGCTCCGCTAACACGGATAAAGAGGGCAAGAGCTCAGCTATCTTCTTCGGTTTGTCTGGTACTGGTAAGACTACTTTGTCTACGGACCCGAAACGTTTGTTGATCGGTGACGATGAGCACGGATGGGATAACGAAGGTGTATTCAACTACGAGGGTGGTTGCTACGCTAAGGTTATCAACTTGGATAAAGAGAGCGAGCCGGATATCTACAACGCTATCAAACGTGACGCTCTTCTTGAGAACGTAACAGTTGCCGCTGATGGTAAGATCGATTTCGCTGATAAGTCAGTTACAGAGAACACTCGTGTTTCTTATCCGATCTATCACATCGAGAACATCGTTAAGCCGGTTTCTAAAGGCCCGCACGCAAAACAAGTTATCTTCTTGTCTGCTGACGCATTCGGTGTATTGCCTCCAGTATCTATCTTGACTCCGGAGCAAACTCAATACTACTTCTTGTCTGGATTTACCGCTAAATTAGCAGGTACAGAGCGTGGTATCACGGAACCGACTCCTACATTCTCCGCTTGTTTCGGTGCTGCTTTCTTGTCATTGCACCCGACAAAATACGGCGAAGAGTTGGTTAAGAAGATGGAAATGACTGGCGCTAAGGCTTACTTGGTGAACACAGGTTGGAACGGTAGCGGCAAACGTATCTCTATCAAAGATACAAGAGGTATCATCGACGCTATCCTTGATGGTTCTATCAACGAGGCTCCGACAAAGAAGATCCCGTATTTCGACTTCGAGGTTCCGACTGCATTACCGGGCGTAGATCCGAAGATCTTAGATCCTCGCGATACCTATGCTGATCCTGCTCAATGGGATGAGAAAGCGAAGGATTTGGCTGCTCGCTTCCAGAAGAACTTCGCTAAGTTCACGGGCAACGAAGCTGGTAAGGCATTGGTTGCTGCTGGTCCTCAGTTATAATTGCTTAAAAAACCTTGATCAAAAAAGGTCAAGGTTTAAAAATATCTTTATAAAAAAGCGTGGAATTACTAATTCTGCGCTTTTTTTATGATAACTGCGTTAATTTTATTATAAATGTGAAGTAGTTTTAAAAAATATTCCTACCTTTAGACCGGATTATCTGTTATAAGAAGAGCTTAAAAAGGAGTAATGATAAAAAAACTGGCACTTATTATTGGCTTTATAATTTGTTTGTCATCTTGTGGCAAGGATTATGTCTATCGGATTGAAGGGGAACTTTCTAATCTGGAAGATCAAACCGTATATGCTGTATTTGAGAAGGATAATTATAAAGTGGTTGATACAGTGGCTTGTACGAAACCCGGGCAGTTCCAGATCGATCAACATGAAGCGGGTTTCCATTGTGTGACTATCTTCTTTGCGGATAAAGAGCATTGGGTTACGGCTTATCTGGAACCGGGAGAAACCGTGAAAATCACGGGCGACGCTAACTCTCCATTGCTATTGCAGGTAAAGGGGGGACGGACAAATGATAAGTTGACCGCTTTTAAGAAAAAAATCGCTCCTTTATTGACGGAATTGACAAATTTATCAAATTCTTTAAATAGCAAGGATTTGAACGATACGATCGAGGAGACGGATATCGCCGCTCGTTTGGCGAATGTTAATATGCAATTGAGCGAGGAAGCGATCCGGTACGTGAAAGAGAACCCGAATGAAGAGGCATCCGTTGTCTTGATTCAATCTTTTTTCTCAGATCCCGATGATACTCGTAAAATTGATGAGTTGTTGGCGTTATTGAATCCAAGGTTGAAAGACTTTTATCTGGTGAAGGAGCTGGAGCAATATAGCGCCCGTGCGAAACGTACGGCTTTGGGTGCGGAAGCCCCAGATTTCTCCGTAAGGAATATTTATGGGAATACGGTAAGTTTGGACTCTTTCCCGCAGAAATATTTATTGCTGACGTTTACCGCTCCTTGGTGTGATATGTGCCAGACAGAGGATCTATATCTGGATAAGGTAGCGATGAAATATCCGAAAGATCAGTTGGATATTCTTTTGGTTAGCTTGGACGATAATCCGGATAATGTCCGGGATGTACTGAAGAAGGATAGTATAGCGTGGAATCTGGTAACAGATTCGGCCGGACAAGCGGCTATGTTGATAGATCTGTATAACGTAAGCGTATTGCCACGCTGTTTCTTGATAGATGAGGATCATAAGATCTTGATGAAAACAGAGAATGGAATCGAGATCAAGCAAACACTGGAGAACTTGTTCGAAGACTGAGCGATTGAAAACAGGAGGTTCCGGTTTTAATTTGTAATTAGTAACTCAAAATTCTTAACTATGTTAGTAAAATCTTATGCCGCTGCCGTGCAGGGGATTTCCGCTACGGTCGTTACCGTAGAAGTGAACTGTTCCAAAGGTATCCAATTCTTTTTAGTCGGTCTTCCGGACGTGGCCGTTCGTGAGAGCCATGAACGCATTATCTCGGCTCTTCAAGTATGTGGTTATAAATTCCCCCGCAATCGTATCGTTATTAATATGGCCCCCGCAGATATCCGTAAGGAAGGGTCCTCTTATGATCTGCCTTTGGCGATCGGTATTCTGGCGGCGGCAGAGCAGATAGATTCATCCAACTTATCCAAATTCGTATTGATGGGCGAACTTTCTATGGATGGGAGCCTCCAACCGATAAAAGGGGCATTGCCTATCGCTATCAAGGCTAGGGAAGAAGGCTTTAAGGGCTTTATCTTACCCAAGCAAAACGCTTGTGAGGCTGCGGTGGTGAACGATCTGGAAGTGTATGGAGCTTCGAATATCAAAGAGGTGCTGGAGTTTATGGAGGGTAAACCTACATTGCGGCCTACGGTTATTGATACCCGTAAGGAGTTTTACGACCGCCAGCAATTGTTTGATTGCGATTTCTCCGATGTCCGGGGACAAGAGAACGTGAAGCGTGCGATGGAGGTGGCCGCCGCCGGCGGACATAATCTGATCATGGTAGGTCCTCCCGGAAGTGGCAAGTCCATGTTGGCGAAACGTCTCCCTACGGTCTTGCCTCCCTTTACCTTGCGTGAGTCCTTGGAAACAACTAAAATCCATTCCGTAGCCGGTAAGATAGGAGGTGGCGCCTCCTTGATGGTACAACGTCCTTTTCGCTCTCCCCATCATACGATCTCTAATGTCGCCATGGTAGGAGGGGGCACTTTCCCGCAGCCGGGAGAGATCAGCTTGGCTCACAATGGTGTCCTTTTTTTGGATGAGTTGCCGGAATTTAACAGGAGTGTCTTGGAAGTCATGCGGCAGCCATTGGAAGATCGAGTGATCAATATCTCCCGTGCCCGTTTCACGGTGGAATATCCGGCCGGCTTTATGCTTGTGGCCTCCATGAATCCTTGTCCCTGCGGCTATTACAACCATCCGGACCGTCCTTGCCTCTGTTCTCCCGGAGCCGTCCAGAAATATACGAACCGCATTTCCGGCCCTTTATTGGACCGTATCGATATCCAGATAGAGATTGTCCCTGTCCCTTTCGAGAAGATTTCCGAGCAACAGCCCTCAGAGCCTAGTATCGCTATCCGTGAGCGGGTCATAAAAGCCCGTGCGATCCAGGAAAGGCGTTTTGCCGCTTATGAGGGTATTTATTGTAATGCCCAGATGAACTCCAAGCTACTCCATCAGTACGCCGTTCCCGACGCTTCCGGCCTCTCCATCCTCAAAACCGCCATGCAACGTCTCTGCCTCTCCGCCCGTGCCTATGACCGTATCCTGAAAGTCTCCCGCACGATAGCGGACTTGGATAATTCGGAACATATCGAAGTCCGGCATTTGGCGGAGGCTATACAGTATAGGAGTTTGGATAGGGAGAATTGGGGAATGTGAGTATCGACTAACTATTTCTATACTCCTGTGGGCTCATGCCCACATACCGCTTGAAATACTTTCCAAAAAAAGACATATTCGTGAAATTTAGCGTATAGGCTATGTCGTGGATGGAAAGGTTCGTTGATTTCAGTTGAGCTTTAGCGTCCATGATTACCATGGAGGTTATGATCTCTATGCAAGTTTTTCCGGTAGTTTGTTTGATAATGCTGCTTAGATGCGCTTGTGTGATGCCAAGCCGCTTGGCATACCATGCAACGGATCGTTGCATGGTATAGTTTTGCATGACTAATTGAGTGAAGTTCTTGCTGATAATTTCGGCTTTAGAGAGATTGGACGTGTCTGTTGTCTTATCTTTATACATGATGCTGACTCCCATTAATATTCCGGAAAACAGGTGGTTGATGAGACTCCTGTTTAATTGCGAGACACAAAACTGATATGTCTTGATCAACAATTCGAAATAATCTCTCAATAATGATTGGGCTTCTTCTTTTAGTTTGAAAACAGGACTATCTTTTATGGCATAGTGCATATCCATGACCGATTTATTGATATTCGCTTGATTGATGAAATCAGACGAGAATCCCATGAAATAAATTTGCAGATCTCTATCCATTCTATGAATCTGGAAAATCGTACCCGGCAGAATCGTAATAAAACTCCCGGCCTCTACTTTAAATTGCGTCAGATTTATAGATGCTTCCACTTCTCCCCTTAGGCATAACACGAATATTCCCGCCTTTAGTCGACAAGGATAATTAGCGTATAAATTCAGCAATCCAATGTCTTTCTCCGAGAGTTTTCCTATTACCCAATCTTGTGGCAGGTCTATTTTAGGGATGTCATTTTCCATATTCTTACGTAATTTTGATGGCAAATATACGTTTTTTTGAGGATATTTTTATTTGGACTCAATCTAATAAATAGAATAATGAAGAATAAAAACAGGACAGAAGATAATCGTAAGACGCTCTGTTCTTGTTGTTGTATAAAATGGAATCTAAAAAAAAGAATAGGTAATAATAAAAATTGACCTTGTGAGATTCCTAACGAAGTCGTTCTTTTGTACACTTTTTATTAGGTAAATTAAAAAAACAGAAATCAATAAATTTTTGCATGAGAAAATTGAGGACTTTATTAGTAAAAATGGTCTGTGCCTTGGCGGGAGGCCTAATGTTGAGCGCTTGCTCCTCCGAGGAGGGAGGCTCGCAGGCTATGGGCGGAAAAGGTGCGGTAATACTAGACCTTGCCGCCGAGACGGTCTTTGATACGAAGACAAAAGCTGTCGATGAGAGTACATACCTGACGGATCGTCCCCTTGCGGATTACAAGGTGAAAATCTTGGATGCGCAAGGCCATGTGGTATCGGGCTGTGAGTGGAAATACTCGGAAAGGCCCACAGGTTTGATCGAGTTGAGCAACGGCTCTTACACGGTAGTAGCTTCTGATGGGGAAGAGTTTAACGTGAATGCCTCCACCCGTAACGGTATCTATATGTATGGCTCTAGCCGATTCGACGTGAATAGCGATAAGGTAGCGGCTGTAAATGTGGCTTGTAAGCCGGCCTGCGGAAAGCTGGTCGTGAAATTTGGCGATACGATGGCTACTTATTTCTCTGATTACGCCGTTCATTTCTCTACCCAAGCGGCAGGTGAGAACGGTCCGATCATCTGGCCGAAGGGAGATACGGATCCTCTTTACGTGAAGCTGGCCGAGGCCGGGGAGAACGTGACGGCGACTTTCCAGTTTACCAAGAAGGCAGATGGAACGAAGGCCGAGGTCAATACCTTGACCCGCGAGATGAAGTGGGGCAGCATGTGGACAATCACTGTCAACCCGAAAGTAGAGGATACCACCGGCAAGGTAGGCATCACGATTACTTTCGATGATTCCACGAACGATAAGCCTATCGATATCGAGATCCCTTCCGATTGGCTCTAATAGTTATTAGGATGTAAAACCAGTAGAACGAATTTAATGATGAATATAAAATATACGATAATGGCAGGTTGCCTTCTAGTAATGGGGCTGGCTTCCTGCGAGATGAAGAACGAGATCCTCGGGAAAGAGGATGGCTCCTCCGAGATGGGCTTGCTGAATCTTGGGGTAGCTGTAGACGCGAAGAACAACGACGTGCAGACCAAGGCCGATGCTAACCCCGGAACTCCAGAGTCTATCCCATCGGTGAGCGCCACGGGATATATCGTGGAGATCAGTAACAGCACGGGCGTTTACAAAACCCTTACTTACGATCCTACGAATGCCTCCGTGGAACTTCCGGTAGACAGCTACACGATGTATGCCCATAAGCCGGGCGGTCCGACAGAGACAGATCCTTACTATGGTGGAAGCACCTCTTTCGCCGTGAAGAAAGGTGAGGCTACCGATGTCACCGTTACTTGTAAGATGGAAAATACGAAGATACAGCTTGTTTATTCCACGGAAATGCAGACTTCCTTTACTAGCTGGTCGATCACGGTGAAGGCCGGTACGCGGAGCAAGGTGCTTACCTACTCTGGAACGGAGGCTTTCGCGCAACCCTCCGCTTTCTATTGGATGCTAGATGAGGGCGTAAAGGAGATAACAGTCTCTTTCGTGGGAAAGAATAAGGATAATAAGGATATACGCGAGAGCCGTGTGATCACGAAGCCCGCCTCGGCCGAGAGCTCCGACTGGCAGGGTGGCGACGCGTTGGCCATCACGATGAAGCCGGGCACTTATGATCCGGAAAATCCGAATGGTTTGCAGGGTATCGAGATCTCTGCTGAGGTGACGTGGAATGGAATAGAGGATTCCGTAGGC
>UMLL01061683.1_pt1 | contig 12736 bp, 8 predicted proteins | sample 1966591 | NCBI WGS metagenome assembly UMLL01 (sample SAMEA4836200, study PRJEB28245) | human gut metagenome | biome: gut microbiome; material: fecal sample | place: Denmark | collected 2008 | reverse complement strand
TTCGTGATCGTGATGATGCTCGTGATCATGACCGCAGCCACATTCGTCATCATGATGATAATGATGTTCGTGCTCGTCATGCTCGTGTACATGTTCTTCCAGGATACCTTCGATCTCAGCGCCATGCTGCAGGGCATGCAAAACGGCATCTTTTCCAAGTTCTTCCCAAGGTGTGGAAATAATGGTTGCCTCTGCATTTTTCTCACGCAGCATATGCACGCACTCTTCTACCTTTTCATCTGTCATCATCTGGGTACGGCTGATAACGATCGTAGATGCATGCTCTACCTGGTTATTGAAGAATTCTCCGAAGTTCTTGAGATAGATCTTTGCTTTCTTACCGTCAACAACTGTGATTCTTCCGTCAATCTCAATATCTGCCTCATCTTTGACACCCTCGATTGCTTTTACAACATCAGAAAGCTTTCCAACTCCTGAAGGTTCGATGATGACACGATCCGGTGTATAATCTGCAAGTACTTTCTGAAGTGCTTTGCTAAAATCCCCCACCAGTGTACAGCAGATACATCCTGAGTTCATCTCTGTGATCTCAACGCCGGCATCTTTTAAGAATCCGCCATCAATACCGATCTCTCCAAATTCGTTCTCGATCAGGACCAGTCTTTCTCCCGGAAATACATCCTCGATCAGTTTCTTGATGAATGTTGTCTTTCCTGCTCCCAGGAAACCAGAAATAATATCAACTTTCGTCATTTTTCGTTCCTCTTTTCTTATTATTATAATTTCATAAATTAGCCTTTTCTAACTGCAAATTGTTTCCGAGCTATATCGTATCACATTTCTTTAAAAGATGCAAATAAATAGCTTGTTAATGCATTGTGATTAGTGTATAATAGTTTTATAAAATCTCGTACTTTTTTAGTACAAATTCATAAACAAAGGAGACTTGATAATATGGTTAATTTATTGACAGGCCCAAAAGGAAGCGGAAAAACCCAGCAAATGATCGAACGTGCTAACGAAGCTGTAAAGACATGTGAAGGAAACGTATTCTTCATCAAGAAGAGCCACAGAGATACATACAGCTTATCTTTCAACATCAGAGCGATCTGCATGGATGACTATGATGTAATCACCAATACCGATGAATATCTTGGATTTATTTACGGTATGTTAAGCGCAGACCATGATATCAAAGCAATCTTTATCGACGGTATTTTAAAGCACGCCGACATCACACTTGAGAACATTCCTTCTTTCATCGAAACACTGAAAAAGATCTCCAAAGAAAATGATGTAGATTTTTATGTCAGCATCAGTGCAACGAATGAACAGCTTGGTAATGTAGATTTTGAAGATTGTACACTCCTTAACTAAGATAGACATTATCCAAAAGGAGGGATGAAGATTTTCTGTAAATCTTCATCCCTCCTTTTATGGTTTTCCAAATGTGACAGAGCACATTCTTTTTAGCTATGATACCAGGGTCAAAAGGTCAGAAAGCCGATGCAAGCTTGCTTGCAAGAGGATTTTTGCACTCTCGCAATCTGGTATCAAAGGGGTCAAAATACCTTTTGACCCCAACATCATGCTATTTCAAAGACAAAACCGTATTTGCCTTATCCCCTTTTGCATACTCCAGTTTTACATCATCTCCCACATTGTACTTGATGATCTCAATAAAATCGACTACCGATACATCAAAAATCTCATCTGATCCTTCCAGCATAATGTAGTAATGAGAATCTCCATCTATAACGCCCTGGGCGATTTTCGTGATCTTTCCTTCGATCGTGCCGGTATCCATCTTCACTTCTTCTTTTTCCTTGATTCCATTGGTAAGAAGCAGATTATTGTAGGATTCTTCACATGCACTTACCGTGTCCCCGATCGCAACAACCTGGTACTTCTGGACATTGACCATTGCATACTTTTTCACAAGTCCTGCATCATCCTTAAGTGCCATAAAGTAAGTCGGCTCCCCGGAAATGTTAAGCAACAGCGGGAAAGTCGCCCGATACTTCAAGTTCTGTACCTGTCCTTCTGCCGATGCCATCGCAGAATCCTCGATTGCACCTGCCACCGGATAATACTTTGTCTCCATAGTTCTCTGGTTCATCAGAACAAATCCCACATTGGACTGGTCACTGTTTACAGAAGTTACTCCCGTGTACACCCATACATCATCATCAATTGCCAGATAATTATATCCGTTTGTTGTCTTCAGACAATCTTTCTGGCTGAGTACACTGTTAAAATACCCATGCTTTAACGTGCCATAATAATCATAAAGCTGTACCAGAAGATCTGCCGAATAGGCTCGGTCGATCCATTCCGGGACTTCATCGATCCTGTAGTCCTGCATTTCGCCGGTGATCGCATTGCAGAGCACCACATGCCCTACCGTTTCTCCTCCGAAAAGACCGATATTATACTTTTTGACCGGTGCTACCCAGTATGGAACACCATTATCATCAATTTCAAAACTAAGGTCTCCGTAAATATAAGTCGGATGCGCAAAACGAAGATGACGGTAAATATTTCTTCCAAAATGCTCGCTGGTCGAATACTTCATTCCCTGCTCCAGCTTTACCATCTCCGTTGTCTGACTTGCCATATCGATCCGGATATATGCAGGAAGTCCATCTTTCCGATTGGTAAACCATTTGATCAGATTCGCATATTTCAAAGGTGACACACGGACCGGACGATCCTTGTAGTTGATCTGACTGTAGATATCGTCCACCTCAAACTGGGATACCATATCTGACATGCTTCCCATCTTCCGGTCTCCTAAAAGCTGCGCAGACTCCTTATCCAGAAGCGGGATCTGGTCAAAGGAAAGCTCCTCGATATCTTTTGTGAATTCACCCTCTTCTACCTTCAGAAGCTGTTGGTATTTCTTCGCATTCACAATCGGTGAAGAAAGAATGGTTCCGGCCAGATAAATCACTAACAAAAAAATAAAAAGACGGACACACCATTTGAAACCTTTGGATTCTTTCATCTCCTTCAGATCAATCGCTCCGTATCGCAAGCCTTTTTTTCCTGCAAACACAAGACCGACCGCAAGCACCAGAACAAGCACAAAATACCACACTCCGGAAGAATGGATATTAAAAGCCGGCAGTGATACATAATACCAGATTCCTGCTGCCACTAAAAGCAGCAGAAAACTGATCGCTATATTTTTCTTTTTCATAAATTCTCCTTTTCATCGTTTTGCCTTACCAAAGCTGTCTTAGAATTTTCTACTCCAAAGTGACGGCGAGAACAGCATCAGGAACGGGAAGATTTCCAGTCGTCCGATCAGCATATCCACGCAGAAAACAATCTTCGAGAAGTCTGAGAACTTCGCAAAATTTTCCACCGGTCCTACCAGATTCAGTCCCGGTCCTACATTATTAAGTGTAGTAAGCACTCCGGTAAATGAAGTAGTAAAATCAAAGTTATTGATCGAGATCAGAAGCACGGATACGATCAGGATTAGTATATACGCAATAAAGTATACATATACCCCCCGCATCGTCTCTTCTTTCACTTTTTTACCATTTACTTTTACGATATTGACTGCTTTCGGATGGATCATAGTTTTCAGCTCCCGGCGGATGCTTTTTACCAGGATCAGAAGTCTTGATACCTTGATACCACCGCCTGTTGAACCGGCAGAAGCACCGATTACCATCACAAGAAGCAGAACACATTTGGAAAGCTCCGGCCACTTATTGAAATCTGCCGTCACAAATCCAGTTGTCGTGATCACGGATGCCACCTGGAACGCCGCATAGCGGAATGCCTTTAAAAGAGAATGATAACCTCCGGCGATATTGCAGGTGATCACAACGGTTGCTCCTGCAATGATTCCCAGGTAAGCACGCAGCTCCTCATTCTTAAATACACTCTTAAATTCTTTCAAAAGCAGAAAGAAATACAGATTAAAATTGATACCAAACAGGATCATAAATACGGTGATCACACCATCAATGTAAGCACTGTTGAAGTGTGCCACACTTGCATTGTAGCCGGAAAATCCTCCGGTACCGGCAGTACTGAATGCATGTGTCACTGCGTCAAACAGATTCATCCCTCCTGCCAGAAGAAAAACTACCTCAATTGCAGTCAGTGCAAAATACATTCCATACAGGATCCTTGCGGTTCCTCTTGCCTTTGGAACCAGTTTATCTGCCTCTGGCCCCGGAACTTCCGCACGCATCAGATGCATGGAATTCTTCTCATCCAGAGAGGTAAGTACCATAACAAATACCAGCACTCCCATTCCACCAACCCAATGTGTCAGGGAACGCCAGAAAAGAATTCCTTTCGGAAGTCCTTCAATCTCAGTCAGGATCGTAGAACCTGTCGTCGTAAATCCGGATACTGTTTCAAAAAAAGCATCCACATAGCTTGGAATACTTTTACTGAGTACAAATGGAAGTGCACCTGCAAGTGACCAGAAAATCCAGGCCGTTGCAACAATGATCAGACCTTCTTTGGCATAAATCGTCATGTTCTCCGGGCATTTTCTGCCAAACAGCAGATAAATTGCCGTCAGGATCGCAGCTGTAATCAGAAAATAAACCGATGTGTGCTCGCCATAAATAATTCCAACCATCATCGGAAGCAGCATCAGCAGTCCCTCTGCTCCCATCATCTTGCTGATGATATAGCGTATCATTTTCACATTCATTTCTTTTCACCCCTATTGCTCAGCCAGAATATCTGTGATATCCTTAACTTTCTTCTGGGTTGTAACGATTACAACACTGTCGCCCACCTGAATGGATTCATCCCCGTCCGGAATAATAATCTGCCGTTTTCTTCCGATACATGCGATCAGATTGTTCGGCTTCAGTTCCAGATCCTTAAACGGGATATCTGTATATTCTGTTTTTTCTTTGATAATAAATTCCAGTGCTTCTACTCTTCCGCCAACCAGCTGATACATAGATTCAACATTGACATTCTTGAGAGAATTCTGGCGTGCACGCACATAACTCATGATCGCATCTGCTGTTGCAGTCTTTGCCGATACGATCAGATCGATCCCAAGTTCCTCGACAAGCTGGGCACGTCCGTCTTCGTTGACCTTTGCCACGATCTTGTCCACACCTTTTGTCTTTGCAAAAAGTGCAAGGATAATATTCTCCTCATCCATACCGGTCAGGCTGACCAGGGCATCTGCCTGTTCAATTCCTTCTTCGATCAGAAGGTCATGGTCTGCGGCATTCCCACAGATGATCGTCGCTTTCGGAAGCTGGTCGCAGAGATCTTCGCATTTCTTCCAGTCCTGCTCAATGATCTTAACCTGCATACCAAGTCCTAAAAGCTGTTTTGCCAGATAATATCCGACTTTTCCCCCACCACAGACCAGAATATTCTTCGGCTCTTTCCGCTTTCCGATCAGATGGAAAAATTCTTCAATATATTTGTGGGATGCAACAATATGAAGCCGGTCTCCATCATGGATGACAAAATCACCATTCGGGATGATCACTTCCGATCCACGTCTTACAGCACATACCAGAACTTTGATCTGGAACTTGCGGTAAAGCTCAGCAAGCGATACTCCGCCCAGATGGCTTCTTTCTTTGACAATGAATTCTACCATTTCGACTTTTCCCTTCATAAAAGTCTCTACCTTTGCAGTATCCGGAAGAAGGATCGATCTGGAAATCTCAAATGCAGCCGCAAGTTCCGGGTTGACAGCCATACTCAGTCTTAAGTCCTCTTTCAAAAGATCGATCTGCTGATAATAGATCGGATTCCTTACACGGGCGATCGTGTGCTTTGCCCCCAGTCTCTTTGCGAGCAGGCAGCTCAGCATATTCAGTTCGTCTGTCGATGCACATGCCACAACAAGATCAGCGCCCGGCACTCCTGCTTCTTTCTGCACTTTCGCATCTGCACCATCTCCGGTAATGCAGAGAATATCAAGCTGATTCAGTGCTTCTTTTAATTTCCCCTCATTCTGGTCAATCAAAACCACATCGTAATTTTCTTCGGATAACTGTATGGTCAGTTTATGACCAACCTTCCCGTCCCCAATAATTACAATTTTCATTTTTCTTTTCCTCTACTTTTTCTCTTAATACTAAACCTTTAATACTAAAATTGTATAAAATACCAATGTGACAGCCGAAGCTGCCACCATCATAATATGTATACCACTTTTAGTACGAAAGTACAATAGAAAAAACCGGGATTTTCTCCCGGCTTTTCCTTATTCTTATTCTTCAGCTGCACGCTTTTCAATTTCTTTTTCCTGTACATCTGCCGGAGCCTGTTCATAACGGGCAAATTCATACGAATAGCTTCCTCGTCCACCTGTCATAGAACGAAGTGTTGTGCAATATCCAAACATGCCTGTCATCGGTACATCCGCTTCAATTACCTGATATCCGCCTGACTGTGGATTCATTCCAAGAACACGGCCACGTCTCTTGTTCAGATCTCCCATAACGTCTCCGGTATAATCATCCGGAACGGTTACTTTCACAGATGCGATTGGCTCAAGAAGAACCGGTCCTGCTTCCATAAATCCTTTCTTAAATGCCTGGATCGTCGCAGTCTTAAATGCCATTTCAGAAGAATCTACCGGATGGTAAGATCCATCATACAGGGTTGCTTTCACGCCAACTACCGGATATCCAGCGAGAGGTCCTTTTAATACAGATTCCTGCAATCCTTTTTCAACCGCCGGGAAGTAATTCTTCGGAACAGCACCTCCGACTACTTCTTCCTGGAATACATACGGTGTATCCAGATCTCCGGATGGTTCAAAACGCATCTTAACATGTCCATACTGTCCATGTCCTCCGGACTGTTTCTTATACTTGGTATCTACATCCGAGTTCTTGCGGATCGTCTCACGGAACGCAACTTTTGGTGTCTCCAGTCTGATTCCGACTTTGTAACGCTCTGCCAGCTTGCTTGCTGTCACTTCCAGATGCTGGTCACCCATTCCATAAATCAGTGACTGGCGGTTCTCACTGTCATTTACCACTTTCAGTGTCACATCCTCTGCCATCATCTTCGCAAGAGCCTGTGATACCTTGTCCTCATCACCTTTGTTATTCACTACATACTTCATATATGTATACGGTTTGGAGTATTCGGTTCTTCCATAAGATACCGGTGTATTTTTTGTTGAAAGGGTATCCCCTGTCTTTGTACTTGTCAGTTTTGCAATCGCTCCGATATCACCTGCAAACAGTTCCTGAACTTCTACCGGTTTGTTGCCGGATAAGGTGTAGATCTTGCCGATCTTTGCTTCTGCATCTGACTCCGGATTGTAAAGGACATCATCCCCCTTTAATACACCGGAACATACTTTTACGAAAGAATATTTTCCGATAAACGGATCTACCATGGTCTTGAATACATATGCGGTCTTTGCGGCTGCAAAATCATGATGTGCTTCAAAGATCTCATTGGTCTTACGGTTGATGCCTACGCATTCACGGTATTCCGGACTTGGGAAAAATCTTACGATATCAGACAGTAAGTTTGCAACACCCTGTGCCTGAACATTGGATCCCATTGCTACCGGAACGATATCTCCGTCCATAACTTCTGTTCTCATGGCAGAGCGGATCTCTTCAACCGAGAATTCATCTCCCTCAAAATAACGTTCCATAAATGCTTCACTGGTCTCTGCCACTGCTTCAAGAAGCTTCTCTCTGTAAATCTGCAGGTTCGGCAGACAGTAATCCGGAATCTCACACTCTTCTCTCTGTCCAAGTCCGGTGTATCTTCTACCTGCATTCTTGATAACATTGACATAACCTACTAATTTCTCGTTCTCACGGATCGGTTGGAAATGTGGTGCAATCACTTTACCGTATCTTGCGGTCAGATCTTCAACAACCTGACGGAAGCTGGCATCATCCACATCCATCTCAGTAACATAGATCATACGCGGAAGATTATACTTATCACAGAGCTCCCATGCTTTCTCGGTTCCTACCTGCACACCGGCTTTTCCGGAAACAACGATAACAGCTGCATCGGCTGCGCTGACTGCTTCTTCCACTTCTCCGACAAAATCAAAATATCCAGGTGTATCAAGGATATTAATCTTTGCTTTTTCCCATTCAATCGGAATCAGACTTGTGCTAAGTGAGAATTTACGTTTCTGTTCTTCTTTATCAAAATCACTGATCGTATTACCGTTCTCAACAGATCCCATACGATTTGTTGCTCCAGATACATAAGCCATCGCTTCTGCCAGACTGGTCTTTCCGCTTCCCCCATGTCCTAAAAGGACCACGTTTCTAATTTCATCCGTTCTGTAAACCTTCATGCTTGCTGCCTCCTTGCTAAAGTTTCTCATGGATATATTGTACTAAACTTTCTATAAAAACACAACTATTTTATAGAATTTCAACAAAAACTTTCACTTTTGCACTTTAAAGTATTGCTTTATTGACAGATAGCCTGTTTTCCTATATTATGAAAGGTAGACTATCACGAAAGGACGAAAAATTATGAAACAGAAAAAAATCGGATTTATCGGACTCGGACTCATTGGGGGCTCTATTGCAAAGGCGATCCGGCGATATTATCCGGATTATGAGATTGTCGCTTTCGACAAGAATAGAGAAACTCTGGCACTTGCCACACAAGAATCCATCATCAATGTGGCCTGTACCTCAATCGATGATAATTTCCGAGGCTGCAACTACATCTTCTTATGTGCCCCGGTTGCTTTCAATACTGCATATTTAAAGCAGATGATGCCTTACCTGCATGATGATATGATCCTGACTGACGTCGGAAGTGTCAAAACTCCGATCCATGACGAGATCATCCGGCTGGGACTGGAGGATTACTTTATCGGAGGACACCCGATGGCCGGTTCCGAAAAGAGTGGTTTTGCCAATTCCAAACCAATCCTGATTGAGAACGCTTACTTTGTTCTCACCCCTTCCGCCAAAGTAGCGAAAAAAAAGGTTGATGCATACGCATCCTTCGTAGAATCCTTGCGTGCACTTCCAATCGTACTGGATTATCATGAACACGACATCGTCACCGGCACGATCAGCCACTTGCCACATATCATTGCCGCAAGTCTGGTCAACTTTGTCAGAGACACCGACACCAAGGATGAGCTGATGAAAACCCTCGCCGCCGGCGGCTTTAAGGACATTACGCGAATCGCCTCTTCCTCACCGACCATGTGGGAACATATCTGTGCACAGAATCAGAGTAATATTTCCCAGATCCTTGGAAATTATATCGAAACATTAAATGAAGCGAAAAAACTGGTTGATGCCGGAGACTCCCAGGGAATCTACGATATGTTCGACCATTCCCGGAACTACCGCAATTCCATGCCAAACGGTTCTGCCGGCCCGATCAAGCGTGCATTCGAGATCTACTGTGACATCCCGGATGAAGCCGGTGTGATCGCCACCATTGCGACCATCCTCGCTTCTAATGCACTCAGCATTAAGAACATCGGAATCGTTCATAACCGTGAATTTGAAGAAGGCGTACTCCGCATCGAATTCTATGACAGCATCTCCTGTGAGAAGGCAGTAGCACTTTTGCAGAAGCATCGTTATATTGTTTATGAGCGTTAATAATTAAATGATGATACCAGGGTCAAAAGGTCAGAAAGCCGATGCAAGCTTGCTTGCAAGAGGATTTTTGACCTCTTGACCCGCCAAAAACATGAGTAAGTAGCCATTTTTCAAAGAAAAATGAGCGGATTACGAATGTTTTTGAGGATTGCGGGAATTGCAAGACAGTCCAAAAAATCTTTTCAGAACTTTGTGTAAATTGGTCACAATGCTTGAAAATAGAATTTTACGAATGAGAGGTTACTATATTATGCAAATCCAACCTGTTAAACAGCTTCGCGGGGAAGTATCTGTTCCCGGCGATAAATCCATCTCCCACCGTTCTATTATGTTCGGTGCACTGGCAAAAGGAACTACTGAGATCACACATTTTCTTCACGGCGCCGACTGCCTCTCTACCATCGGCTGCTTTCGTGCCATGGGAATCAATATCGAAGACACACCTGACCGTATCCTGGTTCACGGCAAAGGTCTTCACGGACTTTCCGAACCTTCTTCTTTTTTAGATGTGGGGAACAGCGGAACCACCACAAGACTGATTTCCGGTATTCTTTCCGGTCAGCCGTTTGCCACCACTCTTTCCGGCGATGCTTCTCTGAACTCCCGCCCGATGAAGAGGATCATGGAGCCTCTTGGGATGATGGGCGCTGATATTTTAAGCCAGAATGGGAACGGGTGCGCACCACTTTTGATCAACAGCCTGCTTCCTGCCGGTCAGAATCCATCCCTGCACGCAATCCACTATCACTCAAAAGTAGCTTCTGCTCAGGTTAAATCTTCCGTACTCCTGGCAGGACTTTATGCAGACGGATTAACCCTGGTTACAGAACCTGTACTTTCCCGTAATCATACAGAACTGATGCTGAATGGCTTCGGTGCCAACGTACAGACAGAAATACATTCTGATGGCAGTGCAACTGCATCTATTCTCCCATGTGAGGAATTATACGGACAGAAGATCCTGGTTCCCGGAGATATTTCTTCTGCTGCTTACTTCATCGCTGCTGCCCTTCTGGTTCCAGGTTCTGAACTTCTAATAAAGAATGTAGGTACTAACCCGACCCGTGCCGGAATCCTTGAAGTATGCAGGGCAATGGGGGCAGACATTACCTATCTAAATGAAAATTGTGACAGTGGTGAACCAACTGCCGATCTTCTTGTACGTACAAGCACTCTTCACGGAACCACCGTAGAAGGTGCAATCATCCCTACACTGATCGATGAGATTCCGATGATTGCAGTGATGGCTGCTTTCGCCGAGGGAACTACGATCATCAGGGATGCTGCCGAATTGAAGGTCAAAGAGACTGACCGTATCAAAACAACTACAGAAGGACTTCTTGCCATGGGCGTTGATGTAACACCAACCGGCGACGGCATGATCATCCGTGGCGGTAATCCGGTTCATGGAGGACAGATCAACAGTTATCTGGATCACCGGATCGCAATGGCCTTTTCCATCGCAGCCCTTGCCGCCGAGGGAAATACTGAAATCCAGGATGGTCAGTGTGTAGATGTATCTTATCCTTCATTTTTTACGGAACTTCATTCCCTTTCCCTGTAATTTCAGGAAAAAATACAAAAAAAGAAAGCCGCACACTACATAAGTAGTGTATAGCTTTCTTTTTTATACGCCCTGTCACTGTTTCTCTAATCCGTGAATCCAGTCTGTCTTAAGAAACAGAATCAAAAATATCACCGAACTGATAAACCAGGTAAGTGGATATGCCCAGTAGATTACATTGATCATCGGAATAATCCTGATAACAATACTAATATAGGTTACCCGGACTCCGCACCATACAAGCATCATAACAAACATCGGAACAATACTTCTTCCCGCCCCTCTCTGAATTGCTGCCATACAATGCGAAAACGCAAGCAGACAATAGAAAAGAGCGATCGTATGTGCCTCTGCAATTCCATATTCAATTGCTTTTTGATCTCCTCCAAACGCAGCGATCAGGTATGGTGAAAAGAAAAAAACTGCTATTCCGATCACTTCTGCTATCCCGATTCCACAAATGGTTCCAAACAATGCCCCTTTTTTTGTCCGGTCATACTCTTTTGCTCCCAGATTCTGTCCAATAAACGTCGTGAGTGCCTGTGAGAAGCAGGTAACCGGAATAAATCCAAATCCTTCAATTTTGGAATATGACCCACACCCAGCCATTGCCAGAGCCCCAAACTGATTAATATTCGACTGTACAAATACATTTGCAACCGCAATAATGGAATTCTGGATTCCTGCCGGTATTCCGTTTACCACGATCAGCCGCAGCATATTCCCATCCATCCGAAGTTCACGAAAAGATAACCGGAACGCCTCTGGTTCCCTACGCAGTTTTCTGATACACAGAACCGCACTTAATATCTGTGAAACAATCGTTGCAAAAGCTGCTGCACCTACACCAAATCCTAAACCTCCGATCAGCACCAGATCCAGAATCACATTCAGACACGCTGAAATGATCAGATAGATGACCGGACTCTTACTGTCACCAAGTGACTGCAAAATCCCCATTCCAAAGTTATAAATTACAAATCCAAGTGAACCTGCAAAATACACCCTGAAATAAACCAGTGATTTCGGCAGTACCTCTTCCGGCGTACCAATCAGTTTTAAAATCTGCGGTGCAAGGATCAACGCGGCAACCGTAAGAAAAATTCCACATACGCCACCAAATGCCAGTGCCGTATGGATTGCTTTTTTCAGCTTCTCATATTCTCCGGCTCCAAAATACCTCGCAATGACAACACCGGCTCCCACGCCAATTCCCCCAAAAAATCCTACCATCAGGAATATCAGATTCCCTGATGAGCTGACAGCTGCAAGTGCATTATTCCCAAGAAAATTTCCCACGATCAGCGAATCCGCCACATTATACAACTGCTGGAATAAATTCCCCCATAGAAGCGGAATCGCAAACATAATAATCTTTTTCGGAATAGATCCCGTTGTCAGTAGATTAGCGTTTGATGTTTCCCCCATAATTAAACTTGTCCTCCTATAATATTTTAAGTCTATTATACTCCTGATACGGTTAATTCACCAGCAAATATATCGGAAACAATATTTGATTCTTTTTTAATAAATCATAAATCTATTTTTTCATCAATTATTATAACCTTTTTAAATTATCCTTCAATGTATATTGCATTTTCCATCCTCTTCTATTAAACTATTATGA
>UMLL01020111.1_pt1 | contig 12767 bp, 12 predicted proteins | sample 1966591 | NCBI WGS metagenome assembly UMLL01 (sample SAMEA4836200, study PRJEB28245) | human gut metagenome | biome: gut microbiome; material: fecal sample | place: Denmark | collected 2008 | reverse complement strand
GCAGGCTTAACTTAATGACATTGACTCTAAGGGGACTATATCATTTTCAGACGGCGGGCTTGCTGTATTAAATGCTATTGCTCAAGCTCTGACGACGCGCGAAGCTCCGGGGCGCTTTCGGAAGATCGCTCCGACTTTTGAGCGACCCTCCGCTTTTTGAAAATGACGCCGTATACCAGCCACCAGACAATGGCGCTGTAGGGAAGCGCATAGAGAATATCTGCGCAGGAATGCTGCTTAATAAAGGCGGTCGAAATGCTGATAAGGATTGCGAGGGGAAGCATGACCCAGTGGAGCTTGTGCCTGCGGAAGGCGGGCGTGTACAGCGACGCGGCGTACAGCGCCACGGAGCCGATCACATGCATGCTTGGAAACACGTTCGTATTGGAGTCGGCGGCGTAAATGTGCCCGACGAGCCAGGTCGCAATGTTATGATGCTCAAAGGCCAGCGGCCGCAGATCCTGTCCGTTCGGGAAGATCATGTCGAAAATAATGACGGGAATGAAGCCGAGGCCGATGAAAGCGGTAAAGCGCTTGAAGTTCTCTGCATCCCAGAAAAGAAGATACACCGCCGTGCAGGCCAGAAGCGCCATCCACAGGCAGTAGGGAATGACAAACCACTCACAGAAGGGAATGAGATCGTCCAGCGCGATATGAACGGAATAATAATCCGTTGTGACGACCTTTTCCGCGATCACATAGAGAATGAGATAAGCGGCCCAGACGGAGATCATCCAGAAGTGGCGGTAATTATCGATGGTTCCTATTTTCGGAAAGCGATGGTTCCTTCCGCGCATAAGCGACGCAGCCCCCTGAATACATTGTAAATTGTATAGTACGATGAAACCGCCGTTAAGTCAACCGAAACACGTCGCTTCATGAAAAATTAACAATTCTGAGTGCTGCCCCTGCGGAAGAACAGCCGCTCCACACGCTTGTAGAGCAGGTAGGTGAGCAGCGAGACGAGCAGCCCCTTGAGCAGATTGAAGGGAACGACGGCAAACAGCGCCAGCGTTCCGACGCTGGTGATATGGGAGTTCACCTGTGTGCCCATGGCGACGATGGCATCGAGCGGCATCCCAAAGAGCTGGGCAAACTTCGGAATAAGGTAGAGGGCGTTGAACATGCTGCCGAATACGGTCATGACGGCCGTGCCGGTCAGCAGCGCCGCGATCGCGCCCTTGCGCGAGCGGTGCCAGTGATAGAGAATAGAGGCCGGGAGCACAAAGGAGCAGCCGACGGCGAAATTGGCGAAGTCGCCGACAAAATTGGTCGTCGTACCCTTGAGCAGAAGCTTGAGCAGCACCTTGATGAACTCGCAGATCACGCCGGAGACCGGCCCGAGATAGAACGCGCAGATCATGACCGGGATCTCGCTCAGATCCATTTTGTAGAACGACGGCGCAAAGAAAAGCGGGATCTCCAGCAGCATCAGGACGCCCGCGATGGCGGAAAAAATGGCGACGAAGCTGATCGTGTGCGCGGCGCTCAGACGGCGGCGTTCGCCGCGGAAGCGCTCAGCCAGCGCAGCGATCCCGGCAAGCGCCGCAGAGACCAGCAGGCAGACCAGCAGAAAGGAAAGATTTTCACGGATGCTCTGGAACAGTTCGGACATATCGATCACCTCATAAAATTAGCGCCTGAAGCGGACTTCAGGCGCACCAATGCGAGGCGGCGCAGACAGAATTTCCGTCTGCGGACTTCTTCTTCCATCCAGACTGTAAAGCGCCGCGCGGCTTCTGCCGCACGGGACTCGGACTGTCGGTACCGGATTTTCACCGGTTCAGCTTTCGCTCGCGGACTGCGCAGGCGCTGCGCCTGCATCACCGCCGGTCGGGAATTTCACCCTGCCCTGAAGAGACCGTATTCAGTTGCCCACATCATACACGTACGCCGCCTGCTTGTCAATAGGCATTTTTTCTGGTATGATACTGCGTAACAGAGACTTGCGGGAATGGGGTGATCGGATGGTCTGCGCGTTTACCGGCCACAGGCCGGAGCGGCTCCCATGGGGAGGCGACGAAGCGGACGCGCGCTGCGCCGCGCTCCGGCACCGCATGGAGCAGGTCGTGACGGAGCTGCACGCGCAGGGGTATGATACTTTTCTGTGCGGGATGGCGCGCGGCTGCGATACGCTGTTTGCCGAGAGCGTGCTTGCGGTGCAGAGACGCTGCCCGGAGCTGCGTCTTGTCGCCATGATCCCATGCCCGAGCCAGCCGGACGCATGGCCGGAGGCCGACAGAGCGCGCTACAGCCGCCTGCTGGCGGCTTGCAGCGAGATCCGTGTGCTGGAGCCATCGTACTCCGACGGCTGTATGCTCCGCAGGAACCGCACGATGGCGGACGCGGCGGCGCTTCTGGTGACGGTCTACGACGGTGGCCCCGGCGGGACGGCGGCGACGATCCGCTATGCCCGGCAGAAGGGAAAGCAGATCCTGCCGCTGTGGTATTGAGACGCTATTTCGGCATGTTGAGGCTATGCATCGTACCGCCCTGCGCCGAGGAGCACACGTCGCCGCCGATCACGGCGTTTTTGTAGATCAGCAGCGTCGCGTAATAGGTATCCTCGCTGTTCGGATAATTTGTGATCTCGTAAACGTAGCGCTTGACGCTTTTTCCGGAATATTCGTGCAGATCGAAGCCCTGCGAGATCTGGAGGTCGTTGTAGCGCTCGAAAACCTCGGACGGCTCGGTCGGGATGCGCACCTCCTGCGTCTGCTTCGGCTCCTCACAGACCTCCCAGCCGAAGGAGCCGAGATAGGCGACACGGTCGTCATTGGTCTTGATCTCGGACGGGACGGCGGGCGCCTCCTGCGCGCCGTTTTCCGGCAGGGCGGCCTGCTTTCTGGCGGAGCTGCTCAGCCCGAGCACCAGCAGGATCACGGCGACGAAAACGAGCAGCGAAATTGCGATCAGCTTGCTTTTGGAAACTTTGGCAGTCATGATGACCATAGAGATCCCTCCTATGCCTGTTTGATCGATTGATCGGTAGTACAACCTATTGCGCTGCGCGGACAAATATGACAGAAGGAACGGTAAACCATGCAGAGACTGGATAAAATACTCTCAGACGCGGGCGTCGCCTCCCGGAAGGAGCTGCGCGGTCTGATCCGGACCGGACGGGTGCAGGTCAACGGCGTCCCGGCGCTCCGTCCGGAGGAGAAATTCGATGAAAAAACGGCGGAGCTGACGATCGACGGCGCACCGGTGGAGAAGCTGCACACGGTGCTCCTGATGCTGCACAAGCCAGCAGGCTATGTGACCTCGACCGACGATCCCGGAGGGCCGAGCGTGCTGGAGCTGATCCCGGAGCGCTTCCGGCGCTTCGGCGTAATGCCGGTCGGCAGGCTCGACAAGGCAACGGAGGGGCTGCTATTATTTACAAACGATGGCGTATTGGCCCACCGGCTCATCAGCCCGCGCTCCGGCGTCTGGAAGCGCTATTACGCCGAGCATATCGGCGAGGCGGGAGAAGAGGATGTCCGCGCCTTTGCAGAGGGAATGACCCTCGGAGACGGCACGCAGTGCCTTCCAGCGCGGCTGACACCGCTCGGGCCGGGGAGAAGTCAGGTCGAAATTCAGGAGGGAAAGTACCACCAGGTGCGCAGAATGCTGGCTGCAAGGGGAATGCCGGTCAGCTATCTCCGCCGTGAGGCGGAGGGAACCCTGCTTCTGGACGGGCTGCGGCCCGGCGAGGTGCGGGAGCTTCCGCTTTCCGCGCTGGATGGCGTTTTTTGAGGGTTTTCGTCATTTTCACGGACGAATTGAAAGCGAAAAATAGAAAAATCCTGCCTGCTGTCTTGGAACTTATGACGAAGAACTATGAAAAGTTCACAAAAAAGACATCGTTTTTTGAAATAAAACGTCAAAAACCTCTTGCAATAATGCTGAATGCGTAGTATTATGTCAATGGTTGTTTGTGTAAAAAGCAATATCTTGAGGAGGGAACGTGCATGTCCAGCCGTGTTTTTCAGAGTGTGATCGTTCAGATGAAGGAGGCCACCGACCGCGTGATCGGCGTGATCGACGCCGACAGCAACGTCATTTCCTGCAGCGACACCTCCCTGATCGGAGAAAAATGGCAGGAGGCTGTCATTCGCCTGAACAGCGCGCCGGATTCGATCGTCGTGGTCGATCATAAGACCTTCAAGCCGCTCGTCAGCTGGAGTGCCTACTTTGACTACGCCGTCTTTGCCGAGGGCGACGACGAGACCGCCCGCAGCCTCTGCGTGATGGCCTATGTCGCGCTGAACGGCGCCAAGACCTATTACGAGGAAAAGCATGATAAGGGGACGTTCGTCAAGAACATCATCACCGACAATATCCTCCCGGGAGATATCTATATCCGCGCAAAGGAGCTGCACTTCGTGACCGACGTGCCGCGCGCGGTGTTCCTGATCCGTCAGGTATCGCGGGCCGATGTTGCGGCGGTGGACGTGCTGGCGGGCATGTTTCCAGACCGGCAGCAGGACTTCGTCCTGAGCGTCAACGAAACGGACATCGCCGTCGTCAAGCAGATCCTGCCGGGCACGGAGCGCGACGAGCTGATCCGCATTGCCCAGCAGATCGAGGAGACGCTCAAGACGGAGCTGTTCATCAAGACCGTCATCGGCATCGGCACGGTCGCGGGCCATCTGCGCGAGCTGGCCGACGCCTATAAGGAGGCGCAGGTCGCCATCGAGGTCGGCAAGGTGTTCGACACCGAAAAGACCATCATCAACTATGAAAATCTCGGCATCGGCCGCCTGATCTATCAGCTTCCGACGACGCTGTGCGAGATCTTCCTGTCTGAGGTGTTCAAGAAGAATTCCATCGACACCCTCGATCAGGAAACGCTGTTTACCATCAACAAATTCTTTGAGAACAATCTGAACGTCTCCGAGACCTCCAGAAAGCTCTTTGTCCACAGAAATACGCTCGTCTACCGGCTTGAGAAGATCAAGAAGCTCACCGGTCTCGACCTGCGTGAATTTGACGACGCGATTATCTTCAAGGTCGCGCTCATGGTCAAGAAATATCTGGTCTCGCGGGAGAACCGGATCATCTGATCCGGCCGGCGGGGATCGTTCCACATCGGGAGAGTAGCATGATTGAATTAAGCAATGTCGTAAAAACATATGATCCCGGCGTCAAGGCGCTCAACGGGATCTCCCTGAAGATCGACGACGGAGAATTCGTCTTTCTCGTCGGTCCGTCCGGCTCCGGAAAATCCACCATCATCAAGCTCCTGACGGCAGAGCTGGAGCCGACGGCGGGCAGCGTTCTGGTCAACGGCTTCGTGCTGGAAAAGATCCGCCCGCGCGCCATTCCGTATCTGCGCAGAACGCTGGGCGTCATTTTTCAGGACTTCCGGCTGATCGAGAACAAGACGGTCTACGATAACGTGGCGTTCGCCATGCGCGTGATCGGTGCGGGCGAGGGCGCGATCAAGAAGCGCGTTCCGTATGTGCTGGACTTGGTCGGACTGGAAAACAAGGGCCGCCGCCTTCCGCACGAGCTTTCCGGCGGTGAGCAGCAGCGTGTCGCCATCGCGCGTGCGCTGGTCAATAACCCCAGTGTCATCATCGCCGACGAGCCGACGGGCAACCTTGACCCCTCGCGTTCGCTCGAGATCATGATGCTGCTCGAGCAGATCAACGCGCTCGGAACGACCGTCATGGTCGTCACGCACGAGAAGGAGCTGGTCAACCGCTTCACCAAGCGCGTCGTGGCCATCGACGAGGGAAAGATTATCAGCGACGGAATGGACGGGTACTACTTACATGAAAAAGAATAATATCGGATATTTGCTCCGTGAGGGCTTCCGCGGCGTGTTCCTGCATGGGTTCATGTCCTTCGCGGCGGTCTGCGTCACGGTGGCGTGCTTGATTATTATGGGCACCTTCAGCCTTGTGCTGTATAACGTCCATGTCATGATCGTCGATCTGGAAAAGGAAAATCAGGTCCTTGTCTACATCGACGAGGACTACTCCGAGGCCGAGGCCAAGAGCGTCGGCTCCCGGATCAATCTGATCTCCAACGTCCATGAGGCAAAATTCGTCTCGCGTGAGCAGGCGCTTGACAATTTCGTCGGCAAGCAGAGCGACACGACCGCCTTCAACGGCGTGGACGCCTCCATCCTGCGCGACCGCTATGAGGTCACGGTCGAGGACAACAGCCTGCTCGAGCAGACGGTCGCCGAGATCGAGAAGATCGACGGCGTGGCGGAGGTCAACGCGTATTACGAGATCGCAAACGGCTTTCAGTCGCTCCAGAAGGTATTGAACATCGCGTCCATGGTCATCATTATCGTGCTGTTTGTGGTGTCGCTGTTCATCATCTCCAATACCGTCAAGCTGGCCATGTACTCGCGCAGCGAGGAGATTGCCATTATGAAGATGGTCGGCGCGACCAACAGCTTTATCCGCCTGCCGTTCGTGGTCGAGGGCTTTATTCTTGGCATGCTGGGCGCAGTCATCGCATTCTTCCTCGAATGGGGGCTGTACGACTTCCTTCAGGCGAAGATCGCGGCCGTCGATACGCTCCGACTGTTCCAGATCGTTCCGTTCGCGGAGGTCATTGAGCTTGTGGCCATCTCCTATGCGCTGACCGGCTTTGCTGTCGGCGTTGTGGGAAGCCTGCTGTCCATCCGCAAGTTCCTCAAGGTTTGAGGGGAGGCCCCGGCATGAAATTCCTGAAAGGCAACGGCAGGAGAAGACTCCTGTGCGGGCTGCTGGCGCTGCTGCTCCTGCTGTCGGCGGGCGCCATGACGCTGACGTCTCCGGCCTCCGCCGCCAGCTCAAAGGAGCTTCAGCAGGAGCTGGACAAGCTCCGTGCACAGCAGTCTGAGCTGCGGAAGCAAAGCTCCGAGCTGGAATCGGAGATCAAAGAGAATCAGAAGCAGACCCAGACGGTCATTGAGCAGAAATATGACATCGACCGTCAGATCACGCTTTCCAGCGAACAGATCGACAACCTCAACGCACAGATTCAGCAGTACAATCAGCTGATCGCGCAGAAGCAGGAGCAGGCCGAAGCCTCCGAGGCGGAGGAAGAGGCGCTCCAGCAGCAGTATAAGGCGCGGCTGCGCGCCATGGAGGAGACGGGAAGCATTTCCTACTGGTCGATCCTGTTTCAGGCGAACAGCTTCTCCGACCTTCTTGACCGGGTCGATATGATCCATGAGATCGCAAAATCCGACCAGATCATGATGAAAAAGCTCTCCGAGGCGACCGCCGCGGTCGAGCAGCTCCGCAGCGAGCTGGAGCAGCAGAAAAGCGAGCTGCAAACGGCGCAGGGAGAGCTGAGCGCGCAGGAGGCGGTCTTGGAGCAGCAGCGCGCCGAGGCCGACGAGCTGCTTGTGAAGATCGCCGAGGAAAGCGAAAAAATGACGGCGGAATACCAGGGCTATCTCGATCAGGAGGCAGCGCTTTCCGCCCAGATCGCCAAGTCTCAGCAGGAGTATTATCAGGCCCTTTCGAGAGAAGAGGCTGAGCGCCTTGCCGAGCAGAACAAAAACAATAATTATGTCCCGGATAAAAACGGCACGAGCGGCTTCCTGTACCCGCTGCCGTATCAGGTCGCCATCACCGATTCCTACGGCTACCGCACACACCCCGTGAGCGGCAAGAGGGGAACATGGCACAACGGCGTCGATCTGGCCGCCGGCTCCGGCACGTCGATCTACGCCTCGAAGAGCGGAACGGTCACGACGGCTGTGAATTCTTCCATCTGGGGCAATTACGTCGTTATCAATCACGGAGACGGCTTCTCGACGCTGTATGCGCATATGCAGGGCCTGATCGTTTCCGTCGGCGATTACGTCAAGCAGGGGCAGACGATCGGCTATGTCGGCTCGACCGGCCTTTCGACCGGCCCGCACCTGCACTTTACCATCTACTATAATGGCTCGGACGTCAACCCGATGTCCTATATCGGCTGACGAAGGCCGGATGGCAGGAGGAAATTATGAGATCCAGTAGAACAAAAATCGTGCGAATCATTTCCATTGTCCTTGCGGCGGTGATCCTGCTTTCGCTGGTGTCCACCGCGCTGATCGTCATGGTCCATGCGGCCAGCTCTTCCGAGATCAAATCGAAGCTTGCCGACCTCCGTGCGAAGCAGGCGGAGATCCAGAAGCAGAGCGACGAGCTGGAAAAGAGCATCGCGGAAAACAAGGATCAGACCAAGACGTTGGTCAGCCAGAAGGCGGAGATCGATCAGGAGATGGAGATGTCCCGCCAGAAGATCGAAAATCTCAACGAGCAGATCCAGCAGCTCAATCTGCTGATCGCCGAGAAGCAGACGGAGCTGGAAGCCTCCGTTGCAAAGGAAGAGGCGCTTCAGAAGCAGTATAAGGCGCGGCTTCGGTCAATGGAGGAGACGGGAAGCGTCTCGTATTGGTCAATTCTGTTCCGGGCCAGCAGCTTTTCCGATCTTCTGGACCGTGTGGATATGATCCGCGAGATCGCGGAATCCGATCAGCTCATGCTCAAGCAGCTTTCCGCCGCGACGCAGGCCGTCGAGACGGAGCGCGCCGATCTTGAGCAGCAGAAGCTGGATCTCCAGCAGACGGAGGATGACCTTGCAGTCGAGCAGGCAGAGCTGGAAACGAAGCGCGCCAAGGCAGATACCCTCATCACGCAGATGCAGGCGGAATATGCCTCACTTTCGGATGAGTTCCTTGCGGCAGAGGCCGACGAGGCTGCTGTCCGCGAGCAGATCAAGAAGACTGAAACGGATTACTTTAACGCGCTTGCCAAGGAGCAGGCGGCAGCCGCCGCTGCGGCTGCTGCGGCCAACAAGCCCTCCAGCGGCAGCAACAACAGTTCCGCATCCTCTTCGGGCGGCGCGTCCTCCGGCGGCTTCGCGTTCCCGCTGGCCTATTCCACGGGTGTGACTTGTGCCTACGGACCGCGCGTCCATCCGATCAACGGCAATAAGAGTTTCCATTACGGTGTCGATCTGGCCGCAGGGATGAACACGGAGATATACGCGACGAAGAGCGGCACGGTCACTGGCGCAACCTATGGTGAGGCGAACGGCTATTATGTGACGATCAACCATGGCGACGGATATTCCAGTATCTATGCGCATATGACAAACTATGTGGTCTCCGTCGGCGACTCCGTCAAGCAGGGACAGCTGATCGGCTATGTCGGTACGACCGGCTGGTCCACCGGACCGCATCTGCACTTTGAGATCCTGTATAACGGCTCGAATGTCAACCCGATGAACTACATATCCCTTCCCTGAGAATTAGACGCATCCCACAGCCCGTTTTCGGGCTGTGGGTCCGTTTCTGAAAGAGGTAATTGCCTGTGAAAAAGCCCGTCAAGATCTTGCTCCTTGTTTTATTGTTCCTGTTCGCCATCGGCGCGACCTTCTTTATCACCTATCGCGAGGCTGGCGCCCTTTACAGGCTGGAGATGTCCTCCGGCTCCTCTGCTTCACTCAAAACGGCGGAGATCAGTTCCTATCTCGAACGCTACTTTATTGACGATTACGACGAGAAGGAGCTTGCCGACGCAGCCGCGGAGGCAATGGTTGAGGCAACCGGCGACCGATGGAGCTATTATCTCAGCGCGGAAGAATACGCCGACTACGAAGAAATGATGAACAACGCCTATGTCGGCATCGGCGTGACCATCCTGGAAAGTGAGGACGACGGCGGGCTGCGCATCGAGAGCGTGACGCCGGGAGGCCCGGCGGATGAAGCCGGGATCCAGGTCGGCGACATTCTGATCTCCGTGGAGGGCCAGAGCGCGCTGGAGCTTGGCACGAGCGGCACGCGCGACGTTGTGCGCGGCGAAGAGGGGACGGACGTTCATCTGACCATCCGGCGGGATGGAAAGGACATGGAACTGACGGTCACACGCAGGAGCATCGAGACCGAGGTCGCGTCCTGCGAGATGCTGGACGGTAAAATCGGCTATATCAAGATCGCAAACTTTGACAACCGCTGCGCCAACGAGACCATTGACTGCATCGAGCAGCTGCTCGCACAGGGCGCGAAGGCGCTCCTTTTTGACGTTCGCTTCAACGGCGGCGGTTACAAGGACGAGATGGTGAAGGTCCTCGACCGGCTGCTGCCGGAGGGCGAGCTGTTCCGGAGCGTGGATTACACCGGCGCGGAGGAGATCGACACCTCGGACGCCGAGTGCGTGACGCTCCCGATGGCCGTCCTTGTCAACGAGGACAGCTACTCTGCGGCGGAATTCTTCGCCGCGGCGCTTCAGGAGTATGACGCGGCGCAGGTCGTCGGCAGCAAGACGACCGGCAAGGGCAATTTCCAGACGGCGTTCCGGCTTTCGGACGGTTCGCTCCTGAATATCTCCATCGGCAAATACTTTACGCCCAACGGCGTGAGCCTGTCGGAGACCGGCGTGACGCCGGATGTGGAGCTGAATCTTTCGGACGACGATTATCTGGCGCTCTACATGGGCACGCTGGAGCATGCGGACGATGCACAGCTTCAGGCGGCAGTCCGGCTTCTGCGCGAGAAAATCTCTTGACAGATCCAGGCAGATGCTTATATAATGACAACCGATTATAGGCGGAAAAGGCGTTTCGCCATGCAGTTTTAATTTGGAAGGACGGACAATTATGGCAAAGGAATTCAAAATCAGCACATTGCGTCTGAAGGAGCTTGAGCAGGAGCTTCAGTATTTGAAAACCACCCGCGAAAAGGAAGTCGCGGAACAGATAAAGGAAGCGCGTTCCTTCGGTGACCTTTCCGAGAACAGCGAATACGACGAGGCAAAAAATGAGCAGGCGAAGCTTTATGGCCGTATCGCGGAGGTCGAGAACATCCTTGCGCACGCCGTCATTATCGACGAGACCGAGGAAGCCGCAGGCGTGATCGGCCTTGGCTGCACGATCAAGGTGCAGGATCTGGAGACCGGCGACGAGGAGCTTTACGCCATCGTCGGCTCGCAGGAGGCAAACCCGATGGAGTGCCGTATTTCCGATGACTCTCCGTTCGGCAAGGCGATGCTCGGCCACAAGGCCGGCGATACCGTAGAGATCGAGGCTCCGGTCGGAGCGCTCCGCTATAAGGTGCTGACTGTAGAAAAGTAACAAATGAGAGTGGGGTGCGTCCCCGGAGGAAGCTATGGCACAGGAAAAGAATCAGGAAGTTCAGAATGAAGTATCCGTAGGCGATCAGATCAAGGTGCGCCGCGAAAAGCTGGCCGCGCTTCAGGCGGAGGGAAGAGATCCCTTCCAGCTGACGAAGTTTGTCGTGACGAGCAATGCGCAGGAGATCAAGGACCATTTTGACGAGATGGAGGGGAAACCTGTTTCCATCGCCGGACGCATGATGTCCAAGCGCGGGATGGGCAAGGTCTCCTTCTGCGACATTCAGGACAAGACCGGCCGCATCCAGCTCTACGCCCGCAAGGACGAAATGGACGAGGAGGAATATAACCGCTTCAAGAAGTACGACATCGGCGATATCGTCGGTATCGACGGTGAGGTTTTCCGCACCCAGCGCGGCGAAATGTCCGTGCGTGCAAAGACCATCACTCTGCTCTCCAAGTCTCTGCTGCCGCTGCCGGAGAAGTTCCACGGCCTGACCGATAAGGAGACGCGCTACCGTCAGCGCTATGTCGATCTGATCGTGAATCCCGAGGTCAAGCGCAATTTCATCATCCGTTCGCAGTTTATCAAGCATCTGCGGGACTATCTGGACAATATGGGCTATATCGAGGTCGAGACGCCGGTTCTGAACACCATTGCAGGCGGCGCGGCGGCACGTCCGTTCATCACGCACCACAATACGCTCGACATCGATATGTATATGCGCATTGCGACGGAGCTTCCGCTCAAGCGTCTGATCGTCGGCGGCATGGAGCGCGTTTACGAGGTCGGCCGTATCTTCCGCAACGAGGGCATGGACCCGAAGCACAACCCGGAGTTCACCACCGTCGAGCTGTATCAGGCTTATGCGGATTTCCACGACATGATGGATATTGCCGAGGGTGTTTACACCACCTTTGCGCAGAAATATCTTGGCACCTATGAGCTGGAGTGGATGGGTGAGAAGGTCGATCTGACGCCCGGCTGGCCGCGTCTGACGATGGTGGAGGCTGTCAAGAAATATGTCGGCGTTGACTTTGGCGCGATCACCGACGATGCAGAGGCCGTTGCGGCGGCCAAGGCCGTCGGCGTGGAGCTGGCGGAGGCCGCTGAAAAGACGTGGGGCAATGCACTCTATGCCTGCTTCGACCAGAAGGTCGAGGAGCACTTGGTGCAGCCGACGTTCATCACCATGTACCCGGTCGAGGTCAGCCCGCTGACCAAGCGCAGCCCGGCAGACCCGCGTCTGACAGAGCGCTTTGAGTTCTTCATCTGCCGCAGCGAGATGGGCAATGCCTACTCCGAGCTGAACGACCCGATCGACCAGCGCGCGCGCTTTATGAAGCAGGTCGAGCAGCGTGAACGCGGCGACGACGAGACGGAAATGCTCGACGAGGATTTCCTGACAGCTCTGGAATACGGTATGCCGCCCACGGGCGGTATGGGCATGGGCATTGACCGTGCGGTCATGCTCTTCACCGGCGCAGACACCATACGCGACGTCATCCTGTTCCCGACGATGAAGCCCCTCGACATGCCGAAGAAGGAAACTGCGAAGGCAGAAGCCGCACCCGCTGCGCCTGCTGCGGAGGAGAAGATCGACTTCTCCAAGGTCGAGATCGAGCCGCTGTTCAAGGACTTCGTGGACTTCGAGACGTTCTCCAAGTCCGACTTCCGCGCCGTGAAGGTCAAAGCCTGCGAAGCGGTCA
>UMLL01052742.1_pt1 | contig 12784 bp, 8 predicted proteins | sample 1966591 | NCBI WGS metagenome assembly UMLL01 (sample SAMEA4836200, study PRJEB28245) | human gut metagenome | biome: gut microbiome; material: fecal sample | place: Denmark | collected 2008 | reverse complement strand
GCCCGAAAGGGAAAGAGGGGGCACATCTAATTTAGGGTACACGCCGTTCACCCCCTTGTAGAGGAAGAACAAAACACATGAGGAAGGGGAAAAGTTGTATTTAGAGTGTTAAATGATAGCCCTATGTGTCTGTTGCGATTGCGCCTGACGGCTGGATTCCCACGCTACGCTCGGAATGACGGAAAGGGCGGGGTACCCACACCCGATTATGATGAACGGCGGTATACGCGCGATACTCTTGTAGAGGAAGAATAAACACGGTGCAAGCAAGAAACGGTGTTGATTTTGTCTTGCATATAGACGTGTGAGATTTTAATATTTTAATAAATATATGCGCAACCGACGGTTGCGAGGTTGGGAAAGATTGTTTAAAAAACTTACAAATTTGACAAATAAAGTTGAGAATGTTTGCGAGATTCGTCAAAAACGTCAAGTTTTTTGAAAAATCGCTTATACAAAAATTTTTATTTTTATGCAATTTTAAACTATTTTTGCATAAAATCAATCCAAAATTGCATCAAACCCCCTGTCAAACCATAGTTGCGGAGAGTGGATTCGAATTGAAAATTTTGCTGATTTTTCTAAAAATATTGTTTTCGCATTTAGTTAAAGTATATTTAATAAGTATAGTAATAGAATATATCAATATAAAAAAAGAGAGATATGCTCGGTTGCGGCGTTTTGAAAAGACAAAATGGCATTGAAACTGCAATTATGCATAAAAATTAAATTTTTCAAAAAAACAAAAAAAGTTGTTTACATATCGGCAAACTGCACTTATAATGTGAACATCAAAAAAGTTAAAGAAAAATTAAAATCTTGATACTATACAACAAATGCTTGGGCAAAAGCAAGCGAAATCGCAAAAAAGTTGAAACAATTTTGCGGACAAAAAGTTAAAATTGCCCGAACGAAAGCCGCATGTTCGCTCTCACTTGTCATTCAGAGGAGTGAAGCGACGTAGGAATCCGGCAGGAGCGCAAACCGATGTTTGTTTCCGTCCCCGGAGATTGCCACGCAAGGCTCGCAATGACATATGGTGGGACACCCGCACCCGATTTGGTTTCTCCGCTTGTCATGTTGAGCGAAGTCGAAACATCTAGGCGAAAGCCGCATGTTCGCTGCGTCGGATTCCTCGATATTGACGGAATGACGATACGGCGGGACACCCGCACCCGATCAAAAAAAGGCACAACACAACAAACCAAATATAAATATAACATGGAGGTAACAAACAATGAAGCAAAGAAAGATATTTGCGATTTTGGCAATGGTTCTGGTTCTCGTGCTTTCAGTTGGCGTGTTTGCAGCGTGCAACCCGAAAGAAGGCGGCGGCAATAAAGATCAAACCGATCCCGATGCGGAAAGACTCGAACAATATCTTGCTGAGTCTGCGAAAATCTACGGAGAGCAACTCGGTGATTTCAAAGCAGCATATGCAAAAGCTGTTGCAGAAACAAAAAACACCAGCAAGAGATATGCTCTTATGGCACTCGCAGAGGCAAAGTTGATGGAATCCGCGGTTTACGTTCCCGGTACTGCAAAGGGCGGTAACTATGCAATCAGCAAAGTCGCTCCCAACACCATTTCTTCTGTTTTGTGGGGCAACGACAGTTATCGTTTCCACAACGCAATCCTTGCCGACAAACTCATTACGGCAGCAGACAGAGCGGCATTGAAAGAAACATGGTCAAAGATGAGAGCAGAAGGCAAAACCGCAAAAGAATATGAAGCGGCTGTCAAAACTTACTTCTCAGAGCATGGTTATAGTGTGAAAACAACCTACAACATGGGTTATGCTTCCGATCCTCAAACTTGGGACGCTCAAGCGACTTCTCGTGCGGCAGACTCCGAGGCAATTGTCAATACATATGATTCCTTGATGGAATACGATGCATTCAACGTATTGCAACCGGCTCTTGCAGAAAGCTACACCGTGTCCGAAGACGGACTCACCTATACTTTCACTCTCCGCCAAGGCGTTAAATGGGTGAACTCAAAGGGACAAGAAATTACTGAATTGAAGGCAGACGACTTCGTGGCAGGTTTCCAACACATGCTCGACGCAAAGGGCGGTCTCGAATATCTTGTCGAGGGCGTTATCGCAAATGCGGCAGAGTACAATGCCAAAGCAGTTACGTTTGACAAAGTCGGCGTCAAAGCAGACGGCGATTATAAAGTGGTGTACACTCTTACCGAGCCAAAATCCTACTTCCTTACAATGCTCGGTTACAACGTATTTGCTCCTCTGTGCAGAAGCTTCTATGAATCTCAAGGCGGCAAATTCGGTTCGGAATTCAATGCGTCCGACACAGCTTATAAGTATGGCAAGACGCAAGACAACATTGCTTATTGCGGACCTTATGTTGTTACAACCAACACTGCAAAATCCGAAATCGTGTTCTCCAAGAACGAAAGCTATTGGAACAAAGATGGCATCAATCTCGAAAAGATCACTTGGAAGTACAATGACGGCAAAGACACTTTGAAAGCGTACAATGATACAAAATCAGGTACTCTTGACGGTGCAGGCCTCAATGCGGATTCTGTTGCGCAAGCAAAAACCGATAAAGTCGGTGAAAAGACCTACTTTGATGAATATCACTATGTGACTGCAACCGACGCAACCGCATTCGGTACATTCGTCAACATCAATCGTACTGCATATGCAAACGCACAAGACGGCAAGCTCCAAACTGCAAAAGACAGCGCAGAGCAAGCAAGAACAAAAGCGGCATTGAGCAACGTTCACTTCCGCAGAGCGCTTGCAATGGCACTTGACAGAACTTCATACAATGCACAAACGACCGGCGCAGAACTCGCATCCGTTTCGCTCATCAACAGCTTCACACCGGGCAACTTCGTTTCTTTGACGGAAGATGTCACCGTTTCAATCAACGGCAAAGACACAACGTTCAAGAAAGGTACTTACTATGGTGAAATCATGCAAGCACAAATCGACGCAGACGAAGTGAAGATCAAAGTCTGGGATCCGACTGCAGATGACGGCGCAGGCAGCAGTGCAGGTTTCGATGGTTGGTACAATGCTGAAAATGCTATGGCAGAACTTAAGATTGCTATCGCAGAACTCAAAGAGCAAGGTGTTGACCTTGAAGAAGGTCCTATCCACCTCGATTTGCCGGCATTTATTTCAAGCCAAATCTACTACAACAGAGCGTTCTCTTACAAGAAATCACTTGCAAACACTCTTGGCAAGTACGTGACGGTTGACCTTGCCGGCGCAACAACAAGCGGCGACTGGTACAATGCAGGTTACTACGCAGATTATGGCTATCAAGCAAACTATGATCTTTATGACGTTTCCGGTTGGGGTCCTGACTACGGTGATCCGTCGTCCTACCTTGACACACTCACAGAGGGTGGCTACATGACAAAGTGCCTCGGCATTTTCTAATGACTGAATTGCGTTGATGACGCTTGTGCGTCATGGACGGGATTTATTCGGCAAGGGATGAGTGCGACTCATCCCTTGCTGTAATAAAAACCATGGAGTAAACAATGGCAAAATATCTTGTAAAAAGAATAATACGAGGAATCATCTCCGTCATAATCGTGGTGGGGATTGTTATGCTGCTCATCTACTCGTTGATGGACAGGGATCTCGTATTGGCTGCGGATCCAAACTATACGCGACTGGGTACAAATGACAAAACGATGTACAAGTATAGTTTGTGGGAGCAGTATGGATACCTCGATTACGTTCCGTACGGGGATTATCTTGTTGAACTTGCAAAAAACGGTGAGATAGACGATGACACCAGATCATCGGCGGCACTCCTTGCAAACAATGCAAAAGACGACAATGCGATTGCAAAGGAATATACGCAGAAATTCACCGATTATTATACATCTCAAGGATATACGGTTTCCCGCCTTAAAGGCGTAAATGTCAAAGGCGGAAATCCGGGGCTTTTTGCATACAAAGACATCCACCTTCTCAAACGTTTGTGGAACTACTTTGCAAATATCATTGAAGTCGATTCCATACATTATGCGGAAGAAGTAAACGGTGAAAGAGGACTTTCTTTCACTTGGTACGATCCCGCATACGGCGGAAAGAAGTTTTCTCCCGCCATTATCGGCAACGGCACAAAACATAAATATTTGTTGTATTTTGACAATAAGTTCCCGTTTATTCACCAAAATATCGTCAGAATCAACCTTGGCGTTTCATATTCGATAAATCAGGGTACGGACATCTCGCAAACCATGACAAGCGAACAAGGTTCTCAAAAAGCAGGCCTTGTCCATTATCCCACGGGCATTGCCGAGGTTTCTCCCGACAATTTGCATTCGGCAACATACATAAAGGGATCGCTTGCGATAAGCGAACTTAATCAAAAGTATTTTGTTGACGATTATACGCAAGTCGTATTGAACAGAAACGCATTTTCAAAACTCGGATTCTCGTTTGTTATCGGTATTTTGTCGGTTATCATGGCGTATGTCCTCGGAGTGCCTCTCGGCATTATGATGGCGCGCAACAAAGACAAACTGCTTGATAAACTCGGCACTTTGTATATAATTTTCATTATGGCTGTGCCGTCGCTTGCATATATCTTTATTTTTGCCGCAATAGGCAGATCCGCAGGTTTGCCCACAACGTTCAGCGTGTCCGAACCTACAAAAGCGATGTATGTCTTGCCTATCATATCTCTTGCGCTTCCTTCGGTCGCAAACCTTATGAAGTGGCTAAGACGATATATGATCGACCAGCAAAACTCCGATTATGTCAAGTTTGCAAGATCGGGTGGTTTGAGCGAGAGAGAGATTTTCAACAAACACATTCTCAAAAATGCAATTATTCCGCTTGTACACGGAATCCCGGGCAGTGTACTCGGTGCGCTCACAGGCGCGATTATCACCGAGCGTGTGTACACCGTCCCCGGCGCAGGCGGATTGCTTGTCGACGCAATCGGAAAATACGACAACGCCGTTATTGTCGGCGTAACGCTGTTCTATGCGGTATTGTCTGTCATTTCGATTATACTCGGCGATATATTGATGGCAATGGTAGATCCGAGAATTTCATTCTCAGATAAGGCGAGGTGACGATATGGAAAATAAAGTTATAGACCTTCAAGAATTCAACATGTCGGATGAAGAGTTGTTCTCTCAGGTCGACAACAACAAACTTGAATCCGAAAAAATCACCGCGCCCAGATATTCTTATTGGAAGTCTGTGTTCAGAGTGTTTTTTAGAGACAAACTCAACATTGTTCTTTTGGCGCTGTTGTTGTTGGTTGTTGTGTTTGCGTATATCTATCCTATGTGTATCGAATACGATAGGTTTGCAAACATAAACGATCTTTCATCCCAACACTTGACGCCGTCGCAGGCAATTGACAAGTACGGATTCAGCATCCACTATATTCTCGGTACGGGCGGCTCCGGTGAACCTATGTTCGACTCCATTTGGTTCGGTGCGAGAATATCTATAAGCCTTGCTCTCATTTGCGCGGCAATCAACATGACGGTAGGTATCGTCGTAGGCGCAATCTGGGGCTTCTCCAAGAAAGTCGACAAGTTTATGACCGAAGTGTACAACATCATCGGAAATGTTCCGACAATATTGTTTATTTCGGTTATGGTCATGATTATGTCGGCAAGTTTCTGGACGCTTGTGTTTGCAATGACGATAACGGGGTGGCTGTTCATAGCCTACTTTATCCGCACGCAAGTCATCATCATTCGCGACAGGGAATACAACCTTGCGTCAAAGTGCTTAGGCACGCCGATTTTCCGTATCGCAATGAGAAATATTTTGCCGTTTATGACGTCGATCATCGTTACGCTAGCGGCAACCGAAATCCCGAGTTACATTTCGTCGGAAGTTTTCCTTTCCTACATCGGAATCGGTATGTCGGACATGTCACTCGGAAAAATAATCGAAATGACCAACGCTGCGATGTTTGTTACCGGCAGAGAACTTGAATTCTGGGCACCCGTTACGGTGACGGCAATCATAACCATCGTCCTCTATGTGGTCGGTCAAAAACTCGGTGACGCTTCCGATCCGAGAACGCATATGTGAGGTGACGTATGGAAGATAAAAAAGTTTTGCTGTCCGTAAAGGATCTCGAAGTCAAATTCCGCGTCAGAGGCAGAATCCTCACCGCAATCCGCGGAATCTCGCTCGATATCTATGAAAACGAATCCATTGCAATCGTCGGTGAATCCGGCTCGGGCAAATCCGTCTTTACAAAGACTTTTGCCGGTATGCTCGACTCAAACGGCTTCATTTCGCAAGGCGAACTCATCTTCAACGACGACGAGCTTGCGGATACCGTTGCAACTCCGACAAAATTCGACAAATTTCTTCTCGACGTCGTTTTGAAGCGGCTCAACAAAGCCTCAAAACTCGAACTCGGCGCGGATATCTATCAAAAAATCCTCGCGCTCAAGGCGGAAAAGAAGGAAAAATTTACCCTCAGCGAGCAAGAGCATGAGAAAATGCAGGACGAGATCGACGATCTCAAGTTCCGCCGCACCGAGGCGTACAACCTCAAACTCACGCTCAATACGCGCAAGGAAAGAGATAAGGTCAAAGAAACCAACGACATTATCTCCGATTGCGACAAGAAAATAAAGGCTTTGGAAAAGACAATCGCTCAAACCGTGCGCGCTCACAAACAAGCGGCAAAAGCCGACCTCGAATTTGCAAAGTATTACGCCGAAACTATGGCAAAGCTCAAAGAGGAATATAAACTCGCTTTGCAAGGAGAAATCACCGAGGATACCGTGCATCGCAACGAGATTTTAGGCAAGGAAATTTATCTTTCCGTCGGAAGATACGGCGCACTCGAAAGATTTAAGCTTATTGTCAAACTCATTCTCGCACTGCGTAAGGCTATGCGTCTTGGCGTCGACCTCACAAACGACGAGCAACTCAATCAGATTTTCGATCCGATTGCGTTCAGAGTCAAGTTCCTCGACGGCACCACCGAAACGCAACTCCACGGCGTGTGCGTGCTCAACCTCGCAAAAATCAAGTACACAAAGGACTGGCAAAAGATCCGCGGTACGCGCATCGCAACCGTCTTCCAGGATCCGATGACGTCGCTCAATCCGATCATAACAATCGGCAAGCAAATCTCCTCAATCATCATCAAGCACCAACACTGCTCGGAGGCAGAGGCGAGAAGAAAAGCTGTCGAACTTATGAAGAAGGTGGGTATTCCCAATGCGGAAAACCGCTATGACGACTATCCCTTCCAATATTCGGGCGGCATGCGTCAGCGTATAGTCATCGCAATCGCGCTTTCGTGTCAACCCAAGATCCTCATTTGTGACGAGCCTACAACCGCTCTCGATGTTACGATTCAGGCACAAATCCTCAAACTTATCAAGGATTTGCAAAAAGAATTTAACTACACGATCGTGTTCATCACCCACGACCTCGGCGTTGTCGCAAACGTCGCGGACAGAGTTGCGGTGCTTTATGCGGGACAAATCGTCGAGCTTGGCACCGTGGACGAGGTGTTTTACGATCCTCGCCACCCGTATACGTGGGCGCTTTTGTCGTCGCTGCCGCAACTTGCGGAAAAGAACACAGAATTGTATTCGATTTCCGGTACTCCGCCGTCGCTTTACAACAAGATCATCGGCGATCCGTTTGCGCCGAGAAATCCATATTGTCTGAAGGTGGATACGCTCAAAGAAGCTCCGATGTTCCAAGTGACCGAAACCCACTTCGCAAAAACGTGGCTTCTCGACCCCAGAGCGCCTAAAATCGAAAAACCCGAAATCATCAAAGATATTCACGGCAGATTGCTCAAAGCATTCAATATCGAGGAGGTGGAATGATGGACAAAGACAAAATAATCGACGATATCCAAACCTCCGCATTGGATAACTCCACGCCCGTCGAACAAGAACTCGCAGTGGAGCAACAAGAGCATATCGAAAATGCCGACACTCAACAAGAACCCGTTTGCGAACAAAGCGCGCCTTCTTTCGGGGATTCCTCCGTTGAAGAAACTCCTGTCGCCGACAATTCGGTTGAAAGCGACGAGAAGCCTTCAAAAAAATCCGCAGGGAAGGTTATAAGCGACTGGTTTAAGGGCGTCGGCGGAAAAATTCAAAGACACTTCAAACGCGTTGGCGACAGCTGGAAAACGCGAATCGATCAATACAAAAATCGAGTATATACTCTCCCTGAACAAGGTCCGCTTGACGAAAACGGCAGAGAAATTCTGTTGTCCGTCAAGAACGTCGACATCACGTTCGGCAAGGGCGACAAGGCTGTAAAAGCAGTCAAAAACGCGTCTTTCGACATCTATAAAGGCGAAACGTTCTCCCTCGTCGGCGAATCCGGTTCGGGAAAAACCACCATCGGACGCGCAGTCATCAGAGTCAACCCTTGCGCAAAGGGCGAGATTCAATACAAGGGCGTGCGCATTTCGGGCAATATTTCGCATAAACTCGACAGACAGGTCATCAGGAACATCCAAATGGTGTTCCAAGATCCCGCCGCATCTCTCAACGAGCGCGCGACCGTCGATTATATCGTGTCCGAAGGTCTTTACAACTTCCACCTCTTCAAAGACGAAGCGGACAGAGTTGCAAAAGTCGAGCAAATGATCAAAGAAGTCGGCTTGCTTCCCGAACACCTTACGCGTTATCCTCACGAGTTTTCGGGCGGACAACGCCAACGTATCGGTCTTGCAAGAGCTATGATTATGGAGCCTTCCCTCGTCGTTGCGGACGAACCGATTTCCGCTCTCGACGTGTCTATTCGCGCGCAGGTGCTGAATCTTCTCAACAAGTTCCAAAGAGAGAGGGGCACAACATATCTGTTCATAGCGCACGACTTGTCAATCGTCCGTTTCATTTCGGACAGAATCGGCGTTATTTACAAGGGCGAAATAGTGGAAATTGCAGAAGCGGAAGAATTGTTCGCGTATCCGCTTCACCCGTACACGAGATCTCTTATCTCGGCAATTCCTATCCCCGATCCGAAGCTTGAAAAGAAGAAAAAACTTTTCGTGTACGATCCCTCGCAACACGATTACAGTGAAGACAAGCCCGAAATGGTGTGCATCGGACACAATCACTACATCTTCGGCAACAAGAAAGAAATCGAAGAGTACAAACGTATAAGGGAAGAGGGTGTTCCGCTCAAATCTTCGTCATTCATGACCGAGCAAGAAGCTCTCGAATATGCCGAAAAAGAAGCGGAAGAACCCGTTGAGGCAACCGAGCCCATCCTCGACACCCCCGTGCACGATACGGGTAGTTCGTGGTTTAAGGTGCTGTCGTTCTTCTTGCCTATCCCCGGCATAATCGCGGCGTATATCTTCAAGAAGTTTAATTACATAAAGAACTTCAAAGCGTTCAAGAAAGGCGCAATCGCAGGATTTATATTCTTGGCGGTACTGTTGGTACTGTTCCTGTTCTTCTTGCTTTTGACGCTCAGATAACAAAACGTAAGGTTTAGCGACGAGCTAAACCTTTTTAAACAAAGGTGATTATGAAAAGATATGCAAAGGATAAAAATCTCCTTGCGCCTCCGCCTGTGGAACAGGTCGAAGTGTCAAACAAAAACGTCAAGCTGAGAGTTGTGCTTTTTGTGCTGTTTTTGGTGCTTGCGATTGTTTGTTTTGCCGTTGTTATGGTTGTTTTGTTGAGAGTCGAGGCCGGGTGGTTTGCGATAACCCCCGATACATCCTCAACGAAGAACTGTGGAGGGGAGTTCGTTTTTACCTATTATTTTGATAAAAATCAAGACAAAAAGTATCGTCAAAGCGTAGCGTCCAAGTACACCGAGGCAAGCGAATACGCCTACAAAGTTTTTTACGCAAGCGAAGAAGTCGACGGAATGAACAATTTGTTCTATCTCAATACGCATCCGAACGAAGAAGTGCAGGTTCCTGCGTTGCTGTATCGGTCGCTCAAAGCGTTCGATGACGCGGGAAACAGATTTTTGTATTATGCTCCGATTTATGCGTACTATGAAGAGATGTTTACGTGTATTCACGACAACGATGCCGAAAGGTTTGACCCGACAAAAAACGAAAGCGTAAAGACCTATTTCGACACGCTTATTTCGCTTATAGCGGACGAGAACAACGTAAAATTGGAGTTTTTGGACGGGAACGTCGTCAAACTTGTCGTTTCGGACGAGTATAAAAACGCGTTTGGCGAAAACACCCCCGTATATCTCGACTTTTTCTGGACGAAAAACGCTTTTGTAATCGACTATATCGCAAGCACGATGACGGATGCCGGCTACGATAAAGGTATTATATCGAGCTATGACGGCTTCACACGCAATTTAAGCGAGGCTCACGACGAATTGCAAGCAAACGTGTTCGACAAGACGGATGACGGCTCAATTGTCGCTGGCAGGCTTGCGTACAAGCAACAAATATCCGTCGTTATGCTCAAAGATTATGCGATTTCAAAAGACGAGGACGGTTACTACGTCTATGAGGACGGCACGTCGCGCTCTCACTTCGTGAACGTTGAAAACGGCGAAAACGTAAGCGCAATAAGCACGTACACCGCATATTCCGCAACCAAATCCTGTTCGCAAATCGTGCTTGAGATTTTGCCGCTATATCTTGCGGATTCCTTCGATACGGATAAGGTCGCAAGCGCAAAGGAGGGCGGAATATTCTCGATTTATTGCAAAGACGGCAAAATCCTTTGCAACGACGAAAATATGACGATCAATCCGATCGAGCGTGAGAGCGGAACGTACGTCGTCGAGCGCATTGCGTAATTCGTTTCGAATTGAAAAATTACAAAAAACAAGCAAAAAACGCCGTTTTTCAGGCGTTTTTTCGTTGAGAAAAGAACGTATGGCACAGGCACGAGATATTTAAAGAAAAAGGACTCTCAACGGCTTCAAGTGCCGAAATGGTGCCGAAATGTGAGCAATTATATGGACAAAAAGCAAGCAAAGTGCTACCATATACATTGTTTTGAAACGGCACTCGTTTCAAAGGAGGATTTATGGCAAAGGCAACTATAATCGCAGTCGCAGGAAAGGGCGGCGTCGGCAAAACCTCACTTGCGGCAAACATCGTTCGCAATTTGGTGGAAGCATATCCCGACAAACGTATTTTGGCAATAGACGCAGATCCTGCCGTAGGACTTTCAACGGCTTTGGGCGTTGAAGTGAAATCCACGATTGACGACATAAGAAAAAGCATTATAGAAAACGTCGAGGATGGCAATGCGAAGGGTGCGATCGAGTTGCTCAACGAGGCGCGTTTCCGTATTTTTGACGCTATGGTTGAAAAAGACGGATACGTTTTTATTGCCGTAGGTCGCCCCGAAAGCGCCGGTTGCTATTGCAAAATCAACGCATATCTCAAAGACGTCATCGGCATTTTGTCCGAAGAATTCGACTACGTGGTTATCGACGGAGAGGCAGGCATCGAGCAAATCAACCGCAGAGTTATGGAAAAGGTGACGCATTTGATTCTTGTCACCGACCAATCTAAAAAGGGTAGGGACGTGTGCAAAACCATCAAGAAAGTTGCCGACGATCTCGTCATGTACGACAAGATCGGCATCATCGTCAATCGCGTTTCGGACGAGGACGCAGTGCGTGCACTCGACTATGACGGAGTGAAACTTTTGGCGGTTATAGGCGACGACAAAAACCTTGCGTCCTTCGACCTTAAAGGTGAAAATGTGTTTGAACTTCCCGAAAACTCAAAAGTCGTTCAGGGCGTCAAAGAGGCACTTAAACAACTTGAAATAATACGATAAAGTGCGGATTTTGCAAAATACGCACAAATAATCATACAAATAATCGACTTAAAAACAGGACTTTAAATGATAGGAATTTTTGACGAAGACATAAGAAAACTGTTCGATTGCATTGCGAAAAACGATGCGAAAGTCTATCCGTACGACAGCGGTAAGGCTTTGCCTACGAACGAGCAAAGCGAACTTATTTTGATGAAAGACACCGCTTTCGAACTCGGCGGCAGCGATACGCCTTGCACGGCGGCAACCGTGCTTACCGACGATATGCCCGTCAAAAACCAAACCATACTTATCGGCAAAGAGCTCAAAGACGTTAAAAAAGATTGCAACTACGCAAAGATCGTCATTATCTCCGTCAATGCCGAATCCGACGACGAGCAAGCCATTTTCGATCTTGCAAAATCTTTGGAATATGCCAAGTACAAGGAAAACGTCAGCGGTTATATGATGCGCACGTCCGTCATCAAACAGCGTGAACAGGTCAGGGTGGCAAAGTCTGCAATCAAGAGAGGGTTGTCGTTCGAAGCACTGGGTGCAACCACAATAAAATCCTATTTGGCAAAAGACGCCGTCAAGGCCGTTACGGTTGTTTTCGTTGCGGACGCTCAAATAGATTTTGCTCCCTTGCAAGAGTTTTCATCTCACACGTCGCAAATATTGTCTGCGTTCAACCACATTCTCGACAACGTGCTTGTCGATTGCGCCCATTGCAACCTGAAAGAAATCTGCGACTCGGTTGAGGGAATGAGAGAACTCCATTTGAAGCAAGCAAGATAAATTTGGCTGATTGTGATTTAAGAAAGACCACCGTGTTACCGGTGGTTTTTTTGAGCTTTACAAGAGTGTGTGTGGGGGGGGTAAATGCAATGTCCCCCTCATCAAGTGTGTGTTATTCCTCTACAAGAGTTGAATGTTTAGAATACTAAATGATATTTCCCCTTTCCTCACGTGTGTGTTCTTTGTGTACAAGAACATATGTCGTGTACTTTTAAATTAGATTGCCCCCTCTTTCCCTTTCGGGCTTTTGTTCGTCCTCTAG
>UMLL01059049.1_pt1 | contig 12875 bp, 8 predicted proteins | sample 1966591 | NCBI WGS metagenome assembly UMLL01 (sample SAMEA4836200, study PRJEB28245) | human gut metagenome | biome: gut microbiome; material: fecal sample | place: Denmark | collected 2008 | reverse complement strand
TGCCTGTGTCTGTCCGTACCGACGGCGCTTTTTTCGGTTTTATTTCTGCCGCGCATCAAGCGGGCCTTGCGGGAAAGCTTTGAAGCAACAGGCTTTATAAAACGCTGATATACACGCGCGGAATAATCCTAACCGGCAATATATAAATACAGGCAAAACAAAAGCCGCGCGGGCACTGCCGCACGGCTTTTATCAAAGCTGATTTATAAAATTATTTGATTTCCAGTCTTCTGGAGGAGGGCTTTTCCGCTTCGCGCTTAGGCAGATTCAGCTTAAGCACGCCGTCATTATATTCCACGGAGATATCCTCCGTTTTAATGCCGGAAACATCGAAGCTTCTTGCAAAGGAGCCGTAGCTGCGCTCCCTGCGGACATAGTTGTTTTTCTCGTCCTTTTCCTCTTTGTTACAGTTGCGGCTGGCGGTAATGGTAAGATAATCGCCCTCCACATCCACATGAATATCTTCCTTCTTGAAGCCCGGAAGATCGGCCTCAAGCTCGTAGGCATTGCCTACATCCTTGATATCGGTTTTGAATTCGGCAAGCTCATTCTTTCCGAAAAAGGCCTTTTCCCATTCGTCCATCTCACGGAAGGGATTAAATACAGCTCTGCGTTTATTACTTTCAAAAGGCATAATTTCAAACATAAAACTCACTCCTTATAACTTGTATGTTAAGTGTGTATTAAAGGATGTTTGATGCCTTGCGGCATCTGCCAGAGCCCTTTCTCATGCCCTTAGCTTTCCCTTTCAACGCGTATATAATAACACCTCTTTATTACAATTTATACCTGATTTTGTTATCATTTTGTGAACTTTAGCACTATGCCGCCGAGAGTGCTAAAACTTCGGCGATAAAATCAATTGACCGCTCGGGGGGAAGTGTTATAAAATCTATCCGTAAGGCTTGTATCCGCCGCCCGTAAAATGAAAAAAGGCCGTTTTCGGGGCGAATTTATACCAAGAGAGGGATTTTATGCTTAAAGGCGTTATAGATATCGGTACAAACAGCGTGCGTCTGGGAATACAAAGCGGCAAGACCATGCAGAAATATGTTATAACCACGCGTTTGGGGCAGGGCAGTGCGAAGGGTCGGCTTCAGCCGGAGCCTATGCGGCGCACGGCGGAGGCGGTGTGCTCCCTTTTGCAAAAGGCGGCGCAGCAGGGCGTAGGGGAGGCATATGTATATGCAACCGCTGCGGTCAGGGAGGCGGAAAACAGCGCAGAGTTTGAGCGTATGCTTGCCGATTGCGGCGTTTTGCTTCAAATACTCCCCGGCGCCAAGGAAGCGCTGATTGCTTTTGCCGGGGCGGCAAACGGCGAGGGCGATGCGGTGATAGATATCGGCGGGGGCAGCACCGAGGTTATGGTAAAGCATATGCAGGTGCGGGCACTCAGCCGCCGTTTGGGCGCGGTGCGGCTTCAGGAGCGCTTTGACGGCCGCATGGGGATAGACGAAAGCATAAAGCGGCAAACGGAGGCGCTTATTGCGCCCGTAATAGAGGAATACGCTCCGCTGCACCCCGAACAGGCGCAAAGGCTTATAGGCGTATCGGGCACGCCCACCACGCTTGCTTCCATGAAGCTGGGGCTTGAGCGGTACAGCACCGCCGTGCAGGACACCGTGCTTGAGCTTGACGAAATAAGAAGCATGGAAACGCAGCTGTTTGCGCCCCTTGAGCAAAGGCTGTGCATTAAAGGCATACAAACCGACAGAGCGGATATTCTTCCCTTCGGGGTTATTATACTGGAGCGCTTTATGACGCGCTTCGGCTTTGAGAGCATAACCGTTTCCGACAGGGATTCGCTGGAGGGCTTCCTTACGCAATGCGATGCGCCGGATTTCGGGGCAAAGCCGTTTGACCCGCACAGCATAAAGGCATAGCGGCATAAAATCGCAGCGGTGCGGCTGTTTGGCGGCGCTTGGCGGATATCCCGCATAAATTTCGGGTTGACAGCAGCCAAACGGGGCATTATAATTATATATACAAAAATAATATCGGCAGTGAAACAATGAGTACGCGGTGCATACTACCCTATAAGAGAGCCGGAGAAGGTGAAAGCCGGCGGGCAGGGGCGGCGGAATATGGTTGCGGAGCCTGCACGGGCCAACAGTCCGTGCCGCAAGCCCTGCGTTACGGGGGCGCATGAGTCCGTTCGGTTTTTTATATTCAGGCGGAGAATCAGGGTGGTACAGCGGTTTTGTCGCCCCTGGGCGGCAGGGCTGCTTTTGTTTTTCCCCGCTGCGCCTGCCCATGCATTATGGACGCCGTATTGCTTCACGAATTTTACGCTGCCTAAAACTTTCAGGAAAGGGAAGCCCGCAGTGCGGGCGGAAAGAAAAATGAAGGAGAAGTATTATATCACCACACCCATTTATTATCCCAGCAATAAGCTGCATATCGGTCACAGCTATTGCTCCGTGGCGGCCGATACCATGGCGCGCTACAAGAAAATGATGGGATACGATGTGTTTTTCCTTACCGGCACCGATGAGCACGGGCAGAAAATAGAGAAAAAAGCCGCCGAGGCGGGCGTTACCCCTAAGGAATATGTGGATGATATCGTGGCCGGCATAAAGCAGCTGTGGGAGCTGATGGATGTAAAATACGATAAATTCATCCGCACCACCGACGAATACCATGTAAAAGCCGTTCAGAAGATATTCAAACAGCTTTACGACCAAGGGGATATCTATAAATCCGAATATGAAGGGTGGTACTGCACTCCCTGCGAGTCCTTCTGGACGGAAAGCCAGCTTAAGGACGGCTGCTGCCCGGACTGCGGCCGCGAGGTAAGCAAAACGCGCGAGGAAAGCTATTTTTTCCGTCTTTCCAAATATCAGGACAGAATAATACAGCATATACAGGAGCATCCCGAGTTCCTGCAGCCGGTAACGCGGCAGAACGAAATGCTGAATAACTTTCTCAAGGCCGGTCTTGAGGATCTCTGCGTTTCCCGCACCTCCGTTTCGTGGGGAATACCCGTTACCTTTGACGAAAAGCATACGGTATATGTATGGATAGACGCGCTGAGCAACTATATAACCGCGCTGGGCTATGACAGCGATGACGATTCCCTCTACAAGCGCTTCTGGCCGGCCGACCTGCACCTTGTGGGAAAGGAAATAGTGCGTTTCCATGCCATTATATGGCCCGCAATACTCATGGCGCTGGGGCTTCCCCTGCCCAAGCAGGTGTTCGGACACGGCTGGCTGGTTATCGGCGGGGAAAAAATGAGCAAATCCCGCGGCAATGTCGTGGATCCGGTGTTTTTGTGCAGCCGCTACGGTGTGGACGCCATAAGATACTATCTTATGAGGGAAATGCCCTTCGGTTCTGACGGCAACTTTACAAACGAGGCCCTGCTTTCCAGAATAAACAGCGACCTTGCCAATGACCTTGGAAACCTGCTCAGCCGCACCGTTGCAATGATAGAGAAATACTTTGATGGCTCCGTGCCCGCCATGGGCGAGCCGAACGAGCTGGATAAAGAGCTTGCGGCACTGGCAAAGCAGGTGCACGGGGCGTATTGCGAAAACATGGAGGCGCTGCGCTTTTCCGTGGCGCTTAGCGAGGTGTGGAGGCTGATTTCGCGCTGCAATAAGTATATCGACCAAAACGAGCCGTGGCTTTTGGCTAAGGATGAGCAAAAACGCGAACGGCTGGGCAGCGTTATGTATAATCTGGCGGAGTGCCTGCGCGTAGTATCCGTGCTTATATCTCCCGTTATGACCTCCACCTGCAAGGCCATCGCCGATGGGCTGGGCATTGAGGACGAGGCGCTGCTCACTCTTGAGAGTGCGGGCTGCTACGGCATGCTGCGCCCCGGCAGCCGGGTAAAGAAGCAGGAGGCGCTCTTCCCCAGAATCGATATGGCAAAGGAGCTTGCGGAGTTAGAGCAGCTTAAGGGCGCACCGCAGGAAAAAGCCGAAAAAACGGAAAAAAACGCACAGAAGGCGCAGAAAAATGCGGATAAAAAAGCAGAGCCCATGCAGGCGGATGCCGAGATAGGCATTGACGATTTTGCCAAGGTTAAGCTTTGCGTGGGACGCGTGCTCAAATGCGAAAAAGTGGAAGGCTCCGATAAGCTGCTTAAATCCGTGGTACTGTGCGACCGTGAACGCACGATAGTTTCCGGCATTGCCAAACGGTACAGCCCCGAGGAAATGGTGGGCAAGAGCGTTGTGGCGGTTATTAACCTTAAGCCCGCAAAGCTCAGGGGCGTGCTTTCGGAGGGCATGCTGCTGTGCGCGGAGGATGAGCAGGGCCCGGTGCTTATTTCGCCGGAGCAGGCGGTGCAGGCAGGCTCGCCTATCCGCTGATGCCGCTTCCGGCGGCCTCTTTACAAGGCGTTACCGTTCAAAGCTGCGGGTCTGCTGTTTTTACAAAGCCGCAGATATGCAGATATATAAATAAACATATAAAAAATGCCCCGAAAGCCATTCAGCTTCGGGGCATTTTTCTGTTTTTCGGGACTGTTATGCAGCCTGTCGGGGCTTTGTCCGTGCTTTTTTGCCTGTGGGAAGGGAATACAGGCTGCCTGCAAGGCACAGCAGCATAACGGGCAGAAAGTTTGTAACATAGCGTGCGCTGGCCTCCCAAAACATCAGAAATACCGCCAGCCCGAACAGGCACAGCGCCGGCATAAAGGCTTTTGTCTGCCCGCACAGCGCGCCTTTAATAATTCCGGCGGCGGCAAGCAGCATGAACCCTATATAAATTCCCTGACAAAGGTTTGCAAATATATTGTAATATCGGCCCTCCTTGAGCACTGTCTGCTGCACTGCGGTATCGTATGCAGGGCTGTCGTCCAAAAAATCCGAGGCGGAGAATGTGCCGTTTCCGAAATCCCGCATAAGCTTGCCGCTCCACAGCTTCAGCGTGCCGCCTATGCCGTTTTCATTATATCTCTTTTTAATTATTTCAATGTCCGCCTCCTTGCGGGCCTGCTTGTCCGGGCGGGCCTTTGCGGCTTCGTAATCATACGGATCATACAGCCCCGAGCCGTGCGCGCTCATGGCCACCCAGTGCGTCCACGGTATGCCCTTGGCCTTTGCAAGCTCCGCCGGCACCGCGCCGGAAAGCAGCGGCAAAGCCAGTGCAAGGGTCAGCGCAAACGCCGGTACGGCGGTAAGCACGGCGGCTGCGCGGCGCAGCCCGCGCGCACCTATAAGAAGATAGTCGATAATAACCGCAATCAGGCATATTGCGGCGGTGCCTTTTACCGTAGTACCCGCGGCAAGTATTATGCCGCAAAGGCCGGCCTGCAGCAGGGAGGAGCGCAGTGCGCCCGCAAGCGCGCTTTCTCGGGCCTTAAGATACATTAAAAGTCCGCCCGCAACAAAGGGCATGGAGAGCACATCGGTGTAAAAGGCCGCGCCTAAAGTGGGGAAGGAGGGCAGCAGCAAAAAGACGATAAGCGCCGTAAATGCGGGTGCCGTGCCGAACAAGCGCCGCGCGGCAAAAAACATGGCCGCCGCGGAAAACACGGTGCAGAATATGCCCAGAAGCAGGGCCGGAATGTACATATCGCTTATGCCCAATAAAGAGCATATATAAGAAAGCGCCGTAAAGATGCCCAGTCCGCCGAGATTGTTCGAGAACATGGCAAAGTATTCGGTGTAGCTGCCCAGGCTGCCTGTCTGCGCAAGCTCATATCCCCCGTAGTATATTGCGCCAAGGTCATAGGCGGGGGTAAAGCGGGCAAATATTCCCACTCCGAGGCTTATGCACGCAGCAGCGCCCAACAGTACAAAAAGCAGCGCGCGCAGATTTCTTTCAAGAAAATCCGTGCTGCGGCACAGCAGCCTGTATAAAAAATAAAGGGCGCATATCACAACAAGGGCAAGAGGCAGCACGATATATGCCTTGAAGCAGGAAAATGCGCTGTTGTATACGCTCAGCACGGCGTACAGCAGCAGGAAGAACGCTCCGCATATAACCATAAAGATCTGCTTTAACCGCCGAGAGGGCACAGGCGTTTGCCGCACGGTTTCGATGTGTTCGGCGCCTGCCTTTTCCGGCTGCCGCGTGCCTTGCATGCCTTTGCCGCGCTGCTGCGCAGCGGTGTTTTTCGGGCTTGTATCCGGCATAAGAGTCTCCTCCTTTTTGCGTGGTTGCCTTTGAGCGTCGTTGTATATGGCAATAAAACCGTTTTCCATATAACACGCAGTAATCGCACAACAGCGTATCAGTGCAGAAATGAACATATTTATGCATAAATACTTGCAACGCCGTATAACGCCTGTGTATTCAGTAAACGGAAGCAAAACCGCAGGCAAAAGCAGCACGGCGCAATGCGCAATACGGACTGTAATTCATTATAGCAACGGCGGCGGGCAAAGTCAATGTGCCCCTTTTATATTTTGCAGCAATTTTGCATTTTCGGAATTTCAAAAAGTAAATGCTGCTTATAAAAATATCCCGACGGATATGTCATCTGTCGGGATATATCGTTTATTCATGTAAACCGTTATAAAAGCCGTTTATGCTTATTTTCGCACAATGCTTTTATTTCATTCCGATAACGCGGCGGATATCGGCGGCATCAACATCGCGCACGGATATGCCTTTTTTCACGGCCAGTGCGGCGGCAACTCCGGCAGCCTGACCCGTGGCCATGCAGTCCCCGGTTACGCGGTAGGAGCCGTTGCTTTCAAAGGTGCCGCTTATGCAGCGCCCGCCTACCAGCAGCCCGTCGCGGTTCTCCGGGATCAGGCAGCGATAGGGTATCTGATAGGGAGCCTTTATATATATGTTCTCCTGCTCGTTCTTGTCCGGCAGGTGGAGATCCATTGCAAAGTTTGCATCGCATATTGCATCCGGGAACTGTGTGCCCTCCACCAGCTCCTCGCATGTAAGCACATGCATGCCGTGAATATGACGGGTCTCGCGCACGCCGGTCTGCGGCGCTATGGCTATAAGCTCAATATCCTTGAATTCCGGCACATAGGTTTTAAGATAGTGCATTATGGAGTGTATCTCCTCGCGGGATTCCAGCTCCGCCTCGCTGAAGGCGACGGCGTCCGTAGGCGGCTTTTTGCGCACATGGTTCCACATAACAACACAGCGGTCGGAGTTGGGCAGCTGAAGTATGAAGGGGCGCTTGTAGGAAAACGGGAATTCCACCCCGCAGCGCCTTGCGGCATCCATAACTATGTCATGCACATGATAGGGGTGCAGCTGATGGAATTTAAGCCCGCCTATCATAAACATACAGGTAACGGGCTGGCAGAGGTTGTCGCTTTCGCGGCCCATTGTAAAGGGCACGCCCGCAGCGGCGGCAACATCGCCGTCGCCGGTGCAGTCTATAACTACCTTTGCCCGTATTATGCTGCGCCCGGATTTATTCTGCACAATAACGCCCGCCACCTTGTCGCCTTCAAGATAAGCGCCGGCAAGGAAGGTGTGAAAAAGAATCTTGCATCCGGAGCCGGTGACCATGTCGTCCAGCACCTTTTTCATAACCTCAAAGTCAAAGGCAATGTCATAATAGCCGCCCCAGCCGCCGCGCTTTTTTACCTCGTCCACTATCTCGGTAACTATGTACTGTTTGTTTGCAAAATCAAACAGCGGAATAATGAAGCCTGCGGACCACATGCCGCCCAGAAAACCGTAGCGCTCCACAAGCAGGGTGCGCGCGCCGCCGCGGGCAGCGGCAATGGCGGCGCATACTCCGGCGGGGCCTGCGCCGGCCACTACAACATCATATTGCGCGGATACCGGCGTATCAAGAGTTTCTTTTATATACTCCATAAGATATCTCCTTGAAAAATTCAACTTGCTTTTCACAATGCGGCATCTGCCGGAGCATGCGCGAATGCGTACATAAAACGCGGCAGGGCAAGGCAAAAAACCGTAATCATATTTTACCGTTTATTGCCCGCCGTGTCAACAACCAATGCCGAATTCAGATGTAATCGATTCTGAGATCCAAAACGACGCATTATTAGATAGGGTATGATTAAGCCGCAAGCCGTCCGCATTATATTAACCTGTGCCGACGTTATTTCCCGTGCAAGTGCAAAGGCGGTGAAACATATTGCTAATAAAGCTTAAAGGTGATAAAATAACTGCAAACAGTGCCGGACAGCCGGCTTGATAAGGGTATAAACACATTTATGAAAAACTTGCTTGTTTTTATGAAGAGCTACAAAAAGGAGGCCGTTGCAGCGCCGGTGTTCAAGCTGCTTGAGGCGTCCTTTGAGCTGCTTGTGCCCATTGTGGTGGCGAATATTATTGATAAGGGTATAAACAATCCCGACGGCGGGAAAGGCGGATATATTGCGCTTATGTGCCTTTTAATGGTGGGCCTTGGCGTTGTGGGGCTTGCAAGCACCGTGGCGGCGCAGTATTTTGCCGCCAAGGCCAGCGCCGGGTTTGTGCGCGGCATCAGGGATGCGCTTTTCAGGCACATAAACAGCCTTTCCTTTGCCCAGACCGATGTCATGGGCGCCTCCACTCTCATAACCCGCATGACAAGCGATGCAAACCAGGTGCAGATCGGCATGAACCTTACCCTGCGCCTGCTGCTGCGCTCCCCCTTTATAGTGCTGGGCGCGGCAATCATGGCCTTCACGGTGGATGCAAAGGCGGCGCTGGTGTTCGCCGTTGCAATACCGCTGCTTGCGGTTGTGATATTTGCAATAATGCTTGCCTGCCTGCCCATGTATAAAAAGGTGCAGCAAAGGCTGGATAAAGTGGTGCTTTCCATAAGGGAAAACCTTGCGGGAGTACGCGTGCTGCGCGCCTTCTGCCTTGAAAATAAAGAAATACGCGCCTTTCGCGAAAAAAACGGAGCCCTTGCGGCGGATCAGCGGCGCACCGGCCGCATAGCCGAGCTTTTGAATCCGCTTACCTTTGTTATAATAAATCTGGGCATAGTGTGGCTTATATACAGCGGTGCTCTCCGCGTGGAGGCGGGGCTGCTTACGCAGGGCGCGGTGATAGCCCTTTATAACTATATGTCGCAGATCCTCGTTGAGCTTATAAAGTTTGCAAACCTTATAATAAATATCACAAAGGCGCTGGCCTGCGCCAAGCGTATAGAAACGGTGCTTCAAACACAGCCGCAGCAAATACAAACGGACATCCCGGCGCAGCCTTCGGGCGAGGCCCCGGCGGTGGAATTCCGCGCGGCAACGCTTGTTTACTCCGCAAACGGCAGCGATGCCGCCGCCCGTCAGGAAAGCGGCGGCGCAGCGGTGCAGAATATAACCTTAAGCGTGAAACGGGGCGAGCATATCGGCATTATCGGGCCTACGGGCAGCGGCAAAAGCACCCTTATGAGCCTTATAACACGCTTTTATGACTGTACATCCGGGCAGGTGCTGGTGGAGGGCGTGCCCGTGGAGGATTATCCCGCGCAGCAGCTTACGCAAAGGATAGCCCTCGTGCCGCAGAGGTCCACGCTTTTTACCGGCACGGTAAGGGAAAACCTGCTTTGGGGGCGTAAGGACGCAACCGACGAGGAGCTTATGCAGGCCTTGGAGCTTGCCTGCGCCAAGGATTTCGTTATGGAAAAGGGCGGGCTGGATTTTGCCGTCACCGCAGGCGGACGCAACCTTTCGGGCGGTCAGCGGCAAAGGCTTACAATAGCCCGTGCAATAGTGCGCCGCGCGGATATCATGATACTGGACGATTCCTATTCGGCGCTGGATAATCTCACCGATGCCCGTGTGCGCTTGGCCGTCAATTCGCTGGGGGCCACGGTGTTTACGGTGTCCCAGCGTACCCGCAGCGTGCAGAACTGCGACCGAATACTGGTGCTGGATAACGGCGAAGCGGTGGGCTTGGGCGATCACGAAACGCTTCTGCGTTCCTGCGCGGTGTACCGCGAGATATATCAGTCACAGGAGGCGGCAAAGGCATGAAAAAGAGAATTAAAAACAAAAGCGCATGGCGTGCCGCGCTGGGCTATATCGGAAAATACAAGCTGCTGCTGGTGCTCTCTTTGCTGCTTAGCGCCTGCTCCGTTGCGGCAACGCTCTATATCCCCATTCTTGTGGGCGGCGCCATAGACGATATGCTGTCAATGGGCGCGCAGGGCATAGTGGGCAGGCTGGCCGCCGCTGCGGTGCTGGCCGCTGCCGGAGGGCTTGTTACCTGGCTTGCGGGAATAATCAACAACAGAATATGCTACAATGTTGTGCGCAATGCCCGCAACGAGGCCTTTGAGCATCTGCAAAGGGTTCCGCTTTCCTATATCGATTCCCGCGAGCGCGGCGATATAATCAGCCGTATAACCTCGGATGCCGAGCAGCTGGGGGACGGCCTGCTGCTTGGTTTTACGCAGCTGTTTACCGGCGTGCTCACCGTTGCGGGCACTTTGGGCTTCATGCTGGCGCTGGAGCCCGTTATTGCAGCGGCGGTGGCGGTGCTTACTCCGGTTTCCCTGCTTATAGCAAGGTTCATAGCCCGGCGCACCCATTCGCTGTTCATAGGGCAGTCCGAGGCGCGGGCGGCGCAAACCGCCTTCGTGGAGGAAATGCTCACAAACCGCAAGGTGGTGGCGGCGTTCTCTCAGCAGGAGCCTGCGTGCCAACGCTTCGGAAAGCTTAACGAACAGGTGGAAAAAACCTCGCGCACGGCGGCATTTTTCTCCTCCCTTGTAAACCCCTCCACACGGTTTGTAAACGCGGTGGTGTACGCCGCAGTAACCCTTATAGGCGCGCTTGCCGCAATAAGGGGGCAAATGACGGTGGGAACGCTTTCCTGCCTTTTAAGCTATGCAAACCAGTATGCCAAGCCCTTTAACGAAATATCCTCCGTGCTTACCGAGCTTCAGAATGCGCTGGCCTGCGCGGAGCGGCTCTTTGAGCTTCAGAATGCGCCGCTGCAAAGCGCGGACGGCCCGCTTGAGCTTAACGGCCCCGCACGGGTCAGCATGGATAATGTATGCTTTTCCTATGTACCCTCGCAGCCGCTTATACGGGATTTCTCCCTTGAGGTGCCCTGCGGCAGCCGCGTTGCAATAGTCGGGCCCACGGGCTGCGGCAAAACAACGCTTATAAACCTGCTTATGCGCTTTTATGATCCGCAGAGCGGCAGCATTTCCATGAACGGCATCAACGCAACGGAAATATCGCGCGCCTCGCTGCGGGGCAATATCGGCATGGTGCTTCAGGATACATGGCTGTGCAGCGGTACGGTCAGGGAGAATATTGCACTGGGCAGACCGAATGCCACCGATGAAGAAATTGAGGCGGCGGCGCGTTTTTCCCATGCGCACGAATTCATTGTAAAGCTGCCAAAGGGCTATGATACCGTTATAAGCGATGACGACAGCATATCTCAGGGTCAGAAGCAGCTGCTTTGCATAAGCCGCGTTGCCTTGGCGCTGCCACCCATGCTGATACTGGATGAAGCCACCTCCAGCATAGATACGCGCACCGAAATGAAAATTCAGGACGCCTTTGCCCGCATGATGCAGGGGCGCACCTGCTTTATAGTGGCCCACCGGCTTTCCACCATACGCAATGCGGATATCATACTGGTGATGAAGGACGGCAATATCGTGGAGCAGGGCACGCATGCGGAGCTTATGGAGCGCCGCGGGTTCTACTATCAGCTTAACAATGCGTAAAAAGCAGCCCGCTGTTGCTTTTTGCGCAGTCAGAGGTTATAATATACTCAATATCGTTGTAATCGGTGCGGGCATTGCCGGCACGCGCAAACGGGGCGTGCCGCCGTATGCCGGAAGATGAGGGGAATATGAGAATAGATAAATATCTCAAGGTAAGCAGAATAATAAAACGGCGCACGGTTGCAAACGAGGCCTGCGACGCGGGCAGGGTGTGCGTGGGCGATAAGCCCGTTAAGGCGGGCTATGAGGTAAAAACAGGGGATATAATCTCCATACGCTTTGGCGATAAAACCTCGCGCTTTGAGGTGCTCAGCACGGAGGAGCGCGTGCAAAAGAGCGGAGCGCAGGATATGTACAGGGTGCTGCAATGAAAAAGCATAAGGATACACAGGCGGTTGCTGCCGTTCTGGCAGCGGCGGGCAGCTCCTCGCGCATGGGGCAGGACAAGCTGTTTATGTCCTTCGGCGGCAAAAGCGTCGTGCGCCGCGCGGCGGAGGCAATAGCCCCCTTTGCGCAGGAAAAAATCGCCGTTTGCGCGCCGGAGAGCCTGCAAAAAATGGTGCGCGAGTTGGAGGGCACGGGCTTTCGCGTAGTGCCGGGGGGCAGCAGCCGGGCACTTAGCGTGGCGGCGGCCCTTAAGGAGCTGGAGGGCGGCGGCATTGTGCTGGTGCATGACGGCGCCCGCCCGTTTGTCACACCCAGTGTCATAGAGGGCTGCATAGAAACAGCGCGCAGGCACGGCAGCGCCGTGGCGGCGGTGCCGTGCAAGGACACCGTGCGCAGGTGCAGCTTCGGGCGCGCGGAGGCTTGTTTTAAGCGCAGCGAAATGTATCAGATGCAGACGCCGCAGTGTTTTTGCTTGGACAGGCTAAAGTGCGCTTATTTGCGTATGGACGAAAGTGCGCTTGCCGCCTGCACCGACGATGCCGCCGTGTATGAGGCAGCGGGTGAGGAAATATATCTTTCCCCCGGCGATTATGCCAATATCAAAATTACCACGCCGGAGGACGCCGTATTTGCGCGCGCCCTGTGCCCGGACAGCCGTTCGGAGGAGTCGGCCTGTCAAGACGGCGCGGACGGCGAGCAAGCCCGCGAACACAAGGCATACTGCGGCGCTGCCGACGCAGGCGATGTCAATACATATAACGGAGAAAACAAAATGCGCATAGGCAACGGCTTTGATGTACACGCCCTTGTAAAGGGGCGCAGATTGGTGCTGTGCGGGGTGGAGATTCCGCACGAAACAGGGCTGGAGGGACATTCCGACGCCGATGTCGCTCTGCATGCGCTT
>UMLL01062720.1_pt1 | contig 12907 bp, 10 predicted proteins | sample 1966591 | NCBI WGS metagenome assembly UMLL01 (sample SAMEA4836200, study PRJEB28245) | human gut metagenome | biome: gut microbiome; material: fecal sample | place: Denmark | collected 2008 | reverse complement strand
CAACAACAAAGGCCATTACTTTCTTGTTTGTGTCATTGCCCGACGCTCTTCTCTTTCAGTCATTGCCCGACTTGATCGGGCAATCCAACAGTTTATCTTCTGGCATCTGCGGCTTCTCTCCCTGTCATCTGCGGCTTTTCTCTCTGTCATTATCCGGCTTGACCGGATAATCCATGCCGCAGAATATCATTTTCTCGGTCATCTGTTGTCTCACCCGCCGGGAGAGGCATGACCGGAGCATCAGCCATAAAAAATCCCCGGAATGTCCGGGGATTTTTGTTCAAAACAACAGTTCTATATTTCCGGAAAAATATTTTTGCCGCGGCTCATACGGGTCATCTGGGTTTCGATAGAAGTTGCCAGATTCAGTTTGCCGCCTTTAATAATGCCGCGAACCTGATCGCCCCGGGTTGAATCCGGATTGGTAAACAAATAGCTGACCAGCGGCGTTTTGTTTTTTACGCCGTGCAGTGTTTGGTGAAGCACGCCCAGCATACCGCGGGAAAACAGGTCATAAGCCAGTTCTTCGCTCATCGCTGTGGAGGAGGCGTATTTAACCACCGAGTTAATCGCATCGGTAATGTTGTTGGCGTGAATGGTTGACAAAACCAGGTGTCCCGAAGTGGCAGCGCGCAAAACTTCACTTGCCGTATCCGGGGTACGGATTTCGCCGACCATAATAAAGCGCGGTTTGGAGCGCAAAGCCGATTTTAAGCCCTCGCCCCAGTTGCCGTTCGGCGGCAGCGTTTGCTTGCACAGGCCAAGACCTCCCGCAACCGAATGATAAACACCGTCCAGCGGCATTTCGGTCGGGTCTTCGATTGTGTAGGCAAAGCCGCCTTCCATCGTCAGATATTCTTTCATCAGGCTGGAAATAGTGGTTGTTTTACCGGCACCGGTCGGGCCGGCGCAGAGAATCAGCCCCGAAGCATTGCTGAGGGAAAGCAGGTATTGTGAAAGTTCAACCGGATATCCCAGACTGTTGAACGGCGGCACTTGTTTTGGCATTTTACGGGCGCAGTATTGAATGCCGTAAATGGAAACCGTTCGTTCCACGCGATAAAAAATCTCGTCAAACATAACCGAATAACTGGGGTTGTTGCCGTCCCATGACTGTTCTATCAAGTCAAAAAAATCGTCAAAATCTTCGGCTTCCAAAACCTCCAGTCCGTTAGGCGTAACGTTGTCGGGGATGTAGGCAATTTTGTCCGGCGTAATGTAGATATCCGAGAACAAAACTTCATTTAGTTTAACCATGTTTTCCTCTTTAGTTTTTTATAATTTAAGGCAAAGGAGCATTTTCTGCGGCGTTTTGTTGAATCTCTGCGGAAATTTATCCTTTGTCAGACTCTGTCACAAATAATTATCGCCCTCAACCAAACATGGGGTCAGTTTAACATTAAAAAGAATAATATTTATTTAATCTTTTATGACATTTTTAAGCTCAAACCGCAAATTAAACGCTCTTTTTTCTGCCGCAGGATATAAAAAACCCCGGCATAACCGGGGTTTTTCTTAAATATTTGTATGTTACAAATAGTACCAGGTAATAACGCACTGCTCATTGGTACATCCGCAAGATGTTGCAGCATCTGACGGAGAAACCGGCAGGTTCAGGTTTCCGTAGCTTGCAGCACCGGCACCGCTTGTATTAGCACTTACAGCAGGAACCGAAGCTGTGGTGATACCGGATGTTCCGCTTCCGACGGTTATCCCGATAAAACCGGAAGAAGAACCGGAACCCCAGTCAGCAGTCAAAATACTGACGCAGGCTTCACGACCTAAACCGCCGTATGAAATATAGAAAGCACCGGCAGAACTGCTGTTAAATGCACCGGTACCGATTGTGACACCGCCTTGAAAAGCGTTAACCAACGTATTAGATGTTAATCCTTCCATTTCAGCCGGAACCACACCCATATTAAAGGCATTAGATGTCTGCAAACCGGAATAACTCCGCTGTCCGGAATACAAAGTACGAATATTGGCCACAGTCATGGAAACCTGGTCAAAGGTCTTGGTGATTTTAAATTTTGTCATTGCTTTTGAATAACCTGCGATACCGCCGACTGACAGAACGCCGATAATCGCAAGCACGCCGAGCATTTCCACCATGGAACGGCCGGTCTGTTCATTTCTTTCAAGTAAGTTAACCATTTTCTTTCTCCTTAGTTCAACTGCATTCTATCATAATTATAACAGGTTAAAATTTTGTTACAATTCTGGCTTTCGCCATATTTGTTATTCCTTTTTATAACTTTAGTCATAAAAAATAAAACTTTATTCAAAGCGCCAGGAAACAATATTGTTTTTGCCGCAATATTTGGCTGCGTCTTGTTTGGTAATCGGCAGCGGATTGCTTCCGCCCCAGTTAAATTCATAGCGCTGTTCGCCGTTGCTGATAATCATCTGCAACAGGCTCAGGCTCTCCCTTTCGTTCAGCCGAAAAGCGGCCATAACCGTACATTCGCTTTTGTTGAGTTCGGGAAACGTAACCGTAAAATGACGCGTTCCCGGCATGATAATGCTGCCTTGTTCATCTTCGCCGATAATAACCGGTTTGCCGAAAGCGTTTTGCAGTTTGCCGTCAATCAGCATGCCGCCGGCTTCCAAATTGTTTTTGATGACCGTTTCGGTGTTGAGCCCCCAATATCCCGGTTTGGTCTGATAAAACAGCCGGATGTTGTTGGCTGTTTGTGCCAGTTGGGTTGCCGCGATTTCAATTTTGGGATTCGGCCGGATAATCCAGGCCAAAACAATAATAATCGCCGCCGTCATAACCGTAATGGCAATAATAATTTTCTGATCCAGCTTAACCGCACGACGGTAAGCATAAAAACGCTGTTTCAGAAAAAGCAGATAATCTTTTATTTTTTTCATTGTCTTATCCCATTCCGCTGGTGATTTGGTCTTGCATATCGAAAACGCCCATAACCGCCCAGGCAATAACGCCGCCGACGGACAGCAGAGCAACCATGTTCAGAACGCTGGCTTTTTGCTCAATAACATAGACCGATTCTTCCAGCCAGTCATTGGCCAGCTTGTCCATTGCCTCTTCAAAATTGTCCAGTTCGGAATAAATCTTCAGGTCGGCAATAATCTCCCTGTCCGGGAAATCCAGCCCGGTTTTTTCCAGAGCCTGGCCGAGGTTGTCACCGTTATTGACGAAGATGAGCGTCTTATCGATTCTTTCCCGCAGATAAGGGTTTGCATCACGCCGCAGTGCCTGTAATGCGGTTGAAACCGGCGTACCGCTTTTGACCAGAGCAGACATCGCCAGCAGCCAGCTGATGCCTGAAAAGACTTTATACAACGACCATGGCGGCAAATTGTCGAAAAATGAACGGATTAAACCCCGCCAAATGCCGATAGTCAGGTAAATAATCGCCATCACTGTCGGCAGAGCCGCAAAAGCAACCGTCCAGTAGGTTCTGATCCAGTCGGAAACGTCAACCAGTGTTTTCGCCGATCCGCGCCAGCGCACATTCGGGGCGGCTTCCTGCATCGGCGGCACCATGTAGGCGCCGATACCATACAAAATCAATACCGACATAAACATCAGGAATGCCGGATAAACGATAGCCCCCACAATCGGACGCACCATTTTGGTCGTTCCTTCCGTTACTTTAATCAGGTTTAATAAAGCGCTTTCAAGATTAGAGACGTCACCGGTGGAAAGCATCAGTCTTTCACGCGCCGGAGCCCAGCCTTTCAGGGCGTCGGCAAACGTCAAACCGTTTTGCAAAGACTTGGACCAAGCTGCAATGGCGATTGCAATCGGCTCGCCTGGACTCTTGCCGCCGTTGCTGGCGCCGTCGTACAGCAAGTCAAGCGCATCCATCAGCGAAAAGCGGTTAGACATCAGTGAGGCTATTTTCCGATACATCTTCAGTCTTGTCTTGTTAGACATTTTTGTAACAAGTTTGGCATATTGTATTTCAACCGCGCCGACGCTTTTCATTGCGCGGGTCAATGTCTCGGAACGTTTTTTATCGTCTTGTGCCATAAAATCCTCCTAGTAAGCCGGACGTTGGTCAAGCAGGCCGCACCAGCGCTCAACCTCGTCCAAATCAATATAGCCCTTGAGCATACGTTCGATTGCGGCGTCTTTCAACGGTCGCCCGTTCAAATCGCTGGTCCAGTAATCAATTGCTTTGCGGGTTTCGCCGGCAATCATCAGCTCCAGAAAAACCGCATCCGGCAAAATAATTTCCGGCACGCTCATACGCCCTTTAATTCCCTTGTTGTCGCAAAATTTGCACCCCGGTCCGCGCACATAGGTATTTTCAATACCGAAATCACCCAGGGCAATCTTCAGCCGCTTGACCGCCGGGTCGTTAAGCCTCTCTTTGACCGAGACCCGGCAATGCGGACATAATTTGCGGAATAAACGTTGTGAAATCAGCCCCTTAACCAATTCGGGATCCGCCAGCATATATGGCTGAATCCCCATGTCTCGCAGTCGGGTGATAATCGCCGGGGCGCTGTTGGCGTGCAGGGTCGTCCATACGCCGTGTCCGGATAATGCCCCCTTAAAAGTTAATTCTGCCGTAGCCAAAGCACGGGTTTCGCCCACCATCATAACGTCCGGGTCTGAACGCAGTGCCGCCGACAATGCTTTGGTAAACATTTCGGCCTTTTCTTCTTCGGTATTGGCATTGGTAACCGGCATCTGCCGGGCGCCGGGAATAGGATATTCCGGCGGGTCTTCCACCGTAATCAGGTTAATTTCGTAATTTTTTTCCTGCAACAGTTTAATCATGTTGCGTTGCAGGGTTGTTGATTTTCCCGAACCGGTCGGCCCGGCAATAACGCTCAATCCGGTCGGAACCGCCCGCAGCCGGTAAAACAGGTTTTCTTCATATTCGCCGAAACCCAGAGCCTGCAAATCGCCGCTGCCGTCGGGATTTTCATCGGCATACAGCAGACGCATGACCAAATATTGCGAACCGAACGCAATCGGGTTAAACTGCAAACGGATAGCCAGAACGTTATGCGGCAGCATCAATTTGCCTTTGGAGCCGCGCAACGGTGTTGATCCCAGTTTCTGGGCGCCCTGAAACTCGTTTTGCGCATAGTTTGAGTCGGAAATGTCTGCCGAAGCGAAAGCGGCGCGGACAAAAGATTCGCCCCAGTCTTTGTTATACTCCATCACCGTTTGCATCATACCGTTGACGCGAAACATAATCTGCGTGCTGTCGGCCACCACAACGTGAACGTCTGACACCTTTACCGCGGCCGCCCGGGCAATTACGTTAACGAAGTCTTTCTGCATTTGCAGTTGGTCAAGGTCTTCATCGCCCTCAATGTCCGACATCGGCTGTGCGCGTTCGCCGTAAGCGTAAACGGCATTGATTTCGTTTTGGCTGACATAGGTCGGTTTGCTGATGTTCAGATGTTTTTTGCGGGCCAGAACTTCGAAACTTAAAACGCGCCCGTCAAATTTATGAGATTCGACAACCAGAAAACGCCCATCGGCAAACAAAGCCAGCAAACGCCGGGTATCGTCATTGATAACCAGCGAAGAACCCGGAAGCGTCAGAAGCTTGTTCCCGCCGCTGAAAAGGTCATCAATCAGATTATATTTCTTTCCTCCGCCTGCTTCTGAGGCGCCGATAACCTGACCTGAAGTCTTTCCGGCGTCGGAAGCAGCTTCTTGAATTTCTGATTCGTCGGCCATTTTTTTACTTACCTGATAAACATCCCTTCACGAAGGCTGGGCAATCCCTGACTTGAATTCAAGCTTGGCAGGGGTTCCAAATCATTGTCGCCGTTTCCGCCCCTTTGCGGCAGCGGGGTAATTCCGGCTCTGGCGGCGGAAGATCTGACCGGTTCACGGTCAAGTACGCCGCCGGCGGCAAAGTATAAATAATCTTTGGTGCCGTTTTTGTCAGCCCGCAGATAAGTCTGCGAAATTTCGTCAACCGTATGACCGCTCTGCAGAACCGTTCCTTTCTGAACCATAAAGGAAGAACCGCTCTTATTGATTAATTTGGCCGCCAGTTCGTTGCCTTTTCCGCTGATTTCCATAATCGCGTATTCGTCAGACAATTTCTGATTCTTTTTCTCTTCGGCATTTTCTTCCGAGGCCGAGGCAAAAGGATTGGTCTTGTCTTTGTTCTTTGCCGTATTTTCTTCTTCTCTGGCCAGCTTTTCCGCCTCCAGTCGTGATTTCAGGATGGAAATCTGCGTTTGCAGATTGGCCAATTCGCGGCTGTAATTCTTTTTTGCCGTTTCTGCGGCGTCGGCTGCCTTGGAAGCTAACTGAGCCAAGTGGTTAAGCTTCATTTTAAAGTTCTTGACCAGTTTTTCTCTGTCTTCCTCGGTCTTAACGATTTCTCCGTACAAACGGGCATTGTTTTCAATCCATTTCTGGTTGGTATCCAGCATTTGCTCTTTATATGCGTTGACAATATTTTCCTGTCTCAGCTTTTCATAGGCAATGTTAAGCTCTCTCAGCTTCTGCTCTTCTACCAGCAGTTTGCGTTCCTGCTCTTTTTCCCATTCGATCCGTTTGCGCTCTTTTTCCGCTTTTTTCTCGTTGAGATCATCAACGGCCTTTTGCCGGGCGGCTTTAATTGCTGCAATCTCGTTTTTAACTTTTTCCCGGCGCAGTTCCAAAGTCAGCAAGCTGGTTTGTTTTTCCAAATCAGACATCTGGTTAAATAATTCATTGTCAACCTGCGATAGAATTCCTTCGCCGAAGTTGCTGCTTTCCGGTGTTGTCGGCTGCGGTCTGGACAGCGGGGACAAGGTCGGATTAGCCGGCTGCACTTGCGGCGCGGCGGCAGGCAACCCTGCTGACGGGGCCTGATTGGCTGCAGTCATAGGTTGTATCGGGGCCGTATTGTTGGCGGCATTGTTATCCGGCGGCAATAAACCGCTGTCACCGTTCAAATTCGGCAGGTTTAAGTCATTTGATGCATTCTGATCCGGCCCGGTCAGAGGAATAATCGCTTCATCGTCAGACTGCGGCGCCGGAAGTTCTGTCGGAGCATCATCATTTAACGAAGGCGGAACCAGCAAGCCGCTGTCGTCGTCGGTATCGTTCAGCGTTATTTCGCTCGGAAGGGCATTGGCTGCACCTGAATTCGGAAGTTGGGCATAAGCCGGCTGCCCGGCTGCAGCTGCAATAATCAGCGCCAGAGCTGTAATGCCTAAACTGTTTCTGATATTATAATACATAGATTGCTCCCTCATAATGCCACTTCTTGCTAGTAACGTCATATTTTATATTATTAATCTCAAGTCCTGAAAATTTTGTTAATAAATCATTCCAGACCGACGGATTTTGCATCGAGTCAAAACTGAATTTGACTGAACGATATATATTATTGCGCGGCGAAGTATAAGAAAAACTTGTCAGAGAAATCTCCTGCCCGATAGCCTGAAACATATTGTTCAGTACGTTTTTCAAATCCACGTCCATATATTGCGGCGGCGACGAGATAATATCAACCTTATTTAAAGGAACAGAAACCATCATCGTATTTCCGTCATCGGAAACCGATTTGCCCGAAAAATTAATGCCGGACACGTTTAAAGCCTTGTCAATCCAACTGATACGGCCGACTTCTCGAGTCCAGAACGTGGTTACACCGCTGGGTCCGCAGGATAAACCGCCGATTTTCCAGCCCGGAGGCATAATTCGAATTAATGCATTGATGCCGTCACGACATTGCAACATAATATCTGTCGGGTTATTTAAACGCTCCCACGGCTTTATCTCGGGCGGTTCCTCCACCGGTTTAACGATTTTGGGCTGAACCGGGGCGATAATCGGCCGTTTCGGCGGACTGAAAAACAAACTGCTGATAATGCTGGACAGCAGCCAGAAACCGATAATGCCGGAAACGGCAATAACCGCAATCAGCTTGGTTCCCCGCAACGCTTTAATCTTTTGCAGTTTGCCTTTGGCACCGCGTTGTAAAAGTTTTCCTAATTCCGGATATTCGGTCTCTTCAATTTCCCATTCCGGCGGAGCAATTTTGCGGCCCCAGTCCGGCACGGCCAACATCGACAGAAACTGGTTTTTGGCGTCTTCCTCGTTAAGAAAGAGCATATCGCCGTCAGACAGGATAATATCGTTACGGACGCAGGTGTACCACCAGCCGTTTTTGACTTTGAATACGCCGACGAAAGAAGAGCGGTCGCTTAATGCTGTAGCCAGAGAAACCGCCGCAGCCGGTGTTCCCGACTTATATCCTTCATGCGAGACGCAAATACCGAACTGCGGCGCTTTGCCCGGTTTGATACAGAAAAGGTCAGCCCCTTCCAAAACGCCTGCGGAAGCTTCTTCCACTTCCGCATACGGATCGTCTTTGTTCTGCAAGGGCTGCCAGAACAAACTGGTGGCGTAAGACGTTCCTTCGATGTTAATCTCCGTTCCCCAGGAACGGTTAACATTCGAATCAAAGTCTTGATCTTGAAACTTAGCGTCTTCCAGCACCATTTGTTTTTTTCCTATATTAATCTTTCATTCTTGATTCCGGAGATAACGGAGAATCCAGAACCACCGGCGTCAGGATAATGACCAGAATGCTTCTGGTTTTGCTGGCTGTGGCCGTACCGCCGAGCAGTGAGTTGTTGGCCGAACCGACACCGGATTTTTCACTGGTATTTTCAACCCGTTCATAACCGGTCAGTACCAAAGACTGCCCTGATTTCATCGCAACTTCCTGCGTAAACCCGCGGGATTCGATAATCGGGTTCTGAATATATTGTCCGCCGCCTTCGCTGGTTTCGCCGTCGGTACGGTCATCCAGACTGACTTTTTCCAACGAAATCAAATCCGAAAGGGTTAGGTTAAACATCAGCATTAACCGTCCGTGTTCCAGAATACGCGGCAAAACGTCCATGGTAAAACCGGTTTCGATTTCTTCGGTCTCTGTCGAAACGTCATAGTAGCTGGCATCGCCGCCGCTGTTGGTTTTGGTAATTTCCGAAATATAGTTCTGCTTTTTAACAACCTGAATCGGGGCAGGTTTGTTGTTTAGCGTGGTAACCGTACCGCTGGTAATCAGGTTGGTCGTTCCCTGAGTTGACAAAGCCTGCAGCGCACCGTTAACGGTAACATTTCCGGGCAGCAGGGTCATTGTCAGGTTCTTGGTGACGTCTTGCCCCAAACCGCCGGCAATACTGGAAACGCCGATGCTTTCGCCCTGCGGACTTTTCCAAACGGCAGACAAGTCCAAACCATATTGATCGCTGTCGTCAATGCTGACCTGCAGAACTTTAACGCTGATGGCCACCTGACGTGACAAGCGGGTATTTTGCTCGTTAATGTATTTAGCCACCTTTTTAATGTCGTTCGGTGTTGCGCTGACGGTAATCGTACCGTTGGACGGATCCATCGTGTACTTTGAATCTTTGTCCAGCATGTTCTTTATGGCAGTTTCAATATTCTTCCAGAAATCCATCTTGGTACTGCTTTGCAGTGAGATGGAAGACGAACCGCCGCTGCCCTGTGAAGAACCGCCGACATTAACCGAAAGGGACGGCGTGCTCGGCAGCGTATATAAAACGAAAGTCCTGGTAACGAATTTGTAAAAATAAATTTCTTTACGGTCATATTTCCACCAAATGCCGAAACGGGAACCGATTTCGTTCAACAGCCCGCTCAGCGGCCCCTGATAGGAAACCAGCATCTTGCTGGGATCGGTCCAGTCCGCGTTGATAGCCTGTGCCGTCGGCTTGTTTTTGGCGCCGTTGCTTAAAACTTCTTTTTCCAAATGTGTTGCGTAACTGACGCGCATTCCGGTAATTTTGTTGATCATATCGCCGATTTCATACAGCGTAATCGGACGGTTGCTGATTAAGGTAATGCCGTCTTTCCCTTCCAGATATGACGGAATAGGCTGGCCTTCATATTCTATTTGGCTTGAATCGCCGAGCCAGATGTCGTTTTTGACGCGAACCACGTCGTCGTTAAGAGCTTTGTCCGGAATTTTGGCCGTCTCTTTCAGCTGCGTCGTTGCTTCAACCTCGCGGTCAATGGTCGCATCCATTTTGGTTGAAAGCGAACAGGAACCCGCAATTGCGATCATTAAAGCGCCCAGGCTGTACTTGGTAATCTTATTCATAAGCATTTTCATCCTCCATGGTCTCAACAACTAAGACGCGGTTTCCTTTGTAAAAAGTGGCAATCGGCGCCGGCCGGGCTCTGGCAAAAGCTCTGATTAACGCGGAGCTGACATCGGCAAAACGGCCGCGGAACATCGCACCGGCCGTGAGCGTGTAATTGCGGTTGGAATTCCAGATTAATCTCCAGCCGGCTCTTTCGCTCCATTCGGTCAGCAGGTCTTTCAGAGTCTGCCCTTCTTCGGCCAGCCAGTCTTCTACCGGGTCTTCGGCGTTATATTCGCCGCTGCCGTTAGACATTCCGGTATCGTTTTCCTTGATTTCTTCTTCATAATCGACAACTTCACTCTCGATAGACGGGGGAATAGCCGCAGACATGTTGCTTCCGGCACCGCCGTCAACAATATTCTGGTCGCGCGGCGTTCTTTCGCCGTATTCGCGGTAATCCGCCGCAACTTTCGTATAGTTGACAAATTCGCTGTCCTGCATGCCGCCGGCCGGTTGAGCCGCAGCATTAGTTTGGGTGCAGACTTTGTTGCCGTTTTCGTCACATTCGACTTCTTCCGGCGGAATTTCGACCGGGTGGCTCAAAGTTCCCATGCAGGCGGTAAGGACAAATACCCCCAGTAATCCGGCAGCTAACCGAAAATTTATGCTCATATCTGTGTTTCCTAAGCTATATTTTGTCATATTTTTACCTATAATACATATTGAAAAATAAATAATCAAGCGTAAGCCATAACTTATTACCAAGGCTTTACCAGGCCTTATAGTAGTCTTGCCACTCGTTATTTTCCTTTATGCCTCCGTTAGAATTGTTGAGTCTTACTGTCCGAATAATAAATGAATTGGGCTCCCTGGTGGTGAAAACCGTATTGATTTTGCGGTAATCGACCCCGCTTGACGCCAAAATGTTGTTGAGCAGATTGAGCCGCTTTTGCTGGAGCTCATATGAGCTGCTGCCGTCAATCCTGATTTCCAGTCCGACGTTCTTTTCTTCTATCGTCTTGTTGGCAAAAGCCTGCAGCCATTTCAGAGTAACCCCGGAAATTTCGGCTCGGTTCGGTTGGAAAGCAAGGCGTATTTCGGTCGGTAATATTTTTCCGGTCGTCGCCTTTTGGCGCGATTTTCCGGTAAATTGGTCAAAAAAGCTGGGGCCGCCGCCGTTTTCGTCTTTGGCGCTGCCGTCTGCGGTCTGGTTTTTGCTGAAAATTGACGTAATGCTTTTAAACAGACCGCCGCTTTCCTTTCCTGAAGACGAAGTTTGCGTCTGCTTCGCGGGGGCCGGCTGTTCGGCTGCTTCCTGTTCGCTGACTTGCTGCTCGATGTCTTTGTCTTTTTCAGAGGAAACCAGCTGCGGCGTCAGATTGGGGTCGTTCAAAATATCCTCGGGAATGGGTATCAGCAGGTTGTTGACGACCTCCGAGGCGACTTTAACTTCGCCGCTGCCGCCTTTTTTTAGTTTTTTGTCTGCTTCGATTGCCTGTTTGACGGCGACATTGTCGGCATTTTTAAAATATGCTTCTTTGGTTATTTGGCGGTTTCTCTGATGCCCGGTGCCTTTGGCCGCAACCCAGACGCTGTCTTCATTGTTCTTTTCCGCCATAGTTGTCCAGCCGGAAGTTGTGTCGTCTTTCTCTTTCTTTTCTGCCGGCGCCTGATTTTCCGTCATACTGCGGATTGTTGCTTTCCCTGTCAGCATGGCCAGCTTATCGGCATTCGGAGTGTCGATAATTTTGGCTTCTGCGGTCTCGATTTTGGCGCTCTGGTCTTTCTCCAGCGGAATAAGCAGGTTCTCCGGCTCCCCTGCGGAAACTTTTATTTGCTCTTTGGACGGAAAATCAGGCGCCGTATCCGGGTTCGGTGCGGCTTTGGCGACTTTGAAAGTCGGCGGCAGCGGTTTGTCGGAGACAAGGTTGTCTTCGTTGTTTCCTTCGCTGTCGTCTTCATCGGGAACGCGGGCGATAATAAAACTTTCCTCTTCCTCCGCAATCTCGGGGGCGAGAATGTTCTCCGGTTTGGGAGCCGGCTCGGCTTTTTCTTCCCGCGTAATCGGAATGTCCGCTTGCGCTAAAACCATTTCCGGCTCTTGGGAAACGGTGGTCATTTTCTTCTTCCGGACCCGTTCTTCGTTGGGGCGGATAATCTGAACTTTGGCCTGAACGATTTTATTGCTGAACGGAACCGGGTCTTCAATCGGCTGCTGTAATTCGTTTTCGTCAACCGGCGGAGCACTGCCGATAATTTCCTGATAATTTGCCGCAATTTTGTCTTCCATGGTCTGCGGCTTTTCAGCCGGAGGAGCCGCCGGTTCCGCCTTGGAAACCGTCTGTTGCAGAGCCGGCTGAAGCGCGGAAACGGCCTCTGCGGCCTTAACAGAAGCTTCTGCGGTTTTTTCGTTCAGATCAAATTCAATGTCGTTGCCGGCAAAAGTCAGAGGGATGGGGTCTTCTACCGAAACTTCGGACAGTTTTTCCGTTGAGGGAGAAACGGGCACCGACAAGGCAATTTTTTTAACCGGAATGGTTTTGGCTGCTTTGGCGGGAGAGGGCAGGCTCTTGAAAAACAGGGAAATATTTTTGTTGGGAATTTTAATTTCAGTGTCAGAGGGTTTGGGAACACTGAAAAACTCCTTGTTTACGCTCAAAATCGTGAACAAAGAGAAAACAAAGCTGCAAACAAAAGTTTTTAAACTCGTTTTTCCCATAAAATAAAATCCCTCTAAAGCCTTGATAATTCAATATGCGACTCTTGGCAAGCAGATATAATTTTATGCACAAAGCTTTGAAAAAATTTTTTCCGTTTGTCGGAATATAGGGGCTTTGCT
>UMLL01013182.1_pt1 | contig 12976 bp, 7 predicted proteins | sample 1966591 | NCBI WGS metagenome assembly UMLL01 (sample SAMEA4836200, study PRJEB28245) | human gut metagenome | biome: gut microbiome; material: fecal sample | place: Denmark | collected 2008 | reverse complement strand
ACGAGAACGGAACACTTGTTATTTGGCAGGACCTCGATAAGTTTGCAGTTGGAGAAACCGATATTGCTGAAGCTTTTACCAGAAAGATGGAACTAATTCGCGAGCATCTTTCTCTCGTTTTTCATAGATACTTAAGCGGTGAACCGGGTCTGAAAAAATTAGATATCCGCATGAATGAGCAAAGCGTCGAACCGCAGGATCCGTTTCTTATTAAAAAGAGCACTCAGCTCATGGACGATGAAGTTATTATTGTGCGAGGACAAAAAGTACGCGTAAAACCGTATATTTTGCCTCACACTTCTAAACTGACGCAAAAAGAACTGAAGGCTTTGGGCGGGAAAGACGGTTTGCGTAAAAATCAGGGATTTTACGTGTATAGAAACAAACGTCTCCTCGTGTGGGGAAACTGGTTCAGGCTTATGAGACAAGGTGATTTGTCAAAACTTGCAAGAGTACAAGTTGACATTCCTAATTCCTTGGATGATCTTTGGACTCTTGATATTAAAAAGTCTACTGCCACACCTCCTGAGGAAGTGAAAAGGAATCTTTCCGTAATTATTCAGAAAATATCTGAAGGCAGCAAGCGGACTTGGACTTATAGAGGAAAGAAAGAAACTAATGACAATATCGTCCACGTGTGGAATCGCCTGATAACACGTGACGGGAATGTTCTGTATGAATTAAACCCCGATCATCCCTTGGTGGAAAGCATTGTATCTGCGCATCCTGAAATACAGCCGCAGATTGAAGCACTTCTGAAGCAGATAGGGATGTCACTTCCTATTAACTCACTGTACATAGACTTAACAAACGACGAAAAAATGGATAATGACAGTGATAACAAAGGAACAGAAGTGATAACCCTTTTGAAAAATGTTGTTTCCACATATTCTGGTGAGGATAAAGAAGGCTTTATTAAGGCACTATTGATAACCGAGCCTTTCTGCAATTATTCTGATGAGATAGAGAAAGCAATGAAAAGAGGCGAAATAGTATGACTGATAATATGAAAATTTTGATTGATCAAGTTACAACTGCGATCAACAGCGAATATGGAGATTCTCTGCCGACCCTTGAGCAAATCAATGATAAAGCAGATACTTTCCGTACACTTTTCGCACCGCTTTATCCCATATCAGACGAAGAATACATTCGTGTCAAAAGAGAATTAGCAACCAATATTCTTCACAGAATCGGTGTAGCAACAACACTGCGCGGCCATGATGCCGAACATCAGTCTTGGTACTTTATTCAGGAGAATGACGGATACTATTGGAACCGGTATAAAACTTATTTGAAGAACGTTAAGCATTGGGGAATTGATGTTGTAAATAGGCTTAACCAGACGACCGATGAAATAATGGACGATCTTGGAAATCCCAAGGATGCTACACGTCCTTTCCAGCGGAGAGGATTGCTGTTGGGTGATGTTCAGTCAGGCAAAACTGCTACATATACAGCCATATGCAATAAGGCATCTGATGCTGGTTATAGGGTGATTATCGTCCTTGCCGGAATGATGGAGAATCTGCGTGTTCAAACGCAGGAACGGCTTGATGCTGAATTCGTCGGCAAAGAAAGTAAATATACCCTCGATAAAAAAGCAGAGCAGGAAATCCGAAATAAACCAGTAGGCGTCGGAAAAATTCCGCCAGCACTTCCCGAAAAAAGCATAGCTTGCTTCACCTCTGTTGCAACAGATTTTAACAAAGCTATCCTGCGTGCTTTTAATTTGGATTTGCGGACGCTGAATGGGACAGCGCTTTTCGTCGTGAAAAAGAATAAAAGCGTCCTCAACAACCTGTATAAATGGCTTCTGGAGAATAACGCCGATCATGAAACCGGACTGATTGATCTCCCACTGCTTTTAATTGACGATGAGGCGGACAACGCTTCTGTAAACACTAATTCCGAAGAAAAAGATCCTACGGCGATCAACCAAGCCATTCGAAACATTCTCAACTGCTTCAGACAGGCTTCATACCTCGGCATTACTGCTACACCTTTTGCAAATATCTTTATTGATCCGGATACTGATGAAGCCACAAGAGACCTGTTCCCAAAGGACTTTCTCACAGTTCTTCCGACTCCCGAATTGTATATTGGTGCAGACAAAATATTCGGCAACGGAGATGCCGACGAATGGGATGATGGAGTTCCTCACACGAGAACTGGAGGAATATATGGGGATTCGATTATTCCAATCCAAAATGAAGAACAGGAATCGTTCTATGTCTTTAAGCACAAAAAAGAACTCGCAGACGAATTGTATGATTTGCCGGAAAGCATGAGAAAAGCAATCCGATATTTCATACTGGCCTGCACGATTTCTGATATTCGTCAAGATAACACGGAACATAGATCTATGCTCGTTAACGTCAGCAGATTTACGAAAGTTCAAAATGTAACTGCTGACCTCGTTGAAGCGTATGTTTCAAGCATAAAAGCCGATCTTGAGAACTATTCTGCTCTACCCGTAGAAAAAGCGATGCAGATAAAAAATATCGCAGCACTACATGCTGAGTGGGAAGATTTCCAGCTCGAAGAAGCGGCAAAGATCACGTGGGAATCTTTCCTTCACGACTTCCTGCTCAAATCCGCGAAGCGGATTGAGGTAAGGTCGGTAAACCAACAGCACGGAGCGTCTTCCCTTAATTACTATGAGTACAAAGGTGTGGGGATGCGTGTCATTGCTGTCGGTGGAAACAGCTTGTCCAGAGGTTTGACGTTGGAAGGATTATGCGTCAGCTATTTCTACAGAAACACGATGATGTATGACACACTTCTCCAAATGGGAAGATGGTTTGGTTATCGTCCTAATTACGATGATTTATTCAAGGTATGGATGGCTGAAGATGCTATTGATTGGTATGGATATATTACAGATGCAATCAATGAATTGAAAGACGAACTGCGCAAAATGAAGCGCCAAAACCAAACTCCTGAAGAATTTGGCCTTAAAGTTAGACAAGCTCCTGGCTCGCTGCTCATTACTGCACGGAATAAGATGCGCACCGCAACTTCTGTCAAAAGACCTATTACTGTTTCCGGCAGAATGATTGAAACCCCAAGATTAAAGGGAGATGCTGTTTCTGTTCAGGAAAACGAGACACTTTGCCGTTCGTTTATTGAATCTATCTCCGCTGACATTCAGTACGAGTACGATGATTATACCAAGGCTTTTATTTGGAGGAATGTCCCCAAAAAGGCTGTAACAGAAATCGTAAGAAGCTACATAACACACCCCTGGAACTTAAACTTCCAGCCAGCAGCTCTTGCCGAATATATTGCCACGGATGAAGGCCCGTTGGATTTCTGGGATGTTGCCATTCCGCAGGATTCCGACATAAGCCAGACGGTTAAGATTAACCTAATTGATGGCACTACTGTCGATGTTCATCCAAAAGGAAGGCCGCTTGAGTGGGATTTAACGAGCAAAAACATGCTCAAAGTATATGGTCGGCACGTTCGTATTGGCTCAGGCGGATGTACGAAAATTGGGTTAACTGAGCAAAAAATAAAAGATCTCCGCGAAGAATTCGGCAGCAGCAAAGATAGTACATATCTGCACACCGAACGCAATCCGCTTCTCCTTATCCACGTATTGAGCAATACAAATCCGGAAATGAAACCGGGCGATCCGAAACAGGTGTTTGCTCTTGGCTTGGGGTTCCCATACGACGGCAACGAGCGTACCGCAAATTATATGGTTAACGTTAAAGAATTGAAGAACTGGGTTGATATCGAAGACGAGGATGATGACGATGAGAACGATTAATGACTTATATGAAAAATGGAATAGTATCTCTCCCTATACTGGAGGATTTCTGCTTGTTTCTGATGAGCATCCACTGTCATTTCATATAGGCTATTTATCTGATTCTCAAAAATGCTTTATTGTATTGAACACAGGAAAACTCGAGAAGATTTCCTCTTCAAAAGCAATAAATGTTGAGAATATACTTTTGAGCGATAACTCTTATGCACTGCGCTTTTCTCTGAACTATGCTTCTTTGGATGAGATATTTGTCAAACTGTGTTGGGACCTTATGAGCGCTTCAAAAGATGATCAAAAACCCATTGAAAAGATTGTCGCTCAATATAAAAAGTGGCTTAGGCTTTTGCAGCAAATCGGCAATGGATTGCTGCCGCCGCATAGTCAAAAAGGTCTTATTGGAGAGCTGCTGTATTTAGCTGATCTTATCGAAAGACATGGCGAAAAAAAGGCACTTGGTGAATGGGTCGGTCCGGAAGGGGCAGATCAGGATTTCAATTTTGAAGATGGTTGGGCTGAAGTAAAAACTACAATTATTGCAGGAACTTCCGTTCAGGTGTCGTCGCTTCAGCAATTTGATCGCTCGGACGAAGGAACACTAATTGTATATTTCCTCGACAAAACATCGTCAACCGGAACCACTACTATATCATTGAACGAAGCGGTTGAATTGGTTTCTTCAAAGGTCACGATGCAATCCAATAAAGACTTTCTTGAACTAAAATTAGCCAAGTGCGGATACCAAAGCAAAAATGCAGACGAGTATTCGGCTTATAGATTTAAGCTGTCAGAAAGACGACAGTATTGTGTCTCATCAGGTTTCCCGCGGCTGACGAAAGACAATGTGCCGCCAGCAGTTATCGAAGCACAGTATCGGATTGATTTGCCGTCGATAGAAACGTTTAGAAAAAGAGAGGACTAAGTTATGGATGTGCATGAATTCCACAAGGATTTTTTGGAAGAGGTAAAAGCGACTGCCGCTACCGAAGGCTCCGGCTCTAATGCCGCCTTTGTCAGCGTTGCAAGCAGTTATCTTGTAAATGCTGAAGTCCTTTCCGATTTTACTGCTGCTTTCTATCTTGGCAAAAGCGGTTCGAAAAAGCTTAGAGTAGATGGGTACGTGTTGGATGAATTTGACTACACGTTTAACCTGATAATTGCCGATTATACCGGCGATGAAGAACGAGATACTGTAACCAGAACATACGCAACGCAGCAATTTGATTTTTTGATTCACTTTATCGAAGAATCTTACGGCAGCAAGCTATATCGCGAGGTTGAGCCGAGCACCCCGGCGTCAGATCTGATTGAGCAGCTTCGTTTTCATAAAGATCGGATTAGAAAGTTCCGCCTTATTCTCCTCACTGATGGCTTCATGAGCAATCGTATCAGTGAGATTGAGGCAAGAACCATCAATGATATCCCGATTGAGTGTCAGATTTGGGATATAGACAGAATATACCGAGTATGTTTTTCAGATCTTGGCCGTCAAGATATCGAGATAGACTTCACGGCGTATACAAACGGCAAAGGAATACCTTGCTTGGAAGCAAGCAGTGCCAACAGTGAGGATTATCATAGCTATCTTTGTATTGTCCCGGGCACGGTTTTAGCTGACGTTTATGATACATATGGCAGTCAGCTGTTGGAAGGTAATGTTCGCTCTTTCCTGTCAACAAAGGTTGCAGTTAATAAAAAGATCAGAGAAACTATTTTAAGAATCCCTCAGAATTTCTTTGCATATAACAACGGCGTTTCTGCTACGGCTATGGACTTGCAGTTTGAATCAACGCCAGAAGGAAAGTTTATCACTTATGCTCGTGATTTTCAGATAATCAACGGCGGTCAGACTACTGCCTCCCTTTCAAATGCAAGGCATAAAGATGCCGCTGATCTGAATCAGATTTATGTTCAGATGAAGCTGACAGAAGTGGACAATGATGCCGATAAGTCGAGCGACTTAATTCGGAACATTTCTCGGTCGTCCAATAGCCAGAATAAAGTCAGTGACGCGGACTTCTTTGCGACGCATCCTTTCCACATTCGTATGGAACAGATATCGCGGCGCGTTTTTGCTCCTGCTTCCGGCGGCGCACAGTATGAAACAAAATGGTTTTATGAGCGTGCACGCGGTCAATATTTACAGGCGCAGATGCGTATGACAAAGGCGCAAAAGGACAAATTCACAGCGCAAAATCCTAAAAAGCAGGTTATTACTAAAACTGATCTCGCAAAATATCGTGATTCTTGGGCAGGTATGCCCCAAGTGGTCAGTAAAGGTGCACAGACAAACTTTATGAAGTTTGCCGAAATAATCGATGAAGCATGGAATAAGTCAGACACTCAGTTTAATGACAAGTTCTTTAAGGATACTGTGTCTCTGGCAATTCTATTCAAGCATACAGAATGGGTCGTGTCACATCAACCCTGGTTTGAACAAGGTTATCGCGCAAACATTGTTACATACTCCATTGCCTTGCTGCACCGGTTGATTAAGTCGCAGTATCCAGATATGGATCTTGATCTTCAGCTAATCTGGACCCGTCAGCAGGTTCCGGACATTGTTACAAACGAGCTGGTAAAGATAACGAAGTTTGTATTTGACAGGATTACTGATCCTTCTCGCGGAACAATCAACGTAACTCAGTGGTGTAAAAGAGATGCCTGCTGGGACGATGTAAAGAAGTGCGACATTCGTCTTGCTCCAGGATTTGACATGGTACTGGTGAGTAAAACAGATACAAAGTCTGCGGAAAAGGAAGCAAAACAAGATCAGAAACTTATTTCTGATGTTGAAGCGCAGGCGAAAGTTCTTGAACTCGGTGCAGATTATTGGGCAAAGGTAAATGATTTCGTTTTAGCTAAGAGAGTGACTTTCTCTCCGGATCAAATGAAGGCCATGAAATATGCTTTGAAAATACCAGTTCAGTTTCCGAGTGCCTATCAAAGTGTTCAGCTTCTTGCATTACTTGAAGAAGCAAAGGCAAATGGGTTCAAAGCATAAGGAGATATGTTGAAATGGGAAAATACTCAGTAGTCGATTTGTTTGCAGGAGCCGGAGGCTTGAGCCTCGGCTTTATGCAAACAAATAAATACGATATAAAAGTTGCATTTGAGAACAATCCTGACATGCAGGCTACATATCGAGAAAATCATCCTAATGTTGAAGTTCTCGGCGACGTATGCAAAGCAGATTACAAAGAAATCCAAAAGAAATATGGGGCTATTGATGTTGTAATCGGCGGTCCTCCGTGCCAAGGTTTTTCAAATGCAAACAGGCAGAAGAACCACGCTATCAGCCAGAATAATATGCTTGTAAAGCAGTATCTTCGGGCAATCCTCGAACTTAAGCCCAAGGCATTTGTAATGGAAAATGTCAGCATGCTTCGCTCTGAAGTCCATAGGTTTTATATGGAACATGGAGATGAGAAAACGGTTAAAAAATGCGGCATCCCTGTAAAGGATACTCCGCTTCATCTTCTTGATGCTAAATTTCTATTCGATTCCGCAATTAACATTGTTCAGAATGAAACGGAAATTGCAAAGTACCTTTGGTCCGAAGAAGATTATTCCGAGCTGAACGTAATATACAAAAACTCGAAGAACCTTTCTAAAATGAAGAAGGCTCTTGAGAAGCACAAGGTTAAGCTTCTGCGAGCAGCTGAAAATCATCTTAAAAATGAATCTAATGATCATATTTCGCTTGAGACTCGAAAGGCATTCGAAGCCATTTCTTCCTACTATGATGGTAAGTTACCTGCAGAGAAAATAATTGAAACTATTGAGCCAGCAATTATGATCCAGCGGATGCTTAGCAAGGCCCAAGAGATATTCCGGAATAACATCATAGTTGATTCTTATTCGCAAGAAGATGGTCTTTCTGCTCACATAAGGTCTTTCGCGGTATTTGACTACTTAACCGGCATTTTAACTGCCCCAGAAAATGATTATGTAATAAACAGTGATGTCCTCTGCGCAGCCGATTATGGCGCACCTCAAAAACGAATGAGGTTCGTTGTGATAGGAATTAAACGTAGCATAGCAACCAAGATTGCGCTTCCCAAAGGTCGTTTTGATGAGGATGAATACCGAACAGTAAGAGATGCTATTGCGGACCTCGAAACGGTGTCTCCGGTATATGACCTCGAAGATGATAAGGAAGGTATCAAGATTGATGCAATCGATGGCTTGAACGAACTCGCGGCCTCTTTACGGAATTCAGGAGTATTGAAGAATCACATCATTACAAAAACAACAGAAACTGCTATGGAGCGTTTCAAGGCTATCAAGCAAGGACAGAATTTCCATTCGCTTGATGATGAACTAAAGACAAATACATATACCGATGTTTCCCGGACGCAGAACACAATCTATCTGCGCTTGGATTACGATGAACCAAGCGGCACGGTTGTAAATGTACGAAAATCAATGTGGATTCATCCAACACTTGATAGAGCTATCAGTGTTCGAGAAGCCGCAAGATTACAAACCTTCCCTGACAGTTTTGTGTTCTTCGGAACTAAGGACAAACAATACCAGCAAGTGGGAAATGCAGTACCTCCAATAATGGCAAAGTCCATTGCTAAAAAGCTTGCTCAAACACTAACGAAGAGTTTGGTTCAAGAGAAAGAAAATGGCTGACAATCATTCAAAAGAAGTCCGCAGCATGAACATGTCCCATATTCGAAGCAAGAATTCAAAACCAGAAGAGTTAGTTCGCAAGTATCTGTTTTTAAAAGGGTTTCGGTATAGAAAGAACGTTAAAACGCTGCCGGGATGCCCGGATATTGTTTTGCCGAAATACAAAACAGTAATTTTCGTGAATGGCTGTTTCTGGCATAAACACGACTGCCCGCGATTTGTATGGCCAAGCACAAATGAAGAGTATTGGCGTCCCAAAATCATGGGAAATGTTGAAAGAGATAAAAGAAATCTTGCTGAACTGCAGCAGCTCGGTTGGACCGTGCTTACAGTATGGGAATGCGAGCTTAAGAAAAAAGTGATCGACGCAACTTTGGATCAGCTTGAAAAACGCCTTTGTAAAATAGGAAGTGAAATACAATGAGTAAATACACCTTCTCAACTCAAACAGGAAAAGCGTATTATTGCAATTCCATTCCTGGATTTATAGCAGATACGTCACATAACATCGTCGGACAGCTTGTCCATCACCTTGTTGGTGCCGGATTTACCGCCGGATTCCATGATGTGTCTGCTTTTGAAAATCAAATTGAAGAATTGCAAAAGCGTTTGGAAGCGTGCCAAATGGAAGGCGACATCATTTTTGAGTATGATATCGTTCGTCTCGGTAAAAGAATCGATGTTATCCTTCTAATTCGCCATATGGTTTTTTCCCTGGAGTTTAAGAATGGGAAGGATGTATTTACCGCTCAGGATGCTCAACAGGCTGAAGACTACGCAATTGATATAAAGAATTTCCATAAGGAATCTGAAAATCTTTATGTGTGCCCGATACTTATTGCGACAGATGCAAAACCATATCCGAAGAAGCAGTCAGATGGATGTTATCCAGATAAGCAGATCCATTTACAACGCGAAAACATTGAAACCCTTATTCCGAAAATATCTTCCATATCGCAAATGTACGGCGATGACGGAGAAATTGATTTTGAAAAGTGGTTCAATTCGCCGTACTATCCAACTCCAACGATAATTGCAGCGGCTGTTGAGGCGTACAGCACTCACAACCTGAGCGAAATAGCGCATTCCGAAGCCGGACAAGACGATATAAATCTATGCGAAACAAAGCTTGGCGAAATAATTGATTACGCAAAATCAAACAACAAAAAGTGCTTATGCTTTGTTACCGGTGTACCAGGAGCTGGAAAAACGCTGGTGGGGCTGGATGTCGTAGCAAAGAGCCTGGATAATGAAAACGACTCAACGAGAAGTGTTTACCTATCAGGTAATGGCCCACTTGTTGAGGTGCTGCGTGAAGCATTAAAAATAAGCGTCAGAGATAGCAATAAGCAAAAAAAGATTACTCTCAGCAAGCATGAAAAAGACATGGTTGACGAGTCGATCAATGGCTTGATTCAGAGTAGTTATGAGTTTAAGAAAGCACATGCGCGCGATTTGCGGCCTATCACCGACAAGATTTTAATCTTCGATGAAGCGCAACGAGTTTGGAATCAACAAAAAATGTCGAGCAAGCACAAGGATGATCCGATGCTTGCTGTCAGCGAGTCGCACTTGCTTTTAAGCATTATGGACAGACATCAGAATTGGGCCGTGATGATCTGTTTGGTAGGTTTAGGACAAGACATTTACGACGGCGAAGTCGGAATAAACGAATGGTTTAGATGCGGTATCGAAGATTTTCCTGAGTGGGAGATGTTTTATTCTCCTGAAATATTCAGTCAAGTAGAAGATAAAAACATCGACCGAAAAATGATTGAAAACTGCGAACGCTGCCATACTGTGCCTGAATTGTATTTAAGAACCTCGATTCGTTCCTTTAGAGCGGATAAGCAGTGCAAATTTATTGATTATCTTCTCGACAATAGTCCGGAGAAGGCGAAGGAAATATACGATGTTATTTCCGAAAAATACCCTGTCTTCGTAACGAGAGATTTCGAAAAAGCAAAACAGTGGGTACGCAAACAGGTGCGCGGTTCCCAACGATCCGGCGTTCTCGCATGCAGCAGTGCTCAGCGCTTAAAACCGGAAGGAATCTATGTCCCTACTGATATTGACGTCAAGAACTGGTTCCTTGCGCCCAGTGATGATTTGAGATCTTCAAATAAACTTGAAATTGTTGCAAGCGAATTTAAGGTTCAAGGACTGGAAATAGACTGGGGTATTGTCTGCTGGGATGCCGATCTTCGCAGAAACAGCAAAAACAACGATTGGGACCATTACTCGTTCAGAGGCACAAAATGGATGCACCGAAACAAACCGGAACAGCAGCGTTATCTTGTTAATTCTTACCGTGTTCTTCTTACAAGAGCGCGTCAGGGAATGGTGCTGTTTGTACCCAAAGGCGTAGATCCAGAGGAGGACCCGACAAGAGATGCAAAATACTACGACGATATTTATAAATATTTGATTAAATGTGGAACTAAAGTACTGACAGATTAATTGTACTATCCAATTTCAAGGAGAACAGCATGAAACTCATTCATTTATCTGACCTTCACCTGGGCAAAAGAGTAAACGAATACTCAATGCTTGAAGATCAAGAATATATACTCAAAAAGATCATCAATGTAATAGATGACGAAAAGCCTGTAGGAGTCATCATTGCAGGAGATGTGTATGACAAGTCTATTCCGTCCGCTGAGGCAGTCCAGTTGTTTGATGACTTCCTTGTACAACTTGCGAAACGCAGTCTGAAAGTGTTTGTTATCAGCGGAAATCATGACTCCCCGGAAAGGATAGCTTTCGGCTCGCGTATTATGGATGCCAGCGGGATACATATGTCTCCGGTGTACAGCGGGGATATTGCGCCTATCTCTTTGGAAGACGAATTCGGAATGGTAAACGTATACATGCTCCCGTTTATTAAACCAGCTCATGTGCGCCGCTATGCTGAAGATGAGATTACAACATATACCGAAGCAATAGAGTATGTCATTTCAAAACTGAATATCAATCCCGCCAACCGAAACGTACTGGTTACTCATCAGTTTGTAACAGGCGCATTGCGCTCTGAATCAGAAGAAATATCGGTTGGCGGTTCTGATAATGTGGACACTTATGTTTTTGAGCCATTTGATTATGTGGCACTTGGACATATTCATTCGCCGCAGACTTGCGGCTCGGATAATATTCGTTATTGCGGAACACCACTCAAATACTCTTTTTCGGAGGCTCATGACAAAAAGTCCGTTACAGTCGTTGAACTCCGTGAAAAAGGAAATGTATCATATAAAACTGTCGAGCTTGTTCCGCAGCATGACCTTGTCGAATTGAAAGGAACATATGAAGAACTCACATTGAAGTCATTCTATGAGAACACTACGTGGCAAGAGGACTATACACATATTACATTGACGGATGAAGAGGATATTCCGGATGTTATCGGTAAACTTCGCACGGTATATCATCGTCTGATGAAGTTGGATTACGATAATAAACGTACTCGCTCCAATATGGAGATTAGTGGTGCGTCCGATGTGGAGTCCAAGTCACCGCTGGAACTTTTTTCTGACTTTTATGAGCTGCAGAACAATCAGCCGATGAGTCAAGAACAACTGGAATTTATGCGCGAAATGATTGAAAAAACATGGGAGGACGAACAATGAGACCTATTAAACTTACAGTATCGGCGTTTGGCCCCTATGCAGGTAAAACTGTTCTTGATTTGGACAAGCTTGGAGCAAATGGACTCTATTTAATCACGGGCGATACCGGGGCTGGAAAAACAACCATTTTCGATGCGATCACCTATGCACTGTATGGAGAAGCAAGCGGAGATAATCGAGAGCCTTCTATGTTCAGATCAAAGTATGCCGAGGCGGATACCCCGACTGAGGTTGAGCTTGTTTTCTCTTATGCCGAAAAAACATATACCGTAAAACGGAATCCGGAGTATGATCGCCCCAAATCCCGCGGTGACGGCTTTACAACTCAAAAGGCAGAAGCGCAGCTTCAATATCCGGATGGACGGGTTGTCACTAAGCAGCGTGATGTAGATAACGCAATACGCGATATCATGTGCATTAACCGCAGTCAGTTTTTACAGATTGCCATGATTGCACAGGGCGATTTTCTCAAACTGCTGCTTGCCCCAACAGAGGATCGCAAGAAAATATTCCGACAAATATTCAAAACTCAGCTGTATCAAGATTTGCAGGATCGTTTGAAGAGAGAGTCCGGTCAACTCAACGACAAATGTGAAGCCGCTCGCAGCAGCATCAAGCAATATATTGATGGAATCTCCTGCGACGAAAATGATGTTTTGAGCATTGAGGTTGAAAAGGCAAAGAGCGGAATTCTTCCTACAACAGATGTTATTGATCTGGTTGATTGTCTCCTGAGCCAGGACAATGACAAAAAGTCGGTTATAGAAAAGTCAATTTCGGATGCGGACAAGAAGCTTGAGATCGTTAATGCAAATTTAGGAAAGATCGAAGCAAAAGAAAAAGCCCAAACAGCTTTAGAAAAAGCTCAAAGTGATTTAGCCGCCGAAAATGAGACCAATCTCATACTGAAGGATGCCTTTGAGATTGAAAAAGG
>UMLL01053925.1_pt1 | contig 12988 bp, 10 predicted proteins | sample 1966591 | NCBI WGS metagenome assembly UMLL01 (sample SAMEA4836200, study PRJEB28245) | human gut metagenome | biome: gut microbiome; material: fecal sample | place: Denmark | collected 2008 | reverse complement strand
GCCGCTGCCCGCCGCAGGCCGCCCCGGCCGCGGCCGGCAAGCACGGCCGTAAGGCGAAAAAGGCCAAAAAGCCGAAGAAGAAAAAGAGCCTCGGCCGCCGGCTGCTCATTTTGTTCCTCGTGCTGGCCATCCTGGCCGGATTGTATCTGACGGCGGTCTATTCCGACATTCCGTTCATCGCCAAGTGGCGCACGGCCTATATCCAGACGGCCATGAACACGCTCAGCCACCAGTGGCTGGCCACGGCGTTCATCCCACGCAGCGTCATTGACAAGGTCCTCGCCGAAATGGAGGCCGCCAGGGAGGCGCAGATCGGCATCAACAGCGAGTGGGGCGAAGGCGAGTCCGAGTCCCGCAACCCGACGCTCACGAACACCGAGGGCATGAGCAAGGAAGAGATCGCGTTTTACAACCTCTTCTGGGAGGTCAATGTGCCGAGCATGCAGGCGTATGTCAAGGAGCATCCCGACGCCCTCGCCGCCGGCTGGAGCCGCATCAACATCGACAAGTCCGCCCTCACGGCTGACGGCACCAGCATCCGCACCATACAGGGCGAGCAGGTGCTTGCGATCGACGCGCGCAACAAGATCCTCATCGCGCGCGTGAAAGGCAGCACTTACCGCGGCGTGCTCGTTATTATGAAAGACCCGTCGCGCCTGAGTCTGCAGGCCGCGTCCACGCTCGGCAGCGTCGGCCAGGTCTGCGGCAAGATCGCCGAGGCCCACGGCGGCGTCATCGGCATGACCGGCTCGGGCTTCATCGACCCGGGCGGCACCGGCAACGGCGGTACCCTCGCGGGCTACGCCATGTGCAACGGCAAGTCCTACGGCAGCCATATGGGCTATGGCTACAAGCGTCTCGAGCTGCATAAGGACAACCGCATCTACATCCGCGACAGCGATTCCTCGGTCTCGCCCGACACGACGGACGCGGTCGAGTTCTCGCCCGCCATGATCATCGACGGGGAGACGGTCGTCAACGCCCGCAGCGGCTTCTCCGACCTGCAGCCGCGCGCCTGCCTCGGCCAGTCGAAGTACGGCGAGATCATCGCCCTGCTCGTTGAGGGCCGGCTCACGACGTCGGTCGGCATCAGCGTGCCGGACTGCGCGGCCATCATGACCAAGCACGACTGCATGCAGGCCATGAACCTCGACGGCGGCACCAGCGCCATGATCTGGTACAAGGGCAAGTACATCATGCGCAGCTCCAACCCCGCGCTCACCGCCGGGCGCACGCTGCCGAACGCTTTCGTCTACACCGGAAATTAACGCTGCGGCAGCTGACAGCACCAACAGCCTCGCAGAGTTTGACACACGCAAACGTCCCTGACCGCCGGTCAGGGACGTTTGTGCGCAATGCGCAAAAGATTTCCCGAAAAACGGGTGCAGATTCGTGAAAATGGGGCTTGCAATCCGGCGCGGGAAGTGGTAGAGTAACACCATCGAGAAACCGATGACCGAGAGGAGTACCCATTCACGAAGCTTTCAGAGAGCAGCGGACGGTGGAAGCGCTGCAGCGGACGGGTGGCGAATGGACTCGTGAGGGCAAACCGATTGCAGCAGCATGAGGGGCGACGGTGGCCGCGGCCGTTATCCGGCGGAGCGTATGATCGTACGTGCAAAGTGGGCGCATGAGCGCCAACATGGGTGGCACCGCAGGAGTTACAGTCTTGTCCCATGAAACGGATGGAACCGTTTCGTGGACGAGGCTTTTTTTATTGCTCAAATTACCGCAGGAGGGATGCAGATGACCCGCAAAACCAGACGATGGCGTGGCGGCCGGAGAATTTTTGCCGCGTCAGACCGTATCCGAACAGTTCAAAACCAACCGCTTTCAATATAGAAGGAGAATATACTATGAATCAGACTTTCCAGAAGATCGTCGGCGGCGTGCTCGCCGTCACCGCGCTCATGGGCCTGTCCGCCTGCGGCAGCAAGACCGAGGACACCAAGGCCGATGGCAAGACCTATAAGGTCGGCATCGTGCAGTTTGTGGACGATGCGTCCCTCAACCAGATCGAGGAGGCCATCGAGGCCGAGCTCGACGCGAAGGCCACGGAGCTGGGCGTGAAGTTCGACTACACGCTCTACAACGGCCAGGCCGACGGCACGACGCTTAACCAGATCGGCGCCGAGCTCGTCAGCAAGGGCGTGGACCTCATCGTCCCGATCGCAACGCCGGCCGTGAAGATCATGCAGTCCGCTACCGAGGACACCGAGATCCCCATCGTTTTCTCCGCCGTGTCTGACCCCGTCGGCGCCGGCATTGTTGATTCGCTCGACGCGCCCGGCGGCCGCATCACCGGCACGAGCGACGCGCTCAACACCAAGGGCCTGCTCGACCTGATGCTCGCCCAGAACCCGGACACCAAGACCGTTGGCCTGCTCTACTCCAAGAGCGAGGATTCCTCCAAGCAGCCGATCGAGGACGCGAAGGCCTACCTCGAGGGCAAGGGCATCCGCTGCGTGGAAAAGACCGGCACCACCACCGATGAAGTCACCTCCGCCGTCGACGCGCTCATCGCCGAGAAGGTCGACGCCGTCTTCACCCCGACCGACAACACCATCATGACCGCCGAGCTCGCCATCTACGAGAAGTTCCTCAATGCCAAGATCCCGCAGTACTGCGGCGCGGACTCCTTCGCGCTCAACGGCGCGTTCGTCGGCTACGGTGTGGATTACACCAAGCTCGGCACGATCACGGCCGACATGGTCGTGCAGGTGCTCGTTGACGGCAAAGACCCCGCCACGCTGCCCGTGACCACGTTCGATAACGGCATCGCCATGATCAACACCGAAAGCTGCGCCGCCCTCGGCTACGACCTCGCGGCTGTCAAGCAGGCGTTTGACGGCAAGTGCAGCTCCGTACTCGAGACGACCACGCAGCAGAATTTTGACTGATATCTGACATCCCGAAGGAGGGAGTTCCATGCTGACCGTTTTGCAGACGGCGCTCGAGGTCGGCCTCATTTACGGCCTCGTCGCGCTGGCGCTGTTCATCAGCTTTTCCATCCTGAATATCGCCGACCTGTCCACGGACGGGTGCTTCACGCTCGGCTGCGCCGTGGGCGCCATGCTCACCATCGCCGGCCACCCGATCCTCGCGCTGTTCGCGGCCATGGCGGCGGGCATGCTCTCGGGCTACATCACGGCCTTTTTGCAGACGCGCCTCGGCGTTGAGAGCATCCTCGCCGGCATCATCTCGAACACCGGCCTCTACACGATCAACCTTGCGGTCATGGGCTTTTCGTCCAACGTGTCCATCACCGGGGTCGACACGGTGTTTTCGCTCTTCAAGGGCCTTGTCGGCGGGCAGTGGAGCCGGCTGATCCTGCTCGCGCTCATCGCGGCCGTGATCGTGCTCGTGCTCATCCGCTTTTTCGGCACGTCCCTCGGCCTGTCCATCCGCGCCACGGGCGACAGTCTGGATATGGTCAGCGCTTCCTCCATCAATCCGAAAGCCACCATCACGATCGGCCTGTGCCTGGCCAACGCCCTCACGGCGCTGTCCGGCTGCCTGATTGGGGAATACAACAAGTTTTGCGACATCAACCTCGGCACCGGCATGGTCACGATCGCGCTGGCGAGCCTCATCATCGGCGAGGTCTTTGCCGGCCGCCGCGGCAGCGTGGGCAAGCGCGTCGTCTGCGTCGTGCTCGGCAGCATCGTCTACCGCTTCATCATCGCGCTGGCGCTGCGGCTGAACATCTCGGCCGAGTATTTCAAGCTCGTGTCCGCCGTCATCGTGGCCGTCGCCATCGCCGCGCCGAACATGAAGGACTACGTCCATCTGGCGAAGATCAAGTCCAACGCCCGCAAGCTGCGCGCCCTGTCCGGAAAGGGGGACGAGACCGATGCTTGAAGTTTCCCATATTTCCAAGACGTTCAACGCCGGCACCGTCAACGAGAAGCGCGCCCTGTCCGATCTCTCGCTCCGGCTGGCCGACGGGGAGTTTGCCACCATCGTCGGCTCCAACGGCGCCGGCAAGAGCACGCTCTTCAATGCCATCGCCGGTGTGTTCTATGTCGATTCCGGTACCATCACGCTCGACGGGCGGGACATCACGTTCCTGCCGTCGCACAAGCGCAGCCGCCGCATCGGCCACCTGTTCCAGGATCCGCTCAAGGGCACTGCGCCGCACATGACCATCGAGGAAAACCTCGCCGTGGCCTACCTCCGCTCGCCGGAAAAGCATAAGTCCTTCCGCCGCGTGACACGCCGCGACCGCGACTTTTTCCGTGACGCGCTCGCCCAGCTCGACATGGGGCTGGAGGACCGCATGAACACGCCCGTCGGCCTGCTCTCCGGCGGCCAGCGCCAGGCGCTGACGCTGCTCATGGCCACCATGGTCACGCCCGAGCTGCTGCTGCTCGACGAGCACACCGCCGCGCTCGACCCCGTCACGGCCGATAAGGTGCTCGCGCTCACGCGCAGCGTCGTGTCGGAGCGCAGCATCTCCTGCCTCATGATCACGCACAATATGCACCAGGCGCTCGAGCTCGGCACGCGCACGCTCATGATGGACGCCGGCCGCATCGTGCTCGATGTCTCCGGCCCGGAGCGCGCGGACATGACCGTGCAGGGCCTGCTCGACGCCTTCGCCGCCAAGGCGGGCGAGGCGTTTGATAACGACCGCGTCCTGCTGTCCACGGCCGAGGACCGCGAGAACTGAATTTCGGCAAAGAAAAATCAGCCGCCCACCGGGCGGCTGATTTTTTTCACTTGTCGAAAACCACATTCGGGGTTTCCGACAAAAGGTTTACAGTCTGCTGCGCGCATAATTTGCGCGCCGATGGCGCACAAATTCCACACTTGCAGCCTGAAAAGTATTTTTTCCGCCGTACATGCCGCCGGAAAAAATGATTGCATTTTCTTTGCTGCCTGCGGGCGGCAAACGCTGCGAGGCTTCTTCGCGGTTTAATAGAACGTGGCCACCGGTTCCTCCGGCTTTTCGACCTCCTGCACGGACTGCACCGTGAACACAGGGCCCTTGCGGCCGTAGGCGCGGTGGAACTTGTAGTCCAGCCGGGCCGTGATGATGGCCCACTCGTCGTTGCGGATCTCGTCGGCGCGGTCCCACACACAGATGATGCCCGCGAACTGAATGTCCTGCACACAGCAGGTCATGATGTGCCGCCCGGCGATGAAGCAGCCCTTCGGCACGTTCTTGCGCACAAGGCAGCGGCACTTGACCTCAATGGTCTTGCCGTCGTACTTCTTCGGCTCTTCGGACATGTCGCGGTACCAGATGGCGAAGTCGCGGTCCTCGATCTCGACGACCGGGGCGTCAAGGTCGAACGGCAGCGGATCTTCAATGTCGTCGTACACGACCTTGCCGTCGGTGTATTCATACGCGATGTCGCACCGGCGGGAGATGGCGCGGATGACGCGGTGCATCTCCATGCGGTCCATGCTGTCGTTGTAGCGGTTGAGCACGACGAGCTCGGCGCTCTTGAGCTTGTCCACCGTGAGCTGGCGCATATTCGCGTTGTAGCTCAAAAACGACGTCGCGTCGCAAAACAGGAATTCCTGCGCGACCGCCCAGCCCTCCGGCAGGTTGCCGTAGAGTGAGTCGAGCATCCACATGCCGTTGTACTCCACGAGCACGCGCTCGGGGCGGATCTCGTCCTGCAGCGCCTTCAGGTGCTCGACCGTGAGGTCGGACTCCTCGTCGATGTTGCGCACAAAGACGTTCCCGGCGCAGAACTTGTCCGGCTCGTAGACTTCCTCGCCCTCTTCACACAGCAGCAGCAGCGTGCGCTCGCCCTTGTGAAAGCGCTCGTCCTCGAGCGTCTCCTGAATGAATTTCGTCTTGCCGGCCTCCAGAAAGCCGGTGAACAGGTATACCGGCAGATCCGGCGCCTGCTGTTTCGTGTCAGCCAATGTGGAACAGCTCCTTCAGTGCATCCTCGGCCAGGTGCGACCCGATCACGCACACGCGGCCGGTGACCTGTGCGCTGCCGCGGCGGACGTCGGATTCGCCGGGCACGTAGTCAAAGTGGATCCAGCCGCCGTCGGTCGCAGGCACGATGCCCTTGGCGCGCAGCACGACGCCGTAGCGGTGCTCGTTGATGAGCGCGTCGAGCGCGGTGCGGATCTCGTCGTCGGTGTATTTGCGCGGCGTCTCGGTGCCCCAGCTCGTGAACACCTCGTCCGCGTGGTGGTGATGGTGGTGATGGCCGCAGCAGTGGTCATGGTCATGCTCGTCATGCTCGTCGTGGTCATGATGATGCTCGTGCTCGTGTTCATCGTCATCATCGTCATCATCGTCGTCATGGTGATGGTGATGGCCGCAGCAGCATTCGTGCTCGTCATCATCGTGATGGTGCTCGTGCTCATCCTCGTCGTCGTCCTCGGCGGCCTCGGCCTTGAGGTGCTCGAGCTCGGCGGACAGCGTGTCGCGCCGCTCCATCGTTTCGAGGATCTGCTTGCCGTCCAGCTCCGTCCACGGCGTGGTCACGATCGTGGCGGTCGGGTTCTTTTCACGCAGCAGCGCCACGGCGGCGTCGAGCTTCTCGGGGCGGATACCCTCGGTACGCGAGAGGATGATGGCGCTTGCGTTCTCGACCTGGTTGTTGAAGAACTCACCGAAGTTCTTCATGTACATCCTGCACTTGTTCGCGTCCACGACGGTCGTGAAGCCGTTGAGCACCAGCTCGTCGGACTGCACGCCCTGCACGGCGCGGATGACGTCGCTCAGCTTGCCGACGCCCGAGGGCTCAATGAGGATGCGGTCGGGGTGAAACTGGGTGAGCACCTTCTGCAGCGCGTCGGCAAAGTCGCCCACGAGGCTGCAGCAGATGCAACCGGAGTTCATCTCATTGATCTGCACGCCGGAGTCCTTGAGGAAGCCGCCGTCGATGGCGATCTCGCCGAACTCGTTTTCGATCAGCACGATCTTTTCGCCCGTGTAGGCCTCGGCGATCAGTTTTTTGATGAGCGTGGTCTTGCCGGCGCCGAGAAAACCGGAGAAAATATCAATTTTTGTCATAAAAGAAAGCACTTCCTGTCTGGGAGCACGCGCCCCCGAAATTTTGTCCATTATTATAGCACGAAATTGTGAACGAAACAAGTCCGCCGCGTCGATGGGATGGCATTGCGTTTTTGCCGCCGGTGCGGTAAACTGGAGACATGAGATGGAATGCATTTTGGAAAATTTTAAAGCGAAACTGGCGCGCGGTCATTTACCTGTTCGTGCTCGCGGCGCTGGCGGTGCTGCTCGTGGTCGTGTGTGTCCGCCGCGGTCAGACCGCCGCGCAGCCCGAGCCCACGCCCCGCACATCCGCTGCCGTCCAGAAGGATGCAGCGCAGACGCTGCTCGACGGCATGAGCACGCGCGAGAAGATCTGCCAGCTGCTCATCGTGCACCCCGAGGCGCTCACGGACGGCGGCGCCGTCACGGCCATGACGGATGACCTCGCCGCCGCGCTGCGCGACTATCCGGTCGGCGGCTTTCTGCTCTCGGCGGGCAACATGACCTCCGGCGAGCAGCTCCGGGCGCTCACGTCCGCGCTCTCATCTGCCTGCGCCGCGGCCCCGCTCGTCACCGTGGATGAGGAGGGCGGCCGCGTCGCGCGCCTGATGAACACCGTCGGCACGACGAAATTAAACAGCATGTACAGCTACCGCAGTCTCGGCACGCAGGGCGCGTATGACAATGCCCAGACCCTCGCGCACGACATCGCGGCCTACGGCTTCAACACCGACTTTGCGCCCGTGGCCGATGTCTGGACGAACAAGCGCAGCAACGCCATCGGCGACCGCGCCTACAGCGATGATTATGACGAGGCGGCCACGCTCGTCTCCGCCGCCGTGAGCGGCTTTCGTGACGCCGGGGTCATCTGCTGCCTGAAGCATTTCCCCGGCCACGGCAGTACGGCCACGGACTCGCATAACGGTGCCGCCACGGTCGATAAGACGCTCCCGCAGCTGCGGCAGGAGGACCTCAAGCCCTTCGTCTCCGGCATCGCCGCCGGGGCGGACATGGTCATGGTCGGCCACCTGACCGTGCCGACGATGGACGATGCGCCCGCGTCCCTTTCGCACAAGCTCGTCACGAACCTGCTGCGCTACGACCTCGGTTTCCGCGGCGTCATCGTCACGGACGGGCTGCAGATGCAGGCCCTCGCGCAGTATACTGACGGGGAGAAGGCCGTGCGCGCCCTCGCCGCCGGCAACGACATGCTGCTCGAGATCAGCGACGTGCCCGGTGCGGTCGCGGCCGTGGAGCAGGCGCTCGCGGACGGCACGCTCACGGCCGATGCGCTCGATGCGAGCGTGCTGCGCGTGCTGCAGCTCAAGCTCGCGCACGGCATCGTGCCGCTGCCGGAGACCGGCTGACACTCATGATTTTTTAAGAAAGGTATGGTATCCTCATACTGGGCGCGGCCGGTCGGCCCGCCCGGCATCCTCCCTTTCTTTCTTCCCCCAACAGATCAGCCGCTGTCAAAGGACAGCGGCTGATCTATTATCATTTCCGGTTGTACCCCGGCGCAAAACGTGGTATCCTAAGCTATCATGACCAGAGAGGCGACCCGCATTGCAATTCGTTGACATTGAAAAGAAGGACGGCGGCGCGTTCCTGCACCGCTACGACCTGCACTATATCGACCGCACCGGCTGCCCGCGCACGTATGAGATGGTCAGCCGCGACCGGAACATCGACTCGCTCGAGCACCTGCAGCACCACCGCACGGACGCGGTCGTCATGGTGCTCACGGACGCTGCGCGCGAGCACATCGCGCTCATCCACGAGTTTCGCATGGAGCTCGGCCAGCGCATCTACGGCCTGCCCGGCGGCCTCATCGAGCCGGGGGAGACGCCCGAGCAGGCGGCCCGCCGCGAGCTGCGCGAGGAGACCGGCCTGCGCCTGACGGCCATCACGCACGTGCTGCCGCCGGCGGCGTGCACGGTCGGCATCGGCGACGAGCGCACGGTCTGCGTTTTCGGCACGGCGGAGGGGACGTTCCGCCCGAGCGCCGACCCCATGGAGGAGATCGAGTCGGCGTGGTATACGCGCGCGCAGGTGCGCGCCCTGCACGAGACGGACCTCTTCGGTTCCTGGGCGCTGGCCTATAGCTGGATGTTCGCAAACGGCTGCCTGCCGGGCGTCTGAAGGCACACAATTTTACGATTACGGAGCGATCATTATGTTTTTTTCGGAGATATATCAGCCGGGCGTCGCCGATTTCGACCGCAGCGGCAAGCTGGGGTATGAAGCGATCCTGCGCATTTTTGAAAACACGGCCAGCCGCCACTCCGACAGCTCGGGCGACGACATCATTGAGGAAAGCCGCAACGGCATCACCTGGGTGCTGACCGACTGGCGCGTCCGGATCGTGCGCCGGCCGGACAGCAAGGCGCCCCTGCGCGTCACGACCTGGGTGCGCGACAGCGTGCCCATCGGGCGCATCTTCCGCGACTATACGCTCGCGGACGAGAGCGGCACGGAGCTCGTGTGCGCCGAGTCGCGGCTCATTTTGTTCGACCTGCGCGCGCAGAAGATCATCCGCATCGACCAGCAGCGCTTCCGGTCCTATCTGCCGGAGACGCGCGGCGTGTTCGCGTCCGCCGCGCCGCGCCTGCGTGCCCCCGCCGCCTTCGATGGGGAGAAAACGCTGCCCCTGCGCCGCAGCGACATTGACTTCAACGGCCATGTACATAACACGAAGTATCTCGACTTTGCGCTCGAGGCCCTGCCGGACACCGTGCCGCGCGATGCGTTCACGGGCTTTCGCATGGTCTATCCGAAGGCGGTCAAGGACGTAGATGCCGTCACGCTCAAATATTGCCTGTCGGACGGAAACCCCTTCGTGTGCGTCTACAGCGGCGACACGCTCTGCACGCTCATCCGCTTCGAGACATGAAGATACCCCCGCTGCAAAAATGCAGCGGGGGTATCTTCAGCTTTCTGCGAACCGGCCGACATACGCGCGCATCTCCTGCCGCGAGTCGATGCCGTGCACGCCCGCGATGAACGCGCGCTTTTCCTCGTCCGTGAGCGCCGAAAACTTTGCCAGCGCCTGCTGGTTGTGCACCAGCGCCATACCCAGCCCGACCGGGATGGCCGGCTGCGTGCCTGCTTTGTGCAAAGGTTTCACCTTCCTCTGTGTCCGGTTTCGGAGCGGGTGCTCCCTAACCATAGTATGGCACAGATGGAAAAATAGAATACATCAGCCCAGATCGAGCACCTGCCGCGCGGCGTAGCCATCGGCGCGCAGCGCGCCGTCGAGCAGCTCATAGCGCGTGATGTCCAGCCGCACCGCGTGCAGCATCGCGGGCATCTGCTGCAGCTGCTGCAGCTGCACGCCGCGTGCCTCGATCACGCTGCGGTATTCGTCGCTCAGCGGGTCGATGTACACGGCCGTGCCCGTCATCTGCAGCCCGGCGAGCGACGCCATGCCCGCGTAGCTGTCAAACACGGCGGCGGAGATCGCTCCGTTCCACCAGATGCCCTTGAACTTCAGCCCGCCCTCGGTGAGGATGTAGAGCCTGCCGTCCACGCGCAGGTATTCCAGCGGCGTGCACCTTACCCACTTGCCGCAGCCGGTCGCGAGCGCGAGCGTGTTGTGCGCCTCCAGAAAGGCGTCGATGCGCGCCTTGAGCGCGTCCGTCGGCATCGGGGCTTCCGGCGGGCAGAAGGCCTTGGCGATCAGTTCGGCCGCGGCGACGGTCTCGTCCTCGCCCTTCGGACGGAAGGTCACGCGCTTTTGCAGCCCGGCGGTCACGACCGGGCCGTCCTCGCCTGCGGTGACGGTGATGACGTTTGCGTACCCGCTCCAGTCGCGCGGGGCGCGCTCGGCGGGGAAGAGCTTGCAGTTGCCGATGACCGTGCCGAGGATGTAGGCCGTGCGGCGCGCGTCGGCGTCATAGATAATGGCAGTGATGTTCATGGGTTCGTTGCCTCCGGAAAAAATCAGAATAGAAGATAATGTGAGTATAACACGCAAAGAATGGATTGTAAAATCGAAAGCCGGATGTTACAATGAGAAAAAATCCGAAACAGAAACGAGGTCTTGCCATGCTCTGCCCGAAATGCGGCGCGCAGCTGTCTGACAGCGCCGTGATCTGCCGCGCCTGCGGCGCCATGCTGCCCGAGCAGCCCGTCGCCCCGAAAGCGCCGTACCCGCCGGCATCCCAGCCGGCCGAACCCACTGCGTCCGCGCAGCCCGCCGCCCCGCGTACCTGCACGAAATGCGGCGCGCCGCTCGATGACGGCGTTCGTTTTTGCACCAACTGCGGCGCGCCCGCGCCGGAACCGTCTGCTCCGTCCGACACAACGCGATCCGCTTCCGCCGGCCCGGCACAGTCCGTCCCGCCGCAGCAGGGCGCGGCAGGCGCGCCCCATACCGGCGCGGCAGCTCCGTTCGGCCCGGGCATCTGCCCGCGCTGCGGCAGCCGGCTCGCGCCCGGCGCGCGCTTTTGCACCGTCTGCGGCATGCCCGCGCCCGAAGCGCCCCAGGGCCAGGGCGACTGGTATGCGCCTGCGCCCGGCGGCGGGGTCTCCTCGCCGGAGATCGGCCCGAAGCACAAGCCGAAGAAGCTGCTCATCGGTCTGCTGTGCGGCTTTGCCGCGCTGGTCGTGATCGTGGCGGTCTTGGCTGGCATTTTCGCCGCCCGTCAGGCGGGCGAGCCCAGCACGGCCGGCGGCGCGGAGGTGGACCGGCTCCTCGAGCGCTACTTCACGTATTTCAAGGCCGATGACACCGACGCCATGCTCGATCTCTTCCTGCCGGAGGTTATCACCTACATGCAGGACGACGATACCGCCGCCGGCCGCGAGGCTGCCCTCATCCAGCTCGACGACTGGTATTACGACTACGGCAAGGCCATCGATGATTATTACGTCTATGACGACGACAGTCTGGATGCCAGCGACGTGCGCGAGCTCCAGCGCGAGCTCGGCGTGCGCATTGACGACAATGTCATCGTCGCCTGCGACGTGACGTATCAAAACGGGCAGGACAACGACTTTTATTTCGAGTTCGTCCAGGTCGACGGGCAGTGGTATCTGCTGTTCGTCGTGGAGTGATACTGCTTCAGAGAATAGCCCCGGCAGCTTCGGCTGCCGGGGCTTTTTTGCTTTATGCCTGAACCTGCACGCGGCTGCCGCCGCTGCGGTCTTTCGTCACGATGATCTGCCGGTCGATGCGGTCCTTGAGCTCCGCCACGTGGGAGATGATGCCCACGATGCGGCTGCCGCCCGACACGCCCACGAGCGCGGCGAGCGCCTGCTGCAGCGCCTCGCTGTCGAGCGAGCCGAAGCCCTCGTCGACGAACATGGCCTCGAGCTGCACGCCGCCGGCGGTTGCCTGCACCTCGTCGGACAGGCCGAGCGCCAGCGACAGGGAGGCGGCGAACGTCTCGCCGCCGGAGAGCGTCTTGACGCTGCGCGCCGTGCCGTTGTAGTGGTCGATGACCTCCAGCTCCAGCCCGGTCTGGCTGCGGTTGTCGCCCGCGCGGGCGCAGCGGCGCAGCTCGTACTGCCCGCCGGACATGATGAGCAGGCGCGTGTTCGCGCGGCCAAGGATGCGGTCGAAGTACGCGGTCTGGATGTAGGTCTCGAGCATGATCTTTTCCTTGCCGGGCACGGCGCCGTTGGCCGTCGCGGCCAGCGCGTGCACCCATTGCCAGCGCGCGCGCACGGCGGCGTGCTGCTGCCGCCGCGTGTCGATGGCGGTGCGGGCCGCGCGGTTTTGCTCCAGGCGCGCATCACAGGTGCTGATCTGCCTTTGCAGCTGCTCGGCGCGCACGGTCAGCGCATCCCGCCGCGTGCGCAGGGCGGCGATGTCCGCCGGCGGCGCGGCCTGGATCTGTGCGCGCAGCGCGTCGCGCTTTCCGGTCAGCGCGGCGAGCACGGACTGTGCCGCGCTGCTGCGTTCGCGCGCCGTGTCCAGCGCCTGCTGCAGCGCCTCGCACTGCGTGCGTGTCTCGACGAGCGCGCGCTGCGCTGCCGCGCGGTTTTCGTGCGGCAGCTCCTGTGCGCGGC
>UMLL01061045.1_pt1 | contig 13000 bp, 10 predicted proteins | sample 1966591 | NCBI WGS metagenome assembly UMLL01 (sample SAMEA4836200, study PRJEB28245) | human gut metagenome | biome: gut microbiome; material: fecal sample | place: Denmark | collected 2008 | reverse complement strand
ATTTCGACGCCGTCGAGCGGGGCTTCTCGTTCCGCGGCACGGCGCCGCTCGACATGCGGATGAACCGCCGCGGCGGCAGGACGGCGGCCGACGTGGTCAACACCTACGACCGCGATGCGCTCACGCGCGTGCTGGGCGACTGGGGCGAACTCTCCACGCCGTGGAAGGTCGCGGGCTGCATCGAGCGGGCCCGTGCCGCCGCGCCGATCACAACGACCGACGCGCTGGTAGCGGCCGTGGCGCCGTGTACGCCCAGACGGGAGGAGGCGAAGTTCCTCACCAAGCTCTTTCAGGCGTTGCGCATCGAGGTCAACGGCGAAATGGAGGCGCTGCGGATGGCGCTCGAACAGAGCCTTCGGGTGCTGCGGCCGGGCGGTCGGCTGGTGGTGATCTCCTACCATTCGCTCGAAGACCGGCTGGTCAAGAATTTCCTGCGCAGCGGCAACTTCGACGGCCGCGTCGAGAAGGATTTCTACGGCCGTGCCGAAAGTCCTTTCACGCTCCTTACCCGCAAGGCCGTCACGCCTTCGCCCGAAGAGCTGGATCGCAATCCCCGCTCCCGCTCGGCCAAACTGCGTGCGGCGATTAAAAACGACCGGTAACCCATGCGCTACGAAGACACCGAATTCGATCCCGCGACCGACGCCGACCGCGAAGCCGCGGCCCGCGAGGCGGAACTCGCCCGCAAGATCCGCCGCGAGGTGCTGCGCGTGCAGCGCGGCGAGGCCGACGACGACCTGCGTGCCGACCGCGAGGCCGAGCAGGAGCGCGCCGCCCGCATGGAGCGCCGCCGCAAGTCGAGTTTCCTGTGGCTGCTCTTTTCGGGCAACATCCTCGTGCGCGAAAGCTTTTCGGGTTACTACCGCTACCTAATCTATATGGCCGTCACGTTCTTCGTGAGCATCTTCGTCATGTTCACGGCGCTGCATCTCGACATGAAATATACGCGCCTCGAACGCGAGGTGCAGCTCCTGCGCGAACGTTCCGTGCGCTTGCAGGAGCAGAGTTTCCGTTCGACGACCCATTCGGCCGTCGTGCGCGCGCTCGCGGAGCGCGGCATTCCGTTGTACGATCCGGCCGCTCCGGGCGAAATCATCGAAGAGTGACCATGCCGCAGCCCAAGGAAAACTCCCCGATCAAGCGCGACATCCTCTTCCGGGTGCACCTGCTCTACGCCGCCTTCGTCCTAATCGCGGCGCTGGTCTTCGCGCGTCTGATCTGGGTGCAGCTCTTCTCGTCGGAGGTGGCCTACAACGCCGAACGTTTGGAGGGGCGGATCTTCACCGACGAGATCATTCCCGCACGGCGCGGCAACATCCTGACGCGCGACGGCGAGCCGCTGGCCACGTCGCTCTTCCGTTATCAGGTCGAAATGGACTACGGCAGCCCGGGGTTCGACTCGCTCCGCACGTTCCGTGAGCAGAGCGATTCGCTCGCGAAGCTGCTGGCGCTCTATTTCCGCGACAAATCGGCCGCGGCCTATGCGCAGGCGATGCAGCGCGAACACACCCGCCGCTACCGCGTCACCTACCGCAAGGATACGCTCGTGCCGCGCTCCGAAGGGGGCCTCGCCCGCTGGTGGGACCGGATGCGGGGCGAGGAGTTCCTGACCGTGAAGCTCTACGACACGTTGCGCGACCACACGCCCGTGGCGCTTTTCCCGCGCGAAATCGACTACACCGAGTGGCAGACCTTGCGCCGCTATCCCATTCTCAACTGGAATATGGGCATGACCTACCGCCTGCGCGAACGCGACGAACGGGTCTATCCGCAGGGCGAACTGGCGCGCCGCACGATCGGGCAGGTCGGCGACAAGGGCAACTACGGCGTGGAGTACGTTCTGCGCGACGTGCTCGAAGGACGCGACGGCAAGGCGCGCCGTCAGCGCATCGCCCGCGGTTTCTACGGCCGCGTGGTCGGAGGCGACAACTCCGAACCCGAGGACGGGCTGGACGTGGTGACGACGCTCGACCTGGAGATGCAGGATGTCGCCGACCGCGCGTTGCGCCGCCAGCTCGAAGCGCAGAATGCGCTGTGGGGTACGGCGCTGGTCATGGAGGTCGCCACGGGCGACCTGCTGGCGATGGCCAACCTTTCGCGTACCAAGTCGGGCGCCTACGCCGAGGTGAAGAACCACGCCCTGTCGTCGCGTATGGAGCCGGGGTCGACCTTCAAGCTCGCGGCGCTGCTGGCGCTGGTCGACGATGCGGGGATGTCGCTCGACGAGACTTTCGACACCGGCAACGGCGCCCGCGTGAAGGTGGGGCGCACGACGGTGCAGGATTCGCACGGGCTGCCGCCGCTCAATCTGAAAGACGCCGTCGCGCACTCGTCCAACGTCTTTTTCGCCCGCGCCGTCTACGAGACCTACAAGGACGATCCCGAGCGTTATGTCGACTACCTGCGCCACCTGCACCTCGACCGCACGGTAGGGTTGGAGGAGTTCGGCGCCGTGGCCCCGATCTTCCCCGCACCGGGCATGAAGATCTGGTACCCCGACGTCTCGATCGTCAACATGGGTTACGGCTATGCCATCGAACTGACGCCGCTGCATACGCTCACGCTCTACAACGCCGTGGCCAACGACGGCTGCATGGTCGCCCCGCGGCTCGTGCGCGAAATCCGGCGCGGCGGCGAGGTGGTCGAGCGTCCCGAACGGCGGGTGCTGGTCGACAAGATCTGCTCCTCGTCGGCACTGCGCAAGGTACGCGAGTGCCTCGAAGAGGTCGGTACGACCGGTACGGCCAAGCAGTTCTTCCGCGATACGACGCTCTTCAAGATCGCCGGCAAGACCGGTACGGCGCAGTTCGCGCAGGACGGGATCAAATATTCCGACGGCTATTACCTCGGTACGATGGTGCTCTACTTTCCGGCCGATGAACCCAAGTATACGGTGCTCACGGCGATGTTCACCCGCCGCGGACGGGGTACGACCTACTACGGGGCCGGTCTGTCGGGTCCCGTCGAGCAGCAGATCGTCAACTACATCTACAACCGTCAGCGCGAGTGGTACGGCCGCGTCGAAGAGACCGACGATGCGCATTACGCCCGCACGGTCAAGGGGGGCGACATCGCCCAGATCCGCGAGGCGGCGGGCGAACTGATGCCCCGCGTGGTGAGCGAGCGCCGTTCGGGCTGGGGGCGCACGCGCGTCGATTCGCTCGGCAGGGTGACGGTGACGCCGCTTGCGGACGATCCGCATACGATGCCCGACGTGCGCGGCATGGGATTGAAGGAGGCCGTTTTTCTGCTGGAAAGCCGCGGACTGCGGGTCGCTTTCACCGGCAAGGGGGCCGTGCGCGAACAGACGTTGCCGCCCGGCGCAAAGATACAGCGGGGGCAAACCGTAACATTGAAATTGAGATAAATGAACTATATGAAACGTATCGACAATCTGATCGGTTCGACGCCGGTCGCGGCCGTCTGCAATGCGGCGGGACAGGTCGTTCGCTCGCTGACCTGCGATTCGCGCGAGGTCGCGGCGGGCAGCTGCTTCTTCGCCGTGACGGGGACGGCGGCCGACGGACACCGTTTTATTCCGCAGGCCGTTGCGGCGGGCGCCGTTGCGGTCGTCTGCCAGCAGTTGCCCGAAACGCTGGCTGAAGGGGTGTGCTACGTCGCGGTGGCCGACACCCATGCGGCGATGGCCGACATGGCGGCCGCCTTCTACGATCATCCCAGCCGCGAACTGCATCTGGTGGGCGTCACCGGCACCAACGGCAAGACCACCGTCGCCACGCTGCTCTACGACCTCTTCCGCCGGCTGGGTTACGAGGCGGGACTGATTTCGACGGTCGTCTACCGCGTGGGCGAACGGCGCATCGCGTCGACGCATACCACGCCCGACGTGATCCGGCTCAACGCGCTGATGCGCGAAATGGTCGACGCGGGCTGCGCCTATTGCTTCATGGAGGTGTCGTCGCACGCCATCGTGCAGGAGCGCATCCGCGGCCTGCATTTCGAAGGGGGCATCTTCACCAACATCACCCACGACCATCTCGACTACCACAAGACCTTCGCCGCCTATATCGAGGCCAAGAAGCTCTTTTTCGACCGTCTGCCCGCCGGGGCTTTCGCCCTGACGAACGCCGACGACCGCAACGGCCGCGTCATGGTGCAGAATACCCGTGCACGGGTGGCCGCCTATTCGCTCCGGTCGGCCGCCGACTTCACGGGGCGTGTACTGGAACAGCACCTCGACGGCATGTTGCTGCGTCTGGGCGGCGACGAGGTGTGGGTCGGATTTCTCGGCCGGTTCAACGCCTCGAACCTGCTGGCCGTCTACGGCGCCGCACTGCTGCTGGGCGCCGACCGCAGCGAGGTGCTGACGGCGATGAGCTGCCTCAGGCCCGTGAGCGGGCGGCTCGAATTCGTGCGTGCGGCCGACGGCCGCACGGCCGTGGTCGACTATGCCCATACGCCCGATGCGTTGGAGAACGTATTGCGGACGCTCGGCGAACTGCTCACCGGCGGCGGACAGCTCATTGCCGTCTGCGGCTGCGGCGGCGACCGCGACCGCACCAAGCGTCCCGAAATGGCCGCTATGGCCGTGAAGTATGCCGCGACGGCCATCTTCACCTCCGACAATCCGCGGCACGAAGACCCCGAGTCGATCCTCGACGAGATGGTCGCCGGCCTGCCCCCCGAAGCCCGCTACCTGCGCATCGCCGACCGCGGCGAAGCGATTCGCGCGGCGGCGATGCTGGCCCGTCCGGGCGACATCGTGCTGCTTGCCGGCAAGGGACACGAAACCTACCAGATCGTGGGCGACGAGCGCCGCCATTTCGACGACCGTCAACAGATCGAACATCAGTTTTCCATTCACCGCTAACCTCATTTATTCCGCCGGCGCCGACCGGCACTTTATCGACGTATGCTGTATCATCTTTTCCAATATCTCGACCGTTCTTACGACCTGCCCGGTGCGGGCATGTTCCAGTACATCTCGTTCCGCTCGGCGCTGGCCGTCATCCTGGCGCTGCTCATTACGATCACCTTCGGACAGGGGATCATCCGCTTCATGCAGCGCCGTCAGATCGGCGAGGAGATCCGCAACCTCGGCCTCGAAGGCCAGCTCCAGAAACGGGGCACGCCCACCATGGGCGGCGTGATGATCCTTTTGGCCGTGCTGGTTCCCGTGCTGCTGTTCGGCCGGCTGGACAACATCTACATTCAGTTGATGATCGTTTCGACCGTCTGGCTGGGGCTGCTGGGCTTCCTGGACGACTACATCAAGGTCTTCCGCCACAACAAGGAGGGGCTCAAAGGCAAGTTCAAGATCGTGGGACAGGTGGGCATCGGCATCATCGTCGGCACGGTGATGTGCGCTTCGCCCGAAGTCGTGGTGCGCGACAAGGTGGTCGAACCCGTCCAGCAGCTCTTCGTGGACGACGACGGCGAGGTGATCGAAAGCGTCACGACGAACCGCGTGGTCATGGGCACCGAGAGCGTCAAGACCACGCAGACGACGATCCCCTTCGTCAAGAACAACGAGTTCGACTATGCGTGGTTCACGGGCGGCAACCGCGTGGCTACATGGATTCTCTACGTGCTGGTGGCGATCTTCGTCGTCACGGCCGTGTCGAACGGCGCCAATCTCACCGACGGGCTCGACGGACTGGTTTCGGGCGTCTCGGCACCGATCGTGGTGGTGCTGGCGATCCTGGCCTACCTTTCGGGCCATATCGTCTATGCCGACTACCTCAATATCATGTATATCCCCGGTTCGGGCGAACTGGTGGTCTTCGCGGCTGCCTTCGCCGGCGCACTGATCGGTTTCTTGTGGTACAACTCGTTCCCGGCCCAGACCTTCATGGGCGATACGGGGTCGCTGGCCATCGGAGGCATCATCGCCGTTTTCGCCCTCTGCATCCGCAAGGAATTGTTGCTGCCGATCCTTTGCGGCGTGTTTTTTGTCGAGAGTCTTTCGGTTATGATGCAGGTCTCCTATTTCAAATATACCAAACGCCGCTACGGTGAGGGACGGCGCATCTTCCTGATGTCGCCCATCCACCACCACTATCAGAAGAAGGGAATCTTCGAGACGAAGATCGTCATCCGCTTCTGGATCGTGAGCATGCTGCTGTCGCTCGCGGCGCTTGCGACGCTCAAAATCCGATAATCAAACCAAAAAACGATGAATGACATGAAAAAAATCTGGATTGTATCCCTGCTGCTGCTCGGCTGTTTCGCCGCACGGGCTCAGGCGCCGGCTCCGCTCAAAGGACGTATCGCCGTGAGCATTCCGCGCGTCGACATGCGGCTCAGTTATGCGGAGTACGACAAGGCCTTCTCCGGCGACCTGCGAACGGCGCAGACCGATCTCGAAGGGCGGTACATGCTGCCCGACGACGATAAGATCTATGCCGTGACGCTCCACCGCCGCGACGATGCGGCCGGTGCGCCGGCGCTCGCCAGCTTCTTCATCCTTCCGGGCGAGCAGCTCGAAGTCCTCGGCCTGTTTCAGGACGGGGATACGTTCGACTGGCGCGTGAAGGGCTCGCCCGTCTTCGAAGCCGACTACGAATACGGCAGGAAGTATCGCCGCGAGGAGCTTCGCGCCGCGACGCTGCGCCGCCAGAACCTCGCGGGCGAGTGGGACGACCTGTCGCCGGAGCGGCAGCGGCAGCTCAACGCCGAGCTGCGTCTGCTCGACCGCGGCATCAAGGAGCGCCGTTGCGCCTACATCCGCGAGAACCCCTCGTCGCCGCTGTCGGCCTACTACTTCACCTGCCAGCCCTTCCCGATCGAAGAGGTGGTGGAGTACTATTCGATGCTCTCCGAGTCGTTGCGCGAAGGGCGCTATGCGCCGATTCTCAACTTCGTCTGCGAGATGTACCAGCGGATTCTCAACGCCTGACGCCATTTTGAAATGAAGAAACTCGTTGTATTGGGCGGAGGTATCAGCGGCTACGGTTCGGCGATCCTCGCCCGCAGGAAAGGGTTCGACGTCTTTCTGTCCGACAGCGGCCGCATCGCCGACCGCTACCGGATGAAACTCGAAGCATGGGGCGTGCCCTACGAGGAGGGCGGCCACAGCGAGGAGCGCATCCTCGCCGCTTCGGAATGCGTCAAGTCGCCCGGCATCCCCGACTCGGCGCCCATCGTGCGCAAACTGCGCGAACGGGGCGTTCCCGTGATCTCCGAGATCGAATTCGCGGGGCGTTATCTCGACGGTGCGCGCACGATCTGCATCACCGGTTCGAACGGCAAGACGACCACCACGTCGCTCGTCTACCGGATTCTGCGCGACGCGGGCTGCAACGTCGCCCTGGGCGGCAACATCGGCGAGAGCTTCGCCTATTCGGTCGCAACCGGCCGGTACGATTGGTATGTGCTGGAACTCAGCTCGTTCCAACTGGACGGCATGTTCCGGTTCCGGGCCGACATCGGTGTGCTGACCAACATCACGCCCGACCATCTCGACCGCTACGACCACTCGTTCGCGAAGTATGCCGCGGCGAAGATGCGCATTGCGCAGAACCAGCGTGCAGGCGACTACTTCATCTATTCGGCCGACGACGAAACGATCTGGTCGCTGCTGCCGTCGTATCGGCTGCCGCAGCGGCAGCTGCCCTTCGCCGCACGGGCTGCCGTCGCTGGCAGCGACGGCGACGCCTTCCTGAGCCGCGACGGCCGCTTCACGGCCGCCGTGGGCGACCGTTCGGTCGAGATCGACACGCGCCGGATGCGTATCGGCGGGCTGCACAACGCCTACAACGCCATGGCTGCCGCACTGGCCGCGCTCGCGGCCGGCGTCGCGCCCGACCGTATCCGCCGTTCGATTTACGCTTTCGCGCCGGTCGAGCACCGTCTCGAACCCGTGCGCGAAACGGACGGCGTGTTGTGGATCAACGATTCGAAGGCGACCAACGTCGATTCGGTGTGGTATGCGCTCGAAAGCATGAAACGTCCCGTGGTGTGGATCGCCGGCGGCACCGACAAGGGCAACGACTACGAACCGCTCAAAGCCTTCGCCCGCGAGAAGGTGCATACGCTCGTATGCATGGGTGTCGACAACCGCAAGCTCGTCGAGTCCTTCACGGGTGTCGTGCCGGAGGTGATCTCCACGGCGTCGCTGGACGAGGCGATGGAGGCTGCCCGCCGTGCGGCGCGTCCGGGCGACGCCGTGCTGCTGTCGCCCGCCTGCGCCTCGTTCGATCTGTTCCGCAACTACGAACAGCGCGGCGAGCTGTTCAAAAAATGGGTCGGCGAACACTGCTGACCCTTCCGATGACGAGTCCGTGCGGTGCGGGAAGACCCGCCGCACGGCGCTAACGACGACTGAACAATGAAAGAGACCCGATCTTCCGAAACTGCATCCTCCGCGCCGCAGAGCGGCCTGCGGGCGCTGGTCGGCTCGGTGTTTACCGGCGACCGCGTCCTGTGGATCATCATTGCGGCGCTGGCCGTCATTTCGGTGCTGGTGGTCTACTCGTCGACGGCCAAAATGGCCTACGACGCCCATACGGCGCGTTCGACGGCGCATTTCCTGCGTCAGCAGGTGGGGATTCTGATCCTCTGCGTCCCGATCATCGTCATCGTCCACAAGATCAACTGCCGCGTCTACAACCGGCTGGCGCAGCCGGTCTATGTGCTGAGTCTGCTGCTCACGCTGGCCGTCTACTTCATCGGCGCCACGACCAACGGCGCCGCGCGGTGGATTCCCGTCGCGGGATTCCAGTTCCAGCCCTCCGAGGCATTGAAGGTCGCCACGATCCTGCTGCTGGCACGCCGCCTTTCGTCGTGCCAGAGCAAGATCGACCGCATCCGGATCGTCCCGTCGCTCAACCCCTTCCGGTGGGGGCGGCCCGCGCAGCGCAAGATCTGGCGCGAGGGGACGAGGCCCATCCTGCTGCCCGTCGTGCTGTCGTGTGCGGTGATCTTTCCGGCGCATACGTCGTCGGCGATGCTGGTCTTTCTGACCTCGCTGGTGATGATGCTCATCGGACGTGTGCGGGTGAGCGAGCTGGTGCGGCTCGTGGGGCTGGCCTGCGCTGCCCTGCTGCTGGCGGGGTTGCTCAATCTGGGCCGCAGCGAGACGGCGGGCGGGCGCGTGAGTACGTGGATCGACCTGTGGACGTCGTCGCAGACCGAGAAACCGATCGACCGGCTCACCGACACCGAACGTTCGATGATCGCCATCCACAACGGCGGACTGCTGGGCGAGGGGGCGGGCCAGAGCGCCATGCGCGTGGAGATGATCCATCCCGAAAGCGACTACGCCTACGCCTTTTTCGTCGAGGAGTACGGGATCATCCTGGCCGGTATCCTGCTGATGCTCTACCTGTGGATCTTCTTCCGCGCCCGCGAAATCTTCGTGCGCTGCGGCACCGCCTTTCCGGGACTGCTGGTCTTGGGGCTTGCACTCATGATTACCTGTCAGGCGCTGCTGCACGTCATGGTGACGGTCAACCTGATGCCCGAGACGGGACAGACGCTGCCGCTCATCTCGCGCGGCGGCTCGTCGGTGCTCTTCACGGTCATCGCATTGGGGATGATCCTGAGCGTCAGCCGCCAGAACGACGAACATTCGCACGATACGCCCCGCTCCGAGTCGATCTATGAAAAGTAGTCCGATCCCGACGTCCCGACCGGCGGATCGTCTCCCGCGCGACCGTCGGATCGATCTCTGCTACGTGATCGGGATCCTGCTGGTCGTAGCGGGCCATTCGGGAGTGGATCCCCGTTTCGCTTCGACGGCGCTGTTCCGCTGGATCTACGCCTTCCACATGCCGCTCTTCTTCGCCCTTTCGGGCTATCTGTTCCGTTACGGCGGAGGGAGCGGACGGGTCGGTGCGGGGACTTTCGCACGCCGCCGTGCGCTGCGGCTGCTGTTGCCGCTTGTCGTGTGGACGACGCTCGTCTTCATCCCCAAGGGGCTGTTGAGCGCCTATGCCATGCGGCCGTCGGAGTTGAGTTTTTCAGCCTATCTGCACGCCTTTCTCTATCCGGCCGACAATCCGATCCGTCCCTTCTGGTTTTTGGAAGTGCTGTTCGAGGTGAGTCTTGCGGGATATGCCGTCGACCGGATCGTCCGCAGCCGGCCGGCTGCGCTCGCCGCGGTTGCGGGGACGTGCATCGCCGCCAACCGGCTGATCGCCCCGACGGGCGGCGAGCTGCTGATGCTGCCCGACGTACTGTGGTATACCGGCTTTTTCCTGCTGGGAGCCGTCGCCTGCGACGGCCGCACGTGGCTGTGGCCGCGGCTGGCCCGCCCCTCGTCGCTCGTTTTCTGGGGTGCGGCGTCGCTCGTGACGCTTCGGTTCCCGTCGCACGCCGCCGCACCGTTCTATGCGGCGGCGGGCATCCTTTTCGTCGCCTCGTGTGCGGCGCTGGCTGTCGACCGCAGGCTGCGCCTGCCGCTCGCGGACGATCTGCGCAGGTATACCTTTACGGTCTACCTGCTCCACGTGCTGCCTGTCGGCCTCCTGCGCGGCCTGCTCTATCCCCGTCTGGCGGTCGATCCCGCCCTCTTTTCGGCGCTGCTCTTCCTGTCGGGCGTCCTCATTCCCTGGGCCGTGGGACGCATGGCGCGGCGGTGGATACCCTCCTTCACGGCGGGAGGCCGTCTGTCGCTCCGCCTGCTGGGTTTATAGGATCCAGCGGCTCAGCAGATAGCCTCCGCCCAGCAGCCACAGGTAGAGCAGTCCGGCGAGGAGGAAGGGTTTCGCGCCGGCGCGTTTGAACTTTTCGATGCTGGTCTCCGCCCCCAGCGCCGTCATGGCCATCGTCAGCAGGAAGGTGTCGAACGAATTGATTCCCGCCACCGCCGCCTCGGGCAGCAGGTCGAGCGAATTGAACCCGATGACGGCCAGGAACCCGAACGCGAACCACGGGATCGTGACCTTCGCGCGGCCCGCACCGCCCTTCGTGCGGCGGGCGAGCAGCAGGCTCATGACCAGCAGTACCGGCGCCAGCATCATCACGCGGATCATCTTGACGATGACCGCGCCGTCGGCGATTTCGGCGCCCATGGCATTGCCCGCCCCGACGACGTGGGCCACCTCGTGCAGCGTCGCACCCGTGTAAAGGCCCATCTGTTCGGGCGTCAGGCCGAGAATGCCGGCGCGCCACAGCGCCGGATAGAGGAACATCGAGACCGTACCGAAGATCACTACGGTCGAGACCGCCACCGCCGTCTTGTGCGGCGCGGCCTTCACGACGGGTTCGGCGCCCAGCACGGCCGCCGCGCCGCAAATGGCGCTGCCCGTCGAGGTCAGCAGCGCCAGGTCGCGGTCCATTTTCAGCGCACGGCCCAGCAATACGCCCAGCAGGAGCGTCCCCGCGACCACCGCTGCGTCGATGCCGATGGCCGGCGCGCCGATGGCCGCCACGCTCTGGAAGGTCAGGCGGAATCCGTAGAGCACGATGCCCGCGCGCAGCAGTTGTTTCGAACAGAACAGGATGCCCGGCACCCACGTTTCGGGCAGATGGTTGCGCAGGCTGTTGGCATAGAGCATTCCGAGCAGAATGCCCAGAATGAGCGGGCTGAACGAGAGACTGCGTGCCGGCTGCGTGTCGGCCAGGTAGAACGCTGCGCACGAGAAGAGTGCGATGAGCAGGATGCCGTGGAGGATGTTTCCGTGTTTTTCAGAGAACATAGTCTTTCGTGTATGAGTTCGACGTTGCGATTCGGTCCGCCTGCGGGATCGGTCGAAGAGGAGATGCGGCGGACTCCTGTTCCGGCGTTCTGCCTGCGTCGGATTTCTAGTCGCCGATCCTGTGCAGTCGTCTTCCGGTGCGGCGGGTTCCGTCCGGAGAGGATCTCTTCGCCGCTCTCTTTTGCGGAAAAGCGGCCCAAAGATACGACATCCGTCGCAGAAACGGGGCGATTTTTCGAACAAATTGTAAAGAAAGTGTACATTAATTGAAAAAAAGTATTACTTTTGTGGTGCGATCACTGTTAATTCACTAACAATAATATTGTAGCTATGGCTTTTCTGACAAACGAAAAATTGACGATCGTCGGCGCTGCCGGCATGATCGGCTCGAACATGGCGCAGACCGCCCTGATGATGGGTCTGACCTCCAATCTCTGCCTGTACGACGTCTTTTCTCCGGAGGGTGTGGCCGAGGAGATGCGCCAGTGCGGTTTCGACGGCGTGAACATCACGGCGACGACCGACGTGAAGGAGGCTTTCACCGACGCGAAGTATATCATCTCTTCGGGCGGCGCACCGCGCAAGGCCGGCATGACGCGCGAGGATCTGCTCAAAGGCAACTGCGAGATCGCAGAGCAGCTGGGTAAGGACATCAAGACCTATTGCCCCGATGTGAAGCACGTGGTGATTATCTTCAACCCGGCCGACCTGACGGGTCTGGTGACGCTGCTCTACTCCGGTCTGAAACCTTCGCAGGTGACGACGCTCGCGGCGCTCGACTCGACGCGTTTGCAGAGTGCGCTGGCCAAGAAGTTCGGCGTGATGCAGAACCAGATCACGGGTTGCGCCACCTATGGCGGCCACGGCGAGCAGATGGCCGTGTTCGGCAGCGCCGTGAAGGTTGCCGGCAAGCCGCTGAGCGAGATTATCGGTACGGCGGAGTTCCCCGTCGAGGAGTGGAAGCAGATGCAGCAGGACGTGACGAAGGGCGGTGCCAAGATCATCGAGCTGCGCGGCCGTTCGTCGTTCCAGAGCCCGTCCTACCTCTCGGTCGAGATGATCCGTTCGGCCATGGGCGGCGAGGCGTTCCGCTGGCCGGCCGGCACGTTCGTCAACAACGAGAAGTACAAGTGCATCATGATGGCCATGAAGACCACGCTCGACGTTACGGGTTGCCACTTCGAGGTTCCGACGGGTACGGCCGACGAGGTCGCCAGCCTCGACGCCAGCTACGAGCACCTCTGCAAGATGCGCGACGAGCTCGTCACGCTCAATATCGTGCCGCCCGTATCGGAGTGGTCGAAGATCAATCCCAATCTCTGATCGGAGGAGCGGCCGGATTTATCCGTAAGGCATTACGGAGTCGGTTCTCTTCGATAACAAGTGTATTTATTGCA
>UMLL01058598.1_pt1 | contig 13040 bp, 7 predicted proteins | sample 1966591 | NCBI WGS metagenome assembly UMLL01 (sample SAMEA4836200, study PRJEB28245) | human gut metagenome | biome: gut microbiome; material: fecal sample | place: Denmark | collected 2008 | reverse complement strand
TTGAAGAATAGTAACGGAATAATGGGCGGTTGTCTATCAAATTTTTGTGTGTTACTTTACCGCACATGAGCATTGGCGCAGGGAATGTCCCTGTGAGAAGTGATGCCGCGTTTATCGCTTTGCCTTATTTTGCCGCGTGCTTATAAAGTGAACGGCTTTTTGCCGCTGACGAGGTCCTTCCACAGCGGGGACATGCCGCGTAAGTATTCCACGACCTCGGGCACGGCATCGAGGATGCGGTCGACTTCCTCGTCGGTGTTCCACTCGCACAGGCTCAGGCGCAGCGAGCCGTGCGTCACGTCATGCGGGCGGCCGATGGCCAGCAGCACATGGCTTGGGTCGAGCGAGCCGGATGTGCACGCGCTGCCGGACGACGCGCAGATGCCCTTTGCGTCGAGCAGAAGCAGCAGGCTCTCGCCCTCGACGCCCTCGAAGCAGAAGCTCACGTTGCCGGGGAGACGATTCACGGGATCGCCGTTGAGCGCGCTGTGCGGGATCTTGGACAGGCCGTCGATCAGGCGGTCGCGCAGGGCGCTGACCCTTTTCGCGTTCTCGTCGAGGTGTGCGCAGGCGTCTTCGAGCGCCGCAGCCATGCCCATGATGGCGGGGATGTTCTCCGTACCCGCGCGCTTGCCGCGCTCCTGCGCGCCGCCCTCGATGAGGTTCGTCAGGAAGACGCCCTGACGGGCGTACAGCGCGCCGGTGCCCTTCGGCCCGTGAAACTTGTGCGCGGAGAGCGACAGCAGGTCGATGTTCTGCGCCTTGACGTCAATGGGCAGATGCCCCGCGGCCTGCACGGCGTCGGTGTGGAACAGCACGCCCGCCTCGCGGCAGACTGCACTGATCGCGCTGATTGGCAGGATGGAGCCGATCTCGTTGTTGGCGTACATGACGGAAACCAGGCACGTATCCTCGCGGATGGCGCGCTTGACCTGCTGCGCCGTCACGGTGCCGATGGGGCCGACGGGGAGCAGCTCGACGGTGAAGCCCTCTTTTTCGAGCTTTTTCAGCGTGTGCAGCACGGCGTGGTGCTCGAATGCGGTCGAAATGATGTGCTTTTTGCCTTTGCGTTCGCCGAGGCGCGCGGCGGAGAGGATGGCCTGATTGTCGGCCTCGCTGCCGCCGGAGGTGAAGTAAATTTCGCGCGGGGAAGCGTTCAGGCATTTTGCGATGCGGTCGCGCGCGCTGAGCAGCGCCCCGGCCGCCTGCTGGCCGACGGAATGCAGGCTTGAGGGGTTGCCATAGATCGTCTCCAGATAGGGGAGCATGGCGTCGATTGCGGCACGGCTCATCTGGGTCGTCGCGGCGTTGTCCGCGTAAATAGTGGTCATTGAGATAAATCCTATCTTATAAGTATGTTGATATGATACACAGGAACGCTCGCTTTGTCAATGAATTTTGAGATCGCGAGGGGAGTGCAAAAAAGGAAGAACCGCTCGCAAGAGCGGTTCTTCCTTTTACAATAGGGGGTGGAGGATTTTTGACTTACTTTTCCAGCTGCGTCCAGTCGCGGGTCTCGCGCAGCTCGGTCCACTTCTCATACTGGGAGTTCGTCTTGAACTCGTAGTAGTGGCTGTTCGTCGCTTCCTGAACGGCGAGGTAATACCAGGCCTTCGGGTTTGCGTTGTCCGTCCAGACCGTCATGTTCGGGAGGAGGTCCTCCTCGGTCTCGGGCTGGCGGTTCAGCACGCGGTTGACGAGCGTCATGGTCTCGGCACGGGTGATGTCGCGCTGGGGACCAAACGTGCCGTCGGGATAGCCCGTGATCCAGCCGTTGTTGTAGGCGATGCTGATCTCGTCCTTGGCCCAGTGGGTCGCGATGTCGCTGAACTTCGCAGCGGTCTTGTCGCCGTCGTTGTCGAAGCGGGCGGCGATGGCGGCGAACTCAGCGCGGGTGATGGCGGCGTTCGGGCGGAACGTGCCGTCGGGGTAGCCCGTGATGATGCCCATGGAGCTGAGGGTCGAGACCGCGGTGTTGTACCAGGAGGTGGCGGCCACGTCGGAGTAGCGGTTGGTCTTGGTCAGGTTCTCGTCGCGGACGTCGTCGGTCAGCAGGCGGAAGAAGATGGTCGCGACCTCGGCGCGGGTGATGTTGTTCTGCGGGCGGACCTCACCGTTGCCGTAACCGACGATATAGGCGAAGTGGTCGGTCGTGTTCAGGCCGAGCGCATCGTCATCCTCGATCTTCACCGTGGGCGGAACGGGCGGATAGTAGGGAACATAGTTGGTGTTCCACTTGGCGTAGAGGGTGATGTTCCCGGTCACGGGAGTGTCAAAGACGTACTTGGTGGTGAGCTGCTCCTCGGTGTACCAGCCAGCGAAGGTGTAGCCGCTCTTGGTGGGAGCAGTGGGCTCCTTAGCCTTGTCGTTGTACTTAACGGTCTGAGAAGCAACTGTGCTGCCGCCGTTGGAATTGAAGGTGACGGTAGCCCACTTGGAGGGGTCCTTTTCACCCTTGGTCCAGGAAGCAGTGAAGGTGACGACCTGACCGTTAACCGTGCCCTCACCCCAACCGGAGAAGGTGTAGAAGTAGCCGTCGCTGCCGGTGACCTTTTTGCCAGAGGTGAAGGTCGTATCGACCGCAGCCTTGGCCTCATCAGGGGTGAAGAAAGAGTTCGGATTGGAGGGGAGAGTTTCGCTCAGCTTATCAGCACCGGTCCAAGAGTAAGCGAGGGTGTACCACTTAGAGGGGTCCTTATCACCCATGGTCCAAGAACCAGTGAAGGTGACGACCTGACCGTCAACCGTGCCCTCATTCCAACCGGAGAAGGTGTAGAAGTAGCCGTCGCTGCCGGAGAACTGATAGCCATTGGTGTATTTTTTGTCAACGGCGGCCTTGGCAGCGGCCACGCCGAGGTAGGTCTCGGTGTCAGTGGGAAGCGTCACGCCCTCGGGAGCGTCGGCCCAAGTATACTTCACGGTGTACCACTGGGAGTTATCCTTGTCACCCTTGGTCCAAGAACCATTGAAGGTGACGACCTGACCGTTAACTGTGCCTTCATTCCAACCGGAGAAGGTGTAGAAGTAGCCGTCGCTGCCGGAGAACTGATAGCCATTGGTGTATTTTTTGTCAACGGCGGCCTTGGCAGCGGCCACGCCGAGGTAGGTCTCGGTGTCAGTGGGAAGCGTCACGCCTGCGGGAGCGTCGGCCCATTTGTACTCGACCGTGTACTCGTTGGCATAATACAGATCCAGCGTATATGCCTTTGCTTCCGTTAGGAGAGCGGAATTACCTTCCTGCACTTCGCTATTCAGCTTAGCTTCAACAAGCGGCGCGTTATTATAAGGATCGGACGACCAGCTGAGGTCGTAGCCGCCCTCGGGCAGCAGCTGAACAGGGCCGGTAACAGTATCTTTCAGCTCACCGTTTACATATCGCTTGGTAGTGACCTGATAAGCGGAAAGGGTTACATAGGGGGCGGGAACCGACAACGTAGTTTCGCCGCAGTGCAGCATAGTTTCGCCGTTGAGGTTATATTGATTTCTGCCGACGCGAAGGTTGGGGGTCACAGTGTAGGTCAGCGTCTGTGTCTCGTCCTGCTGCGGCTTGGCGAGATTCCAGGTAATGCCGCCGTTGGTTTCCGTGGCGGTGCCGCTTACGGCAGCCGCAAAAGCCGTGCCGGGGCGAAGAGAAACATTTGCGCCCATGGTATCGGTGACATAAACGCCCTTGATCTCTTCGGTGATCTGCGCGAAGATGCTATTCAGAGTGGTTGCATCGCCAGCCGTGGAATACTTACTCGGATCAGAGGCGATATCCTTTAAGATGTCGACATCCGCAGCAAAACCGATGGTATAGGCGGTCGCACCATTGTCCTTGATCTTTTTTGCGGCGTTGAGGATTCCATCTTTATTGGGAATAGGAATAATACCAAACCAAGTGGAATCATCAAAGTCACCGTCTGCCAGCATGAGGAAGACTTTTTCGGTTGTGGAATCAGAGGTGAACTGACTTGCGGCAACATTCAGGCCGGGAACCATATAGGTGCCGCCATTCGGAGTCAGGCTGCTCAGGGTGCTGGCAACAAAATTAACGTCGTCTTGGTTAGCAATGGGCTGCTGCTGTATAACGGCAGCAGCGTCATAGACATCGGCAAACTTGACCACAGAGAGGTTGAAGGCAACGCCCTTTTTCTGCAGTTCGGAGACCATGTTGTTGATGGCGTTTCTGGCAGTGTCGATGCGAGAGGTTGCCATACCGTTCTCTACAGCTGTGCAGCCGATCCCATAGATGAGGCTATTGTAATGCTCATGGTCAGAATAACTGGGATCGTCGACTTTACCGCCCTTCCCAGCTTCCATGGGGCAATATACCATAGAGCCGGAAAGGTCAAGCAGGATGACCAGCTCCAGCGGCTTTGTTGCCGGGGGTTTCAGCGGGGTCACGCTCAAGGTGATGTTGTAGGAGCCATCTTCATTGGGGGTTGCGCGCTTGGTCATGGAGAAGTCGCCATTGTTGACGGTTTGCTCCATCTGGCTTTCTGTTTCGCCGGCCTCATCCGCCAGCACGTTCAGCGGCAATAGCGACAGCGTCATCACGAGGACCAGGACCCAGGTGAGAAGGCGCTTGCCAACTTTCTTCTCAGACATAAAAAAATCCTCCTTCTTCTGCCTGTACGACGCGAAGAAGGGGGGAGGTAATCTGCATTTGGCAACCGGCTGCCGTGCGGCGCGAGCGCCGTTTAGGTCCGTGGCTTTGCGACACAGGCTTTCGCCTGCTGTGCCTTTTTCTGTACAGTTGCTCTTCTGCGAGCCGCACAGATATTTGGGTGTGCCAAAATTTTATGTTCACAGTATACCAGATTTGCCCAAAAATGCAAGGAGATTTTCAAAAAATATATAAGATATTAACAGAACTAATAATGCGCAGAAAAAAACGGCGGCAGGAAATACCTGCCGCCGTACTTCGACGAATTGTGATATTTTACGCCACCGCGGACACGGCGAGCGTGTCGCTCTGCTGGGTGTAGGTCAGGGGGGAGACGCAGCCGGCGAAGGTGGTCTCGTTGATGACGCGCTTGGTGACAGCATAGGTCATGTCGATCTGGTACCAGTTGCCGCTGACGTTGACCTTGTTCCAGGCGTGGTAGCTGCTGCCGGCGTAGCCCTTGGTGAGGGTGCAGGGGATGTTCTGGCTGCGGCACATGGCGGCGAAGAGGGACGCGAGGTCGTAGCAGATGCCCTTGTTGCTGTTCAGGGTGGCGGCGGTGTCGGGGATGTACTTGCTGACCTTGCCGGAGGTGATGTCGCTCGCGAGCTTGGTGTCGTAGGTGTAGTGACCGGCGATGTAGTTGTAGATCGCGGTGACCTTGTCCATGTCGGTCTTGGCGTCCTTGCAGAGCGCGGCGGCCTTCTTGCACACATCGTCACCGGAGGTGAACTGCACGTCGGTCGTGGCGATGAGGTAAGGGGCGTAGGCGTTTTCGATCTTGGCGTTGACGCGCTTGCTGGTCACGACGCGGTAGGTCGTGCCGGAGATGTTCTCGCAGAGGGAGATGGTGTAGGTGCCGTCGCCCTGCTCGAGGGAGAAAACGGCGTCCTTGCCGCTCGGGCAGTTTTTGTAAGACGTCTTTTCGTTACCGTACTGGATGCCGACCTTCAATTTGGCATTGGAGGTGTAGTTGACGGTGACGAAACCATACTTGGCATTCGTGGTGTCAATGGTGGTGCCATTGGCAGCGCTGGCGTTCACAACCGTGAACATGGACATGACAATAAGCACTGCGAGCATAGCGCAGGCATGACGAAACAGCCGTTTCATACGGCGATCTCCTTTCGGTAGCTGGCTGCCAGCCCTGTTCCCAGGGGTAAGGCCCTATAGCTTTGCGTCGCCGGTTTTCACCGGGTTTGCTATTATCGTTTGAGATGCGGTCGAAGCGGCTGCACCTACTCTTTTTTACGGCTCACACTATATACGCGTTCTTAACGTTTGTCAACAGATCATTTGCGCTTTTTCGACAAAAAAACAGACAAAAAAGAGCGCGGAAACCGCGCTCTTTTTGATGTTTTTGCAATTTTCGGGCAAAATCACACGCTGAGCCAGTCGTCGAGGATAAGACCCTCATTGTGCTTGGTGAGAAAGCCCACGCTCCACTCGCCGCCGAAGGCGATGAGCTTGCGGCCCTTGAAGTCCTCGAGCACGCGGGAGCCCGAGCAGAGCATCAGGTCCTTCACGTCGCACGGGCACTCGCGGATCAGGCGCAGGTGCTCGTAGGGGAGGCCGCTCATGCGCAGGTCGACGCCGTACTCGTTCTTCATGCGGTATTCGAACACGTCGAACTGCAGCGTGCCGACCACGCCGACGACCACGTCCTCAAAGCCGCTGTCGGGGATTTTGAAGATCTGGATGGCGCCCTCCTGCGCGATCTGCTCCACGCCCTTGACGAACTGCTTGCGCTTCATCGTGTCCTTGGGTGAGACGAGCATGAAGTGCTCGGGCTCGAACGTCGGGATGCCGGAGAAACGGAACTTTTTGCCGGGCGTCGTGATCGTGTCGCCAATCGAGAAGATGCCAGGGTCAAACACGCCGATGATGTCGCCCGCGTAGGCCTCGTCGACGATCTCGCGCTCGGCGGCCATCATCGTCTGCGGCTGAGAAAGGCGCATCTTGCGGCCGGACTGGACGTGGAAATACTCGGTGTCGCGCTCAAATTTGCCCGAGCAGATGCGCATGAACGCGAGGCGGTCACGGTGGGCCTTGTTCATATTGGCCTGGATCTTGAAGACGAAAGCCGAGAATTCGGGGGAGTAGACGTCCACCTCGCCCGCGTCGCTCACGCGCGGAAGCGGCGGCGTGGTCATCTCAAGGAAGGCGTTCAAAAACGGCTCAACGCCGAAGTTCGTGAGCGCGCTGCCGAAGAACACGGGGGAGAGCTTACCGTGGCGCACGGCGTCCAGGTCAAAGTCGCGGCCCGCGCCGAGCAGCTCGACCTCGTCGGCGAGCGTATCGCGGCGGGCCTGACCGATCAGGTCGACAAGCGCGGGATCGTCGAGCTCGATTTCCGTGATGCCCGCCTTTTTGGCGTGGCCCGCGTCGGTGAAGTGCAGGATGCAGCGCTTGTCGCGGTCGTACACACCGGCAAACTCCTTGCCGCAGCCGATCGGCCAGTTGACGGGATAGGTGTCGATGCCGAGCTCGCGCTCGACCTCCTCGCAGAGCTCGAGCGGGTCGCGCGTCTCGCGGTCCATCTTATTGATAAAGGTAAAGATGGGGATATTGCGCAGGGCGCAGACCTTGAAGAGCTTGCGCGTCTGCGGCTCGACGCCCTTCGCGCCGTCAATGACCATGACGGCGCTGTCCGCGGCCATCAGCGTGCGGTAGGTGTCCTCCGAGAAGTCCTGATGTCCCGGCGTGTCGAGGATGTTGATGCAGTAGCCGCCGTGTTGGAACTGCATGACCGACGACGTGACCGAAATGCCGCGCTGCTTTTCGATTTCCATCCAGTCGGATTTTGCCGCGCGCTCGCGCTTGCCCTTGACTTCACCCGCCTGCGCGATGGCTCCGCCGTAGAGCAGGAACTTTTCCGTCAGCGTGGTTTTACCGGCGTCCGGATGCGAAATGATCGCAAACGTCCGGCGGCGGGAGATCTCTTCCTGTAAAGTGGCCATGACTGCCTCCTGAAAAATACGATTTACCGGGCAAGTGTATCACAGCCCCCCGCATTTTGCAACAGAATCCTAAAATCTATGCTTGACAAAGCGAAAAATGTCTGGTATAGTACATCTTGTTCCGCGGGCGTAGCTCATCTGGTAGAGCGCCACCTTGCCAAGGTGGAGGTAGCGAGTTCGAGCCTCGTCGCCCGCTCCAAAAAATAAAGGCATGACGTAAGTCATGCCTTTATTTTTTGGCTCCAGCGGGCAGAGGGGCGAACAGGGCGCGAGCGAAGCGAGAAAACGCCCCAGTGGGGCGTTTGGTGCCCGCTGTGCGTGTCGCGGTGTGATAACACCGCGAGCGAGCCTCGTCGCCCGCTCCAAAAAAGAGGTCACAACATATGTTGTGACCTCTTTTTTGGATTCCGGCAGGAAATTAAAATGCTCGGGCGAAATGAATTCGCCCTCCGCCAAGGTTTTGCTGCGCAAAACGCTTGTACGGCGCAAAAGCGCCGATTTTTTGGATTCCGGCAGGAAATTAAAATGCTCGGGCGAAGTGAATTCGCCCTCCGCCAAGGTTTTGCTGCGCAAAACGCTTGTACGGCGCAAAAGCGTTGTTTTTTGCTTCGGTAGGCCAAATAGATACGGGACATCCGAACTGGGTGTCCTGTTTTTTATAAGAACGTTCCCTGTCAATGATTGAAAACAGGTTTTTAATTTGCTATGATACCTTCACACTTTCCATAGGGGGATAATTTGTGAAAAAAAGATTTGCTATATGCAGCACAATAGTTTTGCTGCTGCTTTTGTCAGCCTGCGGCGCACCGCAGACGTTGGACTTTTCCTACGCTCCGGAAGGAGAAGAACTTTCTTCTTTGATGGTGGAGACTTCACAAACTCACCGCGCAGAACTGGAGCACGTTCCCTCTGCGGCTGATTTTGACGATGCGATTTCGGATGACCCCGCCTCGGCAGGGCTGCTGAGCGAGAGCGAGGTGGAGAGCCTTTTACGGGGTCATGCCGCGATGGAGACGGTGTCGAAGGAACAGGCGCAGTCTGATGTTTCCCTGCTGTTCCGCACGCTGCAAAGCGCTTACGGCGCTTACGAATACTTTGGGCAGGAAAAGTTTGACGCAGCGGAGGACGCTGTGACACAATGGCTTTCCTCACAGGATGATGAGATCAAAGTTTCTGCGCTGGGAGAAAAACTGCAGGAATCTCTCGCATTCATGCTTGCGCACGACGCGCATGCCATGATTTATGAACCGGCGGCGGAAGAGATCGAAGCGCAGGTGCGATATGAATACTTCTTTGCCGACGGCTTCTATTTTTCAAAGGATGTCAACGGCAGCTATTATATGGTGAATGACGGGGAGAGGTGGACATCGAGTAGCTTCTCCGATGAACATGTCAGCGTGCAGCCGACGCTTCTGCAAGACGGACGCATTGTTTATCAGCCGACGCTTTTTGCGCTGCGGAAGGACGCCGTGCAGAGCAGTGTCACACTGAAAAATTCTTCTGGAAAAGCGAAAATCTATCGCCTTGACTGGACGGAGAGTCAGCCGCTTGATGTTGACCTCGGCACGCTGGATTACCGCCTGATACAGGAAGACGGTCTTACCTATGTTTCCCTCCGCAGCTTTGTTTCCGGCACATATGATAATATGCTTGCACGCTATGCTCGGGAAGGGGCAAAAGCACGCGGGAGCAAAGCGGTGATCTATGACCTGCGCGGCAATGTTGGCGGCTCGGACAGTTGGCCGAGAAAGTGGATACAGAGTTTCCTCGGAACGCAGAACAGTATTGAGACCTCCATGCTGTATGCGCAGAAAAACAGTGCCCTTTTTGCTGCGGAAAACAGCGAGAGTCTGCTGCCGGAAGATGAGGGAACTTGCTTTGCCCGTGAAGTCCACGGGGCCTGGTATGAAAATGATATTCCGATCATCGTGTTGGTTGACGATCATTGCGGCTCGTCCGGCGAGGGCGCGGTACAGCTTTTGAAAACGCTTGACAATGTGCTCATTGTCGGCAGCAACACGGCGGGATACCAGCTCTGCGGAAATATCAGCACCTTTACATTGCCATATACCGGCATCGGTGTGCGCTTTGGGTCAACGCTTTTCCTCTATGGGGACGGAGAAAATGTCGATCACAGGGGCTATGCTCCGGATGTCTGGTGTGATCCGCAGGATGCGCTTGCTTCAGTGCTGGCACTGCTGAAAGAACAGGGGGTCGTCAGTGCAGATGCTTGCGAAACCGTGAGAGAAAAAATAGTGAAATGATGAATTTTTCGCTCATACAGGCAGAGCGGCAGCGGGTAATAGAAGCAACTCAAATCGTATAGCACCCACACTTGGCAGGCATTCGATTCCGCAGGCTGCGCAGATCTTCAAACTGCAAACTGCCAATGTCGGGGGTCGAGGGGAACGCCCCTCGCGTTCGCTTGGGGGGGTACAAGGGGGCATTCTCTCACGCGAGAGAATGCCCCCCTCTTCTGCGCGGCCACAGGGGGAGAACCTCAGCGTCCCCCTTGCGCAGCAAGCCCCTTTCATGCTATGATATTTTCACAGAAAAAGAGAAAGTGAGGAGATCATCATGACTCTCGATGAAGCGATCAAGTCCCTGATGGCTTTGCAGGCCAAGCTCGCGGCCTACGGCCATGCCATGGGCCTGCTCTTTTACGACGGCGCGACCACCGCGCCCAAGGGCACGGCGGCGAACCGCGGCCAGACCATGAGTATTTTGAGCGAGGAGCACTACAAGCTTACGACTGGCGGGGAGACCGTCGCACTGCTCGAATTCCTCGACGCGCACAAGTCCGAGCTCAACGAAAAGCAGCAGCGCATGGTGTTTTTGCTCATCAAGGACATCCGCAATATGCAGAAGATCCCGATGGACGAGTACGTCGCCTACCAGCAGCTGCTTGTCGAGGCCGACGACGTCTGGCACCGCGCGAAGGAGACGAGCGACTTTGCTCTCTTCGAGCCCGTGCTTGAGAAAATTTTCGAGACCAACATCCGCTTCGCACACTATTGCGCGTCGGAAAAGGACCCCTACGACTACTGGCTCAGCGAGTATGAGGATGGGCTGACGATGGCGCAGTGCGACGAATTCTTTGCGACGCTGCGCGAGCACATCGTGCCGCTCCTGAAAAAAATCAAAGAAAAGCCGCAGGTCGACGATGCGATGCTGCACGGCCATTTTTCCGAGGAGAAGCAGGCGCAGCTTTCCGACTACCTGATGCGCACGATGGGCCTCGATTTGGACCATGTCGGCCTGTCCACGACCGAGCATCCGTTTACGACGTCGCTCGGTTCGCACTTTGACGAGCGCATCACGACGCACTATTTGGAGGAGAATTTTGCCTCCTCGATGTTCTCCGTTATCCACGAGGGCGGCCACGCGCTCTATGACACCGGCAGCGCGGATGATCTCGCCTATACGGTGCTCGACGGCGGTGTCTCCATGGGCATCCACGAGAGCCAGAGCCGCTTCTATGAAAATCTGCTCGGCCGCTCGCGCGCCTTCACGGGCTTCGTGTTCCCGAAGCTCTGCGAGTTGTTCCCCGAGCTGAGCGGCCACACGGCGGAGGAATTCTACCGCGCCATCAATAAGGCGGAGCCGTCCCTCATCCGCACCGAGGCCGACGAGGTCACCTACAGCCTGCACGTCATGGTGCGCTACGAGCTCGAAAAGCGCGTGATGCACGGCGAGCTCAAGGTACACGACCTGCCGGGCGAGTGGAACCGCCTTTACAAGGAATACCTCGGCGTCGACGTGCCGGACGACAAACACGGCGTGCTACAGGACAGCCATTGGTCGGGCGGCAGCATCGGCTACTTCCCGTCCTACGCGCTCGGCAGCGCCTACGGCGCACAGCTGCTTCGCAAGATGAAAGAGACGGTCGATGTGGACGAGTGCCTCAAGACCGGCAATTTTGCGCCCATCAATGCGTGGAACCGCGAGCACATCTGGCAGTACGGCTGCCTCAAAAAGCCCGGCGCGCTCTTGGAGCAGGCGCTTGGCGAAAAGTTCGACCCGACGGTCTACACGCAGTACCTTGAGGAAAAGTACGGCGAAATTTACGGTTTGTAAGAGCGGAATAGCATCAAAAAGGCGGTATCCGACCGGATATCGCCTTTTTGTGCGTGAAACGTGGAAAGTCCATTGCATTGTAACCGCATTTCCGATACAATGGGCGGAGAGAGAAGCGGGTAACGAGCGGAGGAGAGACCGCACGCCCGCAATGAGAGATGGGAGAGCAAAAATGAATACTGCGCTGTATGAGACCTACGTTCAGATTTTGCATGAGGAGCTTGTACCCGCGATGGGCTGCACTGAGCCCATCGCCGTCGCCTACGCGGGTGCGCTTGCGCGCCAAACGCTCGGGGCACTTCCCGAGCGCATCGAGCTGACCGTGAGCGGCAATATCATCAAAAACGTCAAGAGCGTCATCGTGCCGCACACCGGCGGGCGAAAGGGCCTTCCCGTCGCGGTCGCGGCGGGTGTACGCGTCGGCGACGCCGACGCGCAGTTAGAGGTGCTGGCGAATGTGACGGAGGACCAGCTGCCGCTGCTGGACGAGTACCTTTCCGCGGCGGAGATCACGGTGAGCAAATCGCCGCTGCGCTGCCCATTCGACATTCAGGTGCGTGTTTTCGCAGGCGGGGACACGGCCTTCGTCCAGATCGTCGGCAGCCACACAAACGTCGTGCGCATCGAGAAAAACGGCGAAGTGCTGCTCAACAAGCCCTTTTCCGAGGAGGCGGCCCAGCCGCCCGAGAGCCGCAGGAGCCTGACGGTCAAGGACATCATCGTCTTTGCCGACGAAGTCGACTTAAACGATGTCCGCGCGCCCATCGCGCGCCAGATCGAATATAACACGGCCATCGCTGAGGCAGGATTGACAGGGCAGTACGGCGCGGCCATCGGAAAAATCCTGCTCGATTCCTATGGCGACAGCGTGCAGAACCGCGCCAAGGCCTGGGCTGCCGCGGGCTCGGACGCGCGCATGAACGGCTGCGAAAAGCCTGTCGTCATCAACTCTGGCAGCGGCAATCAGGGCATGACGGCTTCGCTGCCCGTCATTGTCTACGCGCGCGAGCTGAAAGCGAGCGAGGAGCAGCTCTACCGCGCGCTCGTCGTGTCGAATCTTGTCACCATCCATCTGAAAACGGGCATCGGCAGCCTTTCCGCCTACTGCGGTGCGACCAGCGCGGGCGCAGGGGCCGGGGCGGGTGTGTGCTACCTTTACGGTGGGCGCTACGATGAGATCGCCCACACGGTCGTCAATGCGCTCGCCATCAACTCCGGCATGCTCTGCGACGGGGCGAAGGCGAGCTGCGCGGCGAAGATCGCCTCGGCGGTCGAGGCGGGGCTGCTCGGCATGCAGATGTACCGGCACGACAGCCAGTTCTACGGCGGCGACGGCATCGTCGTCAAGGGCGTGG
>UMLL01037347.1_pt1 | contig 13044 bp, 15 predicted proteins | sample 1966591 | NCBI WGS metagenome assembly UMLL01 (sample SAMEA4836200, study PRJEB28245) | human gut metagenome | biome: gut microbiome; material: fecal sample | place: Denmark | collected 2008 | reverse complement strand
CCAGATTATAGAGAAACTACGGCACGCACGCCTAACGAAGGGTTGCCAGAGTCACCGCTCGAGTGCCACAAGTAATAGCCGAACACGCGGCCATCTGAGTCCACACCGCGCAAACCAAAGTTCGAAAAGTTAGAGCCCGCATACACATACGAAGACGCAAGCCAGTAACTACAATTTGCTGAATCATCTGCATTTCTAAACAATAATTTATATGCTGATGAATCTGTTGCTATTCCTTTACATTCTCCTGTTGTACTACTACTTTCTGTTAATGAGTATGGATAATAGTAATAACCAGTACTCTCTACTGTTATTGAAGTTACATTATCTGTTCCTATTTTTCTTCCATCTGGATGTTCATAACTTATACTTCCTGTGTAATTTTGCCCATTAGTTGCCGAACTTCCACTTGCTGTATATGTTACTTTATTTCCATATTCATAAAATTCTCCTGCGCAAAAAACTTTTCCATCTCCTTGGTTAGTTGGAGCATATCCTGTTACTCTATTTATATCTTCTACTTTTATACTTCTTGCATTTGTTCCATATTGAGCACACATTGTATTTAATTGACTTATTCCAGTGTTATATCCATCTTTTCCTGATAATTGTAAAGTTCCTACATCTACTGTTGACATTATTAGAAGTTTCCCTCTTTCTGCTCCTAATACTTTCCATCCTCCAGTGTATCCTGAAACACCACAATCATAAGTATAATCGTCTCCTACTGTATATGTTGTAGTTCCATTTGTTACTGATGTTTTGTTTTGTGTCCAATTTCCTGTTGGATTTACTGGATCATCTCCTCCCGAGGTATTTCCTCCTGTTGTTCCATTTACCTTACTCTCTATCCAGCTGTTTAATTCATTTATGCTTTTTTGGTCATTTTCAACAGCTTGATCCATTCTATTTTGTGCATCTTTTGCTTTTTGAATTATTCCATCTTGTCCAAATACTGCATTTATACTCACTCCTGCAAGTATTAGCAAGACTACAATTGTTACTACTAAAGCAATTAAAGTAATACCATTTGTGTTTTTTAATGTTTTCCTCATTTGTTTTTCTCTCCTTTTCTATATATTTATGTTTAAATAATATACAAACTGTTTTAAATTGTCAATACTTTTTCGTTGAAAAATGTCACTTTTTGAATAATCTATATTAATATAGTTCATACTTATATTACATATTTGTTATTTTATCAATACTTTATGTTATTTTTGTTCACTTTTACAAGTTTTAAACCCGTGGTATATTAAAATAGAAATTTAAGGTAGGTGTTTAATTTGTTGTTAGACGGCAAAGACGTTGCAAAAATTCTTGGTCCTAATATAAAAAAAGCCAGATTAAAAAGAGGTTACACTCAAGAATTTTTGGCTGAAAAAGTAAATATTTCAATAGATTTATTAAGAAATATAGAAAATAGTAGAAATGTTGGAAGTGTCACAACATTATTAAATTTGTGTAACTTTTTAGAAATAACACCTAATGCTATGTTTGAAAATTTATATACAACTAAAGAAGATACACTAGATACTACATTACAAGAATATTTTGGCACATTATCTACTAGAAGTAAAAAAACTTTACAAAAAATAATAATTCATTTAGATAAAAATTATTAAACCGCTGTGAATCCACAGCGGTTCATCAATGTTTTTATTCTTCCTTTATTGTAGTCAAACTTTTTTTATTTTCTTTCTCCAATTGTTTTAAACTCTTTTCAGGTGTTGGTAACTCTTCTGGCATTGTTCCGTCCTGTTTGCTTAATTGCATTTCTAATTATCTTGCCAATTTTGTTATGAGTATCACAAGCTTTCTTTTCGCTATTAATTTTATCCTTTTTTAATCTTGATTCTGTCTGTGTAATACGAAATAAATTAGCTGCTAATTCTTCACTCCCCATATTATCTAAAATATCTTCTCTATATCTTAGCCCTTTTCTTTTAGCAATATCATCAGCTGTTTCTCCATTGTATAATCCTTTATATCCAGCATTATGAAATTTATCAAAATTCTTAACTCCAACATTTTTCGCGGTTTGATTAAGTGAATAATTGCCTTTTTTAGTTAAATTTCTCTGGTAAAATCTTTTTTCATCTTCTGTTAATAAACTATATTCTTTTTCACTAATTTCTTGTTTTCTAGTTTGTATTGCAAAATAGGTTTGTGCTAAAGCAATTACCTCTTTTCTTGAATCTCCATTTTGCGCTATAAGATAACACGCATAACGAGTCAATCTGTAGTCACTAATTAATACTTCTGCATTATTAGCACGTTTCGACAACTTGTCGGTGCCGACAAAATGTTCAAACGCACTAATACCGCTATTGTTGCATGCATCTATTGCTTTCTTTATAACATTTTCAAACTTTCTCCATTCTTTGTAATCTAAAACTAGTTGCAACTCTCTAGCATACCAATATTCAATTCCATTTTCAGCAATATGTTTAATATCTTCAAAAGTTTGATTTGTATAATTTTCTTTTTTATTTAGCTTATTCATTTTACATGCCCTCCTCTTTTATTTCCATTTTATTACATTTTCAAAGAATTTGCAATATTTTTTGCAAAAATTTGTTTTGTTTATTGTGTTTTTTTTAAAAAACAAACTAGAGCAAATTTTGCTCTAGTTTATCAATGTTTTTATTCTTCTTCGGTCGTTGTTCTCCTCCTTTTGTATTCTCTTTTTCTCAGTCCGTAAAGCACTGCCCAGATAGTGGTGCAGAGCGCTGCAATAATCGACATCAAAATTGATGTATGATATGCAGCACTTTCGTTTGCCACCTCCACTGATATCTGAAGCACACATACCACAGTGAGAATAAAACTAAGAATGGTATATGTGAGAAGGAGCCATGTCCGTCTCTCGCTCAGTGTTGCAATCAGCATCATTGCGACAAATACAATGATGACAATTGTTTCAATTGTTGTTAACGTATTATACGAGATTCTTTCCAAAAACATTGTGTTTTCCTCCTAGTATGTAAAAAATTATATTGTAAACTAACTATAACGTTAGTGTAATAAAGGAAAATATATATAAAATAGGTAAGACCTATATACTATATTTTACCATAATTTACATAAAATTGCAAATTATAATTTCTAATAATTCAGTATAAATTTTAAAAAAAACAACAGATTAGGTTTACACCTTAAATCTGTTGCAACACAAAGAATAGTGAGGAAATAAAACCTTGAAAAATCGGTGTTTTATTTCTTCTGGTGCGTCATAGAGGAGTCGAACCTCCGACCATCAGATTAAGAGTCTGCTGCTCTACCAACTGAGCTAATGACGCATATAACTAACTTTTATTATTATACGGCGAATCCCCCTGTTTTGTCAATAGTTAGTTAATTTATTTTAGCATAATTTGTTCGCAATTTCTGCAAATTGTTCTATACCTAAGCTTTCTCCTCTTACATTTTCTGATAAATTTAATTCTTGTAAAATTTCTTTTAACTTTTCTTTTGAAGCTATTCCTGCATTTGCTAGTCCATTTAATAATGTTTTTCTTCTTTGCATAAAACTAGCTTTTACAACTTTAAAAAATATTTTTTCATCTTTTAAGACTACTGGTGGCTCTTTTCTAATATTTAATTTTATCACTTCTGAACATACCTTAGGCTCTGGAACAAATGATGTATTTGGCACTGTTAATACTTCTTGTGGCTCAGAATAATAATATACACAATATGTAATTGCTCCAGTATTTTTTCCTCCTGGTATTTCTGTCAATCTATCCGCCACTTCTTTTTGAACCATAACTGTTATACTATCTATATTCAGTTTCTCCTCTAATAGTTTCATTATTATTGGTGTAGTAATATAATATGGCAAATTAGCTACAATTTTAACTGTATAATTTTGAGTATTTTCTTGTTGTATTAAATCATTTAAATTTACTTTTAATACATCTTCATTTATAAGTGAAAAATTATTGTATAATGCAAATCTGTCATTTAATATTTGTAACATTTTTTTATCTAATTCAATAGCAATTACTTTTCCTGCTTTTTCTACTAATCTACTAGTTAGTGTTCCTAATCCCGGTCCAATTTCTATTACACAATCTTTTTCATTTATTTCTGCTGCTTCTACAATATTTTCTATTACATTATCATCAATTAAAAAATTCTGTCCTAAATCTTTATTAGCGCTAATATTATATTTTTTCATTAAGAATTTAGTTTCTTCATAAATATTCATCTTTAATCTCTTTCTTTCCTTGTTTTTGACGACTTTTAGATTTTTAGTTAATTTTACACATCAAAAATTTCATTATTTTTTTATTAACTTCCTTGTATAGTATATAAGCATACTTATTAAAAGTCAATAAAAGCACTAGAAAAACCAGTGCTTTTATACATTATTCAGTTGTGTTATTTTCCGTTGTTTCTGGTGTAGTTGGCTCATTAGTTGTTGTATTTGAAGTTTCTGTATTAGTTGTATTCTCATTAGCTGGTTTAGTTGGTGTTGTCGTTGTTTTCTTCGTTCCTCTTCTAACTATCTTGTTTCTAGACTTATATGTATCTTTAGAAAGTAAGGTCTGTGATACTATTTTTCCATTTAATTTTAATATTTTATAGCCTTCACTTCTGCAACCTGTAATTGCTGTTTGTTCTACAATTTCTTTTCCTTCTTCCAGTGTTGGATCTTCTTTATATATTGTAGTAGGATTAATATATGATGTTATTTTAGATTGAATAATTACTTCATATTCTTTCTCTTCTTTTATACCATATATAGATACCTTACATACTCCTCCATTTGCTGATGCCACCATTTTTATAGGATATTTCCTTGAATTCTTAAATACAAAGTCTAAACTACCATAATAAACTGTTGCATCTCTACTTGCTGCTACATATCCTGTTGTAAACATATGATTACTTCTTTCAACAATCTGCATATTTGCAAGTAATGCTGTGTTATATATTGTAGATGATACTTGGCAAACACCACCACCTACATCTGGTACTACCTTTCCTCCAACATAAGCTGTTCCTTCTTTAAATCCTGCTTCAATTGTTCTTGAACCTACTATTGTATTAAATGAAAATTTTTCTCCAGGTAATATAACTGTTCCATTAACTTTTTTAGCTGCAAGTTTTATATTTGTATTTCTATTATAATTACTTCCATCAAATCTTGTTGAAAAAGTTGCTAATAAATCTGGGAAAGCTTCTTCTCCTAAATTATTAATTGTTTTTTTAGGTTTAGTTATTTTTAATGGAATTGTATATTCTTCTTTATCTTCTTTTAAAAGTTCTTCTGCTTCTTCTACTGAAATTTTAAAGTCAATTCCATTAACTTCTGGATGAACTACTGTTGGATTTTTTTGTACATAAGCATCTTGTGGTTCCTTATATATTTCTTCATGAATCTTCTGCAAATTTATAGGTTCTGGCTCTTTATATTCTACAGGTATTTCTATAATTTGATAATTTGTATGAATATTACTTATTTGTTCATATATTTTTTCTTTTAATTCTTCTGTTTTTATTATATATCCAGCTTTTCCTTTTACTATAATTAAATTGTTTTTTTCAATATAATAACTATTGTCTACAATTGCATCTTTCATCTTTGAATTAATATCTTTTATTGTATCTGATAATAAACTGTCGTCTAAATATAACCTAGGTTTAATTTCTTTTTTAAATAATTTTGTAAACAAAATTGAATAGTTATTTGTTAATATATTTCCATTTCTTCCAATGTTATCTGCTTCTATTACTGCATTATCTATATCAAATTTTGCATTAAAAGTATTTGCTGTTACGCTTGTTTCATTTTCTCCAATTTTTAATATTAAATTGTTGTTTTCATCTTTGAATCTTTCTTCAATTGCATTATTTACTTTTGTTTTCGCCTCTTCTACAGTTAAATCTGATATATCTATTCCTAAAATTGATATTCCTTTTAGTATTTTTTCATTATTCATATTAAATAAAGCAAATACTACTGAAAATATCATAACAAATAAAACAATAAATAAAGATACAACTATTGGAATCACTTTGTTTGATTTTTGTTTTTTAGAAGGTTCTGCCTTTTTAAACTTCATAGAATCTTCTTCCACCGTCTTATCATTATCCTCTTTTTTCTCTTCCGTTTCCTTATTTTCTACTATTTCTTCTTGTACATTATTTTCAGGAGTTTCTTCTTTTTTTAATTCTTCTTGATTATCTAAATTTTCTTGTCCTTCCATACTCTTCCCCTTTGTTTAAATATATACTTTTGTATAAAATAATATTACCACATATTTATTCAATTTACAATAAAAATTTATTTATATTTTGTCATAATTTATATTTTTTTATCATTTTATACTAGACAACTTTTTATTTTTTTAATATAATACTTATAGAAAATTTTGGAAGAAGAGGTATTGTTATGTTAGGTCATATGATTGCATACATTCGTAAAGAAAAGAAACTTACAAAAGCTGGCGTTGCTCAAGGTACAAATATCAATACTGGTCACTTAACTCATATTGAAAAGGGTGAAAGAAATCCTAGTCATAAGGTGTTAAAAAATTTATGCAAAACAATGGGCATTCCATATCGTCCTTTAATGTATACATATGATAGAGAACTTACAGAAGAACAGTTGGGATATAAAGTAGTATCACATATTCCATATGATAAAGTGCCTACTTTTGATTTGTTAGGTGGCTTAATAGATTGCCCTACCACTGTTTCTGGTGCATCTATTGCAGTAAAAATAACTGATACATCTATGGAGCCAAAACTAAAAAAAGATTCTTATGCATATATTGAATTTAATACTCCTCTTGATAATAGAGATATTGGTTTGTTTAGTTACAATGATAAGCTTTTAATTCGTAAGTTTATTATTCGTAAAGACGGACTTGTTCTAAGAGCGGAAGATAAGGGAATTCCAGATATATGCTTGGACCCTAAAGACGAATTTTATATTGTTGGCAAAGTTGTTGGCACAAATTAATAGTTTTTTTGTCAAAAATACTTGAATTATATTTTTTTTAATATTATAATATACAATTAGTTAAACAAGAGATAAATAAGGAGAAATTTTAAATGGAATTAATAAAAAATATTTTCTTTAATACAGATAAATTAGTTGAAAATTCAAAAGTGAAAATTTCATATGCAGGCAAACTTTTTCAAGATAACTGTGAGGAAGTTTATATTCATTATGGATTTGGTTTAAACTGGGATAATATCGGTGAAATTAAAATGGAAAAAACTGAACTTGGCTTTCAGGCTGAAGTTGAGCTAATTTCTAGTGAAACTTTTAATTTCTGTTTTAGAAATTCTAAAAATGAATGGGATAATAATGGTGGTCAAAACTATGTCTTTCCTATTGAAAAAGTAGAACTTGCTTTAGTTGTAAAAGAAAAATCATTCTTAGATGCTCCTAGAAAATTAAGAAAGTCATATATTTGGAGTAAAAAAGTTCGTTTAGCGGTATATAAGCTTATTACATATTTGCCAAAATTGATCTCTGGAAATTATAAAAGAAAAATAATAGAATAATAAAAAAATAGCAAGTTAATAACTTGCTATTTTTTTATATATACCAACCACCATTTATAGAAATAATTTGACCTGTTGTGTACTCATCTTCAATAAGCCATTTTACGCATTTAGCAATATCTAGAGCTTTTCCTATTTTATTTAATGGTATTTGCTCTTTTATTTGTTCAAGCTCTTCATTCGTTAAATTTCTATTCATGTCTGTGTCTATTATTCCAGGTGCAATTGCATTTACTCTTATATTTGATGGTCCAACTTCTTTTGCTAATGCTTTTGTCATTCCATTTATTGCAGCTTTAGTTGTTGAATATGCTACTTCACAAGATGCCCCTGTTTCTCCCCAAATAGACGAAATATTTATAATGCATCCTTGTTGTTCTTGTATCATATATTTAAGTGCTTGTTGATTACAATAAAATACTGAATTTAAATTTGTATTTATTATTTTTTTCCATTCTTCTTCTGTTACATCAGTAAATAATCCTTCTTGAGATATTCCTGCATTATTAATTAAAACATCAATTTTATTAAATTTATTTATTGCAAATTGTATCAACTTTTCAGTCTCTTCTCTTTTAGAAACATCTGCTTTTATTATTTCAATTTCTTTTCCTTGTTCTAATAATTCTTGTTGTATTTTTTCTGCTTGCTCTTTTGAATTATTATAATTTAATATTACTTTATAATTTTCATTTGCTAATGTTTTTACTATTTGGGCTCCTATTCCTCTAGAGCCTCCTGTTACAACAACAACTTTATTAACTATACTTTTTTCTCTGTTTTCTTCCATGATTTAAATTCGCTCCTTTATACGTTTCAGTCAATGAATGACAATTAGGACATAGTAATATCAAATTTTCTTCTTTATTATTTTGATAATTCCCATCAATATGTTCCACTTCTAGTGGTATATTATTAGTATACTTATTTACTTCTCCCCAACCACATCTTGCACATTTATTATTATATTTTTTAAATAAATATGTTTTTATGTGCATAGAAATTTGATATTCTCCTCTTAATCCTGTTTCCTGATTGCTTTTCCATCTCTCAATATAGTTTTTATATTCATACTCTTTTTGGCATTTATTACTACAAAATTTATTTTTACTACTTATTTTTTGATTACAGTTCAAACAATTCATAATAAAACGTTTTTCTCCTTGTATAAATAATTAAAGTTCTTCGTCATATATGAAATTTATTTCATATATGACAAAGAACTAGGCAAGTTGTACAACAAACCTAGTTCTAAGTAATTGGAGCCACTTATCTGATTCGAACAGATGACCTACTGATTCATACTACTATAATTTTCATTACCACATTAGAAATGTGTTTGTAGTCTGGACTTTCTCTTTGCCATAGTTTAAAACCTTAGGCACACCGTATAAAGTCTCTACACTCGAAAACATATTGTTTTCTAGCTCGGGATTAGCATTTTACAGCCTTCCCCGAATTAGCGGTGTCCACTTTATGCGTTTCCACATAAAGGTGCAAGATAGTTCAAAATAAAACCTTATGTTTTATCTATCCCACAAGTCAGTTGCTCTACCAGCTGAGCTAAAGTGGCATATTTGGTGACCCCGACGGGAATCGAACCCATGTCTCCGCCGTGAAAGGGCGATGTCTTAACCGCTTGACCACGGGGCCAATAAAGAAACTTGCTAGGATTTAATCAACTTAAATCCTAGTTATGGTGAGCCATCGCGGACTCGAACCGCGGACAACTTGATTAAAAGTCAAGTGCTCTACCACCTGAGCTAATGACCCAAGTTCCAAGCTCGTTACTAACTTGTTACGTTAGCACAAGCCTTATTTTAAACTATTTTTTATCATTTGTCAATAGATTTTTCATTTTTTGTAAAAAAAATGTAATTTTTTTTGAAATTTTATGAATTTAGTTTCTTAATTAACTCTTCAACATCTATTCCATGTACATCGCAAGCTTCTGCTATAGTTTCTGCTTGTGATGCTGGGCAACCTAAACAATGCATTCCTGCTTCTAATAAAATTTCTGCTTTTTCTGGAGCTTTTTCTAATAATTCTCCTATTGTCATATCTTTATTTATTTCCATATTCAATACCTTTCCTTTCTTTTGATACAAATCGGGTTAATTTTCATAACTTCCCTTTAATATAAAATTAATTTTAACATATTTTTTTCAAAAAGTATAGACAAATTTAAAAATATATTATATGATTGTTAAAAATTGGAAGGTGGTGTTATCATATAAATTTAATTGATTATTTTTTCATTATTCTTATTATCAATAGTTTTATCTTTTTTTATTCATTATACAATTTTTTTGATATTAAAATTTTTCATAATCTACAAGGTTCAAAATTAAAATTAAAAAGTCCCACTAATTTTAAATAATTATTTTTAAGGAGGTGTTTATGAATTAATCGTATTTTATTCATTTTATTTTTTACACTTATTTTTTGTTTTATTGGTTATAAAATCTTTTCTCCTATTTATTTTCAAAATCACATTATTATTTATTATGGTTTACATCCTTTTGATATTTGTATAGAGCAACCTGTTTTATGGAAATCTTTAAAAATATTATTTTTAATTACTTATATTTATTCTGGAATATTTTTTTCTAACTTATTATCTAATTTATTTCATTTTAAAAATAAATTAAAAGTGAATAAAAAAATTAAATTAAATAAAAATAATTATTCTCTAATAAATTCAAATAAAAAAAATGAATTAAAATTATTAATTGGCGAAAATGTGAATACCAAAGAAATTATTTATTTACCAGAAAAAAGCTTATATCAAAATATTTTAATTACTGGAACTATTGGCACAGGCAAGACCAGTAGTGCTATGTACCCATTTACTAAACAACTAATTAAATATGAAAATTTTAATAACAATAAAAAATTAGGTATGCTAATTTTAGATGTTAAAGGAAATTATTATCGAAAAGTTGTAGAATTTGCAAATGAATTTAATAGACAAGATGATATTATTGTTATTGAATTAAATGGCAAATATAAATATAATCCTTTGCATAAGCCAAATTTAAAACCCTCTATCCTTGCTAACAGATTAAAAACAATTTTATTACTTTTTTCAAAAAATAATTCTGAAAGTTATTGGTTAGATAAGTCTGCTCAAATATTAGAAGAATGTATTAAACTGTGTAGACTCTATAACAATAACTATGTTACATTTGACGAATTACATAAGTTGATTACTAATGATAATTATTATTTAGAAAAAATAAATTATTTACGTGATAAATTTATTAAAAATATTTTTTCTGAAAGTCAAATTTATGATTTATATTCTAGTTTAAATTTTTTCGAAAAAGAATATTTAAATTTAGATCAAAGAACTATGTCTATTTTAAAATCTGAAATTACCAGAATTACTAATTGTTTTATTTCTGATTATGATGTTTTAAATACCTTTAATCCTAAACAAGAAGAGCTTAATTTTTTTGGTTTTGAAGAAGTATTAAAAAAAGGAAAAATTGTAGTATTAAATATGAATATAAATGAGTATTCAAATTTATCAAAAATAATTGCAGCATATTTAAAATTAGATTTTCAAACAGATGTAATGACTAGACTTGCTAACAGTAAAGATAATAATTTTAGAAGTGTTTGTTTTATTTCTGATGAATATTCTGAATATTGCACAGAAACTGATTGTAATTTTTTCTCGCAAAGTCGAGAAGCCAAATGTATAAATATTGTTGCTACCCAAAGTTATACTTCTTTATTAAATACTCTTCATGATCAATCTGCAGTAAATGTTATTATTCAGAATTTAATAAATAAATTATGGTTTAGAAGTGATGATATTTTTACAATTGAAAATGCACAAAAACAAATTGGAAAAGAAGATAAAGAAAAAATATCAAGAGGAATTTCAGAAAATGCTAAAGAAACTGTTTATAGCTATTTTACCAATTCTTTAAATTCAAAAAATTCTAATATTTCAGAAACTATTACCACAACTCTTCAAAACGATTTTGTTTATGATACCAATTTTTTCACCAGACATTTGACTAATTTTCACTGTTTAAGCTTTTTATCAACTGGTACTGAAATTATTCCACCATCTGAATTAAAATTATTTCCATATTTTAATAATTAATATTTTTTAGGAGGTTTTATTTATGTTTAAATTTATTTATAAAAAAAGATTTTTATTTGTTTTATTATTTATTTTATTTTTATTAATTTTTTCTTCTAATGTTTCTGCAAATATTTTTAATGGCAATCCAGAAATTGTAGATAAATTAAATTCTGCTTTTGAAAAAGTTGAAAGTTGGATGTTGAAATTGGCAACTCCAGCTGCCGCAGTCGCTGTAGCTGTTGGTTTATTTATGAAAAAGTTTAGTTTTGGTGATGAAGAAAGACTGAGAATTGCTAAAAAATTAATTAGAGGCAGTTTATTTTCTTATGCTTTTATTTTAGTTTTAGATTTAATTTTATCTGCAATTAGTTCTTTATTAACTTAATTTGGTGGTGATGTATTGGAAAATTCTAATTTAACAACTTCAATTATTGAAACAATTAATTCTATTTTTGAAACTTTATTTTCTTCTATTGATACTACAATTTATTCTGTTTTAGATGAATTAACTTTTATTGATAAAAATATTTTAAACAATTCTATTTTTCAAAAAATATTTGGTTCTACTGGCAATAATGGTTTATTAGTAATTGCGAATTCTTTATTAGTCGGATTTTCTCTTTATTACGCTATTCGTTTAATTTATTCTTATTATATGAATTTACAAATTGAAAGGCCTTATCAATTTATTTTTAAATTATTAATTTTTGGGATTGTAATGAATTGTTCTTATTTTATTTGTAATCAATTTATTCAAATAAATAGTTTTATTTCTGATGCAATTCGTACAGTAGGTTCAAATATTTTTGGACATGATATATCTTTTTCTGAATTAATAAATAAATTAAATTATCTTTCAATTAAAGAAAATGAATTTAATATTTTTTCTTTTGATGGATTAATAAAAAGTTTTATTTCTATTAGTTTATTTAATTTAATTTTTTCATATTCTTTAAGATATATAATGGTAAAAGTATTTATTTTAATTACTCCTTTTGCAATATTAAGTTTAATAAATGAATCTACTTCTTGGTTTTTCAAAACTTGGCTTAGAACAGTTCTATCTTTATTATTTCAACAGTCATTAGTTGCAATTATATTATTAATTATTTTTTCATTTAATTTTTCTTCAAATAATATTATTTCTCAATTGATGTGTATTGGTGGAATATATGCACTGGTGCGAGCCAATTCATATATTAGAAGTTTAATTGGTGGTATTTCAACAGATGTTTCAAACAATTTTAATATTAGTAGCAAATTTTTAAAAAATATTTAAAAGGAGTTTTTATCTATGAAATTTATTTTTCCACAAAATTATAATTTTAAAAATAAATTATTCGGGATAATTGATTATTCAAGTTTAATTTTTAATATTATTTGGGATTTAATTATCTTTTTATTAATTAATTTAT
>UMLL01088206.1_pt1 | contig 13130 bp, 7 predicted proteins | sample 1966591 | NCBI WGS metagenome assembly UMLL01 (sample SAMEA4836200, study PRJEB28245) | human gut metagenome | biome: gut microbiome; material: fecal sample | place: Denmark | collected 2008 | reverse complement strand
CGGCCTTTTCAAATCGCGGGTAATACGCTTTAGAAAGCGAAGCGCAGGCCCAGCATGAATTCGTGGTTGTAAGGACGGCTGCCCACCTTGATCTGGTCACCGCCCAGGGAACCGCTGGCTTCGGTGTAACCCAGGTCCACATAGCGGTAGGCGGCGTCAATGTACAGGGCATCGTTCACATTGTAAGCCACACCGGCGCCCACGTTCCAGGCAAAATTGGTAGTGCTGTCGCTGCGTGACACGTCGTTGCCGCCACGATGCAGGTCGAAGCCCAGGTAGTTGAAGGACATACCGATACCGGCGCCGATGTAGGGCACGAAGGCGCTGTCGTTGCGGAAGTCATAGTACAGGTTGGCGAACAGGGTGGAGCTGTTCCAGGTGCAGTCCACGCTGCCCCAGTTGCTGCCCCAGCTCTTTTCGCTGTTGCCGCGCAGGGCGTATTCCAGTTCCACACGCAGGGGCACCAGATACTGGGGCCAGAAGTCGTAACCGGCAGCCAGAGCGCCGCCCAGGGTGAACTGGGAGTATTCGTCCACGCCGCCCATACCGGAACGTTCGATGGTGCCGGTTTCCTGAATGGTCATCAGGAACTTGGGAGCCAGGTACATACCGGTACCTTCGGCCTTGGCCATGCCGGGCAGGACCAGAGCCACCAGCAGAGCCAGTGCAAGGATGGTGCGTTTCATTGCTCTCCTCCAAAGAGATGTTTCCTGCAAAGCAGGGCCTGTTCAGGCGGATAAAGTTTAGACTTTCTCAAACGGGACTATAGAGACTTTCTAGCCGCTGGTCAAATAGTCTGTACGCAGGGCATGAAAAAAGGGCGCCGCCCCAAGGACGACGCCCCTGAAATCTGCCGGAAAGCAGCCTAGAACTTGTAGCCGAAGCTCAGCATATAGATGTTGGCCACGGTGTCCTTGGAATTGCCGCCGGTGATACCGGTAGGAAGTCCATGGATGTTCTTGATCCCGGAGCTATCCGTATCGTCATAGCTGGTGGGATTGATCCACATGTGGCAGTAAGCAAAGTCCACGGTGAAATCGTTCCACTCCACGCCTGTGCCCAGGGTCAGGGCCGTACGGCCATTGGTGGGCACCATGAAGTCGGAATGATCTTCATTGATGACAGGGGTCTCATACCAGAAGCCGGCACGCAGGCTCCACCAGTCCAGAGGTTTGTATTCCACGCTGGCATTGAAATTCCAGCCGTCTTGCCAGTTCTTGTGGCTGATGGAATTCGAGCCGTTATCCATGTAGATATTCAGAGAATTGTAGGTGGACCAGCGGGTCCAGACAGCGCCCACTTCGAAGCTCAGATTGTCCAGAGGCTTGTAGGCCACCCCCAGGGCCAGGGAGTCGGGCAGCTGCACAGTACCATGAGCATCCGAATCCTGGAATTCTTTCATCCCACCCTGCTTCAGCATGCCTTCGTACTTGGCTTCGCCATAAACATTGGCCGTGACCTGGGTTTTGTAGGACAGGCCCACAGACCACTGGTCATTGAGGCGGGCGTGCAGGCCAAAATGACCGCCCACGCCCCAACCGGAGCCCTGGACCTCGATATCGTTATCAAAAGCCGGATTACCAGCCATACCAAGCACAGGCATGGGGAACTTCTGTTCCGTGGTCAGGTTGATGTTCATGATCTCCAGACCGGCGGACACGGAGAGGATGTCATTGATCTTCCAGGCCAGAGTGGGCACGGCGGAGATGGTCTGCAGATTGACGCTGTACAGATTATAACGGCCGGTCCAGTTCTGGTCATAGCTGTTGCCCAGACCGAAGCGCGAGAACACGCCCAAGCCAAGCCACAGGCTGTCGTTGAGCTGCCAGCTGGCGTAGGCGTGCGGCGCGGCCCACACAGCGGGCTTGGTGGTGGTCTCCTGCTTGCCGTGGGCCGTATCCAGCGACAAAGTCCCCATGGGCGCGACCAGGGCCATGCCGCCCATAACCTGGACGCCGGGCAGCTGGGTGATGCCGGCCGCGTTGTAGGCGATGGCCGACACGTCGTCGGCGCGGCCCACCATGCCGCTGGCCAGCCCCAGACCGCGTGCGCTCCACTCGGTCAGCGCAAAACCTTCAGCCATGGCGGACGACGCCACTCCCAGAACCAGGGCCACCCACAGGCCCACCACACGCAAAGCTTTCATTCTTCCTCCCTTGACCATGAAGCACCGGACAAGCTCCTTCCGCCCGGTACCGGCTCCCGCCCTGCCGTGCCCGGCCATGGCACATGCCGGACGCTCCGGCATCAGGGCCGGTCAAAGGCCGCAAAAATGCCGGGGCAGGCACCGCGGAGCTTTCCCCAGTAAAATCCCGCTTGCGGGAAAAATAAACCGGAAGATTAGAGCATATTGACAGGGTCAAGGTCAAGGAAAAGCCGCAAGCGGCTGGCGCACTGCTGCCGCAAAGCTTCATGGTACAGCACCCTGACCTCCTGCCAGCCGGCACTTTTGATGAGGCAGGAAAAACGCCTGCGGCCCCGCAGCATGGCCAGGGGCGCCGGGATAGGCCCCAGCAGGCGCACGCCCAGCTCACGGGCCCTGGTTTGCAGCAAACGGGCCAGCTCCCCCAGCGCCGCGGCACCGCCGGGATCTTCCGCAGGGAAGGAGATGCGCAGCAACGCCAGACGCACGAAAGGCGGATAACCGTGTTGTCGCCTCCGGGCCAGCTCGGCGGCATAAAAACCTTCATAATCACCGCTCTGGACATACTGCCAGCAGTAGTGATTGGTATTGCGGGTCTGGATCAGTACCCGCCCGGGTTTGTCGCCACGTCCTGCCCGGCCTGCGGACTGGACCAGCAGCTGGAAGGACCGCTCCGCAGCCCTGTAGTCCGGCAGATTGAGCCCCAGATCCCCGTCCGCCACGATGGCCAGGGTCACATCAGGGAAGTGGTGGCCCTTGGAGAGCATCTGCGTACCTACAAGGATGGGGGACTCGTGCCGGGCAAAAGCCGCCAGTATCTCTTCCATGCGTCCGGGCCGCCGGGTGCTGTCACGGTCGAGGCGCAGGACAGGCTGCCCGGCCAGCGTGGACAAATATTCTTCCAGCCTTTCGGTCCCCTCCCCCATGGGCAGGAAGTTCATGCTCCTGCACTGCGGGCAGGGACTGGGAAAGGGAACGGCATAGCCGCAGTAATGGCAAACGAGCCGCCCCCGCCCTTTATGGTAGGTCAGGGCGATGTGGCAATGCGGACAGCTGACGGTCTCCTTGCAGTCCAGGCAGTACAGCAGGGGCGCGTAGCCGCGCCGGTTGAGCAGGACAACGGCCTGCTCCCCGCGTTGCAGCACTTCGCGCAGGGCCTGCTCGCTGCGGGCAGCCAGCAGCCCTTCCCCGGCCAGGCCGCTGGTATCCACCAGCTCCACCGGCGGCAAAGGCCGCCCTCCTACCCTCTCCGGCAGGCGAAGAAGATCTATCTGCCCCTGACTGGCCGCATGGAAGGTCTTGATGTCCGGCGTGGCCGAGCCCAGCACCAGCAGGCCGCGCTGCCGTGCGATGCGCGACCAGGCCAGCTCCTTGGCCTGATAGGGCAAAGACTCGTCCTGCTTGAACGAGCTGTCATGCTCTTCGTCCAGGATGACGCAGCCCAGCTGCGGTACAGGCAGGAAGAGCGCCGAACGCGTCCCCACCACGAGGCAGGGCTCCTGCCGGGTGGCCAGACGGCGGAAGATCTCCTCCCGTCGTGCCGGGGGCTGGTAGCCATGATAGAAAAACAGGGGCACATGGGGCAGGACGCAGGCCGCATCCCGGCGCAGCTTGCAGGCAAGAGCCACTTCGGGAGCCAGCAGGAGGACGCTCCTGCCCTGCTCCATGCAATGCCGGATCAGCTCCAGATAGACAGCCGTCTTGCCGCTGCCGGTCACCCCAAACAGCAGGACCGATGCGGGCCGCTCCGTCCCCAGCGCAGCACGCAGGGCCTCCAGGGCCCGCTGCTGGTCTGCATTGAGCTCAAAGGCCCGGGGCGCGGGCGGGAGCAGCTCGTCAGCGGGCTCATCGGCCTCCGCGTGGCGCAAAGCCACGAATCCGGCCTGCAGCAAAGATCGCAGGGCCGGAGCACTGCCGGCTCCCAGATCCCGAGTCAACTGGCGACGGCTGACCTGTCCCCGTTCATGCAGATAGTCCAGTATCTCGCGCTGCCGTGCGGCCTGCGGCCGTACCGGCCAGGGAGGGTCCACCCGCAGCACACAGAGTTCCTCCCCGGCGGCATCCCGGCCCGGAGCGACAAGGCGGGCCTCCCCCCGGCACAGGGCCACGGCCAGGGCCTGACGCAGATCCGGTTCCAGTTTCGTGACCTGCTTCACCGTACAGGAAAAATCCCTGTCCGCCGCCAGCCAGCGGATACGCAGATCCACCTGGCGCAAGCCCTGCGGCAGGACATGCCCGAACACACAGCCCGGCTCCAGTCCCTGCCGGATGGCCAGATCCCGTGCCAGCGCCCTGATCTCCTCCGAAAGCAGGGGGACGGTCTCCAGCGGCCAGGCCACCTCCTTGCAGGTGACGTCATCGGGAAGATCGCTGTGCTCCAGCCGCTCCATCAGGATGCCTGCCCGCAACGCACCACGGCCCAGGGGGATGGCCACGCGCAGGCCTTCCTGCCAGAACTCTTCGGGAAAGATGTCGGGCAAGGCGTACGTCAGGGTGCTGTAAGGAGCGGAAAGCAGAGCGATACGGGCAAACATGGGACCTCGTGACAAGAGGGGAATCTGTCGGGCCTGCCAGGCTGCACGGACACAGCGGCAGAAAGTTGCATCGCTCCCGCCAAAAGAGAGCTATGCATCCGAAGGATGCCGCAGCATAGACGCAGGAGACAGGCAAGGCAAGGCAAGGACGTCTGATACGGCTGCCTCAAAAACGGAAAAGGGGGGCTTGCGCCCCCCCTGAAACATCCCGGTCGGGAAAGACTAGAACGTGTAGGCAATGATCAGCTGGGCCTTCCAGGCATCCTGCTTCTTGTAGGAGTCGTTGCGGTAGCTGCGCTTCCAGGTGTCGTCATCCACCATGTTCACGATATAGCTCAACTCCAGGTTGGCTTCCAGATTCTCATAGATCTGGTAGCTGTTCACCAGGTTGAATTCCAGCAGGCCGTCATTGGTGGTCAGGTACGGACCTTCGGGGGTACCGTTGTCCCAGCCATAGGCATCCTTCACATACTTGGCCATGGCAGGGCTGTTGGTACCACCCCAGTAAGCCACACGGAAGGAGTGCTTCAGATCTTCTACAAAGCTCATGTCGTGGATGCGCAGACCCACGCCCCAGGTACCGGCATAGGTCAGGTTGCGGTCATACAGACGCGGGTCGCCCCAGCCATAGTTGCCGTCGCCCATGAAGGACATGAAATTAGCGCAACCGGACATGGTGGGCATACGCTCCGAACCGTTCTTCACGTTGCCGTCATCACCGGAGGAATACCAGCCGAAGATGCCGGGAGTACCCCAATCCAGCTTGTATTCCACCAGGGCCTTGACCAGCCAGCCCTCGCGCTGGGTATCGCCACGACGCCAGGCGCCGCTGTTCAGCTGCTGCACATCATAGCGCCCCATGGATTCCACATAACCGTAGTTGATATCGACTTCGATGTTCAGCGGATCAAAGGCCGTGACGGCAATGGGCAGACCGGCCCAGAACGCAGAGCCATAGGATTTGTCGGTATCCAGCGTCCCGCCGTTGTAGGCCAGCGGATAAGGACGCAGGCTGTAGGGAGGATAGCTGCCCATATGCAGCCCGTTATCCATGGCATCCCAGGAGTTGACGCCGATCATGCCGTACATGGCCCAGGGGGTCAGCTTCACACCTTCGAAGGTCAGCGGCAGCATGAGGGCGAACAGGTCCACGTTATCCTGGTAGTTGGCATCATCGTCAGGAGACCAGCGGTTGGCGGCACTGCTCTCGTTCCAGTTGTCGTTGAACAGGCGGGCCCAGAAAGCTGTCAGGCCAACATTTTCGTTGAACTGGTAGTTGGCTACGACAGCGGCGGCATCGTCAAACAGCACCGCGGAGCCACCGGCCACATTGGGCATGGAGAGCCCCTGGATACCCATACGGAACTTGAGGTCGGTATTGGGCACCGTCCAGTCGATATAGGCGTTTCTCAATTCCACGATGGTCTTGTCAGCGCCCAGGGCGCCGCCGGAAGATGCCTGGCCCCACATGGTGTCGCCGATTTCGAAGTAGACCGTACCGGACAGCGACTCGGAAGCCACCGCATCCAACTGCAAACGCACGAGCTGCATGGCACTGAGGGCATCATCGGTATCCCGGGCCTTATTCGACGTCGCACCGGCCTGGCGGGTATGGCTCACGAAGGAACCATCCCCGGCCCCCACGCCCATCAGCCACATCCCCTGGGCTTTGAAATCGATAGCGTGAGCACCACTGGCAGCCCCCAACAACATGCCCGCAGCGAGCGCAAGAGTCATCAGCTTCTTCATGATAAAACCTTCCTCCCTAAATGAAAAATTTCCAGGCCTGAGAACTCCAAGTCCTTCCCCGAGACATCTCCGGCAGGCCATCGACCTTATAGGACTCATCAAAAGAGTCTATTATCTTGTTGCGTTAGCATGGGCATATGGGTGGGTCAAGGCGATTGGTCAATTTATTGAATCACTCGACAGCGTCGTGAAAAAAAGAAGGAGCGAGGAAGAAAAAGGAGGCTGTCCCCCTAAAAAAAACGCCAGGGACTTGTGTGGAAAAAGCCATACAAAAAACTGTTCCCTGCAAGACATCCTGTCCCCAAACATCTGCATGAAACGCCTGCTGCACCAGGCATGGCCTTTGCTCCATCCGCTCTCCCCTCCTCCGGACAAAAGAAAAGACGACCTCCGCCAGGCGAAAGATCGTCTTATCCAATAAAAAAGGGGGGCTTGCGCCCCCCTTGAAAGCATCGCTGTCGTAAAGACTAGAAGCTGTAAGCGAAGATCAGCTGGGCCTTCCAGGCGTCCTGCTTCTTGTAGGAATCGTTGCGGTAGCTGCGCTTCCAGGTGTCGTCGTCCATCATGTTCACGATGTAACCCAGTTCCAGGTTGGCTTCCAGGTTTTCGTAGATCTGATAGCTGTTGACCAGGTTGAATTCCAGCAGGCCGTCGTTGGTGGTCAGGTAGTGGCCGTCCTTATCCAGTCCATTGTCCCAGCCGTAGGAATGTTCCACATACTTGGCCATGGAGGGGCTGTTGGTGCCGCCCCAGTAGGCCACGCGGAAGGAGTGCTTCAGATCTTCCACAAAGCTCAGATCGTGGATGCGCAGACCGATACCCCAAGTGCCGGTGTAGGTCAAGTTGCGGTCATACAGGCTGTCGGCAGAGGACCAGCCGTAGTTGCCGTCACCCATGAAGGACATGAAGTTGCCGCAACCGGAAACGGTGGGCATACGCTCGGAACCGTTCTTGACGTTGCCGTCGTCACCGGAAGCATACCAGCCGAAGATGCCGGGGGTACCCCAATCCATCTTGTATTCCACCAGGGCCTTGACCAGCCAGCCTTCACGCTTGGTGTCGCCCATGCGGAAACCGGTACCGTTGTAGCGATCGGCAGTGTAGCGACCCATGGATTCCACATAACCGTAGTTGATGTCCAGTTCCACGTTCAGCGGATCCCACAGGGTCAGGGAGATGGGCAGGCCAGCCCAGAACATGGAGCCGTAAGCCTTGCTGGTAGTGGTATCAGCCACGCCGTTGTCGGACAGAATGGGACGGGTGTAGGGGCCCATGGACCTGGCAGTCTTGCTGTTGGCACCGGCCATGCCGTACATGGCCCAGGGGGTCACCTTCACGCCGTCGAAGGTCAGGGGCACCATCAGGGCGAACAGGTCCATGTTGTCCTGGTAATTCGTACGATCCGCACGAGCAGCGTAGTTGTCGTTGTACGGACGGGCCCAGAAAGTGGTCAGGCCCACGTTTTCGTTGAACTGGTAGCTGGCCACCACGCCGGCCACGTCATCATCAAAGACGGCGGAACCACCGGCCACGTTGGGCAGCTGGATGCCCTGGATACCCATGCGGAACTTGAGGTCGGTGTTGGGCACCATCCAGTCGATGTAGGCGTTCTTCAGTTCCACCACGGTGCCGTCAGCGCCCAGAGCGCCGCCGCTTTTGGCATTGCCCCACACCTGGTCACCAATTTCGAAGAACACGGTACCGGACAGGGCTTCGGAAGCCACGGCGTCCAACTGCAGGCGGACACGCTGGGAAGCGGAGAAGATGTCGTCGGTGTCTCGGGCGCTGTTGTGGTCGCTCCCCTTAGCCTTCGTATGGCTGATCAGGGAGCCGTCACCGGCGGAGAAGCCCATCAGCCACTGGCCTTTGGCCTTGAAATCAATAGCGCCGGCGCCGGTAGCGGCGCCCAGCAGCATACCCGCGGCAAGAGCGAGGGTCATCAGCTTTTTCATGATAAAAACCTTCCTTCCTGAGAGAAATTTCCTGGCGTGCATGGGACGCTCCTCCCCAGGGGCATCCCATTGGCCAGCTCTGGACAAAAAATGTACGCTTTTCTGTTTGAGTACAAATTTTGTTACGCCAGCATACGCATGCCCCTTCTCTCCGTCAAGGGGGAAAGGTCAATTTTTTGAACCACGCTATGCGCAGCAGGATCAGGCAATCCTGCCTAACGCAAGATCCTGCTGCCAGCCTTGCGGTACCGATTCTTGCAACCAGTCTTCCAACAAAAATCGTTATGGCTATTACTAAAAGATAGGCGGTCCTCAAACAGCGTACCGACCTATCATTGTTCCCATTTCCATTATCCCAAAATACAAAAAGCCCCGCCGGAGCGGGGCTTGAAAACCGGGGGGCCGAAGCCCCCACGGTCGAACTTCTCAAGCCGAAGCTTAGAAGGAGTACACGAAGGACAGGTTCACGTTCCAGGCGTCGTACACGCCACCATCCTTACCGGAGAAGCCCAGCATGGAATTCTTGCCCCAGGTGCTGCGGCTGTCATCCAGCCACATGGCGATGTAGGCAGCATCCAGCATGACGGTGAAGTTGTCGTACATCTTGTAGGTGTTGGTCAGACCGATTTCCAGAGCGGTGTCGCCGGTGGTCAGATAGATGGGATCGTAAGCAGTAGCATACTGAGCGACGCCGCTCACACCATGCTTTTCATAGGGATTACCGTAATCACGGATGTACTTAGCCATCTTAGGAGCGTTGGTGCCGCCCATGAAGTTCACACGCAGGGTGTGCTTCAGGTCTTCCAGGAAGCTCACGTCCTTCAGGCGAGCACCGATGCCCCAGGTACCCACCATAGTGGAACCCAAAGCCTTTTCACGGGCGATGTAGGGGTTGCCGTTGAAAGCGAAGTTGGAGAAGCCGTTGTTGCCGTTGGCGTTCACCACAGGCATGCGCTCGGAACCGTTCCTCGGGTTGCTGTCGTCACCGGAACCGTACCAGCCGTACAGACCGGGGGTACCCCAATCCAGCTTGTATTCCAGCAGCAGGCTGGCCAACCAGCCTTCGCGGTTCATCTTCTGGTCTTCGTAAGCGGCGGAACCGTAGTTCACATCCCAGGCGATGCGGAAGGGATCCCAGTAGGTCACTTCGCCGGTCACGCCAGCCCAGAAGGCATTACCGTAGCTGTCATTCCAGTCGGTACCCTTGAAGCCGGACTGCATGCCCTTCTTGACAGGAGACCAAGAGGCACCGAACTTGCTGTCCTTGTCACCGAACATGCCGGGGCCCATAGCGGCGTACATGACCCAGGGGGTCACCTTCACGCCATCAAAGGACAGGGGCAGCAGCACGGCAAACATGTCCATGTTGTCCATGTAGTTTTCCCACTTCTTCTTGGTACCAGAGCTCTTGTAACCGTAGTTGTCGTTGTAGGGGCGAGCCCAGAAAGCGGTCAGACCCACGTTTTCGTTGAACTGGTAGTTCAGGCTGACGGCGGCCACGTCATCGTCAAAGATCTGGGAAGCATTGGTGGTGAAGCTGGGCAGGGCCAGACCCTGGATACCCATGCGGACCTTCAGATCGGTCTGGGGCACCATCCAGTCGATGTAGGCACGCTTCAGCTTCACCACGCTCTTGTCAGCACCCAGGGCGCCACCGGTATCGCTTTCACCCCACACCTGGTCACCGATTTCGAAGAACACGGTACCGGACAGGGCTTCGGAAGCCACGGCGTCCAACTGCAGGCGAACGCGCTGGCGGGCTTCGAATTCGTCTTCATTGCCGGTGGTGCTATTCTTATAACCGGAGTTACGGTTGGCCTTGCTCTTGGCGAAGTCGCCGTGCATGCCGTAGTCGAAAGACATGATCCACTGGCCCTTGGCCTTGAAGTCGATAGCGCTGGCGCCGGTAGCGGCACCCAGCATCATAGCGGCAGCCAGAGCGAGAGTCATAAGCTTCTTCATGATAATACCTTCCTTCATTACTTCCGCATCTTTCGATCCCATCCACTACGGGATCTTTTTCCCTTGCGGGACCCCATTCCTGACCTGTGCGGAGCGGGTCAGGAATCCCGGCCGATACGGCCGGAGCTGAAAGCTCGTTTTTGAAAGCTCGCGGCAGCGGTCTGCTTGTCCGTCGAACTTGTAAAAATTTTTATACCCCTTTCTTGACCTTGTCAACGTTTCTTTAAAAAAAACAATAACTTGCATAAGATAATCTATATTCATTTTAAAATAAAACTTCTTTTCCGCTTGCTCTTCCTGACCTCGATATCCCCAAAATGAACTTGAAAGTCCGGCTGTTGAACACAAAAAGCCCCGCCGGAGCGGGGCTTGAAAACCAGGAAGCCGAAAGCCGGTCTTCCTCGCTCCCCTCTTTCAATCCAGGGGAGCAAAAAGACAAAGAGCGGGGAGGTGGAGGAAACCGCGCGCGGCCTTTCCCCCCTCAAGCGCAACGCGATACAGGCCGCAGCCAGTCTATCGAAAGGCTCACCTGTACCATTTACCCTCAATAATAGATGCGGTTTTTTACAGGCGGAAATTTCTCGTTCACCAAACGCAAAAAAGCCCCGCCGAAGCGGGGCTTGAAGACCGGGGGGCCGAAGCCCCCACGGTCGAACTTCTCAAGCCGAAGCTTAGAAGGAGTACACGAAGGACAGGTTCACGTTCCAGGCGTCGTACACGCCGTCGCCACCCAGAGCGCTACGGCCGGGGTTCTTGCCCCAGGTGCTGGTGCTGTCATCCAGCCACAGAGCCACATAAGCGGCATCCAGCATGACGGTGAAGTTGTCGTACATCTTGTAGGTGTTGGTCAGACCGATTTCCAGAGCGTAGTCGTCGGTGGTCAGGTACATGGGATCGTAAGAGAAGCTACCTTCGTCCACAGCCTTCACACCGCGCTTTTCAAACGGAGCATAGTCGCTCACATACTTGGCCATCTTGGGAGCGTTGGTACCGCCCATGAAGTTCACACGCAGGGTGTGCTTCAGGTCTTCCAGGAAGCTCACGTCCTTCAGGCGGGCGCCGATGCCCCAGGTACCCACCATAGTGGAACCCAGCACGCCTTCACGGGCGATGTAGGGATTGCCGTTGAAGGCGAAGTTGGAGAACTGGTTGTTGCCGTTGGCGCTCACCACAGGCATGCGCTCGGAACCGTTGCGGGGATTGTTGTCGTCACCGGTGGAGTACCAGCCGTACAGACCGGGAGTACCCCAATCCAGCTTATATTCCAGCAGCAGGCTGGCCAGCCAGCCTTCGCGGTTCATCTTTTCGTCAGCATAGGCAGCGGAACCGTAGTTCACATCCCAGGCGATGCGGAAGGGATCCCAGTAGGTCACTTCGCCGGTCACGCCGGCCCAGAAGGCATTGCCGTAGGTATCCAGGGGATCGGTGCCGGCGAAGCCGGAGACCAGACCGTTGGAAGCGCGGGTCCAGGCGTTGCCTCCGCTGAACTTCTTGGTCTTGTCTTCCGGGTGCTTCCATTCATTAAACATGCCGGGGCCCATGGCGGCGTACATGACCCAGGGGGTCACCTTCACGCCGTCGAAGGTCAGGGGCAGCAGGACGGCGAACATGTCCATGTTGTCCATGTAGTTCTGGTAGCCTTCCTTGTCACCGTTCCACTTGTAGCCGCTGTTGTCGTTGTAGGGACGAGCCCAGAAAGCGGTCAGGCCCACGTTTTCGTTGAACTGATAGTTCAGGCTGATGGCGGCCACGTCATCATCCATGATCTGGGAGGCATTGGTGGTGAAGCTGGGCAGAGCGATGCCCTGGATACCCATGCGGACCTTCAGGTCGGTCTGGGGCACCATCCAGTCGATGTAGGCGCGCTTCAGTTCCACGACCTTGCCGTCAGCGCCCAGAGCGCCGCCGTTGTCGTTGTCGCCCCACACCTGGTCGCCGATTTCGAAGAACACGGTACCGGACAGGGCTTCGGAAGCCACGGCGTCCAACTGCAGGCGAACACGCTGGGTAGCTTCGAATTCGTCTTCGTGGTTGCCGTTACGGCTGTAACCGGAGTTGGCGGCAGCCTTGCTTTCACCGAATTTGCCGTGCATGCCGTAGTTGAAATCCATGATCCACTGACCCTTGGCCTTGAAGTCGATAGCGTTGGCGCCGGTAGCCACGCCCATCATCATAGCGGCAGCCAGAGCGAGAGTCATAAGCTTCTTCATGATAATACCTTCCTTCATTACTTCCGCATCTTCCGATCCCGTCCACTACGGGATCTTCTTCCCTTGCGGGACCCCATTCCTGACCTGTGCGGAGCGGGACAGGAATCCCGGCCGATACGGCCGGAGCTGAAAGCTCATTTTTAAAAGCTCGCGGAGCGATCTGCTTGTCCGTCGAACTTGTAAAAATTTTTAAACCCCTTTTATCAGTTTGTCAATATTAAGTGATAAAAAACGATATAGGCTTGTTAATTTCAGGCGACACCATAAAAAGAGTCTTTCTTTACAGCATGATAGCAAGACAATCTTTAAAATCATCCATGCGAAATGCACCCGCAAAGCGAAAATTTCCACAGCCCCGGCCGGAAAATCCCCTTGGGGCGGGACAGAAAACTGAACCATGCATTTCCCCCATCAAGCTTGGCCACGGCACCAGGACAAACGTGCCGCACCATGCCCGGAGCATGCGAAGGCGTCCGCCACTCTTCCCGGTATTGCGCGGCGGCGCGAAAGATCCCGCACGCGGACGGCTCTCCTGACAGTTCCAGGGACAGGCATCGACCGCAGGCCCCGATCACTCCCA
>UMLL01032180.1_pt1 | contig 13174 bp, 12 predicted proteins | sample 1966591 | NCBI WGS metagenome assembly UMLL01 (sample SAMEA4836200, study PRJEB28245) | human gut metagenome | biome: gut microbiome; material: fecal sample | place: Denmark | collected 2008 | reverse complement strand
CCGGAGTCTGCAAACAATTTTGCGCATAAATCTTGACGGGACCACTTTGTCCGCGGGGATCCTTTCGTACTGCCTAAAAAGGCTGTAAGCCTTTTTAGGCACGAATGTTACATCTTCTCCGGGGCGGAGCAGCCGATGAGCACCATGCCGTTTTTCAGCACGGCGCGGGCGGCATCCGCCAGCTTCAGGCGCGCCAGCAGCACGGGCTTCTCCTCGCCCTTGATGCGGCAGACCGTGTAGAACTTGTGGAACGCGGCGGCCAGCTCCGTGAGGTAGCGGTTGATGTGGCTCGGATCGTAGTCGCGCGCGGCGAGCCGCACCACCTCGCTGTAATGCGCGAGCTGCTTGATGAGCGCCTTCTCCGCGTCACCGGAGAGCAGGCTGAAGTCGACCTCACTCGCGGCGGGCACGGTGTAGCCCTCGGATGCGAGATTTTTCAGCAGCGTGCAGATACGCGCGTGGGCGTACTGGACATAGTAGACTGGGTTCTCGCTGTCCTCACGCACGGCAAGACCGAGGTCGAACTCCATCTGCGTCTCGGGCTTGGCGTTGAAGAAGTAGCGGCAGGCGTCCACAGGGATCTCGTCGAGCAGATCCGTCAGACTGATGGCCTTGCCGGTGCGCTTCGACATGCGGACGACCTCGCCGTCGCGCACGAGCTTCACCAGCTGCATCAGCACGATGTCCAGCCGGTTCTCGCCGTCGAGCCCCAGCGCGTCCATCGCGCCCTTCAGGCGGGCGACGTGGCCGTGGTGGTCGGCGCCCCAGATGTTGATGACCTTGTCGAAGCCGCGGACGGCGAATTTGTTGCGGTGATAGGCGATGTCGGCGGCAAAGTAGGTGTAGAACCCGTTCGCGCGGCGCAGCACGTCGTCCTTCAGGCCGAGCTTTTCGATGGCCTCCTCGCTCTTGCCCGCCTTGCGCAGGTTCGCCGCGAGGATCTCGGACGTCTTGAGCCAGAGCGCGCCGTCCTTTTCATAGGTATAGCCGAGGTCGGTCAGCGCCTGAACGGAATCGGCCACATACCCGCTCTCATGCAGGCTGGACTCAAAGAACCACTGGTCGTAGCGGATGCCGTAGCGCTCAAGGTCGCTCTTCATCTTCGGGATGTTGCGGTCAAGGCCGAAGCGCGCGAGCGCGTCGTGGCGGGTCTTCTCGTCGCAGTCGAGGTACTTCTCGCCCTCCTGCTCATAAAACAGCTGCGCCAGCTCGCGGATATCGTCTCCATGGTAGCCGTCCTCGGGGAACTCGACCGCATCCTCGCCCTTGATGATCTGGAAGTAGCGCGCCTCCAGACTCTTGGCAAACTTCTCGATCTGGTTGCCCGCGTCGTTGACATAGAACTCGCGCCAGACGTCTGCGCCGGACTTCTGCAAGACGCTCGCGAGCGTATCGCCAAGCACGCCGCCGCGGGCGTTGCCCATGTGCATGGGGCCGGTCGGATTGGCGGAGACGAACTCCACCATATACTTCTTCCCGGCGAGCATGTCGCTGCTGCCGTAGTCCGCGCCCTCGCGCTCGACGCAGGCGACCGTGTCGCCGAACCACTTATCACCCAGCCGGAAGTTCAGAAAGCCCGGCCCGGCCATCTCGACGGTCGTGAAATAGGAACCCTCGAGCTGCATGTGGTCCATCAGGATCTGCGCGACCTGACGGGGATTCTTGTGCAGCGCCTTCGCCGCGGCGAGACAGAAGGTCGTCGTATAGTCGCCGTTGGCGGTATCCTTCGGAATCTCCACGGAGGGCTTCACCGAGACATCCGCGGGCAGCAGCCCCTCAGCAGCGGCGGTCTCATAGGCGGTCATGGTCAGGGCCAGTACCTGGTCCTTGGCGCTCTGGATCATATTCATAGCGATTCTTCTCCTTATCGTTTCGTTAGGTATAAGCTGACGTGCAGGTCGGAGACGGGCGCCCCGCCCAGCGTCAGCAGATAGTGCATGATGATCTGCCCCTCGTCCGGCGCGTCGAGCCGCCACTCAGCTTCGCGCGTGGTGACGGTCATGGGCGTGCTGTCCTGCTCCCCCTCGAGCAGGCGCGCCTGCGTCTGTGTCTCGGGGTCGAGGTGCAGCAGGCAGGCCCCGCTGCGCAGGGCGATGTGTATGGGCTCATCCGTCAGGCGGACGGAGGACTCCGTCACCGTCCCGTCCGTCTCGCTCACGGCATCGTAGTGCAGGAGCCAGCCGCCCGGGCGGCGGCGCAGCACGCCCTCGCCCGCAAAGCGCAGCGTCTCCTCCTCGCCGCCGATGCGGTTACGCGTCACAACGCGCACATTCACTCTTCCATCCATCGGCACAGCCCTCAATACCGGTCGATGTTCACCTGCAGCACGGGGCTTGTGAGCTCCTCCTGCAGGAAGTGCTTCGCCATCGAGCCGAAGTCCTCCGGCTGGTCGCTTGCGTAGAGCGTCGTCGTCCCCTCCTGCGCGCAGTCGGAGAGAAGATTCTTCGCCTTCAGCGTGCGCTTGAGCTCCCACGCGGCCTCCTCGCCGGTGTCGATCAGCGTCACCTCCGGCCCCATGATCTCGCCGATCAGGTCCATCAGCAGCGGATAGTGCGTACAGCCGAGGATCAGCGTGTCAATGCCGCTGCCGCGGATCGGCTCGAGATACTCGCGCGCGACCGTCTCAATCACAACGTCGCCGCGCTCATAGCGGCCGTTTTCCACCAGCGGCACGAACAGCGGGCAGGCGCGCGCCGTCACGGTCACGTCCGGGTCGAGCGCGTGGATGATCTGCTCATACGTCCCCGAGCGGACGGAGGCCGCCGTGGCGATCAGGCCGACGTGGCGCGTCTTGGACACAGCCACCGCGCGGCGGCAGGCAGGCTCCACCACGCCCAGCACAGGCAGGTCGTTCTCCGCCTGCAGCTGCGGCAGACAGGTCGTGGAGACCGTGCCGCAGGCCACGACGATGGCCTTGATATTGAACGAGCGCAGGAAGCGGACGTCCTGCCGCGCGTACTTGAGCAGAATCTCCCGGCTGCGCCCGCCGTAGGGCACACGGGACGTGTCGCCGAAGTATATAATGTCCTCAGAGGGGAGGATGCTGCGGATCTTCCGCGCGGCGGTCAGCCCGCCCAGCCCGGAATCGAACACCCCCACGGGTCGGTTATCCATGATGCTCGCCTCCTCATAGTATCATTAACTGATTAATTATACTATGGATTACAGGCGTTCTCAAGCTAAAAATTGGGGAATTTCCCCGCTTTTTTCAGTGGTATTTTCCCCGCGGGTCTGCTATACTGTGATTCATAGAAAACGCCCGGCGGGTATGGAGTCTGGAGGTGCGGGTATGGAAATCAAACTCACGGAAAAGCAGTTCCGGCGTCTGCTGGATCTGGTGTACATCGGCAACTGGGTGCTCAATTCCCCCCGTGGTGACGATCGCATCCGGGACTATGACCAGGTGGAGAGCCTGATCTTCTCCTATTGTCTCAGCCACGGGATGGCCCCGCTGACGGAGCTGTCCGAGGGGGAACTGATCCCCTCGCGCGCGTTCGCCGACGGCGGCATCCATGAGGCGATCATGGCCTATGAGGACAACACGTTTTTCGAGATCCTCGCTCAGGAGCTGGCTCTGCGCGATATGGACGATCCGCCCATCACGCAGGACAACTACGACGAGGTCATGGAGCGTATGAACGCGTACTTAGGCGAATTTGAGCAGCACGGAACCGACCACATCACGGTGGATATGGACTAAGTGAAAGAGCCGCAGACGATGTCTGCGGCTCTTTCGCTTTCCATTGGGAAAAGAGCAAAGCCCTTTTCCCAATGGAATTCTCGCTGCGCTTCGCGTTTATGTGCCGAAGAAGAGGCGGACGCTCAGGGCGGCGGCGATGAAGCCTGTGAGGTCCGCTGTGAGGGCTGCGGGGACGGTATATCGCGTGCGGCGGATACCTGCCGCACCGAAGTAGACGGCGATGGTATAAAACGTCGTCTCCGTGCAGCCGAGCATGACCGCCGCGACGCGCCCGATGTAGGAATCCGCGCCGTAGGCCGCCATCAGCTCGCTCCCGACGGCGAGCGCCCCCGACCCGCTGACCGGCCGCACGAGCAGCAGCGCCGCCGTCTCCGGTGGAATGCCAAGCAGGCGCAGCAGCGGCGCGAGCACCCCCGCGAGCACGTCCATCGCGCCCGAAGCGCGGAACATCCCCACCGCCGTCAGCAGGCCGATCAGTGCCGGGCAGATGCGCGCCATCACGCGCAGCCCCTCCCCCGCGCCCGCCGTCAGCGCCGCGTAGACGTCCACCCGCCGCGCCAGCGCGCAGACCGCTGTCCCGGCCAGCAGCAGCGGCACGATATAGTCCGTGAGCCCCATCAGCCGCGCCCCCAGATCTGTCCCAGCACCCGTGCCATGAGCAGCCCCGCCGCGACCGAGAGCACCGACGACAGCCACACCGCCGGCAGGATATCGAATGGTGCCGCCGCGCCGCTCGCCAGGCGCACCCCGGCCACGGTCGTCGGCAGCAGCTGGATCGACGCCGTGTTCAGTACCACGAGCCGGCACAGCTCGTCGCTCGCGACACCGTCGCACCCCGCGGCCATCCGCCGCGCAGCGCGGATGCCGAGCGGCGTCGCGGCGTTGCCGAGACCGAGCAGATTCGCCGAGACGTTGGCCGAGACGGCCGCGAGCGTCTCACCGTCGCGGCTCGCCTGCGGCAGGATCCGCCGCAAAGCCGGACGCAGCAGCCGCGCCAGCCCGCCCGCAAGGCCGCAGCGCTCCATCACCTCCATCACGCCCGTCCACAGGCACACCACCCCCGCCATCGACAGGCACAGCTCCACCGCCGACCGCGCCCCCTCCAGCGCCGCCGCGCCCACCTGCGCCATCCGCCCCGTCAGCGCGCCGAAGATCACCGCGGCCGCGGCCATCACCGTCCAGACCCACGCCATCGCCATTTCTTCTGCCTCCCTTTCAGCGGTCTAATGATATATATGCATTCCAAGCAGATGTTTATTTGTAAAAGAACCGTCATAATTGTCGATATTCGATTGACAGAATTTGTAAAATATGTCATAATATACAAAGCAGCTACAAAATTTTGGAAGGAAACAGCAGAGGAGAACAAATTGTGAAATCGACTGGCATTGTAAGGAAAGTGGATGAACTGGGCTGGATCGTACTTCCAATTGAACTCAGACGCACGCTGGACATCTCCGAAAAGGACACGCTGGAGATCTACGTGGAGGGCTCCGCGATCGTCCTGCGCAAATACCGGCCGAGCTGCATCTTTTGTGACAGCACCCGGGATGTGTTCCAGTTCAAGGGGAAGAATCTGTGCCCCCGCTGCTTGAAGGAGCTGCGAAACCACGAATGAAAGAATGAGTGCCACACTTGTACAGGTGTGGCACTCATTCTTTTAATCATCAAAAGGGCGCTGCCCTTTTGACGATTAAATTCGCTCCGAACCGCGCGTTTTGCCTGCCACAGGCGGGCAAAACACACATTCTCTCCGCGCAGAGAATTTTTCTGACGCGCATGTCGTCAGAAAAATAATTGAGATTTATTCGCGCCGTGCGCGGCGCGAACTCGGTGGGACCTTTTTCGACTGCGAGGGAACGCCCCGCTATGTAGCGGGGCGTTCCCTCGTTCGCGGCAATTATTCTTTTTCCAAGCGCAATGCGGCGTTGTAGAGCTCGTTTTTGTTCAGGCCCGTGGCGGCGGCGACCTCGCGGGCGGCGTCCTTCAAGCGCGCGCCCTCCTCGCGCAGGCGCAGCACCTGCTGCGCGCCGCTCTCGAGCGTGACGGCGGGCTTTTCCTGCCGCGGCGCGCCCGCCACGACGAGGACATACTCCCCGCGTGGCTCCGTCTCACGGTAGTGCTCGACCGCTGCGGCGAGCGTCGTGCGCATCGTCTGCTCGTGGAGCTTCGTCAGCTCGCGGCAGAGCGCGACGGGGCGCTCGCCCCCCAGCAGCTCCGCCATGTCTCCAAGCGTCGCGCGCAGCTTGTGCGGCGCCTCGTGGAACACCATCGTCCGCTCCTCCCCCGCAAGCTCCTGCAGGCGCGTGCGCCGCTCCTTCCTGTTCGCCGAGAGGAAGCCTTCAAACGTAAACCGCCCCGTCGGCAGACCCGACACCGCCAGCGCGCACACCGCCGCGCAGCAGCCCGGCACGGCCTGCACCGTGACGCCGTTTTCGCTGCAGAGCCGGACGAGATCCTCGCCCGGGTCGCTGATGGCTGGCGTCCCGGCGTCGGTCACGAGGGCGCACGTCTCCCCGCCGAGCAGGCGGGCAAGGATCGCCTGTCCCGCTGCCGCGCGGTTGTGCTCATGGTAGCTCACGAGCGGCTTTTTGATCTCAAAATGGTTCAGCAACTTCATGGACACGCGCGTATCCTCGGCGGCGATGAAATCCGCGCTGCGCAGCGTCTCGACGGCGCGGGGAGAGAAATCCCCGAGGTTTCCGATGGGCGTAGCCACCAGATATATAATTCCGGCCATTCGGATCACTCCTTGTCTCTGAAATAGATGCGGCGCGTCTCGTCCGTCTCGCGCCCGTCGGCGTCCCGCAGCAGGAGCGTCGGCTCGACGGCAAGTCCCGGCCTTCCGCCGCGGCGGCTCTCGAGCAGCAGCAGCGACGGCGCGGATGCGGCGTCATGCTGCACCAGACGCAGACGCTTCGGCTCCAGTCCGCTCCGGCGCAGCGTCTCCAGCAGCTCCGCCAGCCGCTCCGTGCGGAACACAAGACAGAACTGCCCGCCCCAGCGCAGGAGTCTCCCCGTCGCGGCGCAAACATCCGCGAGCGTGCAGCTCGTCTCGGCGCGGGCATCCCGCCGCGCCGGATCGGGCGGCAGCGCGCCGCTGTGCGGGGCAAAATACGGCGGGTTTGCGACCACGAGGTCGAAGCTCCCCGCCGCCGGCAGCTGCCCTTTATCGCGCAGGTCGGCCCGCAGGCAGGTGATTTGCTCCGCGAAGCCGTTCTCCTCCGCATTGCGCCGCGCGAGGTCAGCGGCGTGCGCCTGCAGCTCCACGTTCGTCACCCGCAGCGACGGCTCGCGCGCGAGCAGCAGCAGGCCCAGCAGCCCGATCCCCGCGCCGAGGTCGCACACGCGCGCCCCGCGCCACAGCTTCGGGAACGCGCCGAGCAGGAACGTGTCCGTCCCTGGGCGGAAGGCCGCCTCGTCATAGACATACCGCACCCCGCCCGGCCAGAGCCAGTCCGTTTTCTCCACCGCGCGCCCTCCTCCGCTTGTTTCTTTCTCCCATTGTACGATAAAACCGCCCGCGGCGCAAGAAAAAAGCACCGGAGCGGGCAAGCTCCGGTGCTTTTTCAGCATGCGATGTAATTAGTCAGCGGGGCTGATAGCACCGTTGGGACACGTATCGCTGCAGCTGCCGCAATCCAGGCAGGAGTTCGCGTCGATCACATAACGATCGTCACCCTGGGAAATAGCACCCACGGGACATGCATCTGCGCAAGCGCCGCAGCTGACGCAAGCGGAACCGATCTGATAGGCCATGTTGTTGCACCTCCATTTTTGATTTGTAAGCCCATTGTATCATGAAAATAAAAAATTGCAAGACCCAGTTGACTGGAAAATGCAGAAAGTCCGCGATTTCCGGTCAAACCGCCGAAAAAGCGGCCATCCGGGAAAGTTTGTGAAATTCCAAACCGCTGAAAACCGGCAAAATTGAGAATTTTTCCGCACGGCGCGGGGTGGGGATCGTTCCCCTCACCCCGCGCGGGCGGCGGAAATTACTTGGCGGGTGCCGCCTCGGGCTGCGGCGCATCGGCGGGTGCGCTCTCGCTCTCGATCACGACCTTGCCGTCCTTCAGGCGGACATGAGCCGTGCCGCCGTTTCTGAGCCTGCCCTCCAGCATCTGCTCGGCCACAGCGTCCTCCACGAGGTTCTGGATCGAGCGGCGCAGCGGACGTGCGCCGTACTGCGGGTCGAACCCGTCGCGCGCCAGCTCGGTCAGCGCATCGTCGTCGACGTCGAGGGTGATGCCCTGCTCCGCCATACGGCGGCCCGTCACCTGCAGCATGCGGGAGGCAATCTCACGGATGTTCTCCTGCGTCAGCTGGCGGAAGACGATGATCTCGTCGATACGGTTCAGGAACTCCGGACGGAAGGTCTTCTTCAGATCGTCCATGACGGCCTGACGGATGCGCTCATAGCGCTTCGTCTCATCCTCCTCGGCGCTCTTGTCGCCGCTGTGGAAGCCCAGCGGGGTCTCCGCGGCGGTGATATTCTTCGCGCCGACGTTCGAGGTCATGACGATGATGGTGTTCTTGAAGTCCACGCGGCGACCCTGCGAATCGGTCACAATGCCGTCCTCGAGGATCTGCAGCAGGATGTTCCAGACATCCGGATGGGCCTTCTCAATCTCATCGAACAGCACCACGGAATAGGGCTTGCGGCGCACCTTTTCGGTCAGCTGGCCGCCCTCCTCGTGGCCCACATAGCCCGGGGGCGAGCCAACCAGGCGAGAGACGGTGTGCTTTTCCATATACTCGGACATGTCGAGTCGGATCATAGCGTTTTCATCGCCGAACATCGTCTCGGCCAGCGTCTTGCACAGTTCTGTCTTGCCGACGCCCGTGGGGCCGAGGAACAGGAACGAGCCAATCGGGCGCTTCGGATCCTTCAGACCGACACGGCTGCGGCGGATGGCCTTGGCCACGGCGGTGACAGCCTCGTCCTGCCCCACGACACGCTTATGCAGCGTCTCCTCCAGACGGAGCATCCGCATGCTCTCGTCCTCGGTCAGGCGCGTGACGGGAATACCCGTCCAGCCGGCCACGACCTTGGCGATGTCCTCGGCGCCCACGCTGCCGCGGTTCGTCGAAAGGCTCTTCTTCCAGTTCTCGCGCTCGATGTCCACCTGCTGGGTGTACTTCTGCTCGAGATCGCGCAGCTGCGCGGCCTTCTCGTAGTCCTGCGCGGCGATGGCGTCCGCCTTCTCGCGGTGCAGGGCGTTGATCTTCTCCTCCAGGCTCTTGAGGTCGGGCGACGTGCTCTCGGCGCTCATGCGCACCTGGCTCGCGGCCTCGTCCATCAGGTCGATGGCCTTGTCGGGGAGGAAACGGTCGTTGATATAGCGGCGGGAGAGCGACACGGCGGCTTCGAGCGCCTCATCGGTGATCGTCAGCTTATGGTGTGCCTCATACTTGTCGCGCAGACCCTTCAGAATCTCAAGCGTCGCCTCGGGGCTCGGCTCGCCGACGGTGACGGGCTGGAAGCGGCGCTCGAGCGCGGCGTCCTTCTCGATGTACTTGCGGTACTCATCGAGCGTGGTCGCGCCGACGACGCGGATCTCACCGCGGGACAGGGCGGGCTTGAGGATGTTCGCCGCATCCACGGCGCCCTCGGCCGAGCCGGCGCCCACGATGGTGTGCAGCTCATCGATGAAGAGGATGACGTTGCCCGCCTTCTTCACCTCGTCGATGGTCTTTTTGATGCGCTCTTCAAACTCGCCGCGGTATTTTGTACCGGCGACCATGCCGCTCAGGTCGAGCGACAGGACGCGCTTGTCGAGCAGCTCCTCGGGCACATCGGCCGCGGCAATCCGCTCGGCCAGTCCCTCGGCGATGGCGGTCTTGCCGACGCCGGGCTCGCCGATCAGGACGGGGTTGTTCTTCGTGCGGCGCGAGAGGATCTGGATCACGCGGCGGATCTCCTCGTCGCGGCCGATTACGGGGTCCAGACGGCCCGCGCGGGCGGACTCGGTCAGATCGCGCGTGAACTCCTCCAGAGCGCTGCCCTTCTTGCCGCTTTCCTTCGTGGAGGAGACGGCTCCGGCAGGCGCGGCCTTCGGCGCTTCGTTGATCTTCTGGACGATGCTGCTGTACATCTTCTTCGGGTCGACGCCGACGGTGCGCAGGATGCGCAGTGCCATGTTGCCGCCCTCGCGCAGGATGCCCATCAGCAGGTGCTCCGTGCCGATCATCGGCGAGCCCATGCGGGCGGCCTCCGACACGGCCAGCTCCACGACGCCCTTGGCGCGGGGCGTCAGCCCCTGCGACGGCGCGGTTCCGGCAAGGCCGGCACCCACGCTCCGGCGCAGGACGGAGAGAATCATCTCATCGGTCAGGCCGTACTCCGTGAGGACGCGGTGGGCAAGCCCCTCCTCCTCGCGCAGCAGACCCAGCAGCAGGTGCTCCGAGCCGACGTAGCCGTGGCCCAGCTCCTCGGCGGACTCCTGACTCAATCTCAGCGCCTCTTCGGCGCGGGGGGTAAATTTATTCTCGTTCATCATTGTAATTCATTCCTTTCACGTTGGACTTTGCCGCGCGGATTACTCCTGCGGCAGGGAGCGCAGCTCGTCACGCAGCCTGGCCGCGTCCTCGTACCGCTCCTCCCGGACAGCCGCGTCGAGCTGACTGCGCAGGGCGTTGCGCCTGCGCTCACTCTGCAGAGCCTTCTGCTCTTCGTCGCTCACCAGTCCGCGGCGGGGCTGGGGCGTGGGGATGGACACCTCGGCGTCCGGCTGGTCGGGCTGCGGGAATTCCGTGAGGAGTCTCGTGCCGAAGCCGTCAAACAGCGGCTCGAGCAGGCCGAAGGGCCGGCTGAAGAAGTCGTCGTCGAACAGGCTCAGGGGCCGGTGCCATGTGCTGCGCAGGCTTTCGGTATAGCCGAGCGCCTCCGCACACTCGGGGCACAGGTGCAGCTCCGTCACCTTGCCGTTGATGCTGCTCTTATAATAAAATGTCGCTTCGTTCTTTCCACAGCGTTCACACTTCATAATGTTTTCCTCCTTTATGGAAAGTCAAACCAGATGGATCAAAACCTGTTTGCAGATATTTGCCCGCAGGGGGCCGCGGTGCTCCTTCGGCACCGTGCGCAGGGCGCTGTCGGACACGGCGCTCAGAAGCGCCTGTCCCGCCGCCCGGTCGATGGCCTCGGACTCGGTCAGATTCTGGATGATAGCCCGCGCGCTCGGAAGGTCGAGCGTATCGCCGATGGAGTTGATGACGTGCATCAGCAGCGTCTGGCGGTCGACCCGGACCCGGGTAATGCGGATATATCCGCCGCCGCCCCGCCGCGACTCCACAATGTAGCCGCGCTCGGGTGAAAACCGGGTGGACATCACATAGTTGATCTGGCTGGGTACGCAGCCGAACTGCTGGGCGAGGTCGCTGCGCTGCAGCTCCAACACCCCGTTTGCATCATCCAGAGCACTCTGGATGAATCCTGCGATCAAATCTGACATTCCCATGTGCTCACCCCTTTCCGTCTCGTCTTTTGCCTTTGACTTTGACTTTCTTTGATCTTTGATGTTAGTATACCACTGTCCTGCAGTTTGTCAATAGGATTTTGACCAACTTTGACCTTTATTTCTGTAAACAATTTATGAACGCGGCCCTGTCAACCTCCGGTTGCGTGAATGGTTCGCGAATCGCCCCTGCGCTACCCAAAATTGCTGTACATCCCGCCCCAGATCGGGTATAATAGGTACAATTGCTAACGCTTCACCGGACGCAGAAAGGACAGAAATATGAATATCAACTGGAACGACCCGAATTTTCAGGGCTTCGCCGGGGCGCGCAGGCGCGCGGCCAGGCCGAAGAAGGTCAGAAAATCCATCGGCTCGCCGCTCGGGCGGACGCTCATCAATCTGGCGGTGACGCTGGTGTTCGGGCTGATCTACTTCTATGCCGTGCTGCCGCCGATCAGCCTGCAGGCGCCGGAGTTCTACGTCTTTGCGCTGCTGCTGTGCGCGGTGTACTGCGTGTGCGCGGTGCTGACCTCCGGCTTTCAGGGCGAAGGGCCGAAGGGCTACTTCGGCTTTGTGAAGAAGCAGTGCCGCGTGCCGTTCTTCGCGGCGGCGCTGCTCGTGGCTGTGGCGCTGATCGGTGCGGTGCTCGGCTGGAAGGTGCTGCGCGCGGGCGCTTACCGCGACCTGCTGACCGTTGAGACAGGCAGCTTCGCCGACGAGGTCGACGAGATCAGCTTCGACCAGATCCCGATGCTCGACCGCGACTCGGCGACCCGTCTCGGCAACCGCAAGCTCGGCGAGCTGGCGGACATGGTCTCGCAGTTCGAGGTCGCAGACGACTACACGCAGATCAACTACAAAAACCGCCCCGTCCGCGTGACGCCGCTGCGCTACGGCGACTGGATCAAGTGGTTCAACAACCGCAAGGCGGGTCTGCCCGCCTATCTCGTGATTGACATGGTCACGCAGAACGTCGATGTCGTCCGTCTCGAGCAGGGCATCCGCTATACGACCGCCGAGCACTTCGGCCGCAACCTCGGCCGCTACCTCCGTTTCCACTACCCCACCTACCTCTTCGACGATCCCGCCTTTGAGATCGACGAGCAGGGCAACCCGTGGTGGGTCTGCCCGCGGATGAAGAAGACGATCGGTCTCTTCGGCGGCACGGATACCGTCGGCGCGGTGCTGGTAAACGCGGTGACGGGCGAGTGTAGCTACTACGACGTGGCGGATGTGCCGTCGTGGGTCGACCATGTGTACCCGGCGGAGCTGATTACCCAGCAGTACGACTATCACGGCACCTATATCCATGGCTTCATTAACTCCCTCTTCGGCCAGCGCGACGTGACCGTCACGACGCAGGGCTATAACTATCTCGCCATCGGCGACGATGTCTATATGTATACCGGCATCACGTCGGTCGTCTCGGACGAGTCGAACATCGGCTTCATCCTCTCGAACCAGCGCACGAAGGAGACACGCTTTTACTCCGTCGCGGGCGCGGAGGAGTATTCCGCCGAGGCCAGCGCCGAGGGACAGGTGCAGCAGATGCAGTACAAGGCGACGTTCCCGCTGCTGCTGAACATCGCCGATCAGCCGACGTACTTCATGGCGCTCAAGGACGCGGCGGGACTTGTGAAGATGTACGCCATGGTCAACGTCAGCCAGTATCAGATCGTCGCGACCGGCTCGACCGTGGCCGAGTGCGAGAGCAGCTACCGCGTGATGCTCAACCGCAACGGCCTGATCGATGACAGCGCGGCCGAGCCGATCATCTCCGACCAGACGACGGCCAGCGGTGCGATTGAGGAGATCCGCAGCGCGGTCGTGGACGGCAACACGATGTATTACCTCCGTCTGCAGGGTGAGACGGTCTACTACGTCATCTCTGCGGCGGACGATGAGAGCGCCGTTATCCTGAACGTCGGCGACGAGGTCACCATCCGCCACGCCACGGGCGAGGGCAGCATCCTGAAGGCCTACAGCATCGAGCGCGGCACTGCAGGTACAGAAG